>Ga0206999_10120_pt1 | contig 20013 bp, 14 predicted proteins | sample Alteio_BWMinCont_92_FD_153482 | JGI IMG/M metagenome (GOLD analysis project Ga0206999, IMG submission 153482) | Enriched cells from forest soil in Barre Woods Harvard Forest LTER site, Petersham, Massachusetts, United States -... | ecosystem: Environmental > Terrestrial > Soil > Temperate forest >...
ATTATTCCGTGGACACCGTGCGCTACTTCCGTCATGTCTATCACGGCCACGGCGATCGCCTGTTTTTCATCATCGGCGCCGACGCTTTCCTGGACATCCCCACGTGGAAGGAATACGAAACGCTTCTCACGCTCTGCGATTTCATCATTGCCAATCGCCCGGGTATTCGACCGGAAGCTCTGCGTCTGGTCATTCCGCCGGACTTGATCGCCCGGCCGGATGCAAAAAAAGAAGCGGATCCGCCATCGGAAGTCGTCGCGCGCCTTCACAAGACCACCATTTATCTGCTGGAAAACGTCTCCAGTGACATTTCCGCCACTGACATTCGCCGGCACGCGCACCGCGGCCAATCCATCCACGGGCTTGTTTCCGCGCGCGTCGAGGAATACATTCTCAAACAGGGCCTATACCGGTGAAACTCGAATCTTTGCCTCAGGGCGTCCGCCTCGCCGTCAAGGCCGCACAAGAAAAGAAAGCCGCTGTGGATGGGGTCGAAGGAGCCGCCAAAAATCGCAACATGACGAGGATGATGCTTTGCGGCGGTGCGGTGCGCTTGCGCTGTGGTCAATGAAGCTCCCAAAAAAGTGCCGACGGTCCGGACCAAATAAGGGCCGTTTGCGATATACGCAATTCTCTCACGAATTTTCTTCTTCGTTTGCAGCGACGACCGAGCGGTCAACAGGCGCAGGTGACGTCTGCTCGGGCTCACTGCTGTCATGTGGCGAGTCCGGCGAGGAATCGCGGGCCGGGCGAGGAATGGTGTCCAGGGCATCGGCGATGGACCGGACCAGATCTTTCACACCGTCGCCAGCGACGGCCGAAATGGAATGGAATTCAAGCTTGCGCCGCTTGCAGAAATCGCGAAGAGCTTCGAGGCGCGTGGTATCGGTGGTGGCGTCCAGCTTGGTAGCAACGACGATCATCGGTTTTTCGACGAGGGATGCGCTGAAGGCTTCGAGTTCGCCATTGATGACTTGGAACGAATGAACAGGTTCATCGGCGTTGGAATCGCTGGTATCAATCAGATGAACGAGCAGGCGCGTGCGTTCAACGTGCCGGAGAAAACGGATACCGAGCCCCGCTCCGAGGTGTGCGCCTTCGATAAGGCCCGGAAGATCAGCGACGACAAAAGTGCGGCCGAGTTCAGTGCCGTGGCCACCGGTGCCACCGTCAGCGTTGACAACGCCGAGATTGGGCTCGAGCGTCGTGAACGGGTAGTTTGCAATCTTGGGCCGCGCGGCGGAAACCACCGAAATCAAAGTAGACTTGCCCGCATTGGGGAAACCCACAAGTCCAACATCTGCGAGGAGCTTCAACTCCAAACGAAGGTGGCGCTCTTCGCCGGGGAATCCGTCTTCGTGCTCCCGCGGAGCCTGATGCCAAGGCTTGGCGAAGTGCTGATTGCCACGCCCGCCTCGTCCGCCGTGGGCGATCAGGACGCGTTGGCCGGGCGTTGCGAGATCCGCGATGGTAGCGCCTTGATCGTCGAAAACCAGCGTACCGAGGGGAACCTGCAAAATCATGTCCGCCCCGGAATGGCCCGTGCAGTTGGAGCCTTCACCGTGTCGGCCGCGATCGGCCTTGAATTCGCGATTGTAGCGGTAGCGGAGCAGCGTGTTGTCGTTCGGGTTGGCTTCGAGATAGATGCTGCCGCCATGGCCGCCGTCGCCGCCGGAAGGACCGCCGCGCGGCACGTATTTTTCACGGCGGAAAGCAATGCAGCCGTTGCCGCCATCGCCGGCCTTCACGAATATCTTAGCTTCATCAACGAACACAGGAATTAATCTCCGTAAAAAGATAACATAAGCAAACTATTGTGACGCGAAGTCCCCCGGGCGGAGGCCGCACCCCATGCTGCGCGTGCTGAAGCGAATTGCCTTGCTGCTCTTCGTCTTCGTAGCGGTTGCGGCGGCGGCCCTATACTTACTTTATTTCCGGCGAACGGCCCTGCCCGCTGCCGCGCCGCATGCGCGCGTCGTTCCAGTGATTTCCACCATCCCCGGCACTTCCGCATGCTGGGTCGAAACGGCGAAAACGTTTAGCAATTTTTCCTTTGGCTCGACCGCCGGAAGCGTTCTCGTCAGGCATCCCGCGGGCGACCTGCTAATTGATACCGGAAGCTCCAGCGACTACGACCAGGAGATTTCCGGCTATCCATTTGCAACGTGGCTCAAACTAAAAGCGCTCGCCGGACAGCTCAAACCAAAAGTGCCGCTTCCGGATTTGCTGCACCAGATCGGTGAAGACCCCGCAAAACTGCGCTGGGCGATCCTCTCGCATACACACCTCGATCACGCGGGCGGCTTGATGGATCTGCCGCGTCTGCCCGTGCTGCTCACACGTGAAGAACTCCAATTTGCGGCCGATCCGAGCATTCAGGCCAAGGGCTACGTGATGGCTGTGCACACCCAAAAGTTTCCGCCGGTTGCCGCGCCCACTCTGCGATTCGATCCCATAGCCTACGAAACATTTGACGAGAGCGCCGACCTTTACAAAGACGGCTCCGTAGTCGTCGTGCCCTTGCGCGGCCATACGCCCGGCAGCGTGGGCATTTTCGTGAATCTCTCACCCGTGCGTCGGCTGTTCTACGTCGGCGACGCGGTTGACGACGAGCGCGGTTTCGAGGAACGAGTTGCGAAGTCGCTTATCCTGCGCGATAGCGACAATGATAGCGCGCTTGCAAACCAGATCGTCGGCAAGCTCGGCGAGCTTCACGAAAAATTGCCGGGACTTGCCATCCTTCCGGCACATGGGAGGAGGGCTTACAAGAAATTCTTCCCTGGCGGGCCCCTGAGCTGTGTTGCCGGCCAGTAGCCGCTAAAAAGAAAAATGCGGTCCAGCGGAGCCGGACCGCGGAAGCTGTGAACGCGGAACCGAGGAAGACAGACTAAAGTCTGTCCTACTAATTCGCGGCGGACTTGGCTAGCTCGGCGGGCTTCACGCTGATGAACCGGCCATGGCGTCCCCGGTCTTCGAATTTCACAAAGCCGGTGACGAGTGCAAAGAGCGTGTCGTCCTTGCCCTGGCCGACGTTTTCTCCGGGCTGGTGTTTGGTGCCGCGTTGGCGGACCAGAATCGTGCCGGCGTTAACGAGCTGTCCGCCGAAGCGCTTGACCCCCAGCCTCTGTCCGTGTGAATCGCGGCCGTTTGTAGAGGAGCCGCCGCCTTTCTTACTTGCCATGATGTAATCCTTTTCGAGAAGCTGCCGGGTAGAAGCCCGGCGGAACGTGAAGAATTTTACAGCTTGATGTCGCTGACCTGCACGGCGGTGTAATTCTGCCGGTGCCCACGAGAAATCTTGTACTGGTTGCCCTTCTTGAACTTGAGCACGGTGAGTTTCTTGCCGCGGCCCTGCGAAACGATCTTGCCGCTCACGGAAGCTTTGCCGGCATCGGCGCCCAAAACGACCTTTTTGTCGTCGGTATGGACGGCCAGGACGGAGCCAAAGTTCACCTTTTCCCCCACCTTGCCATCAACCCGCTCAATGCGGATGGTGTCGCCGGGCGCGACACGATACTGCTTTCCCCCGGTCTGAATAACGGCGTACATCGGTCCTCCAAGAGCTAAAAGCAAACTCCAATTATAGAGGTTTAGGACTCAAATCGTCAACGAACGAAACACGGTTATTGTGAGTGGCTGGAAAGCTGTAAATTGGCGTAATTTGCCTGGAAGCCGGGGGCCGCAACTTTTTCCCCGTTTCAGAGTTCTAATAGACAGGTGCTTCGGGTAAGCCGGAGCTACCTGGAATCGGCCAGATCCTGTTGATTCGATTAGAAGTTCCAGGACTCTGGCGAGGGCAAAAAATGCGTTATCTAAAATATCTTGCTTTATTGGCGATTTGCACGTTGGCGGCGGCAGGCCCGTCGCATGCGCAAGTTTCAGTTGGAATTGGAGTGGGCCCAGGTTACGTAGGACCCGCGCCGGTCTGCGCCTACGGTTATTACGGCTATTACCCGTACGCTTGCGCTCCTTACGGCTACTACGGTCCTGATTACTTTGTGAGTGGCGTGTTCATTGGCGCCGGTCCGTGGTTCCATGGTTTTTACGGACGTCCCGGTTTCTATGGCCGTGGCTTCTACGGCCGTGGGTTCTACGGACGACCTGGTTTCGCTGACCGGGGGCGCGGCTTCGGTGGGCGCGGCGGTTTTGAGCACGGTGGCTTTGATCGCGGCGGATTCCGTGGCGGAGATCGTGGCTTCCATGGCGGCGGTGGTGGATTCCACGGAGGCGGTGGATTTCATGGCGGTGGTGGCCACGGAGCCGGACACCGGTAAGACAATCTAAGTTGCACATTTGAAGAGAGAAACGGCTGGCAGCATCCCCTGCCAGCCGCTTTCGTTCTAGAGAGCTTGAGTCCGGTCATTCTATGTCGTAAGGTACGGGCCGTGAATCGAACCGGAAAGAGGGCCGCGCAGTGCAGCGCGAGTCTTGCCCGAAGGAGGCAAGACTGAGTGCCCGCTCTTGAATTGCCTCGCTCGCCTCATGCGCCCGGCGTGAGTCCCGTTCAAATCCACTACCGGGAGTTTGGCTGCGGGACGCCGCTCGTCTTTCTTCATGGCGGCTGGGGATACCGGATTTATCCCTTTGACCGGCAGATCGCGGCGTTCGCAAGCGAGTATCGCATTCTGATTCCCGATCGCTCCGGATACGGGCGCTCCACTCGGGTCACCGGCGAGACGCCGCTTGATTTTCATCGGCGCGCCGCGCAAGAGACTCTTTCTTTTCTCGACGCACTGGAGATTAAGCGCGCCAAGTTCTGGGGCCACAGTGACGGGGCGGTGATCGCCGCGATGACGGGGCTGGCAGCGCCGGGCCGCTGTGCGAGTTTGATTTTTGAGGCCTTCCACTTCTTCCGAAGAAAACCCGGATCGCGATCTTTTTTTGAACGATTCGCAGCGCATCCCGAAGATTTGGGTGAAGAAACGCGCAAGCTGCTCGCCGAGGATCATGGAGAAACAAACTGGCAAACGGTCTTGCGGCGCAATTGTGCAGCATGGTTTCAAATTGCTGACAGCGTCGCGCGGCCGGATGAGGATCTTTACGACGGACGGCTGGGCGAATTGGACGTGCCGGCCTTGTTTTTGCACGGAAGCCGCGATCCTCGCACCGAGCCCGGCGAAATGGACCGCGTGCGACAGGCGCTTCCTCGCGCCACGATGCGATTTATCGCTTCTGGGCAGCACAGCCCGCATATGGAGGATGCTGCCTGGCAAGAGTGCAATTCAGCCGCAAGCGAGTTTTTCCAAGGTGACAGTTAATCGCACGTGATGGGAAGAGAAGCGTCAGACGAGAAGTGGATTCTTACGCGACGATCGAAATCATTTGGAGAATATGCTGACCCAGGTTGATGTCTCCGGCGACATGGACCTGGGATAGCGCGGTTTGCTGGTCAATGCCCTTGGTGAAAATGCGCCAAGCGATTTCCTGCGGAATGGTTGTGACGGAAACTTCTTCGCCGAGGGCCTCCTCGATCAGTTGCCAGCTTTCTCCGGCACGATACAAATACCAACTGCCTCCGCATTCGCCTGAAATGACGAAGCGAGCGTAAGTTCCCGGCTTGGAGGAAACGCTGCGATACGTAAATGGTAGGGCGCGCAGAAAACAGTCCAGCACGGGAAAATAGAGCTCGCGAGTCATGATGCCGGGTTTGTTCACCGCGAGCCGGATCTGCTGCTGGTGGTGCCAGCGCTCCGTGAATTCCCGCGCGGTATCGAACCAGTTTGCTGATTTATCCTCGCCGGCCCAGCTCACGCCGTACGGAGCCATCACATGCGGATCGCGCGAAGCGTGGTATTCCGCAAGGAACTTGCATGCGACTTCCATCAGAGCAGTCAGGACGGGAGGGCTCAACCGGCGATAGATGGTGATGCCCTCGTGGTTCAACCGGTTGATGAACGCCGCCAAATCCGAGGGCGAACTGATCCTTGGGGCTTCAGCGACATAACCATCGCGGGCGATGGAGACGCCCCGCAGTGCCGTGTCCAGTAGGTGCGCGGCAACGTCCTTGACCTTCCACTTCGGAGCAATTGTCTGCTCCTCCCAATCGTCCGGCGCAAGCGAACGGAAAAGCGCGATCAACATTCCGTCGAGTCTTGGAAAAAGATGAGCGGTAAGGATGGGCTTCAACGGCTCAGTTGGGCGATTCATCGGGCGCTATGCGCAGACGCTTTCGTCGGCCGGGCGAGGGAACGGCTGCGAAAACCAGAAGGAATACGGCGTCGCGCCGAGCACCTGGTAATGTTCCAGCCGCTCGCGGCCCTCGCCGACGGTGGGGATGTGGCCGGCCGGTATCCACCACAGGCAATAGCCGGGCTTGACGGCTTTTTCAAACCATTTGGCGCGGTCGCGAAGCACTTTCATGTGATTTGATTTGTAGGCGAACTCGCGCAAAGTCTCGATCGATTCCCAAACGGACATATTCACAATCACAAAGGGATCGTCACTGTAGGCGATGTCCGTGGCGTTGCCGGATTCCGATTGCAGCCGCCAGACGAAGCCCGGAGCTTTGTCCGCGAGCGCATTGATGGGTTCGAGTTGCGCGACGAATTCGGCAATCTTCGGATCGTCCAGCGGAGCGACGAGACGAGAAATGTTGATTTGCGCGAGATGGTGGTTCATGGCGGACTCCAGGAGACTCCTTCCCAAAGACGCTTCAGAAATCGAAACGGTAGCCGAGAATCATCTTCGCAATCAAGTGATCGGTCGCTCGCGTGACTCCCACACCCAGGCCAAAATTGACTTCCCACTTGGGAGAAAGATTCAAGTCAATCGCAGGAAGGATCTGCTGTTGCTGCTGGCTGACGGGGTCGAATGCCGTGACCGGACCCAGCGAACCGTAGTATTCCAGGCCGCCCGCGACTTTTTTCGTGAAATTGTAGCTGAACTTGAAATTGGGGGAGAAAACGAGTCCTCCGTTTACGCCAGGCCCATGAAAGGAGCGGTCGAACGTGGGATTGAAGGAGAAGTACCACGGGCCGAGTTGCTTATCCACGATAGGGCGGATCTCCCACGTCCAGGTGTCCGCGGAGTAGCGGCGGCTCTGCCAGCCTATTTCGTTCGAGAGGCTGACGCCGACAGGCCAGTGCCACTTGGGAGGGATGCGCACGCGGGGCCGGATGTGGCTGCCAACGTAATCCCAACCCTGGCCGCTCTTGGCGGAAGTGAAAATGTAAAAGCCGGTCTCAAACCAATCATTGAAACCGTGGGTGATCTCGATGGTCTCGTGCAACTGGTGGTTGGTGGGAAGCGTGCCGTCGTCGGTAGACTTGGAGCCCTGAAACGTGAAATTGGAATGCAGCTCCAGCATGGTGTGGTGAGGCTCGACGGTTTCGTAGGGATACACCTGAATCTCGTAGTTCCCCTGAGCGCTCGAGCGCAGCGGATAGGCCACTCCTCCGAACAAGCAAATCGCGATTGAGAAGACGGTCCGTAGTCGCATGTTCAAACTTTGACGGCTCCCAAGCGTATCTCACGCTTCGCACCCGGCAAACTGGAATAGACGCACAAATCAGGCGTGCGGGTGCGCCTTGTCGTAAATCTCCATCAACTGGCGGATGGAAGCGTGGGTGTATTTCTGCGTGGTCGAGAGTGACTGGTGGCCGAGAAGTTCCTGGATGGCGCGCAGGTCAGCGCCGTCGGCGAGCAGATGCGTCGCGAATGCATGGCGCAGCGAGTGCGGGTGCAGATCCCAGTTGACGTTGGCGATGCGCACGTATTTTTTGACGATGCGCCCGACGGAGCGTTGCGTTAGGCGGCGGCCAGTATAGTTGAGGAAAACGGCTTCGGCGTATTGGTCTTTTCGGCTGCTCGCCCGATCGGTTTGATCCAGGAGTTTTTCGCGCAGCGGCCAGTATTTTTCCAGAGCGTCTTGAGCCTTGGCCCCGTAAGGAACGATGCGCTCCTTGTTGCCCTTGCCGCGGACGCGAAGGATGCGTTCTCTTTGCTCCACGTCGGCAAGATTGAGCCCGGTGAGTTCGCTGACGCGCAAGCCTGCCGCGTAGAGCAGTTCGAGCAGCGCCCGGTCGCGCCGAAGCAGCAAACCTTCTTCGACCCGCGTGGAACGGCTTTTCTTCGCAAACGCGCGGCCGGAAGGACCGGGTTCACCCGCTTCGCCAAGCTGGTTGAGAAAGCCATTCATTTCTTCGGCGGAAAGCACCGAAGGGATGCGCTTCGGCAACTTTGGGGTGGGAACGAGCCGCGCCGGATTTTCCTTCAACTGATCTTCGCGTACGCAGTATTTGAAAAACGAGCGCAGGGCAGCCAGCTTTCGCGCTACGGAGCTTTTTGCCAGGCCGTGTTCGTGGAGATGCGCGACGAATTCCCGAATCATCGAGTGCGTGACGCCACTGAGTGCCGGCGGCCGCACTCCCGGGGGCGACAAATACGCGAGAAATTGTTCGAGGTCTTTGCGGTAGTTCAGAACAGTGTGCGGCGAGGAATTCTTCACCGACTGAAGATATTCGAGATACTTCGCAATCGCTTCTTTCATTCGCAGGTACAGCTCCCCGGGGATGGCCCGCCTACAGTATAGGCGCGGACAAATCTACGGAAAGCAGAATCACGTCGTTGTTTCTTAGGATGCAGGTGCGTTAAGACTTGGCGGCCACGGGCACCGGAGCTTCCTCCGGTTGGGCTTGCGGCTGAGCTTCGGGAACAAGTTTCTCCCAATCACAGCCCTCTTTGATGCAGGAGTGCACCGTGCCAATCTTGCTGCGCTTTTCGACGATGAACGGCGCTCCGCACTTCGGGCACGGTTCGGCGATGGGCATGTGGGGCGAAGTGAAATCGCAATCCGGGTAACGCGAGCAGCCATAGAACACGCGCGGCCTGCCACGGCCACCCTTGCCGGAGCTGCCGCGGCGCACGAATTCGCCTTCGTTGCATTTCGGACATTTGATGCCCATGGTGATCGGGCGCGTGTACTTACATTTCGGATAGCCGGAGCAGCCAATAAATTCCCCGAAGCGGCCGCTCTTCTTCACTAGATTTTTGCCGCAAAGTGTGCAGAGTTCAGCGAGCGGCTCATCGGGCTGGTGCGCGATGCGCGTGCCCTGGACGAGGCGGCGCGTCGTTTTGCAGTCCGGGTAACCCGTACAGGCCAGAAAAGTGCCAAAGCGCCCGCGCTTGATAGCCATTTCTTTTCCGCAATTGTCGCAGTACTCGGTCTTGGGTTCGCCGCTGGCCTCTTCGGGAAGTTCCGGCGAGAGGTCTTGAATGAAATCGCATTCGGGATAGCGCGAGCAACCGAGAAAGAAACCGTGGCGGCTGATGCGTTCGAGCAATTCGCCCTGGCCGCACTTTTCGCATTTTTTCCCCGTGGGGATGCCGGCTTTGTAGGAAAGCATTTCGTCGCCAGCCTTGTCGAGGTCAATGACGAATTTTTCCCAGAACTCCTTGACGGCTTCGCGCCATGGCAGCTTGCCTTCTTCGATTTCGTCCAGCTCTTCTTCGAGCCGCGCGGTAAACGTGACGTCAAAAATGTCTTCGAAACTCTTAACCAGCAGCACGCTGACGCGTTCGCCGAGCATGGTGGGCGAAAAGCGTCCCTGATTCTTGGTGACATATTCGCGTTCGACGATCGTTGAAATGATCGATGCGTATGTCGAAGGGCGCCCGATACCGTCTTCTTCGAGTTCCTTCACCAATGTCGCATCGTTGAATCGCGGCGGCGGCTCGGTGAAATGCTGGTCCGGACGAATTTTATCCAAGCGCAGGGTTTGCCCTTCGGCAACCTGTGGAAGCGCGCGGCCTTCGCCTTCGTCGTCTTTTTCGTCGTCCTCACGGTCGGCGATCGAGGCCGGCATCTGATAGACGCGGAGATAGCCGTCAAATTTCTGCACGGTGCCGGTAGCGCGAAATGTGTAGTCGCCAGCGGAAATATCAATGGTCGTCTGATCAAAGATCGCCGGCAGCATCTGCGACGCAACAAATCGCTGCCAGATCAGTTGATACAGCTTGAAGAGGTCTTCGTCGAGATACTTGCGCACGTCTTCCGGCGCGCGCATGGCGTCCGTGGGGCGCACCGCTTCGTGCGCTTCCTGCGCATCCTTCTTCGATTTGTAATAGTTTGGTTTTTCCGGAAGATAGTTCGAGCCGAAGCGCGCCGGAATCAACTCGCGAACCTGAATCAGCGCGTCGTTCGAGACGTTTACGGAATCCGTGCGCATGTAGGTAATCAGTGCGACCGAGCCTTCTTCACCCAGTTCCACCCCTTCATAAAGTTTCTGCGCCAGCGACATCGTGCGTTTGGCCGTGTAGCGCAGCCGGTTGTAGGCCGCTTGCTGCAATTTGGAGGTCGTAAACGGCGGCGGCGGATTGCGCTTCTTTTCCTTTTGCGCAACACTGGCCACTTGCCACTTGGCCTTACTTACCGCGGCGACAATCTTGTCCGCGCTCTCCTGGTTTGCGACAGCGATGTCTTCGCCCTTGTACTTGAAGAGTTTGGCCTCGAAGAGCGGGGGCTGCCCGGCATCGAGCATCGCGTGAATCGTCCAGTATTCCTGCGGGATGAAGGCGCGAATCAGCTGCTCGCGTTCGACGATCAACCGCAGCGCAACAGTCTGCACGCGCCCGGCGGAAAGCCCCCGGCGCACTTTGTCCCAGAGAATCGGAGAAACTTTGTAGCCCACAATTCGATCGAGAACGCGGCGCGCCTGTTGCGCATCCACCAGATTCGTATCCACTTGCCGCGGTTTATCGAAGGCCGCGCGAATCGCCTTGGGAGTAATTTCGTTGAAGGTAACCCGAAAAATCTTTTTCGGATCGATGGCAACAACTTCTTTTTTTGCTTCGCTCTCTTCTTCCTTCTTAACCGCTTCTTCGGGTTTTGCGTCTTTCTTCTTAAACCGCGAAACGCTGGGTTCCTGCTCGATGTACTTGGCCGGCTTGGAGAGCACCATGGCGAGATGCGCCGAAATGGCTTCCCCTTCGCGATCCGGGTCGCCCGCTAGATAAACCGCTTCGGCAGTCTGCGCCGCTTTCCTCAGATCATTAATAACCTTGCCCTTGCCAGCGATGATCTGCAGGGTCGGCTCAAAAATCTTGTCGTCATCAATGCTGATTATTTTCCCAGCCGGTTTTTCCTGAGCTTTTGTTCCCTTGCTTCCCTTCTTCGTTTTGCGTTTTTTCTTCTTTTTGCCGCCCTCTTCCTCGCCGGGCAGACGAATGCCGATCGTTTTCTTGGGCAGGTCCATCACGTGGCCTATGGAGGCTTTGACGGTGAAATTCCGCCCCAGATATTTGTTAATCGTTTTCGCCTTCGCAGGCGATTCCACAATAACCAGCGAACGAGCCATGTTGCCTTTGTAACTCCGTAATGTATTGCAGTGAGGGCTGACCGCGCGGCGTGTGTCCTTCTCGCTACCTTAAGCGCTCGGCCCGAATCCCAACGGGGTCTCCACTTTGATGCGGCGATTGCCCTTGCGGATGCGTTCTGGGATTTGATGCCCGCCCCTGGCCGACGATGCAATCTCCTATCTGCCTCTGCTGCAAGACTTTGCCGAACTGTTTGCCGGGCAACCGCCGGATGACGCCTTTCATCTCCGGATCAAAAAGCGTAGCCAGAACTTCGGAAGAGTTCAAGTCGGATGTGCACCGGTGGTCATAGATTTGCAGGACTGGCGTCCATCTGCATCGCGAGGCGAGCCTACGCGCGGAGTAATTGAGTTGTCAAATAGTTCGCAATAAACGGTGCCGGTCGGCTGCACGAACCGAAGGAGGGCGCCATTTCAGTGAGAAAGCTGCGCGGCGTCTTCTTGCAGGATGGCTTCCAGTGTTTTGAGGAAGAGATCCGCGTCAGATTCGGAGAATACCAGCGGCGGACGCAGCTTGATGACGTTGTGATGCGGTCCATCGGTCCCAGCAAGAATGCCGCGATCACGCAGGCGATTCACTACATATGCGGCTTGCAATGGAGCAGGCTCGCGCGTTTCGCGGTCGAGCACAAGATCGATCCCGAGGAACAACCCCGAACCGCGTACGTCGCCGATCAGAGCGTAGCGGTTCTGCAGAGTGTTCAAGCCCCCGATGAGATGTTCGCCGACGCGCAAGGCATGTTGCTGCAAATGCTCCTCTTCGAGGACGTCCAGAACCGCGAGCCCCGCCGCACAAGCGACCGGATTGCCGCCAAACGTGCTGAAAAATTCCATCCCATTGTTAAAGGAATTGGCGATTTCCGACGTGGCGATCACTGCTGCGAGTGGAAAGGCATTGCCGATCGGCTTCCCAAGAACCACGATGTCCGGAACGACACCTTGCGTCTCAAATCCCCAGAAATGCGTTCCCAGCCGCCCGAATCCCACCTGCACTTCGTCAGCGATGCAAACCGCCCCGGCTCTGCGCACGTAGCGGTAGACGTCCGCGAGATAGTCGGGCGGAAAAACAATCTGGCCGCCGACGCTGGGCAAAGTTTCCGCGATATACGCAGCGATGTCTCGGCCTTCGGCTCGCGAACCCTCGAGAATCTCAGCGACGTGGCTCGCGTATTTTGCGCCAGCTTCCCTGTCTCCGCGCCGGTACACGCCGCGGTAATCATCCGCGAGCGGAGAAACATGTACCCACGGCTTCTTGCCGCGGCCGCCGGGGCCGTTGAATTTGTAGGGGCTGATATCAATGAGCGTGTTGGTGTGGCCGTGATAGGCGTGTTCCAAAACGACGACGTCTTCCCGGCCCGTGTGGGCGCGCGCAAGGCGCAAAGCCAGTTCATTGGCCTCGCTCCCGGAGTTCACAAAAAAACAGACGCGGAGCGATTCTGGCAGGAGCCGCGTCAGGCGCGCGGCGTAACGGTTGACGTTGTCGTGCAGATAGCGCGTATTGGTGTTGAGCAACGCGAGCTGCGCCTGCGCCGCCTGGACCACGCGAGGGTGGCTGTGGCCCACCAGCGGCACGTTATTGTAAACGTCCAGATACGCTCGCCCGGTATCGTCATACAAATATTGCATCCATCCGCGAACGATTTTCAGCGGACGCTGGTAGGAGACGCTGAGATTTTTCCCCAGCAAGGCGCTCCGCGCGGCAATTGTCTCACTGCGACCAGGCTCTTTGGCCGGAAAGCGATCCGGCGGAATTCCCAGCAGGAGATTCGGGTCGGGCGAGAGACTCGTCCAAACCGCCCGCTGTGAAGCATAAGCAACGCCGGGAAAATCGGCCTCCAGATCGAGCAGATCAAGGATCACCTGAAAATGGAGATGCGGCGCCCAGCCGCCGTTTTCCTCCGACGAGCCGACTCGCGCAAATGCCTGGCCGCGCTTGATTCGTTGGCCGACTTCCAGCTTGACGAGTGAATCCTTGGACAGATGGCCGTAGAGCGTGAAGAATTCCTCGCGGTTGCCGGTTTGATGCTGCAAGACGACCAGAGGTCCGTAGTCGAGCGGCGCGGAATTATTCGCAACGATGCGGACCGTGCCATCGAGCGGCGCATTTAGAGGCGCGCCTGGCTCAACAAAAAGGTCCATGCCCAGGTGAATTGTCCGTCGCTCGTCTGTGGGGTTTTCATTCGCACCAAAAAGTGGCGAGGTGTAAAGCACCCGTGGTTCATCGTACCGCCCGGCACCCACGGAGACGCCGGCGCGCTTCATGGCGGCAAAAATTGTTTCAGTGAGCGCGCTTGTTTGCGCGGCGCCGGGATCGGCCCCAAGAAGGGTGCTGCCAACACTCAAATCAAAAACGATGCTCGGCGCCGTCCGCAAATCCATATCCAGAATGGAAGCGGCCGCGCCGGCGTTCGTTTTCAGCCACTGCTTGGTTCTTTCAGATTGCGGAACGGCCGGCAGCCCGCAAGCCGCACGAAAAGTGTAATGTGCAAAACGCGGATGAATTGTTGCCAACCTCTCAAGGGCGTCCCAAGCCGGCGCTTCGCTGACAGTAACGTAGGGATCGTCCGGCTTGACTGTCTTGCGGTGCGCGGAGTTCGTAACGCTGACCGCCAGTCGCGCGCCCATCAAAGCGTAAAGAACGGACAACTCCAGCTCATCGAGCGGAAACGCGCCGTGATATCCCGCAACGATCGCAGTCGCAGCCTGCAGCGGATCTTCCTTGCCAAGAATTGCATATGCAGCTGCAATCGCCGGTTCCGACACGGTAAGCCCGTGGTGCATGTCCCCAAAATCAATCACGCCCGCGATCTCTTGTGGTTGCGTCCAGGGCTCGCCGGCCAGCACGTTGTAGTCGTTTGCATCGCCGTAAATCACGCTGCGCCGCAGGCGCGGCAAGACGGGAACGGCTTCTGCCTTGTACAGCTCCAAAAATCTGTTCACCAGCGCGCGTCGCTTCGAATCCGCGATGTGCTTGACGTAGTCCTTGATCCAGTCTGCCCGCGAAGAGTCCCATTTTAATTCACGATGCGCGACAGGATGCGCAAAAGATTGCAGTGCCGCATCCATCACCCCCAGAAATCGCCCGAGATCGCCCAGCAACTCCGGCGAATGTGGGCGCACTTCGGCGAGGACTCTTCCGTTCAGAAAGGTGAGAAGCCAGACGAGTCGCGTCGAGCCGTCCGCAGCAGCAATCGAGGCGAACAATTCACCGCCGCGATTCGGCGTAACGCGAGGCAAGGGCAATTGCGGTGCCCGCTGCGCCAGATGCGTCAGCGCCCGGCATTGCAAATCGATGAACGAATGCTCCCGCGCCGGATGCATAACTTTGAGGACGAAGGCCCGTCCGTCTGCGCTGATCAAATGGAAATTGTCGTCGTATTCGCCAGGCAGGGCTCGCGCGGTGGCTTCCAGTCCATAGACTTCCCGCGCCAGGCGAACGGCTTCCGCTTCTGTCGTTGGTTGAGCTACGCGCGCTTCCAGCAGCATGCGCCAAATCTTATCCGCAAGTGCCGGACCGCGTCCATTCCTGAGCTCTCAAATCATTTTGCCCAGCTGGCCTGTGAAGGCAGAATCTTTTCTCCTAGAGTTTTTCTCGCGATTCCTGTACCGAAACCGGTCCATTCACAGTGGAAAGCCTGATCATCGCCGGCGCGCTGCCGTATTCGATGCGGCGGTGCTCCTCGTCCCACGTCTTCCGCGCACTGTCGCAAATGCTAGCCTTGCAACTTACCGGCGCGTGGTTCGTCGATTCCACCACGAAGCTGGACTGGTACCCGCCCGGCACCATCAGCGTCAACGGGCCATTATGCGCATCGGCCGTCAAGCCGGCGCCGCTCCATGTTTTTCCATCCAACTCCACGGAGATCGGTCCATTCTCGGTATGAATCCGCACGTTCCCGTTGCTGCCTTCCAGGCTGATCGGTCCATTCACCGCGGTGATCTCCGCGTCGCCGGAAAAATTCTTCAAGCTGATCGGACCGTTCTTGGCGCGAGCTATAAGTTTTCCGTCCACGTTGTAGAGGGAAATGGGCCCATTCATCGTTTCCATTTCGATCGACGCCGATTTCGGCGTGCGAATCAGCAGTTGCACCGTCCACGCGTCTTCATCCCCAGGACCTGTCGTTGATACCCTGCCGTGTTCGATGGACAGCTTGATCTGCGCCAGGATTCGCTCCGCCGCATCGCCGGAACCCGCCGCCGCTTTGCACGCGGTCACGGAATACGTCTCCTTGTCCCATCCCACCACCTCGACGCCGCCGTTGCTGTGCGGTTGAACCCGCAGCACTGCGGCTTCGGACTTGGTCAATGTGCGCTCTTCGGAACGCACCACCGCATCCTGGTCGTCAAACCGGAAGTGAATGTCGGAGCAATCAGTTGCTGGCTCCTTATGGCGGCCGGAAATGCTCACATTGTGGTGATGCCGGCTGGCTCTTGCGCTGGTGAATCCGAGGGCGAGCAGAGCCGAAAACGAAATCAGGAAAAACAGGCTGCGTCGAGGCATGGTGTCCCCCTTGCTGCTATAGACGACACGGCCGGCCTTTGGTCACGTCCGATCCAGCAAAAAATCAGTCCCGGTCGTCGGTTCCAATGGGTGGTCCGTCGGGGGGCTCGGCCGGGGGCGTGACGCTGATTTGCTTCGGATCTTTCTGAAACTGCTCGATTTGTTTCGACGCGAAGAAAATGTGGGCGGGATCGTGGATCACCTGCATTCCTCCCGACGGGGAGTCGAGCCAGTCCTTCAGGTCCCGGAGCTTTAGCGAAGCTACGGCACGGACCTCCCCGCTAGCATGTTCGTTCGTGGAAAGGACCATCAGGTCATAGAGGACGACATGGTCCACTATTTGAGAGATCTCTCCGCTGTAGCCTCTGGGGTGCTGCGACTTCCAACTGGCATTGAGTATGGCGTCGAGGACTTCTTCGATGCCGGGGTTCTCCGCATTGCGAGCATGGAATTCAACAAGCCGAGCTGCCCGCTCCGGATTGAACAGAAACTGCAGAGTATGCTGCGCGGCCGCTTCTGCTGGAGCAAGCGCATCAAACGCCGGGCTGGTGCGAATCTTGAAGTGCTCTCTCCCACGCTCATAATCCGGGGGTCGCGGTGGAATCATCTTCAGCAGTGGCTCAGGCAGCGCCAGAACGCCCGGCTTCAGTGTGGCCAGCACCTCCGCTAGCGCTCGCCGCTGTTCCGCAGGCGCGACGATCTGCGTCGGCGTTTGCCCGTCGCCCCGCAGCGCAAACGTGTAGTCCATTCCGCCGACGAGCTTGCTCGCCGCCTCCACCTGATAGCGATGAAGCATGTAGAGCGGCACAAGCACATCCTCAAGTGTCGCCAGCGGCGCGCCTTCGCGAATACTGTTCTCGCCAAAGCGCTTCAGCGCCGCCCCGCGAACCTGCATGAGGCGGTTCAATTCATCAATCGCATTCGTCCCGGAATCCCAAAGATGCGCCACGCTGCTCGAAGACCCCGCTGGACGCGCGTCCTGGTCTGTCAAGTACCGCAACCCGCGCCCGTAAGCGTCCAGCAGAATTTTGTTTAGTGACGCCCCTTCGTTCGTCCCCGGTGCGAAATCCTGGTACCCAAACGCAATCGAAACTTTGTCCCACTCACCGATTCCCGTCGCGTAAGCCGTGGACAAATCCGGTGTGCCATCCGCCGCGAGCTTCACGTACGGCGGCGGATAATCCATCACCGAAGAACGATTCACTGTGCTCGCCGAATAATTGTGCATCAGTCCCAGCGTGTGCCCGACTTCATGCGCCGCAAGCTGCCTCAGCCGCGCCAGCGCCATCTCCTGCATCTTTGGCGAGTCGGGCTTGCCCTTTTCATAAGGCGCGAGCAGCGCCTCCGCAATCAGATAATCCTGCCGCACGCGCAATGACCCGAGCGTGACGTGCCCCTTGATGATTTCGCCCGTTCGCGGATCAATCACCGCCGCGCCATACGACCATCCCCGCGTCGCCCGATGCACCCACTGAATCACGTTGTAGCGCAAGTCCATCAAGTCCGCACCTTCCGGCAACATCTCCACACGGAAAGCATTTTTATAACCCGCCGCCTCAAACGCCTGGTTCCACCAACGCGCTCCTTCGAGCAGCGCGGAGCGAATCGGCTCCGGCGCCCCGCGATCGAGGTAATACACGATGGGCTGCAACGGCTCGCTGATCGCCGCTTTCGGATCTTTCTTCTCCAGCCGGTGCCGCGCGATAAACCGCTTCACAATCGGTTCGCTGATGGGCGTGGCGTAATCCATGTAGCTGATGCCGAAGAAACTTGAACGTGGATCGTATGCCCGCGGCTTGTACCCAGCCGGAGGAAGCTGCACAAACGAGTGATGCTCGCGAACGGTGATCGATTCGGGAGAGGGCGTCACGTCGCGCACCCACCGGCCCGGGTCCTCTCCCGCAAACGTCAGCGTGGCTTCCACTTCCGTATTCAGCGGAAAATTCTTCGTCTGCGGCAGATAGATCGCGCACCGCGCCACATCCAGGTGAAAAGCACCCTGCTTCGTCCGCTTCAGCGCCACAGGTATTCCGTGATCATCACGCAGAAAAAAATCCGTGGCGTCCACCAGCGCGTGATCCTTCTCTTCCGCCTCTACCTTGAAGCCCCACAGCGCCGACTCCGCAAATGAGTCATGCACCGCCCGCCGTTCGTCCGGATCGTTGCTCACCGCGCGGTACTCGAGGTTTTCCTGGATGAGAAGAACCTTCGGGCCACTGCGTTCGAAACGCACAATGCGCGTCGCCCCCAGTTGCCCGCGGTCCAGCCCGATGTCATTCGATCCGACGCCCGCCGGCAGTCCGGTCTGGTAAAGAAATTCGCTGCTCCACTTGTCAATCTCAAGCCACAGCTTCCCCTGCTTCGCATCCCAGTAGAGATTGAAATAGCCGGGCAACTTCTGCGCCCCGGCCGTCTTGTCCGCGATCGTGGCGGCTTGCGGTGTTTCGGGCCGCCCACAAGCGGCGCGTGGCGCAACAAGCGCCGCCGTCACGAACAACGCACTGAGCCAAGGCTTCGACATTTCTCGCTCCTCTAAACTCGCCGAATGGTTTTACAACAGAATCGTCCGGTTAGCGAATCCCCAGCCGTTGCGGCCCCGTGACAATCGCCTTTTTCAGACGTCAATACCCCAGCGTCAAGTGGCGCCCGGCGATTTCGCTTTCGTTGAATCCGGGAACCGGCCGCTGCCAATCTGCGTAGAGTAAGGCGAGGTGCCCATGCAAAGCCTGCCCGGTAACCTGAGGTACGCACTGCGGCAGTTCCGCTTATCGCCTGTCTTTACTGCTGCGGCGGTACTAACGCTGGCACTGGGAATCGGCGGGACCACGGCAATATTTACACTCATCCATGCCGTGATGCTCCGTTCGTTGCCCGTCTCCGATCCTGGCACCCTCTACCGTGTCGGCGAAGGCGATGATTGTTGCGTGCAAGGTGGCCCTCAGGATATCTGGGGCATGTATTCCTTTCCATTGTACGAGCGGTTAAAGGCAGAAACTCCGGAATTCGAGGAGGTTACGGCCTTCCAGGCCGGGCGTGCGCGATTGAGCGTGCGGCGCCAAGGTGTTGAATCGGCTGCTCGGCCTCTGCGGTCGGAGTACGTCACCGGCTCCTACTTCTCAACGCTTGGAGTTCGCGCCTTCGGCGGTCGCGTACTTACGCCGGATGACGACAAGCCTGCCTCTCTCCCCGTCGCCGTCCTCAGCCACCGCGTTTGGCAAACCACTTATGCCTCAGATCCCTCCGTCGCGGGCTCGACTTTCGTCGTTGAAGGCCATCCTTTGACTATCATCGGTGTCGCTCCACCCGGATTTTTCGGTGAAACTCTGGAAAGCGACCCGCCTGACATTTGGATTCCTCTTCAACAGGAGCCCACGATTAATGCCGAAGGCAGCCTTCTCCATCAGCCTGTCTCGGCTTGGCTGCGCATGATCGGCAGGCTGCGCCCGGGAGCCTCCATCGACGGAATGAATCCCCGCCTTACCGGAGTCCTTCGCCAGTGGATGCAATACGATTCCGGTTATCCTTCCAACTGGATGCCCGACGTCATCCGCATGCTTCCGAAGCAAGTGGTCAACGTGATTCCCGCCGGAGCTGGCGTCGCCGTAATGAAGGAAGAGTACGGGCGCAGTCTCCAGATTCTCCTCTCCGTATGCGGCCTGGTGCTTCTGATAGCTTGCTCCAATGTCGCAAACCTGTTGCTCGCCCGCGGCGTCGCCCGCCGTGGCCAAACTGCCGTGCGCCTTGCTATTGGCGCCACGCCCAGAGAAATCGTTCTGCAGGCGCTTCTTGAAAGTGTCTTGCTCGCTATCGGCGGCGGCATCATCGGACTTCTGGTTGCGATGGCCGCCGCCCGTCTGCTGCTTGCCCTTGCCTTCCGCAGTTCACACTTCCTGCCCATCAGCAGCGCACCGTCGCTCATCGTATTAGGATTTGCTTTTGCCTTGGCGCTCGTAACCGGCATCATTTTTGGCGCGGCTCCAGCGTGGCTTGCCACGCGCACCGATCCCGCCGAAGCTCTCCGCGGTTCGGGCCGCGGCACCCGGGATCGCTCCTCTTTTGCCCGCAAAGCGCTGCTTGTCGTTCAGGCCACCTTGTCCGTCGTCCTCGTCGCTGGCGCCACCATGCTGGCGCGCAGTCTCAACAAGCTTGAGCATCAGGATTTCGGATTCAAGGTAGAAAGACGCGTCGAAGTCAGCATCA
>Ga0206999_10104_pt1:0-2500 | contig 19935 bp, 14 predicted proteins | sample Alteio_BWMinCont_92_FD_153482 | JGI IMG/M metagenome (GOLD analysis project Ga0206999, IMG submission 153482) | Enriched cells from forest soil in Barre Woods Harvard Forest LTER site, Petersham, Massachusetts, United States -... | ecosystem: Environmental > Terrestrial > Soil > Temperate...
TGGCGAACAGCCAAACCCTTGGGACCTTCTCCAGCCCCAGGATGCGATGAGCCGACATCGAGGTGCCAAACCGCGCCGTCGCTATGAACGCTTGGGCGCGATCAGCCTGTTATCCCTAGCGTACCTTTTATCCTTTAAGCGATGGCCATCCCACGATGGACCACCGGATCACTAGAGCCTGCTTTCGCAACTGCTCGACTTGTGAGTCTCACAGTAAAGCCCACTTATACTCTTGCGCTCGTCGGCCGGTTACCATCCGGCCTGAGTGGACCTTCGCAACCCTCCGTTACTCTTTGGGAGGGGACCGCCCCAGTCAAACTGACCCGCTACCACTGTCCCCTAGCCAGCTTATGGCATAGGGTTAGAAGCCTAATCATCGAAAACTGGTATTTCATATTTTGTCTCCATTCCCCCCTGGAGGGGAACTTCAGAGACTCCCAGCTATGCTACGTATCGAAAATCAAGCGCCAATAGCAGCTTACAGTGAAGGTGCATAGGGTCTTTCCGTCCTGCTGCGGGAACGCGGCATCTTCACCGCGACTACAATTTCACTGAGCATCTCCTCGAGACAGCGCCCAACTCGTTACATGATTCGTGCAGGTCGGAACTTACCCGACAAGGAATTTCGCTACCTTAGGACCGTTATAGTTACGGCCGACATTCACGGGGGCTTAGTCCCGGGGCTTGCACCCCAGGGTTTCACCTTTCCGCATTGGTCACATGTCACTCCCTATACGTAGTCTTGCGACTTGGCAGAGAGCTGTGTTTTTGCTAAACAGTCGGTTGGGCCGGTTCACTGCGACCCGCCTTGCGGCGGGCACCCCTTCTACCGAAGATACGGGGCTAACTGGCCGAGTTCCTTGAGGAGAGTTAACTCACGCGCCTTAGAATATTCATCTCGGATACCTGTGTCGGTTTGCGGTACGGGCACGATATAGACTCACTCCGAAGCTTTTCCTGGGAGCATGGCATCTGCGCGCTTGGTTTGGCCGTAGCCTCACCTGGCAGTCACCTTTCAGCCTTAATGTCCGGTGGGTTTTGCCTGCCGAACGGCCTACGGGCTTTGAAGAGAGTTCATCACCTCTCCGCGCCTAGCCTCCTCCGTCACTCCTGAGTTGATAACGTCTACATCGTGGTGCAGGAATATTAACCTGCTGTGCATCGGCTACTCCTTACGGCCTCGCCTTAGCTCCCGACTAACCCCGGGCGGACGAACCTTCCCCGGGAAACCTTATCCTTACGGCGACGAGGAATTCAACCTCGTTTATCGTTACTTATGTCTGGATTCTCACTTCCAAGCACTCCACCGTCACTTGCCGTTTCGGCTTCGACGCGCTTGGAACGCTCTTCTACCGCGCGCAGCTTGCGCTGCGCACCCACATCTTCGGCAAACAGCTTAAGTCCCGATCATTTTCGGCGCGATTCCACTCGATGGGTCAGCTGTTACGCACTGTTTAAATGATGGCTGCCTCTAAGCCAACATCCCCATTGTCTGTGTAGAACCACATCCTTTAAACCACTGAGCTGTTATTTGGGGGCCTTAGATGGTGGTCTGGGATCTTCCCCTCTTGCCGATGAAGCTTATCCCCCACCGACTGACTCCCGCATGAACTAGGCTGGTATTCGTAGTTTGATAAGGTTTGGTAGCCTGGTGTGGCCCCTAGCCTTTTCAGTGCTCTACCCCCAGCTTCGCCGTATGCGAGGCTATACCTATATATATTTCGAAGAGAACTAGCTATTACGGGGTTTGATTAGTCTTTCGCTCCTACCCACAGCTCATCCGAGGCTTTCTCAAGAGCCACCAGTTCGGACCTTCACCCGGTTTTACCCGGGTTTCATCCTGGCCATGGGTAGATCACCTCCGCTTCGAGTGCAATGCCAGCGACTGAACGCCCTATTTGGACTCGCTTTCGCTGCGCCTCTGGGCCGAAAGGCCCTTAAGCTTGCCACTGACATTGACTCCCAGACCCATTATGCAAAAGGTACGCCGTCACCCCATAAAGGGGCTGCGACCGCTTGCGGGCAACAAGTTTCAGGTACTATTTCACTCCCCTAATCGGGGTACTTTTCACCTTTCCCTCGCGGTACTGGTGCACTATCGGTCGATACCGTGTATTTAGCCTTACGCCGTGGTCGGCGTGGATTCACACGGGGTTTCACGTGTCCCGTGCTACTCAGGAAATCCCTAGAGCTGGTCGGATTTTCGGATACGGGGCTATCACCCGCTATGGCGCCACTTTCCAGAGGCTTCTCCTAATCGTTCCAGTCTCACATTGGGCTCCTACAACCCCGGCGGGATAAATCCCGCCGGTTTGGGCTGTTCCCCCTTCGCTCGCCACTACTGAGGGAATCGCTTCGCTTTCTTTTCCTCTGCTTACTGAGATGTTTCACTTCGGCAGGTTTGGCTTCTTCATCCTATGAATTCAGATGAAGATACTTGGTCTTCAACCAAGTGGGTTTTCCCATTCGGACATCCCCGGGTAATAAAGCCTGCTTGCGG
>Ga0206999_10104_pt1:5000-19935 | contig 19935 bp, 14 predicted proteins | sample Alteio_BWMinCont_92_FD_153482 | JGI IMG/M metagenome (GOLD analysis project Ga0206999, IMG submission 153482) | Enriched cells from forest soil in Barre Woods Harvard Forest LTER site, Petersham, Massachusetts, United States -... | ecosystem: Environmental > Terrestrial > Soil >...
GAAGGGTGCAATAGACCAAAATTTCACACGTTCGTCAAGTGATTTCCGCGGAAATATCGATCCACCCAAAGAACACTTTCTCCTCCCAGTGAAGAACCAGTGAAACCAGCCCGAAACCGGGAAAAACCACTGACAATACTCCTGCATTCTCTTTCGACAAGCACATTCGTAAAAATTTATTTACTGCGCAGAAATGGTGCAAACGCCGCTTGAGCACTGGGTTGGAAATAGTTCAAACTATATGCCTTTAATGTAAGTCAATATACATTAAATGTATGTTTCATGTACATTTAACGTATATATGCTTGGAAACAAAACGAGCCCGTTTTTTATATTTATCTAATAAACAGCAACTTACAGACATTGCCTGCCGTCTGGCGCGAAAAGTGTTAGCATCAAATACATGAATCACTTTTCATGCCTGTTCTATCTTCTCGCAGCAGGCTGGATGAGCGGCTGTTCCTCGCCGGACTCAAACGAACCCTACACGAACCTGAAACTAACTGAAATCCGTCAGGCACCCGGTGGCCAGCTCGCGCTCATCTTTGATGAAAAACGCGGGCAGCCACCGGGCCAACGGGTCTTTTTGACCGATTCCAAGGAGATGAACCGTGATCTGAACGTGGCGATGAAGGAAATGTCTGAGGACAAAAGATTTGGTGAAACATTCGCCGGTGGTGTCATTCTTCACCAGCGAAAGTCCGTGGATGGCATCAGTCCCGACACTTTTTGGATTCAATTGGACCCCTTCGAACTCACCGGCACTTGGACACCGCCGCTTTCCGAACCGGCCCTACCCGCTGCATCCGTGGCAAAATCATTTCCCACAACATCCAATCCTTCGGAACTTCAGGCCGGGCCGATCCAATCCATATCGCTGCCCATCGCGTCTTCATTGACCGATCTGCGCATCACGCCTGTCAAACCCGAACAACATTTTCTTTGGCAAACTGCCAGTGGGCCTTTCGAGACTTCAGTTTCGGCGCAACCCCTCATACTTTCTGGCCCACACAACAATCTGCCTGAGTGTGCGGGTCATGTGGTCCGTGGTGGCATTTTTCTTGCAGCCTTTGGAGGAATACTTGCCTTGGAGGTCTTGGCAAGCTCTCATGGTGGTTATCCTTACCCCTACTACTCCTACCCGTCTTATTAACCAAATCGACTACCGCTTATGAATTCAAACGCTCTCAAATTCATGCTCGTAGCACCTGGTTTAATAGCGGTGCTGATGCTCTGCGGCTGTCCTTCCCCGAAAAGTCAGATGACTGATGTCGACGCTATGGTAAAGCAAATCACGGTTGCGGTGCCGGCTTTTTTAACGATTAAGGAAGGAATGTCACTTGATGCGCTGAAAATCGAACTGGGCGTAGCCGCCCGTCAACAATTCACCGTTTCCACCGCAAATGGGACGTTTACGATGATTGAATGCGCATTCTCTGGAGGAGATAATACAATATACCTCATATTCCGTGACAAAATCCTGCTGAAGATCGTTAATCCGTTACTTCCAGACGCAAATACACCTTCTGCAGCGAAATCAGAGACGGCTTCAACAAATTTGCCTGGAATTAAAAATGTGCATGTCATGTTTGATGCCATCGGAACTGAACATATCACGAGTGCAATTGACGCTCCGGCGATGACGCATGACCAAATAGCAGATTACTTGAAACCGTATGCCGAGCTTCACCATGGCAACATGCCCGCGCCATTACTTTATGCTTTTGCCGCCGCCACTGCATCGCGAACCAAGACAAACCTGCATGAAACGATTAAATTCTTGCAACAATACGACGGTGGCCGCGCCAGCCTCGGCATGAACGCAGCAGAAATTGAAAAACTCTATGGCCAACCATTGCGAACCATAAAGGCGAATGATGATTTAACGGTCTGGATATATCAAAACACTCACACCATGGACATTGGTTACCCGCTGGCCTTTGTTGGCCTGGGAATCGTCTATGACCCGTCCGGGCATGTATCGGCGATTTATAGCGACGCGTTCTTTCCTGAAGAATGGAAAGGTTAGTGTCGGCAAGGTCGAGAAGCTCCGTCAATCTCCACTCAATTACTTTCCGATATACAATTTTCCTCTTCAGCCGATGAACTCGTCCCCTCAAAAACCTCCCTTCACCACGCTCTCGCGCATTCTCTGCATTCTCGCGCTGATTGTCACTGCGGGCGCGATGTATTGGGTTGTCAACACCGACACACTCGATGGCACGAAAAAACTTCTCGCGGGCGGCGGCGTGCTCATCGCCGGCCTCCTCGTCATCGCCACTGGCGCGCATTTTACCGACGGACGGCATCATAAGTAAAATCACTACAATCCGCACTCACTTGGTGAAATCGAGAATTGTCATAAGTTTGTCACGAACAACCATTGAACCTCATAGACCTTGCCAATTCGGGAGTAGGAACCTAGGGATTAAGAATAATCCCCATGAAACGACTGATCCAGATTGCGGCGCAGATTCTGCCGGTTTTCGCGCTGGGGATGGCCGCCGGTTATTTTGCTTTTACTTCCCACCCAGGCAAGGACGAGGCCACAACCAAAACGACTTCCGCCTACAGTGCGCCGGGACAGAAAAGCTCGGGAAAAATCTCCGCCGTTGCCCACGCCACTACGCGCGCACCGTTGGCTCCGGACACACCTTTGGCCCAAATTCTGAAACAGCGCAGCGGAGCGGAGCGCGACATGAACCTCGCGCTGCTCGTCGCCAGTACCCCGGCGGACAAACTTTCCGCATTAATTGAGCAGGCTGCCCACGTCCCGAATGGCGAAGCCGGTCAATTACTCCAATACGCCTACACCAAATGGGCCGCGACCGACCCCCAAGCCGCGTTGGTCTATGCCCAAGCCCATCCCCAGCCGCAGAATCCCTACAATCAAGGCAACCCCGGTGTCCTGCAAAGCATCGTCGGTACTTGGGCGGAAAAAGATCCACAAGCGGCCTTCGCCGCCACCATGCAAATTGGCAAAATATCCGACCGCGTTGATGGTCTTTACGGTGTACTCGACGCCTGGGTGCAGGGAGCCGACCCCCTGGGCGCGGTGAACGCCCTCAAGAACCTGCCTCCCGGTTCAGTACCCGATAGTATTTATCATTCCATGTTCGGGGCTTGGGCGCAAAGCGACCCGGACGCCGCCCTTGGCAGCCTCGACAAAATTGATTCCGTGGTTACGCGCCGCGATATCCAGCAAAACATCATCGACAGCATGGCCGCACGCGACCCGCAACACGCGCTCGATGTATTGCACAGTTTCCCCCTTGCTCAACAAACTCCGCAACTTTATGGCGATATTTATCAAAAATGGGCCACGCAGGATCCCTCCGCCGCGCTCGCCTCCGCCCAAAATTTGCCGCCGGGCTCCTCCCGCGTCCAAGCCGTTCAAAACGTCATCAACGGCATGGCGCAGAGCGACCCGGCCGGAGCTTTGCAAGCCGCCCAATCCTTCCCGCCTAGCGCCGAACGCGACCAAGCCATTCAGGCAAGTGTCCGGTCATTGGCCCAACAAGACCCGAAAGCTGCAGCCGATTACCTCGCCAGCGCCCCACCCGGCACGTTGCGCAACAACCTGACCAACGCCGTCGCCACCGCCATGGCTGATACCGACCCCGTGGCCGCCCTCGCCTGGCTGGACAAAAACGCGACCGGGGTTGCTTACAACAGCAGCCTCGGCCCGGTGCTCAATCAATTGAGCAAGGCCAACCCGATCGCCGCACTCACCTATATCGAGCAATTACCCGATGGCAACCAGCGCAATAATTATGTGCAAAACGCCATCTCGAATTGGGCGTTTCAAACCACTGGCGACGCCAGCGCCGCCCTCGCTTGGGTGAACAACAACCTTTCCGGCCCGCAGCGCGATTCCGCCATAACCAGCGCTGTCACCCGGATGACGGAAATGGACCCAAATGCCGCCGGCGCTTATCTCTCCCAGATGCCCAACAGCACTACCCGCAATAATCTCATCCAAAATTTGGCCGCGAACATGGCCACGGAAGATATCAATGGCGCCGTCAAATGGGTGCAAAGTCTGCCGACCGATACCCCCGACGCCACGCGCAACAACGCCTTGCAAAGAGTAATGAACGTCTGGATTACTTCCGACCCGTCTTCCGCCGCCAATTATGTGCAAAACATGACCACGGACGACCCGAACTACGCCAGCTTGGTTAATCGTGTCGCCTCGAATTGGGCACAAAGTGACAGCCAGGCCGCACTCACATGGGCGGATGCCCTCCCCGCCGGCCCCGCGCATGACACCGCAGTAAACAATTCCCTTTCCCAACTCGCCCGTTACGACCCCGCCGATGCCTGGAAATACGCGCAAAACTCCGCGAATCCCGCCATGCTGGCAAATGTTGTTTCCACCTGGGCGCAAAGCGCGCCCGCCGCCGCCGCCAATGCCGCCACTTCCCTGCCATCGGGCGATCAACGCGTCAACGCCATCGGCAATATCGCCAGTTCATGGATTAATCAGGATCCTCAAGCCGCCTCGCAATGGATCAACACCCTCACCGTCAGCCCCGAGCGCGATGCCGCTGTCACCCGCCTGGTGGCGAACCAAGCCGCCAGCGACCCTGCCGCTGCCTTCACGTGGGCCGTGACGATTAACAACGATACCACACGCTATAATCAAGTGGTCAACGTCGCCACCCAGTGGGCGCGCAAGGACACCAGCGCCGCGATGACGGCCATCCTGAACGCACCCCTGACCCCCGACCAGCGCAACAGCGCGATGCAAGCCATCAACCCCACCCCGGCATCAAAGTCTCCCTCCCAAAACCAGGGCAATGCATTTCAGGCCAACTAAGCAGCCGTCTTCACGAAATTACTTTGGATCTCCGCTTCCGCGCGATTCCTCACCCAGCACACGAAGATACTGCCACGTGTAAATGCCGGTCTTGTGGCCGTCGCTGAAGTTGAACGCCACGCCGTAGTTGCCCATGGGCTGCCAGCCGAGAATTTCCACGCCAGGGAATTTTTTTGGTCCGTCGCCGCCATATTGCTGGCCGAAAATGTCGCGCTCGCCGATATTTTCCGCGCTGGGTGAGCGGGCGCGCAAAAATTCGGCGGGAAGAAAATCCTCCACGCCGTCAGGCCAGCGCAAGGCGAGTTCCCGGCCAATCAATTGCATATCCAGCGGCGGCGGCGTCATCGTTGGCCAGGACTGTCGCAGCACGAGGCCCGAAAGGCAAGGATGCGCGACTCACCCGCTACGCGATTCCCCGCCGGGGTTATTTCTTCGTCTCGGGTTTCCCAACAGTCGCCCCCGGCCCATGCCGATGGAGCAGGTTGAGCAAATCAACCTGGCGGATGGGATGAGCCAGGAAATTATTCATGCCGACCTCTTCCACCATCCGGAGCTGTTTTCCTTCGGCGACTCCGTGGGCGATGATGGGAGTGGGCTGCGCCCCGGCCAGGCGTTCACGTTGCCGCATCTGCAGGGCCGTTTCGCAGCCATCCAAATCCGGCAGCCGAAAATCCATCAACACCAAATGGTAAGTTTCGGGCACAAACAGCGCCAGCGCACCCGCGCTGGTTTCCGCCAGAGTGACTTCACAGTCCGCCCGTTCCAGCATCGTCGTGAGCACCAGCCGGGTGCGCTCATCGTCCTCGACCAGCAGGACGCGGCGCCGACCAGCGCCGGCCAGCGGCATCGGCCAGGGCGTGCCGCTGCTCACAGCCGATTGGCGGCGATCGAGCCAGACTTTAAACCAAAAATTCGCCCCTTCATGCAGCCGGCTCTCGACCCCGATTTCTCCGCACATCATTTCCACGAGCCGACGGCAAATCGCCAGACCCAGACCGGCGCCTTCGTAGCGGCGCGAAGACGAACTATCCACCTGGTAAAACGATTCGAAAATCCGCGCTGCGTGCTCCGCCGGAATGCCGATGCCCGTGTCGCACACGCTGAAACACAACTGATCGCGTTCGTGTACGATCTGCAGGCGCTCCACCCGCACCGTCACACTGCCTTGCTGGGTAAACTTGATGGCATTGCCAACCAGATTAAGCAGGATTTGCCGCACTCGCGGTTCGTCGAGCAGGTAGCAGAAAGCCAGATTGGGATCCAACTCCAAGCGCAGCTCCAGCTGCTTGGTGTTGGCGCCCTGTCGTTTGATGTCGAACACTCCGCGCACCAGTTCGTGAATTTGGACCGGAACCGGCTGCAAGGTGGCGTTCCCTGCCTCCATTTTGGCCAAGTCGAGAATATCGTTAAGCAAAGTGAGCAAGTGCTCGCCGGCGTTTTGAATGATATTCAACAGCTCGCTTTGTTCGGGCGCGCATTCCTGGCCGAGCAGCAGTTGCACCGCGCCCAGAATGGGGTTGAGCGGCGTGCGGATTTCATGGCTGATCATGGCCAGGAATTCCGACTTGGCGCGAGCCGCCGCCTCCGCCGCCTCCTTGGCGTGCACCAATTCCTCCATGACCAGCTTGCGCGCGGTGCTGTCCTGAATTTGCGAGATAAAATAAAGCGGTTGGCCTTCATCGCTGCGCACCAAAGACACATTAAGCAAAATCCAGATAAGACGTCCGTCCTTGTGGATATAGCGTTTTTCCATCTGGTAGGTTTTAATTTCGCCCGCCAGTATGCGCCGGACTTGGCTGAGGTCGGCATCAAGGTCATCAGGATGAGTGATGGATTGGAAGTCGGTGACCAGCAATTCCTCCTCGGTGTAGCCCACGATGGCGCACAACGCCTTGTTCACTTTCAGCCAGTGGCCATTGGGTGCCACCAGCGCCATGCCGATGGGCGAATCTTCCATCGCGGAACGGAATTGGTCTTCGCTGCGGCGCAACTCATTCTCCGCCTTGCGCCGCTCGGTGATATCCTGAACCGTGCCGACCATCTTGAGCGGCCGGCCGGTAAGCGCGTCCACCTGCACCCGCGCCTGCTCATGGACATGGCGCAGCCCGCCACCCGGGAGCATCACCCGGTGCTCGATGGAATAATCGCCCCTCCCCGCAATCGCCTTGGCCACCGCGTTTTTGATGGCCGCGTGCTCTTCAACCGGCACTCGGCTGAAAAAGAATTCGTTCGTTACGTCGACCGAACCGGGTTCAAAGCCAAAAATGCGGTAACATTCGTTCGACCAGTGCAGGGTGTTTGCCTTGGCCTCGGGATCGTCCAAGTCCAGTTCCCAGCTGCCACAATGCGCCAGATGTTGCGCGGCGGCCATCATCGCCTCGCTATGACGGATTTTTTCCTCCGTCAGCTTGCGTTCGGTGATGTTGCGCACGACGGCGACAATGTAGTCGCGGTCGAGCGACACCCAGGTGGTGTTGGCCTCAATTGGAAATGTGCTGCCGTCTTTGCGCCGATGCACTGTTTCACTTGAGCGGAAACCCTTGGCCTGAATGGACGCGACCAGTTGCGGCCAATTCACATCATTCACCCGAGGATTGATATCCTGCACGCGCATGGACAAAAGTTCCTCGCGGGTGTAGCCCAGTTCCTCACATTGCTTCTGGTTGATGTCCAAAAAAAGGCCGGTGGCCGGATCAATGATTTCCAAGGCGTCGTTCGAACGATCCACCAAAGCGCGAAACAGCTTAAGGGCCCGTTCGTCCCGGCGCAGCGTCTCCTCGTTCTGCTTGCGTTCGGTGATATTGCGCACCACGGCGACAATGTAATCGCGATCGAGCGACACCAAGGTGGAATTGACTTCAATCGGAAAAGTGCTCCCATCCTTGCGCCGATGCATATATTCACCAGAGTGGGAACCGCTGGCACGCTTGGCCGCGACGATTTTCGGCCAATTTACGTCGTTCAGCGATGGATCAATGTCCTGGATCCGCATAGACAATAATTCCTCTCGGGTATAGCCCAATTCCAAACATTGCCGTTCGTTCACATCCAAAAGGCGACCGGTGGCCGGATCAATAATATCGAAAGCATCATTGGAACGATCCACCAGGGCGCGGAACAGTTTTAACGCCCGTTCGTCGCGGTGCAGCGCCTCCTCGGTTCGCTTGCGCTCAGTGATATTGCGCACGACCGCGACAATGTAATCACGATCGAGCGACACCCAGGTGGAACTGACTTCGATCGGGAATGTGCTTCCATCCTTGCGCCGATGCACCGATTCGCAGATGCGGGAGCCACTGGGGCTGGAACTGCTCGCTCTCGTGGCCGCAACGCTTTGCGGCCAAGTCGCGTCGGTTACCAGCGGGTCAACGTCGTGCACACGCATGGACAAAAGCTCCGCGCGGCTGTAGCCCAATTCCGCGCATTGTTTGTGATTAACATCCAAAAAACGACCGGTGGCCGGGTCAATGATGTCGAAAGCGTCGTTCGAACGATCCACTTGGGATCGAAACAGCTTGAGCGCCCGTTCGTCGCGGCGGCGGTCGGTTACGTCACGAATAGAGGCGCATACGAGTTTTTCATTTTCAATTTCCAGCGGACTAAGGCTGATTTCAACCGGAAATTCCCCGCCATCCTTGCGCAAACCGAAAAGCTCCAAATTGCTGCCCATCGGCCGGGTTTTCGGATTGGCGGCAAAACTCGCGCGATGGCCCTGGTGCGCCACCCGAAAGCGCTTCGGCATCAGCAGCTCCTGTGACTTGCCCTGCAATCCCTCGCGCGAATAGCCGAAAAGTTTCTCCATTTGCGCGTTGGCGAGCACAATCTTGCCTTCTGCATCGACGAGGATGATGGCGTCAGGCGACGACTCTAGCAGACCACGAAACATTTGCTCGGCTTTGTAACGCTCCGTCACGTCCCGCGCAATGGTGACAATGCCCGTGGGACGGCCTTGAGCGTCATCCATGCGCGTAGAGTTCACTTCGAGCCAGACGCGCGAACCATCCTTGTGGTAGTCGTGCCGCAGGCCGAAGGATTTTTCGCCATTCATCACGGCATTAAAACGCTGGCGGCCCCATTCGCGTGCCTCTCCCGGCGGCAGCCTTTCAAAGACTGAACGTCCAACCATTTCCTTCGCCGTCCAGCCCCAGATACGCTCGGCCGCTTTGTTCCAATAGGTGACGATACCATTCGCGTCAGCGCAAATAACGCTGTCCGTTAACTGTGAGAGAATATAGGCGTCGCGACGAAGCGCGTTAATATCGGGTGAGACGTCTTGATTCGCCACTTTCGATTTGCCCGCTTGCTTCCCCTTGTGCGCCCTAGCAACACTTGCGCGCCGTTTCATACTCCTTGAACCACCGGAAGGCTCAGCCCCTCCTTCTGCTTGACTCAAATTGGTTTTCATCGGTTCACCGGGTAAGGTCTTAACCTCAAAAACACATCATTTCAATTGACTGAGAAAAAGCGGAAATTTCGCCAACGTTAACTTGCTTGCCACCATGGGCATAATAGCACCCCAAAAAAACGTGAAACAAGCTTAATCCTCTCGTGATGTGCCCTATTTTACCTCCGGTTTGGCTTCAGTATTGCCCGCAGAACATTATTGAGCCATGCTTGTCAAAGAAACGTTATGCCTTCCATGCCCGTTATCCGTCATAATATGAAGTGGCTGGCCTTTGCTGGCGTGGCCGGCCTTTTTGCCTTGGCTTATCTCTACAATCCCTCACCCGCCATGTCTGCCACCTCCTCACCGGCCACACCCTCCAACAAAAACAAAACGCCCCCCGACAATTTGGAAACCGTGACCCTCGGCGCAGGCTGCTTCTGGTGCACCCAGGCCGTGCTTGAGCGCGTGGACGGCATCTGGGAAGTCACCTGTGGCTACATGGGTGGAACGGTTGCCAACCCAACCTACGCACAGGTCTGCACTGAACTGACGGGCCACGCCGAAGTCGTGCAAGTCAAATTCGACCCGAAAGTACTTTCTTTTGAAGACTTGCTGGAATGGTTCTGGCGGCTGCACGACCCGACCACCCTCGATCGGCAGGGCAACGATGTTGGCTCCCAATACCGGTCCGCCATCTTCTACACCAGCGACACCCAAAAAGTGGCAGCGGAAAAATCGAAAATCTCGGCGCAAAAACGCTTCAAAAACCCCATCGTCACCGAAATTGTCCCCGCCAAACCCTTCTACAAGGCCGAGGACTACCATCAGGAATATTTCAACAACAACAGCAATCGCAATCCCTACTGCCCGGCCATTATCGCGCCAAAGCTCGCGCACCTGAATCTGCCCCTCTTCCCCGTGACTGCGCCGGGTGCCGCCGCAGCCACCGCTGGCGGCCAAGTCAGCTCCCCTGATTCCGGGGGCAGTGCCTCAAGTGCGGGCACAGATAAAAAGAACTGAGGTCACGCCGTCGGCTGCCGCCGGCGCTTCGCCAGCGCCAAGGCCACGCCCGCCAGCACCACCAGCAAGATACCCGTGGCAATTAATGGACCAGGAGAAGCTTCCAAATGCCGTAACGTTGGCAGTCGATTTTCAAGATCTTCAAAAAAGCTCGGCAATTTCCGATGCAACTGCTCGCCGTAGCGTAGGAAAATCCAGCCAATGGTAACGGCACTCAGACCCACAAATCCTGATATCAGACTCGTGCTCAGCCAAAAAACATTCCTCAGTTCCAGACGGTCCATCTTCCGCCCCGCATACCACCACAGCAGGATGCCAAACAAAAAGATTGGAATCACCGGGAGCACGTCCGCCCGGCGGCGCGCAACGGTGGCGGCGCTGTCGAGTTTCAAAATTTTGTCCGCGTAGGCCAGTGCCGCCGCAACCAGCAACACGGCCAGCACGCGCAGGATGTGCTTTGAGCTTAGGCGGCGCGACGGTTCGGACGGAATTAGGATATCGTCTTTCAGCTCCATAGAGTTAGGTGTAATCGAGGGTGGAGGGAATGTTCAAGCCCGGTTGGGCCGCGGAGCGATTAGGGGCGCTGTGGACATCGGTGAACCGACCGCCGCCGCGGCCTGTTGCAAAACCTCCTCAAGATTTTCGAGGTATTTCACGAAACGGCGTCGGCCCGTTGGCGTGAGCGTAACCGTCGTCCTTGGCCGCCCGCCGCTGGCCGCGTCCCGGTACTGCGCAACGATGCCGTCGTCCTCCAGCGCTTTGAGATGTCGATTGAGGTTGCCATCCGTCAGGTCGCAGGCCTCCTTCAAATCATTGAAGGAAAGTCCATCCACTGCCGCCGCCAGCGCCGAAATCAGCGCCAGGCGGTTCGGCTCGTGCATGACGCGCGAGAGGGAAGCAAACGGATTTTCAGCCGAGGACATGAAATTTTTGAATTGTTTATAGCAATGACTACTCGGATTCCTCGCTGTGGGCGGGAGCGGGAAACCCGAAAAAAGTGCGCAACGATGGCAGCGGCTTTTCATCATAATGCAGCACCAACCCGCCAAAAAATTCCCCAAAGAAAAACACCATTCCCATCACCCAGGAATCACGCGTGAACGACAAAGCGGGCAAACCGATGAGGCAGGCCGCACCGCAAATGAGATAATACAGCCCGACCCACGACAGCCCGCGCGGCAGCACCTGACGCGCTGTAAAATTCAACAACGCGCACAACGCCATCCAGACGCCGAACAAAAGATTGTATTGTTCATTCGCCACCAGCGCCATCGTCATTACGGCACCCACTGCCAACACCGGGACGATTTCTAGGGCCGGCCCCAACCGGCGAACATCGCGGCCTACATCCGGGTCGTGCCAAAACCAATAAATCAACACCCCGTAGTTAAGCGCCATCGCCAAGGCAAACACCACTCCCCAACCAATCAAATGCGCCATCGGCGTCGCGGGAAAACTCGGCGCACCCAGTACCAGCCCTGCGGCCAAGGCCACACACCCCGCTAGCGCCCGCGTCCGGCCGGAATAGCCCTTGAAGCGCTGCTTTTCGAGAATCGCCAGCTGGAGTTCGCGCACTTGGCGCAGGGCGTCGTGGAGTGAGGTTTTCACTTGGGGGTAATTATCACTTCAAATTGGCTGGCGCAAGTGCCGATGGAGGAAAAGCAAACCCGTGCAGGCTGCCTGCCACGGCATCAAGTACATAGACCCGCTCGCAGGCCGCCTCTGGCTGGTTATAGTGAAAGTTGAAATACAGCCCGGTTCTTGGTGGGCCGGCTTGGCCAAGTTCTCGCAACACCCCTTCCAGTCCGGATACATCGGCCATATTGCCAGCACGTAAAAGTTCCTTCCCCCGCCCCACTGTTGGGAACCCGCAGACCCAGCACCCACTGCGCAAATTACTGAAAAGCCTTCCCCCTTCACGCAAGGCCAAACCAATCCAGGCCAACGGAGTTCGACGTCGATCCGTTGAGGGCAAAACCCCCGTACCAAGGACATTTTCCGCCTGTAAACCGACCAGAAAATTTTCACCTTTGTTAATTTCCACCTGTCCCAAAAGCGGTGCAAGGGGTTGCAATAAGGCCAAGGGCAAAGTCCAGCCATCCACCAAAATTGGCCATCCTTCGGTCAAGCCCGCCGGCCGAACTTCATCCAGTCGCGGGACAAACACTTCCCAAGCGGGCGGAGGCGTGATTGGCAGCGGCAAGGGCATGGCAATGCTTGGGAATGGCCATTAGCTTTGCAAAACAAAGTTAAGCCGTCAAGCCCCTTTTGCGCATCCCATTGAACTTGCGTTCGCCCCAATTCCGGCTATTTTGCTTTCATGTCCAAACTTCGTCTTTTGTTCGGTCTAGTGGCCCTTGCCGCGGTCGGCACAGTCGTTTACGTCCGTGCGTCCAATTCCAGCTCAACTCCCGCCCCTGCAGCCACGGCTGACTCCGGCAGTTGTGATTCCTGCGTCGGCCCAATTATGCCCGTGCTTGCGAAGTTGGCCACGTCCCCCGCACTGCCCAATCCGTATGCGGCCCAGCCGAGTAAAGACGCCATTCCTGCTCCGGCGAAAAATTAAGCAGCCACTTTACCTTGCGCGCTCCAGAAAGCCGACTTTGCGGTAAACTTTGGCGAGGGTTTTGTAGGCCGTCTTCTGCGCGGCCTCGTCGCCAGTCTTGATGATTTCAAGCAGGTGGTCCTTGTTCGCGATAAGCTCGGCATATTTTTTCTGCACGGGTTCGAGCGTGCCCACCACCGCGTCGGCCACGGCAGACTTGAACGCGCCATAGCCCTTGCCCGCGAATTCCGCCTCCAGGGCCGGTATGGCGCGACCCGTGCACGCGCTGAGAATTTGCAGTAGATTCGTGACACCCGGCTTGTCCTCGCGCGCGACCACCTCGCTGCCGGAGTCCGTCACTGCTGACATAATTTTTTTGCGCAGCGTGGCGGGTGGGTCATTCAGGAAAAGCGTGCCGGAGGGATCTTCGTCGGATTTCGACATTTTCTTTTCCGGACTCGCCAGCGACGCGATACGCGCGCCGGTTTTCTCAATGAACGGCTCGGGCACATTGAAGGTCGGCGAATAGTGGCGGTTGAATTTTTCGGCGAGGTCACGCGCGAGTTCGAGGTGCTGCTTCTGGTCCTGGCCCACGGGCACAGTGTGCGCGTTGTAGATCAAAATGTCCGCCGCCATGAGCACGGGGTAATAAAGCACCCCTGCGCCAACACTTTCGTGCTTGGCGACCTTGTCCTTGTATTGCGTCATGCGCTCGAGCTGGCCCACCGGGCAGAGGCAGCCCAGCACCCACGCCAGTTCCGCGTGGCCGGTAATGTGCGATTGCACAAAGAAATGCGCCTTCGCCGGATCCAGCCCGCTCGCGATATACCAGGCGACGAGTTCGAACGTGGCCGCGCGCAACTTCGCCGGTTCGATGGGCAGGGTGATGGCGTGCATATCCACCACGCCGAAGTAGCATTCAAAATCGTCCTGCATCCGCCGCCAGTTCTGCACCGCGCCCAAATAATTGCCCAAGTGCAGGTTCCCCGTCGGCTGCACACAAGTCAGGATGACCTTGCGGGCAGGCGGGGCAGCGTCAATGGTGGGTGCGGTGGGCATGCTTAAAGACAAAACTTAAAATACCGCGCGGAGCAAGCGAATGAAGAAAACCAAAAACCGCCGGTCAGGTCAGAACTCGTGGGGTTGTCCCGCAAAATCGGCGGGTTGCATCCCTTCAACGTCAATGAACGAAGCCAGGGGGCGGGCATCGGGACTGGCAACCTTCATGGTTATGTTACTGAATTTAATACCTCGGATATGCCGCGCATAAATGCCGAAGACCGGCATGACTTTGCCGAACATGTTGTACTCCGGATAGGTTGCCTCGTTTTCGGCCAGTTGCACTTGCGCGTCTTCGCTCTTCCCGCCACCCGCCAGTTCAATCGAAATGTTTTCCAGGGAAAGGTTCTCCACCGGGTGGCCGGGGATGCCGTTGATGAGCATCCCGATTTGCCGGGCGCCGGTCACCTTCAGGTTTTTGATGCTGATGTCGCGCAGCAGGCCCGGCGGCTTCGACTGGTCGCCGACGCGGAAGGTCTTGAGCCGCGCACCCAGACGAATACTGATCGGCACCGTAACGCCGTCCATCGTCAGGCCGGAAATGTTCACGTCGTGCAGATGGGCGCCATCCACGCAATAAAACGCAATGCCCGCCATCCCGATGTCACGAATCTGACAATCGCTGACTTGGATGTGCTCAAAGTCGCCCAAGGATTCCGTTCCCAGCTTGATGGCGTTGCAGGAGGTTTTGAGTTTGCAGCCGGTGGCGATGATGTCGCGGCACGCCTGCGGGCTGGTGGCTTTGAGGCAAATGGCGTCGTCACCGCTGTCGATATCGCAGTCCTTGATGCGCATCGTTTCGCACGAATCGATGTCAATGCCGTCATTGTTGCGCAAGCCGCGGCTGCGAATGGTCACTTGCTCAACCGTGGCGTTTTTCGATTGAAAGAAATGCATGCCCCACGCACCGGAATTGCGCAGTTGCACGCCCCGCACCGCAATATCCGCACAACGCACCCAGCGGACCAGAAACGGACGGATGGTGTAGCCGTCTTTCGCCGCGGACAACACCTTGCCCTGGGCATCGTAGTGGCCTTCCGCCTTGGCCAACTCCCCCCCCTGCCCATCAATGAGGCCCGACCCGTCGATACCCCCGTGCTTG
>Ga0206999_10121_pt1 | contig 19852 bp, 16 predicted proteins | sample Alteio_BWMinCont_92_FD_153482 | JGI IMG/M metagenome (GOLD analysis project Ga0206999, IMG submission 153482) | Enriched cells from forest soil in Barre Woods Harvard Forest LTER site, Petersham, Massachusetts, United States -... | ecosystem: Environmental > Terrestrial > Soil > Temperate forest >...
CGGCGAATATGGAATCGGCTGGCCGTTGTTGTAGTTGGCGATGGTGCCGCTGGGGTCGCAGTAGGGCTGGTTGAATTCATCCGGGTAGTCGGTTCCGGCCTGGCCGTTCTTGATCTTGTCCAGACCGCTCAAAGGCCCGAACGCGAACATGAAGGTCTGATTGCCGTCGGCCTCGCTCATATAACCGTCGCCGCCGGAGATCTGCTGGCATTTGACGGCGCCGCCGTTGTTCACGTACGTGAGCGGCACGCCGTTCGTCAACGTCGGCGGCGGACTGTACAGCGCCGGGCCGGTGTAGGCGGGCTCTCCTTGTATGCTGGACGGCGCAGTCGGGTGCCACAGCGTGCTGCTCGGGCACTGGACCATGAAGTTCTGGGCGGCGGCCGGCACCGTGAAGAGTGCCAGGACTAGCGCCAACCCGCATATGACAGAGAGCGGCCGGCTGAGCCAGCTCGCCTTCATGTTGTGCATTGATCGATTCGTTCGACTGCTCATGGTGTGACATCCTCTCTCGAACCGCGCTGATGTCTTTTTATATCTCAGAAATATGCTCATTTAATATAGGTATAACACCTACCATGCTGAGGTTAGTCTTAGTATCAAATGAAGAGATCAACTGGATTAACTGCGCGAGAATTCGGCCGATCTTGCCGGCGTATGCAGGTTAATTGCCGCGCTGTGCTCGGCGAGACGCCTCATGAGTGGGAAGCACTGCGGCGCGCTTCTGCGCGTTCCGGATGCGCGCTTCGTCCGCCGTCCCCATCGCGTCGGCAGGTCGATATGCCTGAAGAAGCGATCGACGTGTTGCTCGCGTTGCGACTTTGTCGCCACGCAGGCGCCACAACGCCTTATTCAAGCGACTCTGCACGAACTGATAGGAAACGTCGTGCTCCAACGCGAGGTTGGCTAGCGTTCTCTCCTCGCAACCGATGCCGAAATGGCTTTCGACAATGCTTCGATCCAGCGGCTCGAGATGCAATCCGTCCAACGCTCGACGAATCACCTCGATCTTCGTCTCTTCGTCAACATCCTCGATCAGTTGTTCTTCGGGATTCTCCAGCAAGGGTTGTTCAGCTCGGCTGGACCATTTCAGCAATCCGCTTTCAGTGATATAGCACTCGCCGCGGTTGTCGCGCAGCGCCAGCGTTCGCTGCGTCTCGCTGAACAGCTCCTCGCAGGTACATCCGAGCACCTCCGCCAGCGCGGCAGCTGTGCGGCGCCAGCGTCCCGCCCCCGTCAGGGGTGGGAGTTTCAAGTTGAGCAGCGCACCCACCTCGTGCGGAGGCAGGCCGGACTTCCGGCACAGTTCATTGACGCTGCTGAATCCGCACTCGGCGATCTTGCGCCTGATGCGACCGTTGCGGACCTTGACTGATATCGCGTAATCGCTCATGTCGGCAGTCGGACCTCCCGGACCGGCCCTCTTGATCGATGGCGATGGCACAATTCCAGAAGTGCCAGGCTAACTGCCAGTCAAGAATCAAGCCTAAGGCCCGATTCTAGTCAGGCATTTGACTCGATCAATATGGGTTACTTACCTACTATAACTTTAGCGAAATACCCGATATGCTTGGTGATTCGCATGAGCTTCATTACGGAGAATGCTCTGTTTCGCTTGACATAAGCAGCAACATGCGTCCGATAGAAGACCTAGTCTCCAGTGTTTCACCCATGCAAATTCGGGCGTATTTCTCGATATGTAGCCGGGAAGCAGTTTAGAATCGGTTCTCGGGGCACCCCGGGAGCGCCTTTTGATCAACATCATCATCGTCGATAGCCACGTCCTCGTTCGCAAGGGCATTCGGGCGCTGCTTCTGAATCAGCCGGATCTCAACGTGGTTGCGGAAGCAGGGACCTATGAAGAGGCTCTCGAGCAACTGCAAGCGCATCGCGCGGACGTGGTGATTTTCGATATCGCGATGCCGGTCTCGGCCCCGGGACGCGACAGCCTCGACCTGATCGCGCACGTGCGCACGGTCCAGCCGCACGCTCACACGGTGGTCTTGACCATGCATACGGAGAGCGAATACGCCGCGCGAGCCCTCAAAGCCGGTGCGCACGGCTATCTGACCAAGGACGTCACTCCTGAACTCCTGATCAATGCCATCCGACGAGTCGTCACCGGCGCTCTCTTTCTCAGCCCTAATGTTGCGGAGAGCCTCGCGCTGCGCCTGGCGCTTCAGGACGACATCGCGCCTCTGCACAACCGATTGTCAAGGCGTGAACTGGCGGTTTTCAGCCTCATCGCCGATGGTAAGACGATTAACGATATTGCGCGGCGCTTAACGCTCAGCGCCAAGACAGTCAGCGCTCACAAGCTCAATGTGCTTCGTAAGCTCAATATGCGCACGGTAGCTGAGCTGGTGCGCTACGCGATCGAGCATCAGATCACCTTCTCATGATCAACCCGCCTGTAAAATTTGAAGAGTTTCCCGATGGCCCAACGGCAGAGAGCACGCTCAAGTCCCGTTTGCTGCTGCCTCGCGGAGTGACCGCCGGCATCGCCGCGCTCTTGATCGCACTCGCCATCGGTACTGGCATCGATGTTGCCCGCGACTTCCATCGCCAGAGCGACACACGGCTAGCTCAGGCACAGAAGCGACAGCTCGCGCTGCTCGGAGAGCTAGAACTAGGGCACGCGGTGCAGGATTTCAAGGATTGCCTCCTGCGTGACGACACCTCTTATTGCGATGACTTTGATCGGCATATCCAGGCCGCCGAACGTAGCGTGTCTCTGTATAGCGCACAGGGCGCCCTCCAGCCGGATGAGACGCGGGTGCTTGAAGCGCTACGGCCGGCGTTCGCTGCTTATCAATCAGCTCTCTACGATGTGCGCAACATGCAGAGCAACCACGCCACCATTCAGGAGATCGACAGCGCAGTCAAAGGCGAAGACCGTCCGCTTGCGGCGGGACTGAGCGAGCTTGCAGCCCTCTCCCTAAGCCGGGACTCTCGATGGCATGTGCCGCTCGGCCAGGCTTTCTGGCTAATGGTTTACACGAGCCTGGCAGCGTTATCGCTATATCTGACTTTTCGGTCGTCCATACGCCGTTCGCACGAAACCGCGCAATCGGTACGGCGGCTGTCAAACCGCATGATGGAGTGGGAAGAGGACAAGAAGGCGAAAGCGTTTGTACGTCTGCACGATGGCGTTTGCGAGTCGCTCGCCGCCATCATGTATCTCCTGAGAAGCACACAGCGCGTCGCAGCTGGCGGTCAGTACCTATTTTCTGAGCGCATCCCGGAGCCGGTCATCCCGTCGCTACAGGCGATTATCCAAGATGCTCGCGCCGTTGCGATGCAGTTGCGGCCACCGAAAATGCAGGAAGCTGGCCTGCTCGCCACGCTGAACTCGTTGTGGGTCGATTCCAGAGCGGTTAACCCCACCTTGGTGATCCAGCCGCGCGCCCTGATCGAAGAGGGGGACATCCCGGAAGGCCTCAAGCCCGTCATCCTACGCATTGCCCAGATGACACTGGACTTTGCGACGCAAAATCCCTCGGCGTGCCGCGTTGCTTGGGTACTCGAGCGCAGCGGCCAAATGCTGCGGCTATCGATCGATATGGCGGTGGACGCCCACGTGTCCCCGCAAAAGTCGCCACAGCTGCCGAGCCCTTCGTCAAAGGCACTCAATCCTTTAGAGGCGATTCGAGCCCGCGTGGAGCTCTCAGGCGGAAGCGCGGACTTTGTGCGCAATGTCGCCGAGCGCAGGACAATAGTCTCCAACTGGAATGGCTCATTTTGACCTTTGGGTGATGAGCAACCCCCGTACTGAACGACCGTTCAAATAGACGGCCCGCTCGGCTCCCCTCCTCCAGCGGAAGCCTCCGCAGAAATGGCTTCCCAAAAAAAAGCTCTGCTTGCGACAGCTGATGTTCTCCTCGTACGTCTCGAACGACGGGTCATCGTCGGCGCGCACACTTTCATTCGCGTCCGAGGATCTTTAGCCTTCGGCCGCCGCGGACAAATCACCTTGCTCAAGGTGTCCCATCCTTAGTAAGAAGCGGTGCTGACAACATGTTGGTCTGTTGGTCGAGATATGCATGAATCGGTAAGGCAATGATCAAGAGGGCGAGCGGGACATAAAATGTCATCCGCCAATGTCCGGTAGCAGCCACAATTTGAAGGGGGTGTTTTTGGGGGTATCGATTGCCAGGCCTGATCAAAAACCCCATGAATTCCCGGTGTTTTCCGCATGATTTCGGTTCCGTCCCGGGGAGCCAGAAAGTATCAATAAAATCCACATACTACATAATTTTATTGAGCTTATTTCTAATCATAGAGATCACCAATCTACTTACGACAGAGATCGGACCCATACACGGCTGTCGCGGGTCCGGGCGGATTCGGGGCCGGCTTTGCAGCGAGCGCCTCGGCCTCCGCAAGCAAGCCATCGAGTGAGGTGCGTGACATGAGCTTGCCTCCCAAGATCACCGCGCGGATCGACGTGCTGTTATGAATGTCGGCGAGCGGGTCCCGGTCGAGCAGCACCAGGTCGGCAACCTTCCCTACCTCGACGGTCCCGCGACGCTGTTCCTGTCCCATGAAACGTGCGGGGCCGATTGTCGCAGCTTGCAGGGCCGCCATGGGCGGCAAGCCCGCCTCCACCAGCAGCGAAAGTTCGTCGTGAAGGCTGAAGCCTGGAAATACATACGGATTGTAGACGTCGCTGCCCGCGAGGATGGCAACACCAGCCCGGTACATGCGCCCGACGAGCTTGAGCTCTTCCGGAAACTCGCGGTGAGCGTCAGCCCAAATCCCAACGGTCCTTGCCTTCACAGTGTTCTCGCTGAAATCCTTCCAAAAATCGCGCGTATCGCTCGGAACGTATTTCAACCACTCCTTGTGCATGAAATTGCCATCGTCAAAATGATCATAGGATCGATTTACGACCAGCGTCGGGCACTGCCACGTACCATTCTTGATGAATCGGGCGAACAGCGCCGCGGCTTTGAACTCGTCATAGGTCGCTTCTGCGCGCAGATCCCTCCGGAGAAAATCGCCCGGCTGGACATACTTCACGGCAAACAATGGCTCTTCCTCAGAGGAGGCGCCAAGTGCCACGCCGGTCAGATGTTCGATGCTCTTTTGACCCGCGTCAGAAGCCTCCTCCACCTTGATCGCATCGGGCACATGCCCCACGAAGGAGATTCCGAGCTTGTGGGCTTCATCGGCTATTGCGAAGTAGGCGTCGCGAGGCAGACCGGCATAAACCTTAATGAAGTCCGCTCCGCTTGCCTGGTAACGATCGACGGCCGCGCGTGCCTGCGCCGCATCGACGACGGCGACACTTCCAGGCCAGGTGGGTTTTGGTCCGTCGATCATGGGGCTAGCGAGGTATGCGCTCGGTGACGGCTTGTCGTATTTGGCGTGCTGCGCTCGCCACGCTTTGGCATCCTCAGGTCCCCACATCACGCGCACGCCGACGATCCCGTTGACCAGGTACAGTGGATACATCCACGTATTACCACCCGGCTTACCACCCGACTCGGTAGCAAAGGCATGCACGTGCATGTCCCAGAGGCCTGGGATCAGAAACTTCCCTCGACCGTCGACGATGTGTGAGCCTGCAGGAGCCTTGACCGAAGTCCACGGGCCGATCACTGCGATCCGATCTTGCTCGATCACGACGGTCATACTGGGTTGTGCAGCCTTGCCGGTGGCGTCGATCACCGTGACGCGTTGGATGACCAGCGAGTCTGCCCATGCCATAGGACACAGCAGAGTAAATAGGAAGACGCGGAGGACGCGCATGGAGTAGCCCTCGCAATAACATTGTTGTAAGACCGCGCTGTTGCAAAGCATACATCCGAGACCGAGCGGCCGCTTTGGAGAAGTTCAATGCGTTAGGCCACCGACCGGTCCTGGCGCCTTTTTCTACCGGACAATCTGCACCACAGAAAAACCCGCCAACGGATCCGTCAGCGTCGAATTGTCGAGTTGCTTGCATCTCGGACATAAATGTCCGATACTCCACTGCCAAGATGAAGGGTAGTGAGTTCCTCCGCAAGGTTCAGGCTCTCGCCAAACAACGTGGGCTCATCTACCGGGTAGATGAGAAACGCGGCAAGGGCAGTCATGTGACCCTATACCTTGGCGGGCATATGACCATCGTCCGCAATCCGAAGGATGAATTGAAAACCGGAACGCTGCACGCCATGTGCAAGCAGCTGGGCATCAAAAAGGATGAGTTATGAGGCAGTTTACTTACGCAGTGAAGTTGAAGCCGGACAAAGACGGCGGCTTCGTGGTGAGATTCCGCGACTTGCCTGAAGCGATCACACAAGGTGACACAGTGGAAGAAGCGTTGGCCGAAGGAGCGGATTGCCTGGAAGAAGCCATCGCAGCCCGAATTGATGATGGGCGCGAGATTCCAGCGCCGTCGGCAGCCAAACGTGGCGAGCGCGTGGTGAGCGTCCCGCACTCAATGGCGCTCAAGGCGGCTGTGTATCTTGCTGTACGGGAGGCCGGCATTAGCAATTCCGAGCTCGCACGCCGAATGCGATTGGACGAGAAGGAAGCGCGCCGCATTCTCGATCCGCATCACCCGACGAAACTTCCGCGCATCGAGGCCGCGCTCGCGGCGCTCGGTCGACACGTAAAGTTAGAGCTTGCTTGAATCCCAACGCTGTCAGGCGGCATGGCCAGAATTGCCATAAGCGTACGCACCTTAGTGGGGATGCGCACACGCGTGCATTCGCAGATTTGTGCCTGCTCGTGGAAGTGAATTGAGATCCGACAACGTCCGGAAGCAGCCACCAGTTGGAGGGGGTGCTCGGTACCAAACCGAAATCAAAATTCCCATAAATCCCGGTGTTTTCTGCGTGATTTCGAATCCGTCCAGGGAGCCAATAAAATCAATGATTTATAGATAATTTCTTATCTTAATTATAGATCACTCATTGTGTTTGTCACACGATGCGCACACCGTTGAAATCACGCCGCACATCAGACCCTTGGAATCTGTTCGTCTTCTTGACACAGCCAGCACCGAGAGTAATCTACGCGGCCCTCTTGCCGCTGCGTGCGGCGAGCCGCACAACGGAGAAGGCCATGACCCGCGGGTCACTGAATACAGCGTGTAGTTATCGATTGAATTGACAGCTTCGGGTCGAAGGCTCGAAGCCGATGCTTCGAGCCAGGTAGGCGCGTCCATTACGGAGCCCCTGGCAAGTTTTCACCAGGGGCTTTTTATTGTCTGTAGTGCCGACATGAAAGGACTGAAATTCGACCTTGAGACGATCTCGGATGCGCGTGACGGCTTGCCGATGCACTTGACTGTGCGCGGCGATCTCGCCGACCCGGCCGACACGCTCTTGAAACTGCGGGCGTTGCTGTCCTTCGACCGAAGCGCGGCGCGCTATGCCGTCCAGCGAACGGTGCGCTGCGCTGTTCGCCGTCCGTTGGAGGAGCTATTCGACGATCTCGCATTACACACGAATCTCGCCGCTCAGCGTCTGGATGGCACATCGCTATTGCTGGACGGCCCGGGTGTATTCGTCAGTGCGGTCGGCCGGCGCAAGATCGACTATGGTTCATGCACATTCGAAATCTGGGCCGAAAGTCTCGTACGTTTGAACGCGGTCCGCGCGACCCTGCTGGATATTGTCGGCGAGCAACTGGTGCGCCGAGAGATGTTCACCATCGATTGGCACTTCTCCAGCGGCCAGATGGGACTCTCGAGCGCATCGTTCGACGAAATAGCCGATCCGGCACCGTACGATGAGGCCTACCCGACTCTCCTGGAACCAGTGGCAGCTTTCATTGGACGTTACCTTGCTTCACGCGAAACCGTGCTGATTCTTCAGGGACCGCCTGGGACCGGCAAAACCCGTCTGGTGCGCGCGATTCTGGCAGTGATTTCAGCCCGCAAGGCAGACAGCGCCAAGGTGCTCTATACGGCTGACAAGCGTGCGCTCGAGAGCGATGAGATTTTCGTCGAATTTATCACCGGTAGTCACGATGCATTTGTGATCGAAGACGCCGATCACCTTCTCGTGGCTCGCGCCAACGGCAACGTCGATCTGCACCGCTTTTTGGCCGTTGCAGACGGGGTGGTACGCGCGCAGGGCCGCAAGATCATCTTCACGACCAATCTGCCGAACATCGGGGACATCGACGAGGCGCTGGTGCGTCCGGGTCGCTGCTTTGCCACGGTGCGCACTCGCGCCTTGGAGCGAAGCGAAGCTCAATTGCTGCTCTCTCGCATCAGCGGCGGGGATGTTGCCAAGGATCAAGGATATACCCTACCCGCCAAAGTGAGCTCAATAACTCTCGCCGCGTTGTACCGGATGGTGAGTGCAGAGAGCTGAGACGCAGGCCGAGAGCACGTATCCCTACGAGCCTGATCGCGGATTGCGGCCAGGCTGTTGCTCGACTCCGATCAAAGGAATGTCGATCTCAACATAGCTGCCAGGCACGGCGGCATTGACCGCATCAACAACGTGTTGAACGTGCGAGCGTAGTTGCGGCCATTGCTGACGTCCGAGAATCACGACGGCGATCTTCCGACCTGCGAGGTTCTGTTGATGGCGCATATTCTTGTCTGTGGTAAGCAAGACATCGAATCCGCCCTTTTCCGCCGCCGCCAGCAAATCGCCATTACTCAGCGTATCCCATCCTAGTTGAGAAGCTGTGCTGACAACGTGTTGATCGAGATAAGCGCGGATCGGCAGGGGCGTTGCCTGATCGAAAAGAACCCGCATCTAGGCGGCATATTCTGGCAGTCTATCGAGACTGCGAACAGCAAATTCGATGACGGCCTTGACCTGCTCTCGGTCAAGCCCGGCATACCATTGCATGATGTCGTCGATATTGGCGCCAGCTTCAAGATTCTCAAAGATGGCCGATACCGGCATCCGCGTGCCCTTCAAGACCCAGGCGCCGCTCACCCTGCCGGGAACGCTTTCCACGACGGGACATTGTGACCAATCGAGAGTTGCCATTGGCGTACCCTCACTTCAGGAGAAGACACGAGACGGGATTTTACGCACGTTAGCGGCGATGCACTAAGTGTGGATTCGCGGACTTGGAAAGGGCAAGCGGATGGACATGAAACTCATCCGACAACATCCGGCAGCAGCCGCCTTTTTACGGGGATACTTTTGGGGGTATCCCACAATATCGGAATCCAAAAACACTAGAATTCTCGGCGTTTTATTGTCGATTTCGGTTCCGTCCCGGGGAGCCAGTCCAATCAATGGCTTACGATTCTTTTCTGGGAATTTACTACGCTTTTCTCGAGTATGCAACTGACGAGAGCTGACGAGCGTAGCGAATCTTTCGCGCCCCTCGAGCCCTTGGCAGAGAGGAAGCAATGAGAACACGAAGGGGCTGTTACGACAGTACTACCCCAAGGGAATGGACCTAACCGGTGTAAGCCAAGCTCGGTTAGATACTGTCGCTAGGAAATTAAATACACGACCGAGAGAGACTCTGCATTGGAAGACGCCAGCGTATATGCTTGGCACCACTGTTTCGATGACCCGTTGAGCCCAAGTACCTTAAGCCGCGAGCGGCTGCTTCTGGGCGGTCATTCAAATGCCGTCGATGTCGGAGGCCGCAGGCGCCTGTGCGAACCATTGACTGCCGCGATCTCAAAGACGTTGCTGCATCGCCTATCGTAGACTTGGTAGACGCATTCAACCCATGACCCGAAGACCCGGCGGCGCCCAGCATTGATTTCGATCCGTCCCTCACAGTCGACCCGCGTCGGTACCATTGTCGCGGCCGAGCCGCAGCGATTCGGATTGAAGAAAACTAACGCACTCAAAATGGAACGCCTCTCGCAGGAGGAAAATCCGGAATCGCACGTCGGTAGCAACATGGACTTCGGATAAGGGGATGTTCTCGCGGGTCTATGGCGCGGCCTTTTTGCTACGCGTCGCCAGGGCGTGGGGTCGCAATTTGCGTTCGCCGCGCATTACATACAGCACGTAAACCGTTTCACCTTCCTGCCGATAGAATATGCGGCACGGCGGTTCAACTATTTGACGGTAGCGGCCGCCGCGTAGTTCACGCGGTTTGGAGCCGCTGTCCGGATGAACAATCAACTGGTCGACATGCCTGAAGATTCGCTGGACCAATTCACTAGCGGCCGCGGGATTATCGAGCGCAATGTAATCGGCGATGGCGTCTAAGTCGTTTAAAGCCGGCTCGGCCCAGATTACTTGAGCCATCGTGACATGCGTTGCTTCGCTTGCGCATGGGTAACGACGCGACCGTCCTCGACCGCCTTCTCACCTCGGGCGATGCCCTCGAGCAAGCCGATGCGTTGCTGTAGAGCATCGTAGGCCTCGACATCGACGAGGTAGGCAGCCGGCAGGCCGTGCTGTGTGATGAGGATAGGAGCCCCGTTCTTCTCGATATCGGCCAGCAATTCCGACGCTTTTCGCTTCAGGGTGGTAACAAGTTCTGTGCGCATAAAGTGATACTATAGTATCACATGGAGGCGTTCGCGAGGATCTTCCGCCGAAGATCCGGCAACGTCCGGTAGCAGCCATTTTTTAGAAGGGGTGTTTTTGGGTATCGACACCGAACGGAATTCAGAAATCCCTCAAATTGCAGGTCTTTTCTGCGCGATTTCGGTTCCGTCCCGGAGAGTCAGTAAAATTAATCGTTTACGCTTCTTTCCTGTGAATTTACTGCGCTATTTCTCGCATAGGCAACTGACCCCTCGTTTGCCAGTTGCTCCGGTAGCTTCCGGCTGGAGCAATCGCCGGGTGGGACTCTCACCCACTGGAAAACGCCGCCTTTACACGGCGTCGCCCACGGCGAGGTCCACGGACATCATCGCCGACCCCACGCCTATGCGCGCAGGGCGACGAGAAGCTCGTCCAGTTGTGCGAACGTCTCGGCCATCGCATTCTCCATCCCGGCGTTGGCATCGAGAGCTTCCTTGGTGGGATAGAGTTCGTGAAAGACCAGCAGCGTCTTGCCACCTCTTTCCTCGAAGGTCACAGTGGTGACGGCACCTCCGTCACTTTCGTCATTCGTCCAGACGAGGCGCGAGTGCGGTATCACTTCCAGGTACCTACCGAAGAACGCCATGGACTTTGAGGCCTCGAGGCCGAACTCCAAACGGTATTTGCCCCCGGTACGAACGTCCATCTCGCACGAGACCAAAGACATGCCGATCGACTTCGGCACCCACCACCGCTTGAACAGTTCGGGCTTGGTCCACGCCTCGAACACGATGCGCGCCGGGCCGTTGAAGGTTCGCGTAACGACGATCTCACGCTCGGACTTTCGTTCTACCGTCGTCAGGTTCTTCATGGCGCTAGGCTCACTCTCTCTTCTTGCGTCCATCGATCTTCTCCTTCCGTTTCAGTTCCTCAACAACCTCGTCCAGCTCGTCGAAGCGCGCGTCCCAGAGCTGGCGGTAGCTCTCGATCCATGCCGCCTCTTCCTCCAGTCGGCGCCGCCCAAGCTTGCAGGTCCGCACGCGCCCGACTTTCTCCGTGCTGACGAGCCCCGCCTGCTCCAAGACCCCGACATGCTTCTTCATGCCTGTGAGGGTCATGCGGAACTTCTCGGCCAGGTCCGTGATTGAAGCGTCTGCGCGCCCGAGTTGTTTCAGAACGCCGCGGCGGGTGGCGTCCGAGAGCGCGGCGAACGAGGCATCGAAGCCGGACCGAGCATACTGAACCATATGGTTCAGTATGCAACACGGATTGGCGGCGTGCAAGGGAATACATAGCATGGGGCGTTGCCGGCGGCCGTCGCTCCCAAATCGACTCTTTTCATTCAGCCAATGGCCGCAAAGCGGCGATCAATCCGGGACCGCCATTGACCGCAGTTGGCCCGCCAGGCGCCCGATGCTCCTCGCGATACCGGCCATTCAGGTCGAAGAGTTGATACGGGTAGCCCTGCCCTAACAGCCATTGATACCCGAAGAATCGGAACCAACCGGACTAGCCGCGGCCTTCTTCAGGGGAAGATCTATTCATTGAGCGATATCGCGCAGGAGACATACCGAATTCGCGGCTGAAGGCGCGATTGAACGCGGCTTCGGACTCGTAGCCCACCTGCTCGGCAATGGTCGGCATTTTCACCGCGCTTGTCACCAGGGCACGTGCCGCGAGGTGCATCCGGAGCCGCGTCAGGTAGGTCATCGGCGGCACGGATAGTAGTTGCGAGAAGCGTTCGATGAAGGCGCTGCGCGATAGGCCCACGTTGGAGGCAACATCGCTGAGAGTCCATGGGTGAGCCATCCGGCTGTGCAATAGCACAAGAGCTCGACCAATGTGAGGGTCGTGAGCTCTTCGGGCTACAACAGGTTTGGCGAAACCTGCGCGGTCATCCACCGGTAAGAGCCGCATTCGTCACACCGCTCTTTTATCGGGTGGTCCGACACCCGGCTGCCGATGATCGGTGAGCCCGTACCACTGCAACTGATGCGGCCATAGCGAATGAATTTTTGGATACGCTTGCCGGTATCGACTTCCCCCGTAAAGACGTTGCCATTGCTGTCGACACTTAGCTGATGCAACCAGTGGAATTCACCGACCATTCGGCCGCTGCGGCCGAAGCGGCCGAGTTCCTGGAGGTTGGTGCGGTTAAGTATATAGATTGTCATGTTGGTATTGTCTCCAACATAGAGGCAGCTTTGTAACTTGTCTTTCGAAAAACCCAACGAGACGGCTGTTCCAGGCATGACAGGCGCGGTGTCGGTGTGTTCGCTGATGAAGCGCTCGGTCACGAAACCGCATTTGCCTGGAGTACCGCTCGGATTGTTGCACGGTTTGCCCAGCGCCGGGTTATTGCCGTCGAACACTTGAATGCGGTCATTGCCTCGGTCGCAGACATAAATCTTGCCGTCGTGTGCGATCCTTACGCAATGAACCGGACTACGAAAGAAGGCGGGCGTTCGATTGCCCGCAACATAGTCCTGCGGCCAACGTCCGGCAGCCTTGGCAGCACCGTCGTCGATCGGATTGTTTCCATAGGCGCCAAAATGCCCGATATATTTGCCGGTGTTGGCGTCGACAATCAGGATGCGGCGGTTGCCGTAGCCGTCTGCGATGTAAAGGTGGTTGGTCTTAGGGTCCACCACCATATCCGCCGGTTGATACAGCGCGGGTGTCCCGTTGATGCCACCACGGTCGTCATTGCTGTCCGCTCCGTTGGGAGTGCCGCCGATCCGCATCTTGAAATTGCCGTTCATGTCGAACTTCATGACGAAGCCATCGCTCCCATGCTTGTTCGTGGTCCAAGGCGTCGCATCATTGGGGGTGCCGGCGGCGTTTCCTGCGAGCCAGACATTATCGTTCTCATCGAGGTAAATGCCGTGCTCGTTGTTCGGCCAAATGCAGCCCTCTTCCTCTTTGCATTTGCCGCCTATGAAGCCGGGGTCGGACGGACCGCCCCAGGCGCGCAGCAGCGTGCCGCTGGCGTTGAATTCGAGAACCGAAGGCGCCGCCTTGCAGCAGTCCGCACCAAAGCCGTTAAGCCTAGCAAATCCCAATCCATTGACAGGTTGGCCCTTGGCATCGGTAGCGCCCGGCACGGCCCTCTCGAGCCCGGCTTCTTCATTTGTCATGCTGCGGGGCCGATTGTAAACCCAGATGTGATCATGCCGATCTATAGAGAGCCCGCCGATCTGGCCGAGCAGCCACTCATGTGGCAGAGGCTGCGGCCACGACGGGTCGGCGACGAAATCCGGCATCCTGCCGTCTTTGGATGCATTGTAGACGCCGGTCTGCTTGAACAGCCGGTCCACCGAGCCAGTGCTATCGAGAACATTGCTGTCGGCAGCCACGACAAATGTGCCGATATATTCAGACAACCATAGGATCGCAAGGACGGCGATCAACTTGTTACCATTTCTCATTTCTCATCTCGTGGTTATTTTGGACTGCGGTCTTTTATATTGCAGGTTCGGGGGCGCGATTTTGTATCTCCCTCCGCGCGTCATCAACGGTCCCGTAGATACCGGGTTTCGGTTCGATATTCTCATACAGCACGGCTAGAGGGGTATGGTCGTCGGTCCCCTCTTCCGCTGATTTGTCTTGCGGTCGCTTGCTCATTGGTTATCTCCAGATATTTACGACTACACGCGCATTGGGTAGAGGCATGCCCTCAAGGAGGTCCGCAAATCTCTCCCCTATTTTTTCACTATGTAGTCTAGCGTCCACTCCGAGGGCCGCAGACATCGTCGACGTTGAATTGATAGCGCACGACGCGGCTGTCTGACTCGACGTTGGCGATTTGGCGTAGCGGCAGTTGTGCGTTCTCCTCCAATCAACGTGAAGTTCGGACGCTGGTTTACCGCTTGTGGCGTCGAGAGACCATTGGGCAGCGGAATCGCATTGCACTCGATGCAGTGGTCGACCACTGTGAGTCGGATAGTGCCGCCTTCGGCCATAGTTACTCTACGAGGCGGATATCAGCGCCCGCATGCGCGGGGAATAATACATCACGAATGAGCAGGCTTTTCGGTCTACGGGGCGGCAGATTCTGGAAAGCGGAAACCATTCCGGCTTAGCGAACCACCGCTTGCACCGCTCGCACGCTCGGGCGGCCGCGATTTTACAGTAGCCCATCGCGCACATTTCTGTCGCCCGAGACAGACAATTGCAACCGGAGCGAAAGAGGGTTCAACTCGCCATGTCGTTCATTGGCAAACCCGTCGTGAGGCGGGGACGCAAAGCCTCCGGTCCTTTGGCACACGAGCCAGAGATAGCGGGGTTGCCGGCAGCCGTTCCCATTCGGCGCCGCTGATCTCCCACTATTCCATCTGTCTCCGTGCCGGCCGCGCAGCGCGTTGCCCGGAACGGCCGTCGACGCTCCAGATGATTTGAGCGGTCGATGATCGAGGGAGAAGCGTCGCGCATGGCCGCCGCATTTGCGGCGAACTCGCCGCCGCTGCAAGGCCGTTCAGGGAAACATCAAGGGGGACCTGCCATGGAACGATTCATTTCCTCGTGTCCATTTCGTCGCTACAACCATGGTTATCGCCTGCTTCGCCAATTGACTAGGGAATACACGCGGACTAGGTAGGCAGACCCGTGGCGCCTCGTCGCGCATTCGGCATGCGCACGGCACTCATTGCCGCGCGCGTGGTCGGGCTCACAAGCGTGGTTGCGGCGTTGCTCGCCGTGACATGCGTCCTGCTGTCCGGGCAGGCGCAGGCCGCCGGCGCGGCACAACCGATCACTGTGCCCTTCGATCACCTGGCGACGGGTTTCGAACTCGACGGCGTGCATCGCGACCTACCGTGCGAAGCCTGCCACCTGAATGCGGTGTTCAAGGGCACGCCGCGTAACTGCGGCACCTGCCATATCAAGGGATCGCTGTTCGATGCCACTCCGAAGACGACGACGCATATTCTGAGCACCATCAACTGCGCAGCCTGCCACAACACCATCTCGTTCCGCCCGGACGTGCACTTCGATCACTCCGAAACGATGGGCAGTTGCGTCAGTTGTCATAACGGCACGATTGCCCAGGGTGAAGGTCCCAACCATCCGGCCACCAGCCAAGACTGCGGCGCGTGCCACACGGTGATGAGCTGGAATCCGCCCAAGGCGGTCGATCACACTCAGATCCCGATGGCGGTCGCCGGCTTTTGCATCATCTGTCACAACGGTACGGCGGCGTCCGGCAAAAATGTCGGTCACGTCGTCACCAATCTCGAGTGCGGCGATTGCCATCTGACCACCACCTGGCTGGGATCCGATTTCGATCACACCGGCATCAGAACCGGGTGCGTGAGCTGCCATAACGGCACTAAAGCGGTTGGCAAACAGGCCAATCACATGCCTACGACCAACCTGTGCGAGAACTGCCATACCACGGGTATTGGCACCAAGCTGCCGACCTGGGCACCGTCATTATTTGATCACACGCAAATGACGGTAACGGCGTGTCAGACCTGTCACAGCGGCAGCGTCAAGATTACAACCGGCTTCGTCTCCGGACCGCCGGTCAATCATGTGCCCCCGGTTCCCCCGAGCATCGACTGCGGAGTCTGCCACGGCAACAGCCCGGCAGCGGAGACGTGGACCACGCTGGCCGCGACCATCGCGACGCTGCACAGCGGTCTGTCCGTAAGCAACTGCTTGCTGTGCCACGGCGGACAGACTTTTGCGGGCGTGCCCGCGCCCTACATCCCGATGTCGATTTCCGGCGTGTCGCCAACCAAGATGACGCCGCTCGCGCCGCCGCACATTCCGATTCTCGCGGGCACCGATTGCAGCGCCTGCCATGGCGCGGCCTACCAGGCCGGAGGCTTCGGCCCGGCAACGGCCATGAGCGCGGCCACACACGCCTTCGTGTCCACCACCTGCGACACCTGCCATGACACCGGCAAGAGCTTTTATGTGGGCAGCGGCACGCCGCTGCAGCTGCGGCCCGCGGATCACATCAACAGCGCAGACCCACGCATGGCAACCAGCGACTGCTCGGTGTGCCACACGACCAAGGACTGGACCAGCAACACAATGCCCATCGGGCACATGCCGAACCCGAGCAACCTCGCCTGCAACACATGCCATGCCTCGGCACCGAGCGACTACACGCCGGCGACGTTGGCGGCGCTGTCCGTCCTGCATACGGGCATCACCGGCAACTGCGGGCTGTGCCACGGCAACAATGTGGCGACGCTGACGTGGGCCAACAACTTCACGCCCAAGGATGCGATGCTGAGCCCGGCGCACATCCCGTATCTCTCCGCGACCGACTGCAGCTCCTGTCACTCCTCGAGCACTTATGCGGTCGGCACCTTCGGGCCGATGAACATGAATCAGGCCAAGCACGCCTTCGTGACCACCAGCTGCGACACTTGCCACGAGGCGGGGCTCTCGTTCTACATGGGGGCGGCAAGCCCCGCGCTGCAGGGCCGACCCGCCGATCACAACGCGGGTCAGATGCTGGCGCCGAACGACTGCAGCATCTGCCACACGACGGCGAACTGGAACAGCACCGCGCTGCCGCCCGGCCATATGCCGAATCCCGGCAACCTCACCTGCGCTCAATGTCACACCTCGGCACCAAGCGACTACACCCCAGCGACTCTGGCGTCGAACTCGGTCTTGCACACCGGCATCACGGGCAACTGCGGGCTCTGCCATGGCAACACCGTCACGGCGCTCACCTGGTACAACAACTTCACGCCCAAGGATGCGCTGCTCGCGCCGGCGCATATCCCGTATTTGCCCGGCACCGACTGCAGTTCCTGCCATTCCTCGAGCACCTATGCGGTCGGCACCTTCGGACCGATGAACATGACACAGGCCAAGCACGCCTTCGTGGCCACCAGCTGCGACACTTGCCACGAGGCGGGGCTCTCGTTCTACATGGGGGCGGCAAGCCCCGCGCTGCAGGGCCGACCCGCCGATCACAACGCGGGTCAGATGCTGGCGCCGAACGACTGCAGCGGCTGCCACACCACGGTGAACTGGAACAGCACCACACTGCCCGCGGGGCATATGCCGAATCCAAGCAACCTCACCTGCACCCAGTGTCACACCTCGGCGCCGAGCGACTACACGACGACGACATTGGCGGCGAATTCAGTCTTGCACACGGGAATCGGCGGCAACTGCGGCCAATGCCACGGCAACACCACCACCGCGCTTACTTGGTACAACGCTTTCACGCCGAAGGATGCGATCCTTACGCCGCCGCACATTGCCTACACCTCTGGTACCGACTGCAGTTCCTGTCACTCATCGACCACGTACGCAGCCGGTACCTTTGGGCCGACGAACATGAGCGCCGCCAAGCATGCGTTCGTGCCGAGCACGTGCATCACTTGTCATGAGGCGGGCTCGGCCTTCTACTTGGGCGCGTCGTCGCCTGCACTGCAAACGAGGCCTGCAGACCACCTCAGCAGCGGCGACCAGGAACAGAAAACGGGTGACTGCTCGATCTGCCACAACACCACCAACTGGCTGAGCAGCACGCTGCCGATCGGCCACATGCCGAATCCCGGCAATCAAGCCTGCGCGGTGTGCCACATCGCGATCGACGGCACGTTTGCCGGCTACGCCACGCTGGCGAGCATCGCCGTATTGCACACGGGCATCACCAACAATTGCCAGCAATGCCACGGTGCCACGACACAGCTGACGTTCTTCAACAATAACGACAACCCGAAGGACGGGGTCCTCACGCCGCCCCATATTCCCTACCTGTCGGGTACCGACTGCAGTTCCTGTCACGCGGCCAACTATGTGGCGGGCGGCTTCGGTCCAACCAGCATGAGCGCCGCCAAGCACACCTTCGTGCCCAAGAGCTGCGATTCCTGCCACGACGCTAGCGCGGGCCCCTTATACATGGGTGCCTCGACGCCCGCTCTGCAGCTGCGCCCGGCCGATCACACCGCCGGGCAGCAAGTCACGGGCGACTGTTCGGGATGTCACACCACCACCGACTGGACGTCCAACGTCATGCCGGCCGGCCACATGCCGAATCCGGGCAACCAGACGTGCAGCGCTTGCCACACGGCGGCCCCCACCAACTACACCACGTTCGCCGGCGTCGCCGTGCTGCACACGGGAATCAGCGGTAACTGCTCGCAGTGTCACGGCGACCTGGCGGCACTCTCCTTCTACAACAATGGCGACATCCCGAACGAGGTGCCCAAGTACGCCGCGACGGTTGCTCACATTCCGTATCTGAACGGCGCTGACTGCAGCTCATGCCACACGACGAACTACGTCTCGGGCGGATTCGGCCCGGCCACGGCGATGAGTGCCGCCAAGCACGCCTTCGTGCCGACGACGTGCGACACCTGCCATGACTCGGCCACGGCCTACTACACAGGCAGCGGCACGCCGCTGCAGGAGCGGCCCCCGACTCATATCTCGGCACCCAACCCGCCCAGCCAGGCGACGGGTGACTGCTCGCTCTGTCACACCACCACCGATTGGACGTCGCCGACGACGCTGCCGAACGGCCACATGCCGATCCCGGGCACCCAGACCTGCTCGGTGTGCCACACGGCCATTGTGGCGGGCAATATCAATAGCTACGCCACGCTGGCCAGCATTGCGATTCTGCACACCGGCGTCACCAGCGGCTGCGCCCAGTGCCACGGCGGCGCAACGCAGCTGATGTTCTACAACAACAACGACAATCCCAAGGCCGCGGCAGCGCTTTCGCCGCCGCATATACCGGCCTTCACCGGCGAGGATTGCAGTTCCTGTCACGCGGTCAATTACGTCGCCGGCGGGTTCGGCCCCATGAACATGACGCAGGCCACGCACGCTGGCGTGGGATCCACCTGCAACGGCTGCCACGAAACCGGACTTTCCTTCTACATGGGCGCGGCCAACCCTGCACTGCAGGGCCGCCCCGCCGATCACACCGCCAGCAACATGGTGGCACCGAACGACTGCAGCCTCTGCCACACCACGGCCAACTGGAACAGCAGCACGCTGCCCGCAGGCCACATGCCAAACCCGGCGAACCAGACCTGCAATGCCTGTCACACGGCGGCGCCGACCAATTACGCCACTCTCGCGGCAAATTCGGTACTGCATACCGGCATCAGCAACGCCTGCGCTCAGTGCCATGGCGCCACCAGCCAGCTCACGTTCTACAACAACAACGACAATCCCAAAGATGCGGTGCTCGCGCCCGCGCACATCCCGTATCTCTCGGGAACCGATTGCAGCGCCTGTCACTCTTCGAGCACGTACGCGACCGGCGGTTTCGGGCCGATGAACATGACCCAGGCCACCCATGCCGTTGTGCCCACCACCTGCGATACCTGCCACGGAACCGCCACGGTGAGTTTCTACATGGGTGCCGCGAGCCCAGGGCTGCAGCTGCGCCCCGCCGATCATACCTCCGGGTCGATGTTGACCGGCGACTGCAGCGGCTGCCACACCACGGCCAACTGGAA
>Ga0206999_10122_pt1 | contig 19844 bp, 16 predicted proteins | sample Alteio_BWMinCont_92_FD_153482 | JGI IMG/M metagenome (GOLD analysis project Ga0206999, IMG submission 153482) | Enriched cells from forest soil in Barre Woods Harvard Forest LTER site, Petersham, Massachusetts, United States -... | ecosystem: Environmental > Terrestrial > Soil > Temperate forest >...
TCGTACGTTTGTTCCATGGGGTTCCTCCCACTCGCTTAACACTACGATAACACTCGAAGTGTTGTCAACGACGCTTTGCTGTTTTTACTAAGACGTGGCGATTTGGGCGCACCCGGCGACCATCGGAGACTACCGAACGCTACCGTGGCGAAAGCCGCACGAGTCGCGGATTATGAGGGTCAGGAGCCTGTTCTACCAGTATCGGTGGGTAGACGGAAATCGTGAGGGTTTTTATCCCTCCCTCCCCGCCTGACGGCGAGGCTGCGTAATTGCGGGCCGAGTCATTTGGGGCCTGGTCGGCTTGGCGCACTGGAGAACGGGATGCGGTCGCCAACGGAGCCCAATCCGCCCCAATTATGGCCCCGAATCGCCGTTGGTTCGGATGTCCTCCTACCAAGCGTGATCAGTCATAACGTGCGGTTCATTGCGCTGTCTCGCCCGCCCATGGACCCAACATTCGTCCCAGAGCCATCCCATCGACCACCATTGCAGCGGGATCTTCGAGGTAATAGCGCAGTAGTGACACGGTGTCTCCGTCGGCCGCTTCAATCCTGTCCAGGTGACATGACAGACATTGCATCGACGTCTGCGCCGACAACAGCAGATTGCGAACCAGCAAATGTGGCGAAACCAGATCGCCGAGTTGTTCATCGGATAGGAACGTGAGCCCGGTCATTCAGTCTCCTCGGGGCTGAGCTGGCCTCTGCATGTTTTGGGTGCGATGGTGGAGGGCTAGAAATGGGAAGTATCCACCGGCCATTTCATTTACTTCCCTGTGGTAGAGCATACTCAGAACACGCGATCTGATTTCCTGCGTACTTCACCTCAACGACACTATTCGTCAGATCCCGTGCGTCGATATGGTCTAGGACTGCTCTGAAAAGCTCCCGCTGCAGGGCGGGGGTGACATTGGGAACAATAATAATCACTCCAGCATGCAACGGTTCTTTTCCGTGAAGAGCCAGAAAATCGGTCCGATTGTTTGTTACAAACGTATAGTCCTGCTCACGGATGACGGCCATGAGTTGCCAGTCTTTGGAACCTCCGAGACTGAGGTAGTTGACATGATCTGCTACGTGACCTGCGCCGTGCGCTAGTTCGACGAGAGAGGTGTGTAAGCACTCATCGATCAACAGTTTCACTGTCGCTCCGCAAGCGCACGGCTATGCCGGGTTGCAAGAATGGGTTTCCTTTTTGCCCAAGGGCGAGACATCGGCCGGCCGCGGCGAGGAAAGGCTTGGACATAAAGCGGAGCAAGCTCAATTTTCTCTTTGTCTAGAGCCGGATACCCTTTTACGATCTCCTCTGGAGTTGCTCCTTGGCTCAACATATCGGAGATCAGTTCGACTGGAATGCGTGTCCCGCGATAGACAGGCGAACCGCGCATAATCTCAGGGTCGGAAACAATCATCTTCGTCGCTCGCTGAAGTCTCTTCAAATCCTCGTCGAGTTCCAGCCGTACCGACTTCACCTGGATTATTAGGGCTGAACCTTCCGTTAGACAGACGATGTCAATTTCGGGAGATGACTCAATCTTTTTAGCGATGGAGCGACGCGCGGCAATCGGCAACAGCCGGACTCCGTTTGCTTCGAGGCGTAAATACAGCAACTGCTCCCTGGTGAGCATTCGTTGGATGGAACGCCCAGTGCGGAGCAATCGCGGCCGAATGAGGCGACGTTCGATGAGCTTATGAACTGCGCGAAGCGGGAGATTCGCAACCGCCGATGCCTGTGCCGGAGTGTATTCCATCGTTTCCATATATTTATTCTACCCCCAAGAGGATAGAATTAGCAAGTTTGGCGACGGTGAAACATCCAAGGACTATGCCATCCTTGATCCAGACTCCAAGGGGTGCCTGCCGATTTTTGTTGACACGCAATGTGGTAGGTAAGTAGCCTACCAACCATGCCTCCCAGTTTTGGCCAGCGGATCAGGGAGTTGCGGCAAGGTCGTTCTCTGTCACTTCGACAAGCCGCAACGGAGCTCCGCATCAGCCATCCATACCTCATTCAAGTTGAACAAGGCGTCGAAACACCGTCGGAAGAATTGATTCGACGCATAAGTTCGTTTTTTGGCGTAGACGCAAACGAACTGGTCTTCAGCGCTCGAAAAATCGATCAGACTATTCAGAATGTAGCTACGGCGTTCCCCGATCAAACCGCTCAGACACTCCAAAACTTTCGAAGGGATGTCTTCATTTCTCACCGAAGCACCGATAAGGTGTGGGTCCGATATCTCGCGCAGGAATTGGAGAAAGTGAACGTTGCAGGTAGTCCCATCCGAACGTGGGTGGACGAAGCCGAGATACGACCGGGCCAGAGTATCACCGGCGAGGTCAACAAGGCGTTAGAAACCAGTCGCTTCGTCGCCCTGGTGTTAACCCCAGACTATTTTCAGAGTCCGTCTGGTTGGACCGACGCCGAATGGCAGGCTGCACTCTTCAAAGACCCTGCTGGGCGCCAGGGCCGGGTAGTACCGCTCTTGGTCAAGGACTGCCCTTACATACCGGCACTGCTGCGCCATTTGAACATGGTGGACTTTCGCGACAAACGCGATTTCCAACAAGCCCTAACTAGGCTTGTTTCGGCAATTGCGGGAGAGCCATCCAGGACTTCTGCAGCTCGGGGGCAGCTAATAACCGAGTCCGGAAATATCGCCCAGGAAAGCGTTGTTGCGGACCGTGCGCCCATTCAGAGTAGTCCTGATCCGACCGACGAAATTCTCCCGTGCAACCTTCTCCCCGTGCTTTCAGCACCAGACTTCATTTGGGTCGCGCCATTGGCGAAGGCCATTCCTTCGGACAAGGGCGTATTGAAGGAGCACATCCATCGACACCTCACTGCGATAGGCGAACCGATCTATACACCAGTATTCGCATTGCATTCGGGCAATGTTGTTTCGTTTCATGATCTGAGCGCCGAAGAAGGGCCTTTCAGTACAGTTGTATTATCTCGCGAGACTCGACGCGTTCCAGTTGCGTCGTATCTGACTACTCCTGACACACAAAGAATCTTCATCAACTTGCTCAACATGCATATCGGTCGCCATTGTTACGGTTCTCGCGTTGGCCTGGTAACGGCACCCGACGATCAACGCAGGCGGTATTTCTTCCCGGTCGATGAAGACGCGAAAGATAAGGAGTTCAAGTGGCGGCGGAGCGCTCGACCGCGCACCGTTGCCAAACATTACCGTGATCGAGAGGGGAACCTCACATTCTGTCGCCACCTGGCTGCCGAACTTCCAATAGCGCGTCTTGGCGAACGCCTCTTTCTCAAGATCATTCCCACTTGGTTGTTCACCACTGATGGCCGCGCTCACTCGCTGATGAAGGGAAAGAGAGTGGGAGTGCTCGCAATGCGATGGTTAGGGCGGGAACGCAACGTTCAAATCCTTTACCACACGCGATTCTGGGCGTACGTGCTATCGCAAGGCCGATCAGTCATTAAAATCCACGCGGGAGATCAATCACTACTCATCGACACCCAACCAGCCTTTGTGCGGCTAAATTTCGGAATCAAAGACGACCATCTGAATCTCGAACGTATAGTGCAGCAAGTTGCTGATGACTTCGATTGGAACGAGGATGAGGTGGTGGCGCAGCTTTCGCGTGGAAATGACGATGAGCAATAAAGGCGATATTGATGCAGCCCAGTACTGGCAGAGTGCGACCGCCAGCTTTGAATCCGGCGTGATTGCGGAGCCGCTCCTATTGTTCGGAGGACACCGCTCGCATATAGACCCCAAGACGGGTCTTTCGCTTTATGGTCCCTACACCGTCAGCGATCAGGAGCACCCTCCTCTCACCAGTATCACGATAGGTTTTGTTGGTCCGTCTGCGTTGCTGTCTGCAGCCACGAACTGGGTCGCGCGTTGTCAAACTGCCGTATTCAACGATGGGAGTCAGCCATTCCTCTATCCCCACTTTCCGGGGTTTAGTAACACTTTTCCATTTCAGTGTGGATTGACAATTGGTGATTCATGGCGAGAAGTCATCAACGATGTGAAGCTCGCGACAGCCTTGCGAAATCCCGACCGAGCGAAACGAATTGCCGAAGTTGCGGAGGTCTACGCAGCTGGAATTCACAATTTGTCCGAGCGCCAGCCGAAGCCGAACGTAATAATTTGCGTGTTTGCAGCTGCTACGGCTGAACAGTGCCGACAGGGACTTCTCCGGGTTGGTGGACGGAAGTCAAACCAAAAGCGCAATAGCTCGGCCAGCCTGCAGCAACTTCTATTTGGGCCTGAACCGTCGAAACAGGCTGACGATGGAGAAACACCTGCGGGCGATACCCATCACGATCTTCGGCGGGCACTGAAAGCGGAGGCGATGGCGTTTGGATTACCGACGCAGATTCTGCTTGAGGAAACTTTCCGACCCCAGAGCAACAAAAGACAGGATGCCGCAACCACCGCATGGAACTTCTTTACAGCCCTTTACCACAAAGCGGACGGCCACCCCTGGCGATTGGCGGACGCGCAGCCGGGAACTTGTTACGTTGGAGTCTCCTTTTTTCGTGAATTCACCCAAAATCATCTTCGGACGAGCCTCGCACAGGCCTTCACGCACACAGGCGACGGCTTTGTACTTCGCGGGAAGCCGTTTGAATGGGACCGGTCACACGGCCCTTCTCCGCATCTGTCGAAAGCAAACGCGCGCGACCTCCTTGCAGAGGTCATTGAGGTCTACAAGCGTCACCGGAATGTGCGACCCGAACGTGTCGTCATTCACAAATCCTCTCGATTCTCGCCAGATGAAGTGCAGGGATTCAGGGAGGCCTTGCAAAACATTCCATTCTGGGACTTGGTTGCGTTTGGAAAGAGGGGAACTCAGTTCCTGAGATTGGGCCAATACCCCCCTCTGAGGGGTAGCTGGGTTCGTTTCGATGACACAAATTATCTTCTCTATACCCAGGGATACGTACCATTTCTCCGAACGTATCCTGGAATGCGCTCTCCGCAGCCACAGGAGATATTGGAGCTGTTCGGGACCTCGCCGGCAGACACCGTGATGCGCGAGATATTGGCGCTCACCAAACTCAATTGGAACAGCGCCGACTTCTCGTGCGATGAACCCATAACTCTCGCCTTTTCACGCAGAGTAGGGGAAATCCTTGCCGAATTGAAGCCGAGTGTCAATCCACAGAAAGAATACAAGTTTTATATGTGACACATGATCAGTTTGAACAAACTCGCGGGCCTGATAGCAGCGGTCGGTTTTTGTCGCGCTGTCTTTGTTGGAGCGATGTGCCTCCTGATTGTTCATGTTGTCACTTTTGAGGAGTTCGTAATCCTTGCTCTTTTCGGTTTCGCAATAGATGGTGTATCTGTTCGTACAGTGAAGTCAAAACGACAGGGCAACGGCAAAGGTCGCGAAGGCGTTATAAAGAGTGCAATGAACCATATGCAAACCGCAAATGTAAAGCGTCGAGGCATTGCGGACGTGCTGAAGCGCGGTGGCTGTTCTGACCGCTAGTAAGAGACGACTGGAGTTGAGGAATTGACCGCCTCAATCACATGGGAACACGGGCGCGAACTGTGGAGGATGGAGCTTTCGAGGGGTAGGAAGAGCCGCCTGCCAGAGTGGTGTCCTCACAACAGTTGATCGTATGCTCCCTCAGTCATCAGGCGTTTTATTTCAGCTTTGAAGACTTCCCCGTGATCGTCGTTAGGATCATTCTTCCCGGTAATATGTAGATTCGCATGAACCAACTCATGCAGGAGCGAAATTCTCAGGCAATTGCTGAATTGCAAAAGCTCGGAAGAGACCATTATCGAGCCGCCTTCCGGTGTGGGGCAGAAACAGGCGGTTGCTCTCAGTTGTTTGTTCTGCAGTAAATCGGCGACGACGGTGATCTTCCGATCCTCAAAATACTGCTCCTGATATTCGCTCATCCACTGACACACGTCCTCAATTCTGGCCGCTGACTTTACCAACGCTCCCTCATCGTCCTCGAAATGAGTTCGCAGCACGGTTCCGCGAATGAGCGGTACATTCGACTCGGTTTGATTAGCTACGGGTTCGAGCAGTGCGGCAAAATCTGTTGCCGGGTGCAAGTGGTCCTTCAGCCAGTCTTCGATTTCCCAGCGCGTGAAGTCTCCAATTTCACTGAGAAACTGTGCACCGCTCTTCGACGCAGAAGTGAAAGTCAGCCGGAACTTGCCATCGTCAAGCTTATAAATGTGCGCTGAATTTCCATTCATGCTGGGATTATACTGAACCAATCAAATGGCAAAATCCAACTTAGCTGTCGCGGATACCTGGGTATTTTCAACGCCTTGGCATGTCTCCGTGGCTGCGGAGTCCATCACGGCTGCGCTCTTCGCGCAGTGCGGTTATGACGTGTCGGTGCAGTACGGCGCCAACCAGCCAGAATATGACCTAATGGTCGCCAAGGGAGAACGGTTGTTGAAGATTTCGGTCAAGGGAAGTCAGGATGGCGGATGGGGCTTGAGCCAAAGCTTTATGAAAAAGGGCTCTCGCGACTATCACGGTGCCATCAAAACGTGGGTAGATCGGCACAAGCCTCGAACTGTTCTTTGCTTTGTCCAGTTCCAAGGTGCAAAGCTAACCGAGTTGCCTCGGCTTTACCTCGCCACGCCTGCGGAAGTCGGGGATCGGCTGCGTGCCAGTAGAAAAGGCATAGGCGAGACGATTCTGTGGGAGCGGCACGAATGGGGCAAAAGAGCACATGCCTCAGGAACTATCGAAGAGATACCGCTCCTGTGGAAGTTTTCATGTCAAAGAATCGAGTCTCTCTTGAACGCCGCTTAATGTGTGATCTATTTCTCCATGGTCGAACCAGCGACAGCACGAACCCTCTGGGCAGAAAGGCAGGTCGAAGAGGTACTGTCTCTGCCGCTCATTTCGGAGTTCGTTTTTCGCAGCCCAAAGCACAACGACCCCAACGAAAAGGAAGTCATAGACCACCTGATCGTGCACAAGGGCGACGGCATCCTGATTTCTCAGAAGGCGCAGGAGGACCCCACGAGCCGCAGTGTCGAGAAGAACGAGTTGTGGGTTCTGAAGAATATTCAGGACGCCTTGAAGCCGATTTGCGGCTCAATCAGAAAGCCGGACGACCGCCCGAAGTGGTGTGACCACCCACGCAGAGGCCGGGTTGATTTCGCCACTCTTCCCCGCATAATCCAAGGAGTTGCGCTAGTGGAAACATGGCACCCCGTTGATCTCAAGCAGATCGCCGACGAGTTGCCACTGGAGTATTTGGGCGTGCCGCTGACCTACATGTCCATTAACGATTTCCTGAACATCGTCTGGCAACTGAGAACGCTGCCTGAGGTTCTCAAATATCTGAATGCGCGACGGGAGTTGCCAACCGCTTGCCTGCGTGTGGTGGGCGATGAATTGCCTTTCTACGAGTTGTACATGATGAACGGGGGCACACTTAAGGGGTGCTTCGGACACGCGGATGCTCGACGCGCTACAGAAACTCATAATGATTTGCTACGAGAAGCGTTGGATCGCAGTGAGGGATATAAGTTCTACAGCAGTCAAATCGAGCACATAGCCGATTCCCTTTCCCAGAGAGACCCGAATTATGCTGATGGGCTACCACCTGAGGCTGTTGCGCTGTTCGACAAGGATGGGGAACGGAAAAACTATCTGATCTTGCAGGAAGTCTTGACCGACATGCGGTTGACTGAACGGGCGTCGATTGGGAGACAATTTCATACCGTAGCTGAGGCAATGGTCGGAAAAACCAGCGGACTCACCATGGCAGCTATCCATTGCGATGGTCGAGAGTGGGTATTCCTTTTCATCTCGTCCAGAGGAATTCCAAAATCTCGATTACACGACATCGCCACAGGCTTAACCAGAGGGGCTCTAGCCCATTATCAGAAGAAGAACTGTTTCGTGATAATCGACCGTGACGGGCAGCACTATGATCTGAAGCTGTCTAACCCGGACTTTGAACCGAACGCGGATGACATCGCAATCGGGGAAAAACATTTCGGGCTCCTGCGTATGAAGACGGTGGACATCAGCCGCCTGTGACGCAGAGCAGCCTTGACGCGAGCTACAATGAACATTCCCACAGAAAAGCCTTCGCCACTCTCGCCACAAGAGATTGACGATTTCATTCACAAGTTTACGACCGACTCGAAGCACGTGTTAGCTTTGTTAGCCACTCTTGGCGTGCATTGCATCGTGAACGGCACCGCAAGGATTGTTGAGGGTTCCCTTATGGTGTCCCCTCAGCATGATGTGGGGATGGTCGAAACTTCAGGGCTGAGGGTAGAAATAGCGCAGTTGCGAACCGCTACCTGCGCTTTCATAGACCCCAGAGAGTTTAAGTCTGGACCTTTAGCTTCATTTTTCGATAACGAAGTGCGGCTCAACTTCTGTCTCTGCTTTATGTTCCCGCAGGGAGGATTCCTCTGCCTAGCCGAGGTCGCGAATTAGGATCTATACTCTGCCGAGCGGGGTGAACGATGACAAGCAACATTGAAAATGAAGTTACGCTTTGGTTCGACAAGAAGGGCAACATCGAAGTGCGCTGCGGTAAATGCCAGAGCAAGCCAGAAGTTGCGAAAGGGGTGCAAGGCTGCGATCAGATGAAGTACATGCTCAACTGTCCCAAATGCGGAACGACTCTTGTCGAATACGGCAGCCCGGAGGAACTAGCTACTGACCTGAGCCAGATCGTGGGAAAGTGGCGGCTATAAGAGTTGGGCGGAGGACCGAAAGTGATTATCCAGACCAACCCTGAGATGTTCTCCAGACCTCAATAAGTCGCGTTCTATAGCTAGGGTCGAAGGCTTCTGGCGAAGTATCCGGTGGCTTCGAATCGAAACTGCCCCCAGCCGGCTGTCGCTTCAAGAAGGCGATGTATATCGATGTACAAAGATCCTCATCGCTCTTCCTCGAAACGCTTGCGAAAATATTCGAATTTCTGGTCGATCAATTCTGGAATCTTCACCAATGTGCCCTGCTCGTCTCTGAAAGTCCTGTTGGGATCGCCTCTAAACGAGAGCCAGTTAAAACTTGTCACAATGGCGAATCTGCAATCACTGAGCAAGACTTTTGCGTGTGTGTCTCCAAAGCGGCTGATCCAGAGATTGTCATACGCTTGCATGAGGCGTTGAAGGGCGGTAAGGGCGCCCTTGTCGGTCTTCTCTTCACTCTCGTCTCCTAAGCCCCAGCTGATGTATACCTTGACTCCATTTTGAAGAAGTCGCTGCAACTTCTTTATAAATTCGGCATTCACAACGGCCCTAGTTATCCAAGGAGAGTTGATGACGAGACGGCTAACCGAGTTTTCGAGCGCATCCTGCAGAAACGCCGGATGTTCGTGCACATAGAGAAAACGGACGCCGATTCTGTCCAGATCTGTTTGGGAGCGCTTGTACTCTTCTTTGGCATAACTAATTCGTTCCTCTACTTCCCGTCGATCACTTTCAGCCTCAGAGCGCTCAAGCTGTTCCTCAAGGGTAGCAATCTTTTGTTCGGCGGCAGTTCTGCTCCTTTCCAATTGCTCGACTACCTCGGAAGCGGGCGCAGCAGTTGCAGCCTTCCGAATTGCAATTACCTCCTCGGCCTCCGGCGAAGGCTGCGTCAACCGCTCTTGCAGCTTGAGCTTTTGGGGTCCCCCGCCTCGGGCAAATGCCTTCTCGTGTTCAGGGGCTAACTTCCCGTCGATGGCAAATCCCAATTGAATTTCGCGTCCCACGTCTGATCGATATACCAAAGCAACCGCTCGCAGAAACATCCGCTCGCAACGATCGATTGCCTTGATGGTCAATACGTCTCGCTTATAATCTGACGTGCTTGCTCGGGAACGAACAATCTTCTGAATATCCTGTATCCGCAGATCTTCAACTTGAGGACGCTGTTGTTGCGTGGCAGGTATCTCAAACAACCCTTGATCTGTAAGATCCCGGTACTTCATCAGGGGCACGGCACCATACCACGCGACATCACGGATAATTCCATCGAAGTAGATTTGAAACGTACGCTCTTCAGGTTCGACTGTCTCCGCGAGTTCGAGAGACTTCCTGCCTTTTTGGGTGAGGCGCAGAGATTGGCTCCGGCTCCCTGGCACAGCCACAAGGCTCACTGACTCGCTCAGCGCGAGATCTGCAAGTGTCCCATTTACGATTCTTTCCTGTAATCCAAGAAAGCCCGAAACGTCGGGCGCACTTTGTAGCCCTGCGTCGACTGCCTTGAGCACGAACTCCTCGATTGGAGGAATTTTCTTGTGGGCTAAAGTCAAGGCACGAACAGTCAAGAGATACACCGGAAGGCCAACCTCGGCATAATCGGCCAATCGATAGCCCGTTCGATACTGGTACCGTTGTGCTACCTGTTCTGGTGTCATTTTTGTGCCTCCCTGATAATGCACTGCTCGGGATGGCTTTCGATGTATGAAACAATTTTCCTCAGTGGATTCTCACCCTTTGCGTCACGGCAAAAAAGATGGTCACCAACAATGACCAAATACTCTCTTCCACGTGACAATGCGACATTTAGCCGCTTTCCTTCTCGAAGAAATCCAATTTGACCAGACTGATTGCAGCGCGTAACAGAATAAACCGCAATATCAGCCTCACGACCCTGGAAGGCGTCGACAGTATTACTATCAATATCCAGTGATTTCAGTTCGGTGAGCACCGGCGCGAGATTGCGGTCAATGTCCTCCTTGTGCTCGCGGTACCCGGATAACACAGCCACCGAAAACCGCCGTTTGTGCAAAGTAGCTAGATTGTTCAAGTTCTTCAGTAGCTGAAGGATTGCTCTAGCTTCGCATGGATTGGAAAAGCTCTGGTGCTTGGGTACCTCAAAACGATCCGATATCCGCGCGGTAGTGATCCACGTCACGGGCCGAGGAAGAGCTATGGAAAGCGTAGCGTCCACTGTGCGCGGAGCACTTTGGAGCCGGCCATCGTAAAAGCACTCACTGATTAGGTTCCCAATTTCGGGTACCATTCGGTGCTGCATCAACAAAGCCTTGCGGCATTCCACCGGCAAAGCGCCTTCCAGACGATCAAACAACGTCTTTCTCAGATCGTCGAGGGTGAGCCCAAAATCTTCTAAAGTTTCAGGGTGCAGCATTTCATCTTCCACGAACGGGGGCAGTTGCTTGGGGTCTCCGACCAATATCCAACGTCGAGATCGCGTCAGGGGAACCAAGGTTTCGGTCGGAGTTGCTTTGCTAGCTTCATCAACGATGCAAAGATCAAACTCTACGTCCTGTATGCCCTTAATGCTCGCAATGCCGACGCATGTACCGGCGACCACTTGTGAGGTGGCGAGCAATGCCGCTTGAAAATCAGAACTCTTGCCAAATCGTGTTTCCCACTCTGTATACGTGTCTACCAGTTGCTTAAACGTCGTGCTCTCTGACGTTTGTGGCGAGAAAGTCTCGGCCCAGCTTTCGAGCTCTCGTCCAGAAAGCTCCAGGATTTCTGGAAGCATTGGATCTGCGCCACTGAGTTCTTCCCTTAGCCTCTTCTGTTCCCTTCGAAGAGCAATAAGCTCCGTCTTCAGCCGAGCGATTTCCTGCTGAAGTTGTAGCACTTCTTCGGAGGACCCCTGTTTGCGTGGCTTGTCGGGCGCTTCCGTCAGGAGAGGGTTCGTACCGATAAGGTCATGAAGTTGCTCCTCTCTCTCCCTAACTGCGACTTGACGGTCAGCTATGGCATTAGTGCTAAGACTCAGCCTCCTAAGGCCGCTTGCGATTTCAAAATACTGCTGCGAAATACCGCGCTCGCGCGCCCATCGTTCGACGAACGTCCGTCCCTGTTTCAGAACATCCTTTCTCCAGTCGTCCATCTGATTTTCGAGCAATAGCCCCGCAATGCTCTTCGCGATTCGTTCATCTTCGAGCCGACCTATCCTAACGATCTTGATTGCCTTGTCGATCTTCAGCAAACGCTCAACAGCGTTGTCGAGTGCGACATGGGTCTGCGAAGTCAGAAGAATTCTCGCTTCAGGATTATTCTTGAGTGTCTGGAGCACTACTTCCGCAATGAATGTAGTTTTTCCCGTGCCCGGAGGACCCTCGACAAGCAGGAAATCCAGTGCCCGAAGTGCCGCATGGACTGCGTCTTTCTTTGCATCGTCGAGGTTTTGCTGGACGAAACTTAGCTCGGCGCTTACATCTGGAGGACGATTGAGCTCGGGGTGCACGACCAAGCGACGAATGTCGGGGCGAAGGGCTCGGTCATATCTGACGGCATCCAACGCTGCTTTCTGCCTATCTAACGCGATCTTGGCTCGCGAGTGCGTATTCCGGGGCATGTGAATACCGATTCCGGGGCGATGTGAATAAAGATTCCAGGAGGATGTGAATAAGGATTCCGGGCATGTGAATAGAGATTCCGGGGATGTGAATAATCCGAACCGCGATGAAGGAGGCGGGTTGGAACCGGGGTTGATATTGACGTTTCTGGATCAGGCTTTCTGAGTAGGAGAGGAAAGCGGTGCTGGACAAACCAATGGGGATTTCTCCTCTGGGTAGAGGAGAAACCGAATGTCCCAGAAGGCTCTGTCCATGCGAAAAATCAAAGAAGTGTTGCGTTTGCGGTACGATCTTGGCCTGCTGCAGAACGAGATCGCCCGTAGTTGTTCCATCGGCCAAGCCAGCGTTCATCGTTATCTAGAACGGGCTTCGGCGGCGGGTCTGAGTTGGCCTCTCCCCGAAGATTGGGACGATCGCCGACTGAATGAATTGCTTTTCCCCGCGGCACCGTCGGGTGGCAGTCCATCGGTCCGGGGGCCCGTCGACTTCGCCGCCATCCATCACCAGCTACAAAGCCACAAGCATGTGACGTTGCAACTGCTCTGGGAGGAGTATCGCCAGAGCCAGCCCGAGGGATATCGCTACAGTCGCTTCTGCGAGTTGTACCGGCGATGGCACGGAAAGCAAGACGTGGTTCTGCGCCAGGAGCACCGTGCTGGCGAGAAGATGTTTGTCGATTGGGCCGGTGACACCATTCCGATTTACGATCGCGAAACGGGGGCAGCCCAACCGGCCTCGCTGTTCGTAGCTGTACTAGGCGCCAGTTCCTACGCCTTTGCGCGCGCCACACTCAGCCAGGACCTTCCCCACTGGATCGAGTGTCACGTCCTGGCCTTCGAGTTCTTCCAGGGCACCAGTAAGTTAATCGTCCCCGACAATCCCCGCACCGGCGTCACTCGTGCCTGCCGCTATGAGCCCGACCTGAATCGCACCTACCTGGAGATGGCACAGTTTTACGGCGTTGCCATTATGCCAGCGCGACCCTACAAAGCTCGGGACAAAGCCAAAGTGGAAGCTGCCGTGCTCCTGTCAGAACGCTGGATCATCGCCGTACTACGCCACGACAAGTTCTTCTCTGTCGCCGATCTCAACCAAGCCATCGCGAAGCTCCTGGAGCGCATGAATCAGCGTCCTTTCCGCAAGCGGGAAGGGAGTCGGGCCTCGCTCTATGCCGCCCTGGATCGACCCGCGTTGCAGCCGCTTCCGGCCGAGCGCTATGTCATGGCCGAGTGGAAGACGGTGCGGGTGAACATCGACTACCACATCGAGGTCGATCGCCACTATTACAGCGTTCCCTACTTGCTGGTCGGCGAACAGCTCGAAGCCCGTTTCACCGCCCGCACCGTGGAGATCTTCCATCGTGGAAAACGCGTGGCGTCGCACGTGCGCAACTTCACTGCCTATCACCACAGCACAGTGCACGAGCACATGCCCAAGAGCCATCAGGCTCATCTCGAGTGGACCCCCTCACGGTTGATTCATTGGGGAGAGAGCGTGGGCGAGGCCACGGCCCAAGTCATTCGCACGATCCTGAACAACAAACCGCATCCGGAGATGGGTTATCGCGCCTGTCTGGGCATTCTCCGGCTGGCCAAGACCTATTCCAACCCTCGGCTGGAAGCGGCATGCCGACGCGCCCTCGCAGGACAGGCCTGTTCCTATCCCAGCCTGAAGTCGATCCTGAAACGAGGCCTGGACGGACAACCGACTCTGGGGCAGGAACCGGAACGCACCAGCCCACAGCATGAAAATCTCCGCGGCGGTCACTACTATCAATCCCCCACCAAGCTCGTGCAATAAAAACCAATTTAGGAGGCAACGAACATGTTGAATCAACCCACGATCGAGAAACTACACACCATGAAAATGCACGGGATGGCCGATGCCTTCCGCGCTCAACTGGAAACCACCGAGTCGCACCAACTCAGTTTCGAAGAACGTTTTGCCCTGTTGGTCGATCAACAATGGCTGTGGAAAGAGAATCGGGCCCTGGGGCGCCGTCTGCGCTGTGCCAAGTTGAAACAACGCGCCGTGATCGAGGATGTCAACTACCAACATCCCCGCCAACTGGATCGCAGGCTCTTGCGTACGCTGGCCAGCAGCGAATGGGTGCGCCAGAAACTCAATCTGGTGTTCACCGGTCCCACTGGTATCGGCAAAAGCTGGCTGGCGTGTGCCTTGGCGCAGAAAGCATGCCGGGAGGGATTCTCGGTTCTGCATAAGAAAACCAGCGAGTTATTTCGGGAACTGGCCGTAGCCCAGGCGGATGGCAGCATGGGCCGGATGCTGCTCCGGCTGGCGCAGATCGATGTGCTGTTGCTCGATGACTTTGCCATGGCGCCCCTGAAGGACAGTGAGCGCCGCGACTTTCTCGAGGTCTGTGACGATCGCTATCAGCACCGCTCCATGATTCTGACCTCACAGATGCCGGTGGCCCATTGGCACGAACAGATCGGCGATCCCACCATTGCCGACAGCATCCTCGACCGGTTGCTGCACAACGCCTATCGCATAGAACTCAAAGGCGAGTCCATTCGCAAGAGCCTCGGTCGCAAGCCCGAACAGGAGGATGGCCAATGAGTGGAGGAACTCGTTTCCAACTGAAGCAGTCGACCGGCTGGTTTGCCGCCGGACGGGAAGTTCGCTGCGCCCTCGAACTGCTTTCCGACGCAACTTTCAAACTGTTTGTCTGGCTTTGCTTACACGCCGAGCGGGGCCGAGGCACTCTGTCGGCTACACCGGCAGAGTTGGCTAGAGCGCTGGGTAAAAAAGAAAGCGACATGCATCTTGCCCTCGAAGAACTAGAGCGGCAGGGCACAACAACGACGAAAACGAGCCAGCACCGAGAACCGTTTCACAAGAGCAACTGAGAGACGAAACAATGTCAAAAAAAGAAACGAAACAATACTAAATATGAATCAGTGCACCTTGATTAATCTCGAAGGTGTCGGGCATGATTGTAATCCCAGCGTCGCTGCGCTCCGACTTTATTCACATGGCCGGAATGACCATTCACATCGCGCTGGAATCGACCATCCACATCGTCGGAATACGCACGCGAGATGTCTAGCGTAATCTCGCCTGAGCTCGGCACATCCTCTGCATCAATGTCCGAATATCTATCGGTAAGGTAAAGACTCAGCGTATTCCCTACAACTTCTTCAACCACCCCTGCAATGTAAACTGTGTCGCGTGCGCGCACTTGCCTCGGTTGCCCAACGATGTCGCCATCGACAGGATTGGACAATGTGAAGACTACGCGAGTCCCAAGAAGTCGTATTCCGCTATACTTCAACGGCTGGGCTTTACCTCTCTCCGTCTCCTCTTTAGCCCGAAGCATTCTGTCCCATACCCTAAACAATTCCTGCTCGCGATCGGCAAGCTCCTTCTCGCGAAGCTCACCTTGATGCTTTTCACACTCCTCTCTAAGTTGCAAAATAATCTGCTTCGATCTCAGATGTTCAACGGGGAGCCCAAATCGCAGATCATAGTTCGGAACGTATGCGGTCTCGCGTCGCTTCTCGATTAACGTTGGGGAGAGTTTCCATAGATTCAAAATCACAAAATGCGCATCTTTGTACTTGTCTATGACAACCTGATAGTGGAACTCCGTTCCGTACAAGGAATATTGTCCTTCTGGCCGCGAGTTGTCGGGGGCGACGTAAGGTGCAAAACCAAATACAACCAGGTCGTGCTGCAATGCATTCTCGATTTCGTTCTGCGACTCGTGTGGGAAGCTCTTGCGAAGGTTTGTGATTGCTTTCTGTGTTAACTGTAGGTACAGAGTCTCCTTCGGTGCCCATTCCACCTTGCGACGATCATGGATTTTATCCAGCTCCGTTAGCAGGATCTCAGCGTTTAGAAAACGCTTGGTAGGATCAACAGAGATGGATGCCGCGACGATATCAAAAACACTTTGAGGTAGATCGACTTCCGCAAGCGCCTGCGCTAGATCCTCGTACGTTACGAGTTTGACAGGCGTCAGGCAGCTAAGGACTAGAGCACCATATGCATGTACGTCCCGAGTGTACGTGTACTCGCCGTCGTCTTCTTCGGGCGGCGCATATGGCCTCGACACAAATTGATTCAGCGTTAGATTTGGTTGGATCAGGCTTCGTATCTTCGAAATTCCAAAGTCTGCTAACTTAGGATTCCCCGCTGAACCGACTAAAACATTTTCAGGCTTCAAATCCCTATGGATGATTCGCCGCGAATGTGCAAAAGCTAACGCCTCCAGCACTGGCCTACCGATATTCGTATAGAAGGAATCCCAATCCTCAGGCGGATGCTTCCTGACGTAAGATGACAGGTCCTCATCGACCCATTCGAGCACCAAGAAGAATTGATCGCGTTCGCTATCCAGGCCGCTATCGTAAAGCTCAACGATGGACGGATGCTTCAAGTCGGTCAGTGCTCTTGTTTCTCGCCTGAACGCTTCGATGATAATCTCCGGCTCTAGGCTCGCCTTCCTGAAAATCTTTACGGCGACGTCACGTCCGTGCTCCAACATGTCGTTGCCACGATAGACGTCCGCCATTCCACCTGCGATGGGTTTTGGCTGGAGCGCGTATCTTCCTCGGACAATATCGATGCCACCAGTGCTAAGAGCATTAGCCATTCAGCCTCTTCTTCTAAGCTCCGAAGGTCCGCCCAACCTGTCTAATTCTATGGAAGGAGCCCGTCTACCGTCTCGCATCCACTTTCATTGGCTTGATGTCATCAGCGTCCGCGACTAGTTTTCCTAATTGTTGTGTCGCAACAGAATCTCCACCACGTCTTTAGGGTGGCGTGAAACATCCGCCGTCCACTCCCCGAAGCCGCCGTGCCCATTCACCGCCCTGACCCACTCCGATAGGAATTCCCGCTTGGTTTGCTGTTGCTGGTCGTCTTGACCTTTCACTTCCAAAATCAGCGTTTTGCCGTTTGTGAGCCGAACTAAATAGTCCGGCCGAAATTTGTGAATGATCCCTTTGAAAGAGTATGTAATTTCAAAACCGATGTGGTCGTTCTTCACCCAAGCGCGAACATTCTGATTACGATCAAGCTCAAGAGACTCATTGGCTTCCCACCGGCTGTCGTAAACGCACATATTTATGTGTGAGCGTTTAGTGTGCTCACACGCCTTGCCGCTGTACCAGGGCAGCATGTCGCCCGTGGAGCGGATTGGCCGCTCTGTGTCGAAAACCGGCTCCAGCGTAAGAGCGTTCTCAAATCGGATCGCCTCCCAAATGTGCTGGACAATTTTGGTCATGTTCAAGGTGATGACGATCCTTCTCCGTTTGTCGTCTTCATTAAACAGCGGTGGATCGACCACTACTCTTCCGCTGTCAATGTAACGCTCAACCAAACGAACCAGCTGCGCAAGAAGGTATTCCCGACTCCCTTTCCAGGTGGGAGCCATAAGATCGTAAACTTCGCTCGCAGTTTCAAAGACGATCTTCTGCATTCGGAACCGTCGTGCGAGCTCTTCCAGATGAATTTCTTTCAACTTGGTGAAATCTGGCTTTCCGTCGATCATCGGCGCCAACTCTGCGATCATCGGTGTTTGGTAGGCGTCCAGCACGAGTCGTTTCACCTTATCGGTATCCAGGGTTAGCTGCGGTCGGTATTCATGGTCGATCCGGATGACATTGGGCCAGGTCATCTCATACTGTGCACGTCGCTCTGCGACAGGCTCGATTCTGGTCTTGCCTGTGGCCGGCGGCGGTGGCGGCGCATCGGCGCTGCCTTCGTGTGGAAGAAATGTGAAGGGCACGCCAAAAATGTTGACGTATTCTGGCCGGAACAGTCCGGACACTTCGTCAACCTCATACGATGTCCTTCGCAGTCCGCGACCCACAACCTGCTCGCACAAAAGCTGGGACGTGAATGCCCGCAGCCCCATGATGTGCGTGACAGTCTTGGCATCCCAGCCTTCTGAAAGCATCCCCACGGAAATCACATTCTGGATTTGCTCACCGGGCTGGCCTTCGCGTCCAATCGTATCCACTGTCTTGCGCAGCAACTCGGCACGGTCCTTCTTCGTGAGCTTCTTTTTCGCCCCAGTGCCGTTTTCCTCCGCGCTCTCTTCACCAATTTCCTCGTCCGCTTCGTCAACAGCCGTGGCCTGAACTAAGATCTCCGCGGGCTCCTCCTGTGCTTCGGCTTCGTCCAGCACCTTGGAGTCAATATGCAGGATTTTTTGCGGCTCACACAGCTCATCGATGCGAATCCTCTTGTGCTCAAACGCATATTGGACGCGCGCCGCCGTGTGGGTCAGGTTGGCCACGGTAATCATCACCGGCGGCGTCTTGATGTTTCCTTCCTTCCATGCCTTCGCCGTTTCCAGCCAGTCCTTTCCCAGGAAATAGTAGCCCTTGCCGACTAGATCAGGGAGCGGGGTATGTGGCTCCACTTTGCGATTCAGGTCGGGCCTTACTTCCAAGTCGGTGTAGATGTGGTAGAACTTCGACTTGTACTTGCTGTTCAGTTCGCCGTCGTCCCGCACCACCACGCGCGGGGTTTTCACTAATCCTGATTCAATTGCGTCATTGAGCCCGAAGTCGCTCACGATCCACCCAAAGAGCGTCTCTTCGCCGCTCTTGCGTCCAGTTGGTGCGAACGGTGTCGCCGTCAGGTCGTAACACATCAGAATTCCGCGCGCGCGGTGAATGCGGTCCAGCCCGCCTACCCATTTTGTGGCTTCTTTCAATTCGTCCTTGGAAAGTCCTGCAATCTTTACCTTCGGTGGCACGCGCCAGGCGTGGTGGGCCTCATCATTGATGACCAGTAGGTTCTCCGCGGAATGCATCTCGCCCAGAACCTCACGCACATAAGCTTCATCGCTAAGTGCTCCCCGCTTGTCCACGCTGCGTCTTTTGCTGATCTGCTCCTCGCTGTCCCAATCCAGCTTGTGCCAGTTGCGGACCTGCACCCGGCAAGTCTGTCCCTGCCGCAGCTTATCTTCCAAACCCGGCGGAATGATCTGGAACTCTTGGTAGTAATTTCCCGCACCGCCAGGAACCAGCACCTCCAGACGATTCCTCACGGTGAGACCGGGAGCGATCACCAAAATGTTCTTTGAAAAGCGTTTCTCTTGCGGATAGGTGACTTTATTCAGCACCTGCCAAGCTATGAGCATGGACATCAGGATGGTCTTACCCGATCCAGTGGCCATTTTTGAGCACAGCCGAGGGAATTCGCCGCCGTCCCGAGGGATCTTGATCCCCACGCGGTCCGAGTCCAGAGCCTCGGCCAGCCACATCAGTGTCTCAATCGCCTCAAGCTGGCAGAAAAAGAAGCGTCGGCTGCCCTCCCGCTGTTCTACGTCTCGCCAGTGCTTTAGGAGACGTCTCGTGATTCCGCTTGCTCCGGGATAATCGGCGCTTCGCCACGCATCGACTCGCGGGCGAATCTTATTCACAAGGGGCAGCTCAATGAACTCACCGGGATCATCAAAGGACTTTGAAGCTTCGGAAGCACGCACGTATCCTGCTGGGCGACGACCCGGTTCGCGGGTGAATCGGCGCGTCTCACGGTCATACTTCCAATGCTCCGCGGGTTCCTCGTAGGGTGAGCTGATGATGAGCTGGTCGATGGTCGCC
>Ga0206999_10123_pt1 | contig 19749 bp, 17 predicted proteins | sample Alteio_BWMinCont_92_FD_153482 | JGI IMG/M metagenome (GOLD analysis project Ga0206999, IMG submission 153482) | Enriched cells from forest soil in Barre Woods Harvard Forest LTER site, Petersham, Massachusetts, United States -... | ecosystem: Environmental > Terrestrial > Soil > Temperate forest >...
CTCTGCTGCGTTCGGGACGTCGCGTCCACGAACAGCGACAGTTGTACGATGTGACTCTGGAAGATGGCCGGCACGGGGTGGTGCCGATCAGCGAAGTGATGGTCGAGGACGCGGGATGGGATGTCTATCAGTAAAGAGGTTGACCACGAATCACACGAATCTGCACGAATGAAGAGAAGGCAGAAGCAAGAACGAGGAAGCTCAAACTCTGTTACCCGAGAAAGGGAGTAATTCGATGAACGTACGACGAAACTTGTGGAAGTGGATCGGGATGGCCATCTGCCTGAATGCCGCAGTCGCATTGGCGGAAGATGAGGCCCCAGACAAGCCGGGAACGGGCGGTGTGGAAGTTCAGAGCGTGGTCTTCGGTCTCGTTGACGAGGGTTCGACGAACCAACCCGCTCTGGCGCGGATTGCGGTGGCCGCAAACTCGCCGCAGGGCAAGTTCTGGATCGGATTGATTTGTGCCGCACCCAGCGACGCATTGCGCGCTCAGTTGGACCTGGCCGCCGATGTCGGGCTGCTCGTGGAGGAGATTTCCGAGGCCAGTCCCGCCATGAAGGCCGGAATGCAGCGGCACGACCTGTTGCTGTCAGCCACAATTCCATCGAAGGGCGAGCCTGATCTATCGAAGGAGCCTGACATTCGACGCCTGGCGGACGTGTCGGATCTGATCAAAGCCGTGCAGGCGGCGGAGAAGAGTTCGTTGAAGCTGGAATTTCTGAGACGGGGCCGGAAACAGTCGCTGAACTTGCTTCCCGAAGAACGTCCGCAAGCGCAATACAATTTCAATGTGGTGATTGGTTCCGATGCGGAAGCTGTCGTGGTGGGGAACCCGTATGGTTTGAAGTCTGTGCAGGGGAACGTGTCCGGAATTTGGGCGGGCCCAGTGCTGATGAACATCGATCAACCTCCGCTTCCCAAAGGGATGACGATCGAGTTCCAGCCGGCGGAAGGCACGCCGGAAAAGGTGACCGTCAAAAAAGGGGATCAGACGTGGTCTGCCGAAATCAAAGGACTCGACAAACTTCCCGCGGAAATCGGTGCGCTCGTTCAACAGCAATTGGCTGTGCGCTCAGTACGCGCGATTCGTGCGACATCAGCAGCGCACGTGGCGAATCCCGGGGGAGTTTTTGCGTATTCCGATGGCGGAATCGGCGCGGCTCTGCCCGACGATGTCACGGTGACAGTCGTTCGGAAGGGACCTGACCCTGCGAAAATCACCCTTAGAAAGGGAGATCAGACGTGGGATGTCACCGATAAGGAACTCGACAAGCTTCCGGCAGAGGTGCGCCCCTATGCCGAGACGGTTCTACGAGGCCAGGGACACTTCCGGCACACTCGAATTATTCAGGCCCAGACCGCTCCTGCCACGGGATCGTGGGGGACGCCCGTTCCGGGCACGCCGATTGGACTTCCAGGTGCGAGACCGGGGATTGTCACCCAGTACGTCCCACATCCTGTGCATGCGATCAAGCCCACTGTTTCTTCGACCGCAACGTCGACAATTCGTCCGACGGAAGCGGAGGAACTGGCACGTCAATTGAAAGAACTGACTGAACAGATTGAAAAACTGAAGCAGGCAGTCGAGAAGTCCCAACCGAAGCAGTAGCGAACCATCAACGTCCGCATTTTGGAGGATGGCCACTCTTGGCCGTCTGGATTTCGAGAGACGGCCAAGAGTGGCCATCCTCTGAATTTGAAGTATTGCCGTCCCCTAAGTCCTTTGTTTCCCTTACGTCCCTTTCGCCCCATTGACACTGCTGCCGCAGGGATGTTCCTGTTATTATCAACGGGGGTTGATGATTCTGCCCGTGGGTTAGGCTTCCAGCCTGACGGTTTGTTCAATCAATGACAGGCTGGAAGCCTATCCCACGGGTTGATTTTCAATGCGCGTCCACTTGGCTACGGGTCCCGAGGGAAGTTTGGCAAAGCTGGCCTTGATTCCGGTACTGCTGGCGCTGGGGTGCCTGTTTGCCGGATTATATGGTGCCCTGCACAACCAGATATCTTACACGGTGTCGCCGGAGTATTTCACGCGGTTCAAGTTTCCCCAGATGAGCATTCCCGAATCCCTACCGGAACGAGTCGGTGCGGCGATTGTCGGAGTTCTGGCGTCGTGGTGGATGGGACTTGTGATCGGCGTATTTGTCATACCAGTCGCGCTGCGGATGCCGGATGCCAGGACGTTCTTCGCGGCAACGCTGCGGGCATACGCGGTCGTTGCAATGACGACGCTGGTCGTTGGCTTGCTGGCGTTGGCTGCGGCGTTCTTGCTGATCGACGAAGAGACTGTGGATCACTTCATGAGATTCGCCAATGAGATCGAGGACAACGTCGCGTTTGCCCGCGCCGGTACCATTCACAACTTCAGTTACCTGGGGGGACTGATCGGAATCGTGACGGGTTGCGTTTCGATCGTGGTCCGGCGTCGCCATGATATTGGTAGGCTGTGATTGCTTTCATCCGTCCCACGATCCGGGGTCAGGTGTCCGATAATTCGAAATTGGCCGGAATCGGGTCTGCATCGCAGCATGGCGCTGGTCCGGCCAATTTCGAATTATCGGACACCTGACCCCTTGCCTGTAATCCGCAATGAAATGAGGTCGACGTGAGATTCAAATTCTGGCAGTCCTGTCTGACAATCACCGTGCTGATCGGATCGGTGCCCCAACTTGACGCACAAGACCTGCGTCCCAGCCAGCGGACTGCCCTGGCCGACGTGCAGCAGCGCGAGGCGGAACTGAAGGCTGTCAATCAACAGATCTGGAACTTCGCCGAACTGGGACTCGAAGAGACCAAGTCTTCGCAGTTGCTGGTGGAGAAGTTGAAGGCTGCCGGGTTCGATGTTTGGGTCGGTGCGGCCAACATGCCGACGGCGTTCGTTGCCACGTATGGATCGGGCAAGCCGGTGATCGGAATCCTTGCCGAGTACGACGCGCTGCCGGATCTGTCCCAGAAAGCCTCGCCGTTGCAGGATCCGGTCGAGGCCGGAAAGCCGGGGCATGGCTGCGGGCACTGCGGGTTGGGAACGGGAGCCCTGGGGGCGGCACTGGCCGTGAAGGAGGCCATGCAAAAGCACAACCTGCCCGGGACGCTGCGACTGTACGGGACGCCTGCCGAAGAGACGCTGATCGGCAAGGTCTACCTGTTGCTGGACGGGGGCTTCGACGATCTGGACATCTGCTTCCACTGGCATCCCGCTTCAAAAAACGAAGTCTGGAACGGCAGTTCCAAGGCAATGGTTTCAGCCAAGTTCACATTTCACGGCGTGGCCGCACACGCCGCCGGGAGTCCCGAGCAGGGTCGCAGCGCACTGGATGCCGTGGAACTGATGAACGTGGGGGCCAACTACATGCGCGAGCATGTGAAAGAGGATGCCCGGATTCACTACGTGATCACCGGTGGTGGCGGAGCACCCAACGTGGTTCCGGCGACCGCAACCGTCTGGTACTACGTTCGCGCCAACGAACACAAGGACGTGGAAGCGGCGTTCGCCTGGCTGAACGACATCGCCCGCGGCGCGGCCCTGATGACGCGGACGAAGTTGACATCGGTGGTGGATACCGACTGCCACGAATTGCTCCAGAATTCGCCGCTGTCTGACGTGCTGCATCGCAATCTGAAGCTGCTGTCACCTCCAAAATTCACGGCCGAAGAGCAGGTGTTCGCAAAGAAGCTGCAGGAGCCGCTGATCGAACAGTTCAATACGACGTTCACTGTCGGCCTGGATGATTCCGTTCAACCGCTCGCCGCCGTCCCCGAAGTCACCAAGGGCTCAACCGACGTCGGCGACATCAGTTGGTACGTGCCAACCGGCGGCCTGCGAACCGCCTGCTTTGCCGCAGGCAGCCCTGGGCACAGTTGGCAAAACGTCGCCGCGATCGGTTCGAGCATCGGCGAAAAGGGAGTCATTTATGCGGCGCAGGTGTTGTCAGTCAGCGTTCTCGACCTGCTGGAACAGCCCGACCAACTGGCCGCCGCCAAAGCCGACTGGCAGGAACGAATGAAAGACCGCAAATACACGACGCTGATCCCCAAAGGGCAGCGAGCGCCAGCGAAGATTCGGTGACAAACAGACAGGAAGATTTGGGGCAGGAAGATAAAACGACGAGCGAGTTCATTCGTCTTTCATATTCCTGTCCGAAATCTACCTGTCTACGATCTTGTGTCGATGATCTGCTGCAGCCGGCGTCGTGGGACACCGATGTCGATCGTCGCCGCCGAACAACATCTTCCGGAAAAAAGTTCCGGAAAACCGGCAACCTGCGGCCGCCCGGACCGAGAATGGTGGTGCGAGGCACGTTGGTCAGTGGTCGATAAATGCGGACGCGTTGTCTCCAGCTTCCCGAGCCCACGTTGGGAAGTCGTTTCAACCAACTCCAGGCAGCAAATACAATCCTGCGGAACATTCGGTCGTTGGCTCGGCTCAACGAATTCGCGCTCTGATCGATTTCCTCCGACTTCCTCGCGCCAACTCCAGGAGAATTGAAATGTCGACCCTTGCACAGATCCTCGGTGACTGGAACGGGGATGCAACTCAAAGCCTCGAATTGAGGGGAGATCCAAACTCGACCGACCCCAATCAGGTCCTGGGTGGCTTCTTTGAAGATGAAAACCCACTCCCCAATAGCGTCAGCGGTCCGATTACTTATACTTTCGATGGAACGACTGTTAAGATCGACCTTGTTGCCAGCACTCCTCAAAACCGCGCCGGCCACTGCTGCAACATTCGAGCACTTCCCTGGTGGAACAAATGCTGCAGTCACACGGCTATAAGAAAATCGCCGCACTCTCCGCGCCACTGAAGAATCGGAAGGCCCGATTCCCGGACTTCCCCATGAATCCGCACGATGTGTTCATCATGCCTGCCCATTCCGGATTCGTGAATCCGACCACGCGCAAACTGGATCACTACCTCCAGCAGCTCGGCAAAACGGGGACTGTGGTGGATATCCCGACCGTCAACAAATACTACTCCGCGCACACTGCGGTGGATAATATGCTCCGCTACGACATTCCCAATATCAAGCGTCTGTGGAGCTTCGATACGTTTTTGCACGTCGTGAACGAGCCCGGATCCAGCCAATACGACTTTGGGCCGAGCTCGCTCCCAGTCACGTCCGTGGACTACTGGAGCCAAAAAGGAAAGGGCTACCCCGCCAAAAAACTCACTGCGACATGGCATTGCTACTCGGGCGGCACCCCCGATCAGATCGTCATGAAAGCCAGCGGCAATCATGTTTCCGGCATCTATACGCCGTACGACACGCGCACAACGTATGGCTTTTCCGGCACCTTCGACGGCCTCGAACTGAAATCGCAACTGGAAAGCGCAGCAGGCCGTGGAACCATCGACTTTTCTCTGCTGATGGATGACAAGGGGCTTTATTTGCTTGGCACGGTCACATTGCAGAATCAGAAAGTCCCCAAGCTGTTCCGACCAATCACGTAGATTGGAGATGCTCAGTCTGCACTACGAGACTGCTGGCGAGTCACTGACTTCTTGCAACAGGCGTCGCGGGACACCGATGTCGATTACGTGGACTGCTCCCGTGCACGCAGCGGCACCGGGCGTGTCGAATCCAGGCTTGCGCGCGACAAACGTTGCAGTGTGGGTGGCCCGAATGCACCCTCCCAGCGGCTGGCCGGTGTCGCAATCCATTCCGGACGGAAGATCGAGTGCAAAGACCGGGCGACCGGATGTGTTGATCGCATCGATTGCGGAGATGAATGGTTCTCGCAGCGTTCCCTGAGTTCCAGTTCCCAGCAGGGCGTCCACGATCCATTCGGCTTGTGCGAGCTCTTCTCGCCATTGGGCACGGATGTCTGCCGCAGATGTTTCCACGATCCGCGTGCCGGCTCGTTGCAGGACGCCGAAATTGATCGCCGCATCGCCGGTCAGGCTGTCAGAAGAAACGGCGAGCAGTACGCCGACTGTAATGCCAGCGTTTTCCAGATGGCGGGCGACGACGAATCCGTCGCCTGCATTGTTGCCTTTGCCACAGCAGATCAGGACCGGCCCATGAATCCCGATGTCCAGCAACAGGGAGGCCGCATTGCGGCCCGCGTTTTCCATCAAGACGATGCCGGGTAATCCATACTGGTCGATGGCGCGACGATCAACGTCGCGAACCTGAGCGCGGGTCAGGACAAGCGGCGGAGGCATGGCTGTGTTCTAATTGGAGCGGAAGTGCAAAGCGAGAAGTGCAAAGTGCGAAGAAATGAATCCGACCTGTCATTTCACTTTGCACTTTGCACTTCTCACTTTGCACTATTCATCTTTTCCCCTCGTCTTGGGGGCCAGTTCTTGCAGGGCGGCACGGATGTTGCGCAGTGTGACGGGATGATCGGACAGGACGCGGGACAGGGACGATTCGGGAAATCGAGCCTTGATTTCCTGATGCTTCTTGGTGAGGACCAGGACCAGCGGTGTCCCCGACTTTCGACAACTTTCGATCGTTTTGGAATAGGCAGCGCAGGCTTCGTCGTCGTCGTCGCTCAACGAGTCTGCCATCAGAACGATTCCCTGCGGGGGATCCGACTCGAGTCGTTTGAGGGCTCGTCCAATGTCGCGCAGCAGCAAGACTCGATAGCCATGCTTGTTGAAATACTCTCGCAGGGAATCCTGTTGCTTCACCCGGTTTTCGACGCACAAAAGTGTTGGAACTGAATTGGAAGTGGTTTGCCCGACCGGGGATTTGACTTCGCCCGAATCCTGAATGGCACCCCGGTCGCCGACAATGGTTCGCAAATCCTGAACCACTTCCGCAGGTGTCTGGTAGCGAGACTGCGGGTGGATGTCCATCAGACGGGTGACGACGGCCACGATCGCCGGGGGAAGGGAAGGATCGACTTGACGCAGCGAGCGAACATGGCGGTACCGGCTGGACTGTTTGCGTTCGGCGATGTTGCGTGTTGGCGGATAGGGAGGAATGCCGGTCAGCAGTTCGTAGAAGATGGCACCCAGGAAGTACAAGTCGCTGCGGGGATCGTTGTCGGGCGCATTCGTGCTGCGTTCCAATGTGACATACTCGACGGCACGGTCGATTTCTTCCTCCATTCCAAGCATGCCGGCGTCCTGGCCTGCCAGGCCAAAGTCCACCAGCTTGGCAACTCCCGACGAACTGAGCAGAACATTGGTCAGCTTGAGATCGCGATGGGTCACTCCCAGCTTGAGGGCGTATTCCAGTCCTTCGGCGATGTCCATCGCGTACCGGGCCGCCTCCTCGGGGGTGAATTTTCCGCGGCTTTTCATGAGTTCGCGAAAGTTGCCCCCCTCGACGAATTCCATCGTCAGGTAATGCTGGTTTCCATCGCTGCCAACCTCGTAAATCGGCACGATGTTCTTGTGCTTCAGCCGCTTGCCCAGTTCACCCTCGCGGCGAAACAGGCTGACGGTTCGCGGGTTTTCGGCCCAGCGTTGACGCAGCATCTTGATCCCCACCATGCGCCCGTCTTCGACCGAGCAACCGCGAAACACGCGGGCAAAACTGCCGGACGCATTGCGGTACATCAGCTTGTACGGCCCCAGACGCAACGCGTCAGTCTCGCGTTTTTTCAGTTTGGAAACCTGATACGGCGTCAGCAGGTGCCGGCGCTCCATCTCGGCGATCAGCGTATCGATTCCGGGCTTCTGAGATTGGATCGCCAGCAGGCAATCCTCCAGCACAGCAGGTTCAATGAAATTGAATTGCAGCAGGAACGACTGAAATTCGTGAAATGTGGAGAAAGACATTGGCAGTCTTAATGATCGGCAAACTGAGGTTATGTCGAGACGTCCGATTTCTGATGCGGATCGGTCTTGGCGCGAGGCGTCGGCACGATGGGATTTGGCGGCGATGTAGAGCAGCAACTCATTGTCAATTAAGGAGTTGTGTCTCTGCAACCGCCTCCGTCGCGTGTTTCATTTTCAAACAGGCCCGCAAATACGATAATGCCCATGCGGATCGACCGCAAGAGTCTGTCGAGACCATCAGATTGCCACCTCCTTGATGTCAAACAGGCGATCGAACTTGGTGATGCGAAGCACTTCCATCACATCCGGCGAGGGATTGTACAGTTCGACGCGTTCGACGCGCTGGCGAATGGACGACAGGACTCCGAGCATGCCGCTGGGAACCAGTTGCACGCCGGTCAAATCGAAAGCCAGCACTTTGCACTGATGTTGGGCAATCAAGTCGAAAAGCTGCGTGCGGTAGGCGGCAATGCAAACTTCGTCGGGAACGTCGTTTCCTCCAAAGCCCACAACCGTCAACTCGCCCGTTTGGTAAACCTTCAGGATCGAGTGATCTTCGGGCAAGCTGCCAAGTCGGAAGGAAGATTCGGGGGGCTCATCATGAATACTGTCGCTCACTGGATTTTCTCCGAACCAAATCAACAACGGGCGATGAACGGAATGTCTGCGAGAAGCACTCTATCCGATTTCCCGGTTTGATTCCACGACTGACTCGTGAGTCAGCAAGACACTGGGGCGGGGGCATGCCAAATTGAAGTTGGGCAAGTTTGGACGTGGCGCATGCGGCCCGCGTGCGATTGCAGATGTGCCGTCGGAATTCGCAGTCCGCGCACGCGGGCCGTGTGCGCCACGAATGACGCTGAGTCATTTGCGGACAATTCCCAATTTTCTGGCCAAAATACACGCATCGCGGACACTCTTTCGGCAGGATTCGCCGATATCAGCGAAGATCTTGGGGATTCGTGAAGTCTGTGCGACTTGTTTGAAGGCTTCATCTTGACGAGATTTCGGGCGTATGCAGAATACGTTCGTTGTGCCGCGTTCCGAGGCGGTGAGCGAAGGTTGGGGTTGATTGAATCTCGGGTCGATTCGTGGTCGCGGACCTTTTGACCCCACAACCACTTAAAAAACGTTTCTGTCCCATCGGCCACGCAAAGGAGTGCAATCGCCGTGAAGAGAGCCATTTCTTGGGCATCCGCTGTCGTCCTGCTCGCAGGCGTTCTGACTCTAAGCAACAACGCCTGGAGCCAGAACAACGAGGCACCTGACAAAGACAAACCGTCACTGCCACACAAGGTGGGCCTGATCGACATGGCCCACGTCTTCAAAAACTACAAGAAGTTCGAAGTCCTTCGTGAAGATCTGAAGCTGGAGATCAGCGACAGCGAACAGAAGGCCAAGGACATGCAGGGCGCGCTGGTCGAACTGCAAAACAAGATGAAGGGCTTGATGGAAGGGAGCAAAGAGTACACGAAGACCGAACAGGACATCGTGAAACTGGCTGCCGAGTTCGAAAGCTTCCGCCGTTCCGCATCGCGCGAATTCCTGAAGAAGGAATCGCAGATTTATCTGATGGTCTACAACGAGACCTCGGACGCCGTCAAGAAGTATGCCGACTTCTACAAGTACACGCTGGTCATTCGCTTCAATCGCGAAGATCTCGACACCGAAAACCCCCAGACTTTGCTGCAGGGGATGAATCGCCAGGTCGTGTATCATCGTGGCGAGGACGACATCACCTTGTCGGTGCTGAAGTACCTGAACAACAAGTATCTGCCAGCGGCCGGCGTTCCCAGTGGCGATCAGCGACCCAAGACGGGACCGCAGGGCGCACGACCGAACGGAACATCGGGGCCGAAATAATCCGGACTGTCGGATTGATCTTTTCGTCAGCCGACCCCGGTTTTCCACCGGGGTCGGCTGCATGTTCCGCAGTCAGGGCTATCGCCGAATTGCAGGGTCTGAGTTTTCGAGCCGCGACCGTGAGGGAGCGGGATTTCCACGGACGCGGCTCGAAAATTCGCTTCCCAGATTCACAAGGCAATACCCCGGCGACAGAGGAAGGGAGGGGCAATTGCAACCGCGACGTCAACGCACCATCGCGCGCCCGGCCAGGTATCACGGATTTGGGTTCCTGACCGGGGCCGACGTGACACTCTGTTTTCTCCCGGCGGATGAAGACACTGGGATTCGCTTTCAACGGGTTGATTTGCCGGGAACCCCCTCAATTCCAGCCACTTTGGAATTTGTCGCGCCCCGACAGCGCCGAACGTCAATCTCCAACGGCAGCGCCACGGTCGAACTGATTGAGCACGTCATGGCCGCCCTGGCCGGCTTGCAAATCGACAACTGTCTGGTGCAGGTGAATGCACCGGAAGCTCCCGGCGCCGACGGCTCGTGCCTGGGGTTCGTTCAGGCGCTGCTGGAAGCGGGCATCGTCGAACAATCCGCCTTCCGCCAGATCCTCGTGATCTGTGATTCCTGCACGGCGCACGCTGACGACGACTGCAGTGAAATCTCTGCAGGACCCGTGTTTCGTCGGACACTGGTGGTTAGTTACGAATTGGACTACGGCCCGCGTTCACCCATCAGGCCGCAACTGCTGACATTTGAATTCTCGCCCGAATCGTTCGTGGCCAATCTGGCATTCGCCAGGACGTTTATTCTGGAATCGGAAGTTGCCTTGCTGAAGTCGCAGGGCTACGGATCGCGAGTCACTCCTGCGGATCTCCTGATTTTTGGGTCCGCCGGAGTGATTGGAAATCAGTTGCGCACGGCTGACGAGTGCGTCCGGCACAAGATCCTGGACTGCATTGGAGATTTTGCCCTGCTGGGCTGCGACATTCACGGCCACTTCCGGGCTTATCGGTCGGGGCACAACTTGAACCACGACATTTGCCGGCTGGTCGCCGACGCACAATCCCCGTCGGAACTTTTGCGACAACCGGCCTGACATTCGACACCACTTAACACTTTGGACTCGGACCTCATGACTCCGCGCATCTCGCCACTCGCTCAAGTCGATTCCCGGGCTGAACTGGGTAGTGACGTCGAGATTGGTCCCTTCTGTGTCGTCGGTCCCGACGTTGTCCTGGGTGACGGCTGCGTCCTCCACAGCAATGTCGTCATCGTCGGACACACGATGGTCGGCGAACGGAATCGCTTTTTTCCCGGAGCCGTCATCGGCGGCGAACCGCAGGATTTCTGCTACCAGGGCGGGCCGACGCGTGTTGAAATTGGTGACGACAACCTGTTTCGCGAAGGGGTGACCGTCAATCGCGGAGCCGACAAGGAAGACGGCGTCACACGGATCGGCAATCGAAACTTCCTGATGGCGAATTCCCACGTGGCACACAACTGCCATGTCTTCAACAACACCATCCTGACCAACGGCGTCTTGCTGGGCGGGCATGTCCATGTGCACGACCATGCCATCGTCTCGGGGAACTCCGCCGTTCATCACTTCACGACACTGGGAACCGGCTCGTTCGTCGGCGGCATGTGCCGCGTGGTTCAGGACGTTCCCCCCTATATGTTGTCAGCCAGCGCGGACAATCCCGAGATTGTCACGATCAACGTCGTGGGGATGCGCCGCCGTGGAATCTCGGAAACGGCCATCGCATCTGTTCGCAGGGCCTTCAAACTGATGTACCGGGAACACAAGAAGCTGGACGAAATCCGTTCCGTCTTCCTCGCCGACACCGAGGGGGTGATGCCGTTTGAACTTCTGACGCTGTTGAATTTTGTGGAATGGTCTGCCAAGGGGAAAAATGGCCGGGGTCGCGAAGCGATTCGCCACCAGCCGACACCCTCCGTCGAATCGGAGCGGCGCGCTGCCTGAGGATGGGGAATCGTCCCCATTTTTCAAATTGCTGCTCAACTGAAAACTGTCGACAAGGATGTCGCCGTCAATGACAGATCAAATCTCGTCGCATGCTCACATTGATCCGCGAGCCGACCTCGCCGACGACGTCGAAGTCGGTCCCTTCTGCATCATCGGGCCGGACGTTTCTCTGGGTGAAGGCTGCCGGCTTGAGGGTCAAGTCACGATCACGGGTCGCACGACCATTGGCGCCCGCAACCGCTTCTTTGCCGGTGCCGTCATCGGCGGCGATCCACAGGATGTCGGATACCACGGATCGGCGACCCGCGTGGAAATCGGCGACGACAACGTGTTCCGCGAAGGGGTCACGGTGAACCGCGGCGCCGACAAGGAAGATGGCGTGACTCGCGTTGGCCACCGCAACTTCCTGATGGCAAACAGCCATGTCGGCCACAACTGCCACGTCTTCAACAACGTCATTCTCTGCAATGGCGTCCTGCTGGGCGGACACGTCCACGTCCATGACTTTGCGATCGTCTCGGGCAATTCGGTCGTTCATCAGTTTGCAACGCTGGGAACCGGCTCATTCGTCAGCGGCGGCTGTCGAGCCCCGCAGGATGTCCCTCCGTACATGCTGGCCGCCGGGAGCGACAACCCCGAAATCGTCTCTGTCAACATGGTCGGAATGCGCCGTCGCGGCATTGCCGAGTCGTCCATTCGACTCGTTCAGAAGGCCCACCGGCTGCTGTTCCGCGAACACAAGAAGCTGTCGGAAGTCCGGGCACTGATGATTGAAAGCACGGCCGGATCGCTCTCCCTGGAACTCGTCACCCTGCTGAACTTCGTGGAATGGTCCGCCCGAGGCAGGAACGGCCGCGGCCGCGAGGCAATCCGCGAAGCGCCCGCAGAGACCATCCGTCGCGCCGCGTAATTGTAATTCAGAAGAGGTTCGACCACGAATCACACGAATTGACACGAATAAAGAGAAGGCAGCAAGAGGAAAGTTCAAGGATCAAGAATGAAGGCAGATGGAAGAATGGTGAGCACAATTCTCCTGATTTCTTACTCTTAATTCTTACTTCTTGATTCGTGAGATTCGTGGTCAATTTCTGCAATGTCTCCTTCAATGGGAATCTCAACAAATCACCATGTCGCGTTTACGAATGGCCGTGATCGGAGTTGGCGCCCTGGGACGGCACCATGCCAGGATTCTGAGTGAGAACTCTGGCGTCGAGTTGGTCGCCGTGGTTGACAGTCGGGAAGACCAGGGGCGGGATGTTGCCGCCAAGTGCCGGGCGACATGGTTGGCAGACTATCACGAACTGCTGTTGTGTCGTGCAGTGGATGCGGTCTCCGTGGTTGTCCCCACGGTCGCACACTGGCAGGTCGCGGGAGACTTTCTGCGGGCGGGGATTCCAGTCCTCGTCGAAAAGCCACTGGCCGCGAACGTCGATCAGGCACGCGACCTCGTCGAACTGGCGAGGGACAGTGGTGCCTTGCTGCAGGTCGGTCACATCGAACGGTTCAATCCGGCGTTCCAGGCCGCCAGTGACCGAATTCGGCAGCCCAAGTACATTCGCGCCGAGCGAACCAGTCCCTACACATTTCGTTCGACCGACATTGGCGCGGTCCACGACTTGATGATTCACGACATCGACCTGGTGTTGTCGCTCGTCGGCAGTCCGCTGAGCAGCGTCGAGGCCTTTGGCGTGACCGTCATCGGCGGCCATGAGGATGCGGTGCAGGCGCGATTGCGATTTGCCAGCGGATGCATTGCCGACTTGACCGCCAGCCGGATCAGTCCCGCCGTCAGCAGATCGCTGCAAGCCTGGTCGGCAACCGGGTGCGTGACCTGCGACATGCACACTCGCGAAGTCCGCCAATACGCCCCCTCAGACAGGCTGCGATACGGGCCGCCGCCGCTGGAACTGGCCCGCCAACCGGGTGCCGACATGGAACAACTCAAGAAGGATGTCTTCGGCCGGTTCGTGCAGGTGGAATCGTTGCCGGTCGATGCCTCGGGGCCGGATGCGTTGACTCGCGAACTTACGGACTTTGTAGACTGCGTGAAAACAGGTCGAACACCTCACGTCGATGGCGAACAAGGCTTGGCGGCCATGCTGATTGCAGACGCCGTGCTGAAGAGCGTCGCCCAACATCAGTGGGATGGGGACGCCGACGGAGCAATCGGCTGCAATCCGAGCATTCAGGGCGATCTCTGCAAGGCGGCGTGAGTCGATGAGGATGCAAACGTCCCTTTGGTGGGCGTATTATATCGCGGTATGATGACCCACGGCTACCAAATGGCGTTCTTCGTTCAGCCCTCGAACAACCAAAGATGTGCCACTGCTCGGCTTTGAGAGCAGTGCTGAATGCGGGCAGACCTTTGATGATGGTTCAAATAGACGACGCTCTCGCGCATCTGCCATTCGAACCCTTTTTGCAGCTCTTAGGAAATGTACGTCCCAATGGTTTTCCCGCAACCGGCACTGCTCCCAAAGCCGAGCAGTGGCACATCTTTGGTTTTTCGAAGGGTCAAGAGACAGCTTCCCGTCTTGCATGTGCTATCACCGCCGCAACAGGCGAACGATGCCACCCCGCCCGAGCAGGTGGCACATCGTTGGTTTTTCAAAGGGTCAAGAGACAACTTCCGGTCTTGCATATATTATCACCGCCGCAACCGTCGAATGATGCCACCCCACCATGGCTGGCAACTAAACCTCATCGTGCAATTGCGTCGATTGTCCTATTCCAATTGATACTTCCGTGGGGACTGACAAAGTATTTGTCTCGTATAGCCCCCAATTCAATCCTTGTCTTACGGAAGTCAGTATATGCATTTTGGTTGATAGGAAAATGCGGTCGGAGTGGATCAAAAACCGCATCAAACTTAGCTAGCAACGCGAGGTCATTAACCGGTCGACTCGTGCATGCTACAAGGCGCCGAAGGACTTCTGCTTGCTCGCCGTGCCACTTGAATTTCTTGCGAATTCTCAATAGTTCCGACGCTCTTGAGATGTCGCCCGCGATCAGTAGCAACCGTACAGCACGTAAATAGGCGTCCTCGGATTGGTCGTCCCACCGTTCGTGCAACGCCCAAGTGACCAAGTCCGGGGCCGCTTCGCAGAGTGCCGAAACGTCCGCACCGTGACCAAGCAGGGCATTGGCGAGGGTCCTCGCTTCCAGCGCATCAGCTCGAGCCATTGACGGCCCTTCGTTTCGGACGAAGCCCGCATCGAATTGCTGCTCCGCGAAGACTCGCGCAACTACCAAAAGGCTGCGTTCGAGAAACTTATCAGCCAAACCGGTCTCGTCTTTGCCATAGCGCAAATCTAGTGCGTAACTCAGACAATCTACGGCTTTTGCTTCAGGCTGTCTGTAAGTTTCCCAGTCGCGAAAAATTTCTTTGGCGAAAAGTGTGTCAAATCCCGCCCTCTCCTTTTGGATATAAGCAACCCACTGCTCTTGAACCTGCATATATGCATACCTTCAACGACTTTTGCAGCTTCTGTTCAATTTGATTCACCAAAAATCTATTTCGAAGAGAGGTTCCCTTGGACAGATATCCACTTTGGGGCGCATTCGGAATGCTTCCTTTGGGGCGACGATATGCCACTTGACCACAAGCGATGTACGAAGCGGTATCATGCACCTGCGAGGCAGACGGATTGGAAATCCGTCCTACGGTTGTTCAGCCTTCCAGCCCCTTGAGGCGGCCGGTGCTGTCGCCCAAGTGGTCGACGCCGGAATCCATCCGGTCGAGGAGCGACAGGAACAGATTGTTCAGAGGCGTGTTCTTTGGATAGGACAGGTGGCGTCCCGACGTGATCGTCCCGCCGCCGCGTCCGGCCAGCACGATTGGCAGGTCGTTGTGGTTGTGGCGGTTGCCGTCGCCAATTGCGCAGCCATAGACGATCATCGACTGATCGAGCAGCGTGCCGTTCCCCTCGTGGATACCGTCCAGCTTTTCCAGGAATCGGGCGAAGTGTCCCATCAGGTACTTGTCGACTTTCTTGAGCTGGTCGATCCAGTCCTGCTTGTTTTGATGGTGCGACAGATGATGGTGGCCGTCGTTGACGCCGATCATTGGATAGCTGCGATTGCTCCCCTCGTTCGCCATCATGAACGTGGCGACCCGTGTAGTATCGGTCTGGAACGCCAGCGTCATCAGGTCGAACATCAGCGTGATGTGTTCGTCGAGTTGCTTGGGCACACCGTTCGGCAGTTTCAGATCTGGAATCGCACGTTTGGAATCGTTCTCGCGGGCCCGGTCGATCCGCTGCTCGATCTCGCGAACGCTGGTGAAGTACTCGTCGATCTTCCGGCGGTCCGTCTGCCCCAACTGCAGTTTCAACCGCGAAGCGTCGTCAGTGACCATGTCCAGGATGCTCTTGCGATACTCGTCCCGTTTCGCGCGCCCCTTGGCGGCATCGCGATCATCAGCCGAACCAAACAGTCGTTCAAAGACCAGCCTGGGATTGATCTCCTTGGCCATCGGGGTCGATGCGGTCTTCCACGAGATGTTGTTCGAGTAGGCGCAACTGTAGCCCGAATCGCACTGGCCGGCATTCCGACCCCCTTCCGTTCCCAATTCGACCGACGGCAGCTTGGTCAGTTTGCCGACCTTTTCGGCGGCGACTTGATCGACCGACTGCCCGACCTTGATGTCCACTCCGCCAGTTTTGACCGGATGAGCGCCGGTCAGGAATGCGGCTGCCGATCGGGCGTGGTCGCCCGGTCCGTCCCCCTTCGCGCTGGCGTTGTCCTGGGCCAGGCCCGTGAAGACGCAGACCTTGTCCTTCATCTTGGCAAGCGGTTCCAGGGTCGGGGACAACTGCCAGTCCTTCCCCTCCCCCTTCGGCGTCCACTCGGGAACGATGACACCGTTGGGGACGAAGACGAACGCCATCCGCTTGGGTGCGCCCGCCGAACCGGCCGCAAACACGTCTGCTGGCAGCATCGCCTCGAGCAGCGGCAGCCCGAGGGTGGCACCGAGTCCTTTGAGCAACGTCCGACGTTGAAGTTTGGGCTGACCGCTCATGACACGAACCTCGCGCAGGGTGTTGCCATTTCTCAAGCTGGAATCATAGCGGAACGGTTGGGCATTCCCATTTGACCTGTCGAACTTTTCATGCATTTTCTCTTCGGATTCTCTTCGGAGCGGGGGACGTGAGTCCCCCGGTTCCGCACATTCCACCCCACCTTCCCCTGCGGAGGTGGTTCATGGGCTTTTGCACCAGTAGGGGGCAGAGGCATTTCCTCCGGGGCCACGCCGATCTCAATCGCTTCTTGCTCCGGGCTGGTGCAAAAGCCCGTGAACCACCTCCGCAGGGTGTTGAGGCCGGAGACAAGGGTGGCGCGCGTTCGGAGACATGGGTTACACGGAAATGTGTTGGTAAAGCCCCTTTGGGGGGGGGGCACGGTGTTGGACCGGTTCGCGTCGTCTCCGGGAGCGCAGCGAGCGGAGACGACGCGAACCGGTCCAACACCGTCGCGTCGTGTTCCACTCCCCGCATGGTCTTATTTGTCCAATTCGCGAAGCATGTTCAAGCTCCTTTTTGGATTCGCTTCAGCCTGGCGGATGTCAACCCAGCCAATCCGTTGATGGCAGTAAAAGATCTCAAACAACCCGTCTGTGGAACTCGCCTGCAGCCCAATCGGTTGACCCACGAATGCCTGCCCGATGCGGATCTGGCAGCCCTTGAAACTGATCCGACTGTTGCTCTGAACTCGACGCACCTGGGCTTCACCGCCGTACTCAACGACCGGAAGAACCTCCGGATAGCGCCGCTCGCTCAATCGATAGCGGCTCGCGGGAACCTTCATCCCCAAGGATTCGTGCGGACGCTCCCGGTTGTAGACCTCGCGCCACGGATCAAAAACATGCTGGCACGCCGACAGATCCAAATGACTCCGACCCCGCAGGACTTCCGCCTTCAACGTGCGATGAAATCGCTCGTCCTTGCCCTGTGTCTGCGGATGATATGGTCGGATGTGAGACACTCGAATCCCCAGACGAACAAGCCACGATGTCACGATCGTCCACGGCTGTCCCCCCGCATCGCCCCACGGAGAGCCGTTATCCATCAACATTTGAACCGGCAGCCCATACTGACGAAACATCCCCACCAGTTCCTGCATCACGGTCGCCCCCTGCTCATTCTCGCAGGCACGAATCCCAATCGAGTAACGCGAATGATCGTCCAGGACCGTCAATGGATGACAGCGGCCGCCACCCACCATCGCAAAATGACCCTTGAAATCCATTTGCCATAATTCGTTCGGTGACTCGCGCTCAAACCGCTGAACCGCGCGTGGCCCACCTGCTCCATCCAACTCCGACAACAATCCGTGACGACCGAGGATCGACGTGATCGTGCTGGCACTCGGGACTTCCATTCGGCCCAGATCCAACAAACGCTGGCGAAGCTTGCGACCGCCCCATTGAGGATGTTTCTCTCGAAGTTTTAAAACCATCGACTCCTTCTTCAAGGAACTCTTGCCCGGTGATGACTTCGGACGGCGAGAACGATCGACCAAACCCGACTCGCCCTCATCCGTGAATCGCTTCATCCATTTGTAGCCCGTCTTCCGACTGATGCTGAACCGAGAACACGCCTCCTTAAACTCTTGACCCTCGACACTTGCCAAACTCACGAACTCTGATCGCTGACTCATCATTGATAACTTCCAAGACATGAACGTCCCCCTTTCCTAGGGGATCTTCGCACATCACTCCCGTGTTACCCATGTCCCAGAACATCTGTTACCCTTGTGTCCAGTCTATACAGCAGGGGAAGGTGGGGTGGTAATTGGCCCTATTCGTTCGAATCCTGCGGCGGTTCCTGGCCGGACTCATCTTCAGATTTGCGGCGATCCAGCCGATTGAACCGTTGCTCGTTCAACGCTTTTCGTTTTGGTTTCTTCGGTCCCGTGTTGTACTTCGGTCCACCGGCACTGCCGGGACCTGCACCACCGGAAAAATTGCCACCGGTCTGATTGCCCCCTTGCCCACCGGCATACGGTCGGCGTGGGGGTCGGTATTCGCCCTGGGGCGCCTGTTGTTCCTGATCGTTGCCGTAGCGAGGTCGACGCGGCGGCGGATATCCACCCTGGCCCTGACCGCCCTGATTGCCCCCGCCCTGATAGCCGCCCGCTTGAACGCCGCCACCTTGGTTGCCGCCCTGATAGCCTTCATTTTGCGGTCGACGGGGCGGACGATTTTCCTGAGGGTATCGGGATCCGCCCTGTGAACCACCCTGTTGCGGCGGTTGTGGATATCGCGATCCCCCCTGCTGCGGGTACCGCTGTTGTTGTCCTTCATCCGCACCTTGCGAGAACCGCTCGCGCAGGGGCGGCTTTGGGGTGAATTCGCGACGTTCCGGCGGTGCCGGTCGTTGGGCCGGTTGCGGGACCGGAACCGGGACGACCGGGACCGCGTTTCCGCCGGGAGCGCGCAGCCAATCGGCGATGGCACCACGCAGGAAACGCCATTCGTCGCCAATCTTGCGACCGGGCAGTCCCTGCTCCTTGAGCAGACGGCGAATCTGCCCGTATTCGACCTTCAGGTACGCGGCCGCGTCTTCCAGCGTCAAAACATCCAGTTCGCTCATGACCTCACCGAGGTCGTCATCATCGAACAGTTGCTCGACCATCGCGCGGACGTCGACAACGTCGTCGTCATCCAGATCTTCTTCGTCCGCAAAGTTGTCCCCGACGAGTTCCTCGTCATCGAGCGTTTCTTCGATCATCTCCGTTGCCGGATGATTCAATTCAGCAGCAGGGGCCTGCTCCACGGCAGAGGATTTGTTGATGCCGTTTTCCGGCTGTTCTTCGTCGTTCACTGCAATTCCTTCGAAACTGGCGGTGAGATGCCGCCAAAGTTGAGAGGCACGGCCTCTCATTTCACAAATCATCCTCGGTCGGGCAAGCTGGATATCGCCCTGAATCCCACGCACGCCGAGGCGCGATACGTTGGCAAGATCGGCGGTCGCCGTTGATAAACCCGTCCGGCAGAACGGAGTTCAAACGGAGGCCGTATTCGCTGCTGTCACTTGGATTCTTCCCCGCGCCGCATGCGGAACGGATCACTCTTCACGATTTCGCCAACCAGCACCGAAAATCGGAACTTCTGATCCTTCAGAGTTTTGACAATCTTATCCGTTGCGCAGCGATCATAGAACTCTAA
>Ga0206999_10117_pt2 | contig 19722 bp, 18 predicted proteins | sample Alteio_BWMinCont_92_FD_153482 | JGI IMG/M metagenome (GOLD analysis project Ga0206999, IMG submission 153482) | Enriched cells from forest soil in Barre Woods Harvard Forest LTER site, Petersham, Massachusetts, United States -... | ecosystem: Environmental > Terrestrial > Soil > Temperate forest >...
CCGTAAGTCAGCACCGAGGTTGACCATGCCTTCGTCATCCACCGGGGTGTCGCCGATTTTGGTGATGATGTCCCATTTCTTCAACGGATAATTGTCCGCATGGCCAAAGGGCGAATTAACGATGATGCCGTGAACGTTTTTGTCTATTTTAAGGAAAGGACGCAGGGCGGGGTTTTCGAGGGTTTGGAGGTCGTCATACATGGCTGGCTTGCCGGTGTAGTGACCACTGGCAATGTCAGTGAGGAATAGTTCAATTTCCTCGCAGGGGATGATGTAGCCGATGCTTTGCGCGCCGCCGAGGCGGCTGAAGGCGAGACCGATCATCTGGTTGTCCACCACCGCCGGGCCACCGCTGTTGCCGGGGTTGATGGCAGCGTCAATCTGGATGCGCAAGCCGTCGGTGAAATCGTTGTAGGGGGCGAATTCGATGCGCGAGACGATGCCTTTGGTGATGGAGAGGTTGTTGCCGCCAGTCGGGTAGCCATACACGAGCACGCTGTCCTTGTTGTTCGGGATTTTGGAGGCGCGGGGCAATGCGGGCCGCTTGTCAAAAAATGTCTGGTCATCCACCTTGAGCACGGCCAGGTCAATACCGGGGGCAACAGCGACCACGGTAGCGGAAATTTTTTCGCCAGAGCCGTTGGCCTGGACTTGAATCTGGCTGGCGTAAAGCACCATGTGTGCGTTGGTCAGGATGCGATGACCGTCAATGATGACACCTGTGCCGCTGACATCGCTGGGGCCTTGCTTGGACCAGGGCTTGAAGGCATCCGGGTAGCGCATCGTGGCAAAAATCTTGACGACCGAGGCCTCGACCCCGTCCGTGGCATTGCCAGTCGCGGCGGGAACAGCACCCGAGTCGGCGGGGAGTTCGGCAGCGGCGGCGACCGCGCTGAGCGCGAGTGACCCGGCCAGGACCAGCGTGAAAAATCCCAACAAACGGGAGTGGCGTGAAGGTGACGAAGGCATAGGGTTGAGGATTAAATTTACCCAGCGTGTAACGATCGCGTGTTAAACACTTAAATACGCAATAAATAATCAGATTGGCGATTCTTTTCCTCGTTGTCATCCGCAAAAAATTCGTCAAGCGTCGCCAGCACCACCCGCCGTACACCACTTTCACCCCAGCCTCTTTCAACCCCTAATTTCCGTGGCCCAGCCCAAACGTGAGAAACTCGACGGTACCGCGTTGTTCATTCAGGAGTGTCTGCGCAAGCCCAAGCAAATGGGGGCCATCGCGCCCAGCGGCCCGCGGCTGGCCAAAGCCATGGCCCGCTGGCTGCCGGATGACCCGCACTCTTATATAGTGGAACTTGGGCCCGGGAGCGGCGTGGTGACCGAGGCGCTGCTGGCGCGCGGCTTATCACCCAAGCGGTTGCTGGCCATTGAGAAATCGCCCGAGCTTGCGGCCATGCTGCAAATGCGCTTTCCGCAAATCCGCGTCATCGCCGGCGACGCCGGTGACTTGGACCAATTATTGCATCAGCACACGGGCGAGCGCCAGGCCGGCGCAGTGATTTCCAGCCTGCCGCTGCGTTCGTTTCCGAAGGAACTGGAGGAACTGGTCACGCGCAAGATCCACGAAGTTTTGAAACCCGGCGGCTGCTGGGTGCAATTCACCTACCACACTTACAAGCGCTGGATCAACGGGTCCCGGCCCTATGACTTTCATTCCACGGAATACATCCTGTGGAATCTGCCCCCGGCGCGGGTGTTGCGATACAAAAAGAAAGGGTGAACCCGGTGAACCGCACTTTAACAAGCTGCTTGCTGGCGGTGTCGGGTGGGCTGGCCGGATGCGTGACGCAAACGCACAGGGTGGTCCTTGATTCTGTGGATTTTGACCGGGCGGGAATGGTCGTTCATTTTCCACTACCCCAGGATACGCCGAGCGCGATTATCCTGCAGGATAACGCCGGTCAGCCCATTGCCGTGCAAGTGGATAAAAATGAAGACGTGACGTTTTTTGTGCCGTTTCAGAAGGCGGGAGAAAAGCTGGCGTATACGATTGAACCACTGGCCGGGAATAATGCGGTTGGACCGGAGAAAGTGGCCGGCGCACTGGCGACGTCAAAAAAAGAAGATGGCCGCCTGCGTTTTGAAGTGAACCATGCCCCGGTCTTTTACTACCAAATGGACCTCGCAAAGCCGCCGCGGGAGGGGATTGCGGATAAAATTCTGCGTGGCGGATTTCTCTACCCAATCTACACGCCGAAGGGCGTGCAGGTAGCGGATTCGTATCCAGTGGATCATCCACACGACCACGGAATTTGGACGGCGTGGGCCAGCTCGCAATTTCAGGGTCGCCATGTTGATTTCTGGAATCCGCATTACGCGTATGGCGGCACGGTTGAATTTGTCGGACTCGACCGCACTTGGGATGGCTCGGTGGACGCTGGGTTTGAATCGCGGCACCGTTCCATTGACCGCACGGTGACGCCGAATGTGGCGGCGCTCAATGAGCAATGGAAGGTCACCCTCTATGCTGCGCCCGATCTGCCGGCACGTCTGTTTGATTTGGAATTTACCCAAACTCCGGCAACGGCCGACCCACTGGAAGTGGAGAAATACATCTATGGCGGCCTGGGCGTGCGCGGGCATGCCCAATGGGAGGACAAAAAGAATATGTGGATTTTGACTTCGGAGGGCACCATCGACCGCGTCCAAGCCAACAATCAGCCGGCGCGTTGGGTTTTCATCGGCGGGAACATTGATGGGTCGCCCGCGGGCATCGCGGTGTTGAGTGCCCCCACGAATTTTCGCGCGCCGCAAACGGTGCGCATGAATCCCGACGGGCCGTTCTTCATGTATGCCCCGGTCATCACCGCCGGCTTCACGATAACCAAGGAGCAACCTTATATCGCGCATTATCGTTTCATCGTGCAGGATGGTCGGCCCGACGCAAAATTCCTCGAGGCCTGCTGGCAAGGCTTTGCCCACCCCGCCACCGCCACGGTGGAAGCCCGCTAATTGCATCATGTCCACCTCCCCCATTACTCCGGTGCAACGCCGATTGGTTTTACTGGCTGCGATTCTAGGCTGGATGTTTGACGGGCTGGAAATGGGCATCTTCCCGCTGATTGCGCGGCCGGCGTTGCAGCAGATGCAAGGCGGAACGCCGGATGAAGTCTTCGTCGGCCACTGGATGGGCATCATTACGGCGTTGTTTTTGCTCGGCGCGGCGATGGGCGGCGTGGTCTTCGGCTGGCTGGGGGACCGCATCGGGCGCGTGCGGGCGTTGTGCGCGAGCATTCTTATTTACTCTCTCTTCACCGGTTTGGTTTATTTCGTGCGCACACCCACACAACTTGGAGTACTGCGATTCATCGCCGCACTGGGCATGGGCGGAGAATGGTCGCTGGGTGTGGCTTTGGTGATGGAAGTTTGCACGGGCACCAGCCGACCCCTGCTCGCGGGGGTGATTGGCGCGGCGGGCAATGCGGGGTTTTTACTCAGCGCGCTCGTCGGCTTGTCCGCATCGGTGACGACAACCTCGTGGCGCTGGGTGGCGCTCGTCGGCGCGGCTCCGGCGTTTTTGACTTTATTTATTCTCATGTGGGTGCCGGAATCGCCATCGTGGAAACTGGCGACGGCCCATGCACCGGCGAACCCCTTGCGGGAAATTTTCTCCAAAGCGTTATGGAAACGAACGGCGGTGGCAACGATGCTGTGCGGCATTGCGCTCATTGTCACCTGGGGCCTGGTGCAGTCGTTGCCCTCGTGGGCAGACAAGTTGACGGAGGGAAAAGTTCATTCCGCGAAGGCGTGGACGCAATTCTGGTCGGCACTGGGCGCGATGGCGGGCTGCATGTTCGGCGCGTGGCTGGGGAAAATTTGCGGCAGACGGCTGGCGTATTTTCTCTTATGCGTCGTGTCATTGGCCGCGTGCCTGGCGTTTTTCAATTTTGAAAACCATTATGGAAACTCGTTTCTGGCTTACACTTTCCTGGTCGGCGGGTTGACGGCGGCGTTTTACGGGCTGATTCCGCTGTATCTGCCGGAGTTGTTTCCCACCCGGGTCCGCGCGACGGCGCAGGGCCTCGCTTACAACGCGGGGCGCATCCTGGCGGCGGCGGGCGCACTGGAATGGGGCACGCTGATGGGCTACTTCAACGGCGATTACGCGCGAGCGGGCGAAGTGATTTCGCTGGTTTATCTCCTGGGCATGGCGGTGGTCTGGCTCGCGCCGGAAACCAAGGGCCAGCAGCTGCCGGAATAAAATGAGGCTTCCTTGTTTTGGTTTTGATGCTTTACTGCCCTTTCCGTGAACAACGCCCCCGCAGTCGAGGTCACCGGCCTCGTTAAAAATTACGGCAAGGTCGAAGCCTTGCGCGGGATAGATTTGTCCGTCGGCACCGGAGAGATGTTCGCGTTGCTGGGTCCCAACGGCGCGGGCAAGACCACGCTTTTTTCCATCCTCTGCACCTTGCGCACGCCCACCGCCGGCACCGCGCGTGTGTTGGGCCGCGACGTGGTGGTCGAGCGCGAGGCCACCCGGCGCGACATCGGCATCGTCTTCCAGGAACCCGCCATCGAGCGCACACTGACCGTGCGCGACAATCTGCGCCTCATGGGCCAGCTCTACGGCCTTGATTCCGCCGGTGTAAACCGCCGCACCGAGGAACTCCTCAAGGAATTGAATTTGACCGAGGCCGCCGATCGCTCAGCCCAAAAACTTTCCGGCGGGCAGCGCCGACGCGTCGAACTGGCCCGCGCATTGGTCACCGACCCCAAAGTGCTCTTTCTCGACGAAGCCACGCTCGGCCTGGATGTCGAAGCGCGGCGTGGATTTTGGAAACAAGTGCGCGAGCTGACCAAAACGGGCCGCACGATTGTTTTCGCGACGCACTACATGGAAGAGGCGGAAGTGGCCGACCGCATTGCGATGATGTCCGAAGGCAAAATCGTCGCTCTCGACACGCCACGCAATTTGAAGTCGCGCCTCGGCGGCGGGGTCATCCGTTTACATACGGCGGACGACGCGAAGGCGCGCGAATGGCTGGTGGCGCGCGGTTACCAACCCGCGCCGGAGGTGCAGACCATCATGCTCGAGCAAAAAGACCCCGCGGCCATTGTACCCATTTTGCTGCGCGAAATGCCGGTGGCCGTCGAGCGCGTCGAAATTCATGCGCCGAGTTTGGAGGACGTATTTGTCAAAATCACCGGACGCGGTCTGGCGGATGAAACGCCGAAAGCCGCCGCGACACGCGCACCGTGGGGAGGCCGGCCATGAAGGGCATTCGCGCCATCATCGCGCTGGACATGAAACGGTTCTTCCAGGAACCGATGCGGCTCATTCCCGGCCTGATGCAGCCGTTGCTTTACCTTTTCGTGCTCGGCTCCGGGCTGGGCTCCAGCATGGGCAAAATGCCGGCGGGGAACGACTATCGCGGATTTATTTTTCCCGGTGTCATTACCATGTCGCTACTCTTTACCTCGACGTTCGCGGGTATTTCCATCGTGTTCGACCGCCAAATTGGATTTTTCAAGGCGGTGCTGGTCGCGCCGGTGTCGCGGTCAGCGATTGCGTTCGGCAAAGTCGTGGCGGGCGCGTTGCAGGCTTTGCTCCAGGGAATGATTCTGCTCTTTGTGCTGCCGCTGGTGAACCTGCATCCGGATTTGGAGAATGTGGCGTTGCTCATTCCCGCGATGATTCTGGCTTCGCTGACTTTTTCCGCCATGGGCGTGGCTTTGGCGTCGCGCTTCACCTCCACGAACGTTTTCCCCATCGTCATCAACACGGTGGTCTTGCCGATGTTTTTTATGTCGGGCGCGATGTATCCGTTGCAACCTGCGCCGGGCTGGATGCAAAAGCTGGCGCACCTCGACCCCGTGGCTTATGCGGTGGACTTGATTCGCGGGGCTTTACTCGGGCGCGAGCACATGTTTTTTTCGCCCTGGCTGGCCATCACGGTGTTGTCGGCGGTCGTGGTGGTGTTGACCTGGTCGGCGGTGCGGGTGTTTTCACGCGGCGAGGAAGTTGATTTAACCGGCGCCAGCAAGTTCCCCTGGCGGCGGTAGGAGAACGAGGATTCGCACGCCTTTTCGGCATGATTTTCCTACGTAAATTATAGGTTTGACAACGGCTTGCCTAATGCGCTAATCCGTAAAGGTTTACGGGTGAAGGACTCGCGGTTCGCGGGTTAAGCGCTCGTAAGCTTGTTCCCACCTATGAGCTCTGACTTTATATCCTCGACGGGGTCCGGCAACCGCAAGTTCATCAAGCCTTCTTTTTCGTATCTCATTGAGAAGAAACGGGATGGCGGCGAATTTTCCGAAGACGAAATCCGCTTTATTGTGGATTCAATTCTCGAGGAAGAACTGCCCGATTACCAGCTCTCCGCGCTGGCCATGGCGATATACTTCAAGGGCCTGTCCGCCCAGGAAACCGCGACCCTGGCGGAGGAAATGATGCTTTCAGGCGAAGTGGTGGATTTGTCGCGCATCTCGCGTCCGAAAATCGCCAAATACACCACGGGTGGCGTGGGCGACAAAACGTCCCTGGTGCTGCCGCCGCTGGCCGCAGCCTGCGGTGTGGCGATGCCGTGCGTCAACGGCGTGGACGAAGATTTTGTCATCACCGCCGTCGAAAAGCTCGAATCCATCCCGGGCTTTCGCGCCGACCTGCCACTCAAGCAATTTATTGATCAACTGGTCAAAACGGGCTGCGCCATCTACGCGCCGAACGCGGCCATCGCGCCAGTGGACTCGATACTTTATAAACTCCGCGAGCAAACCGGCACGGTCTCGAGCCTCCATCTCATCACCAGCAGTGTGCTGGCGAAGAAACTGGCCGAGGGCGCCGAAGGCCTGGCAGTGGACGTGAAATGGGGCAACGGCTCGTTCATCAAGGATCTCGAACAGGCCAAACAGCTGGCGCGCTCAATTACCCGCGTGGCCCGCGGCATGAAGCGCCGTTGCGTGGCGCTGGTGACGGACATGAATCAGCCGCTGGGTGACACCGTAGGCACCGCGCTCGAAGTTGCCGAGGCCATCAAGCTCCTCAAGGGCGAAGGCCCGGAAGATTTGAAGGAACTCGTGCTCAAGATGGGCATGGAGATTGTGCGCCTGGCGGGCGTCGCCGGCTCGACTCTTTCAGCCAAGCAAACCGTGGAGAAGCACCTCAGCGACGGCTCGGCGCTGGCCAAATTCAAGGAAATGGTGGCGGCGCAAGGCGGCAACACGGCTTATCTTGACGATCCTTCCAAGTTCCCGGCGGCGAAATACATTCGCAAGCTGCCCGCGCCGAAACGCGGCTACGTGCACACCATCAATGCCGGGATGATTGCCCGCGGCGTGCAGGTTTTGGCGCAAACCAAGAAGGGCAAGCCTGACCCGTCCGCTGGTGTTTCGGAAATCAAGAAGATCGGCACGCAGGTCAAGCAAGGCGAGCCACTGATGATGATACACTACAACGACGAATCGAAGCTGGAAGCGGCGCTGGAGTATCTCCGCTCGGCTTATCGTCTCGCGCCCAAGCGCCCCACCCCGCCGGTGCTGGTGGTCGAACGCGTGGCGTAATGCCGCCGTCATATTTTCAAAAAAGCCCGGTTCAACGACCGGGCTTTTTTTGCGTCAAGACAGTCGACTAACCTGTGGTGGCTGACTTGGCTTGAAGCTTGCTTTTGAAGGGTAATTGGGTTACATTGCCGCGTAAATCCATTTATCGCCATGAACAAGAAAATTGCTCTTCTTGCATTACTGGGAACACTCTATCTTGCCCCGGCATCTTTCGGTCAGTTTTTCTATCTGGTGGAAAAACAGCAAGTTTTCGACCAAACCGGCAATAGCACCGTTTCACCTGACGCCAGCCAGCCTTTCAAGTTCAACGCCAATATTGGCAGCAGCGGCGGCGGAAACTCGGAAACAAGCAATAACCCGGCGCCGCCCAACTCGATTACCGTCCCTGGTAATGCGACGCCGATGGATCTCTCCGCCCCAACTCAGAGTGACAGTGAATGGAAATTAAAACAGGGGTTCACCAGCCAGGCGGCAATGGACGCGGCGTTTCCGAACGGCAATTATACGTTTACCACCGCGGGTAATTCCGGCGTGGCCAATCTGGCCGGCGATCTTTACCCAAATTCGCCCATCGCCAGTTTCAACAACGTGGTTGGCTCCTGGAGTGGCAACACCTTTAACATTTTCTCCGGCCAGCAACTGGTCATAAACACCAATTCCATCGCGGGGTTCGTCAGCGGGAATTATCGCGTGGGCATTGATGCTTCTCCCCAGGGAGGCTTTGGTAACATCACGCCGAGTGACATCCAATTCGACAGCGGGCCGAACTTCGATCTCAGCAACGGCAACATCACCATTCCCGGCAATTTGCTGCAGGCGGGAGAAACTTGGGATGTTAAAATCGACTTTAACGCTTTTTCCTCATTTAATGGAACTGTCATCCCCAATGGCAGCCTCGTTGGACTTTATACTTCAGAAACAAGCTTTCAAGTGACGGCCATTCCGGAACCGGCGGAAACCATTTTGCTGGCCGGTTGCCTCGCCTTGGGTCTGGCCTGCTGGCGTCGCCGGCGCGTCGTCAGCGCGTAAGCGTTATGTCAGCGGAAGGCGCCGGCTCTCCGCTTCGCTTGCCCATTGAGGGCACGCTGGATTTGCACACCTTCAGGCCGAATGAAGCCTCTGCAGTGTTGGAAGCATTTCTGGAAGAGAGCCGTGCGAAAGGCGCAAAGGAAGTCCGCATTATCCACGGCAAAGGCATCGGCACGCTTCGCGAATTGGTTCACGCTCATCTGCGAAATTCAAAACACGTCTTTTCTTTTCGGCTGGGCAATGAGACGAGCGGCAGTTGGGGCGCAACGTGTGCTGTTTTGAAACAAAAAAAGTAATAGCGTGTCATTTTGGCGCGATTTTTGCATTTTGCTAAATACGCAAGTTGCTCTAGATGAATTTCTTAAGTTGGAACGGCAACTGGCACGGGTTCTGATGGTTGAGGTGTAGTCAATCCTAACCAAGGAGACCATCACCATGAAACTGATTCGTTACGCTTATCCCGCTCCGACCGATTTTGATCGGTTTTTTGGAGCTCTATTCCCAGCCACTACACGCTTTGGGAGTGTCTTTGACACATTCCTGCAAGGCGGTGTGGCCGGTTCCCCGGCGGCTGATTTGTATGAGGACGCCGACAACTACCACGTCCGAGTCGAACTGCCCGGCCTGCGCAAGGAGGACATTCGCGTCGAGCTGGAAAACGCCGTGCTGACCGTTGCGGCCACACGCGTCGACAAAAGCCAAGATGGCGAATCACGCACCGAATACAACCGCAGCCTCGCCGTGCCCGAAGGCATTGACCCGGCCAAGGTCCAGGCCGCTTACGAAAACGGCGTGCTGACCGTGACCCTGCCCAAACCGGAAGGGCGCAAGCCCCGGCAAATCAAGGTGGGCTGATACCGCCGTCATATCCGACTAAACAACGACCAACAACCCAAGGAGCAAATCCCATGTCTGAAGACACCAACAATTGCGGCTGCGCCTGCACGGCGCCCACCGCTGAAGAAACTGCCACGGAGCGCACCACCTACCGCCGTCCAGTCTATAACGTGACCGAGTCTGCCGAGGCTTTCGACCTCGATGTGCTCGTGCCCGGCACGGATAAAGCGGGGGTGGAAATCGCCCTTGATGACGGCTTGCTCGTCATTACCGCCCGCCAAACCACCGCCACGCCGGAAAGTTGGCGTCCGTTGCGATGCGAGATCCCCAGCGACGCCTTCCGCCTCACCCTGCGGCTTAACGTCGCAGTGAATGAAGACCAGATTGAGGCCAGAGTCGCGGACGGAGTGCTGCGGGTGCGTCTGCCGAAGGCCGCGGAAGTCAAACCGCGCCAGATTCAAGTGCAATAAGGCAGGTTTTATCATTTCTCGCAGAGGCGCATCCATCCGGTGCGCCTCTTTTTTTGCATCGTTTACGCGCGGGCGGTGTCTATTATGAATAACCATCATGGATGTTCCCCCTATTTTGAGCCAGGTCACCCCGCCCCAGCCCAGTGCGCCTCGGGGAAAACCGAAACGGCACGGCTGCCTCGTCACCTGGATGATATTAATGGTGATACTGGAAGTCGTGAGCATCGTCTCCGAAAACGCCGGCAGCTCGCCGAGTGTGCCGCCCGCCTTTGCCGGCTTCACCAGCTTTGCACCACCGCCGGGATGGTATTCGCTTGGGGTTCAGGTTCTGGCGGTTGTTGATATCGTCAGTCTGGTTTTTTTGTTCCTGCGTAAAAAAATGGGCTTTTTTGGTTCAGCGGGTGCGGCGGTCGGCGTGTTGATCCTGTCGATAATTGCCGGTCGTCCGATTGATGGCGCTTCGGCGCTTCTTTTACCTGCAGTGTTGTTCGGCGTCCTCCAAATTGGCGGTGAAAACAGCGGGTGGAAACAGTTGAAATGAGCGCGCTTGCCGGTTGCCAGCGGCGGATTGCGCGGTAGGCTGGCGGGCACGTTTATGAGCGATACTGCGGCACCCGCTTTTGACCCGCGCGCGGAATGGGAATCCGCCCAACCACCCGTATGCGGTGTGTGGGTTTCGCCCGATGGCGCGGCTTGTCTCGCCATTGCGAACGGCGAAGGCCCGCGCACCGTCTCGCGCACGCAATTTCAACCCTTTGCCTGGACGATAGAGGCCGCCCAACCCGACCCAGCTAACACGCGCAGTGAGCGTCTTGCCGGGGATGGTCAGCTCACCCATCTGGCGCATTTTGCGGACGTCGCCGCGTATCGGGCATGGCAGGAAAACCGGCCACGCAACACCGATTCTGAAACCCTGCGCTCGTTGGAAAGCCAGTTCCTGCTTCAGCGTGCCGCGCGGATGTTCGCCGGGCTGACCTTTTCACACCTCCGCCGGGTGCAGGTGGATATTGAAACCGGCTGCAGCGAACCGGGCGGATTTTCCGACGCCAGTCGCGCGGGCGACCGCGTGCTGGCCATCGGCATCGGGACGGAAAAAGGCCCGCGACTACTTGAATTGAAGGCGATGACCCATGAGGCGGAGAAGGCCTTGCTGGAGGAATTCAACCGGGTGCTGGCCGAGGAAGATCCGGATGTCATCGAAGGCCACAACATTTTCAAGTTCGACCTCGATTATTTGCGAACGCGCTGCCGGCGATTCAAGGTACCGTGTGCGTGGGGTCGCTTCGGGCAGGAGGCGAGCTTCCGGCCCAGTCGCCTGCGTGTCGCCGAGCGCCAGCTGGATTTTCCGCGTTACGACCTGCCGGGCCGCGCCGTGTTTGACACCTATTTGATGGTGCAACTTTACGACCTCGCCGCACGCGAGTTGCCCTCCTACGGCTTGAAAGCTGTCGCCCAACACTTGGGTCTGACCAAAAAAGAGGACGAACGCACCTATCTTGTCCCCGCCGCCATTCAGGAAACTTTCGCCAAAGACCGCGAGCGTTTCCGCGCCTACTTGCGCGATGATTTGCGCGAGACGCGCGCGCTCGCGGATTTATTGCTGCCGGGCTATGTGGCGCAGACGAAAATTTTCCCGATGACTTTGCAGGATGCCTGCCTGCGCGGCTCGGCCTTCAAGGCGGAGATTTTGCTGCTCGAAAAATACTACCTCGCACGCCGCGCATTGCCAACGCCGCCACCCGCGCACCCATTCGAAGGCGGCTACACGCGCGGTTTCGTCGCAGGAGTCTTTAAGAAGGTGCTGCACTTTGACGTGGCGTCGCTCTACCCCAGCCTGCTGCTGCTAATCGGGCGCAATCCGTCGAGCGATTCGCTGGGGGCGTTCATCCCCCTACTGCGAGAATTGCGCACGGAGCGCCTAGCCTACAAAAACTTGGCGAAAGACGCCGCTACCGCCGAACTGCGCCGCGAATATCAGGCCCGACAGACGGGCTTTAAAATCATCATCAATTCCTTTTACGGCTACCTGGGTTTTGAGGGCGCGCGGTTTGGAGACAGCGCACTCGCCGCAGAAGTCACTTCCAAAGGACGCGAGCTGTTGCAGGCGCTTATCACGGAGTTTGAAAAACACGGCGTCAAGGTACTGGAAGCCGACACGGACGGTCTTTACCTGCATGCGCCCGGCTTTTACGACCGGCCGGAGGAGTTGCTCGCGCTCGTCGAAGGAATTTTACCCAAGGGCATTGATCTCGAATTCGACGGCAAATTTGACGCCATGTTCTGCTACAAGGCGAAGAACTATGCAGTACTGGAGGACGGCGAGGTCACCACGCGTGGCTCAGCCTTGCGCTCACGCGGGCTGGAGCCGTTTCTGCGCGAACTTACCGAATCCCTGCTTCATCATCTGCTCGAAGCGGGTGGACCAAGCCCGGAGAGCTTGCTTGCGGAATTTCGCGCAAAGCTGCACAAAAGCGAATTCGACGTGCGCCGTCTGGCGAAAACGGAATTCCTCAGCCTCAGCCCAGAAGCCTATAAACACGCGATTGAAATCGAAAGCGGGAAGCCGAGACGCGCAGGCCTGGAGGTGGCATTAAAAATGTCGCCCATGCCGCGCCAGGGTGAATCCGTGACGTATTATATTGCGCCGGTGCAAAAGAAATCCACGCCGGACTGGCAGCGCGCCCGGCCCATTGATTCGTTTGACCCCGTCAAAGCGCCCTACGACCCGGATTATTACCTCGAGAAAATTGACGACTGGGTTGAGCGCTATATATCATTTCTTGCCCCCACGGCCAAGAGCCAGCCGCAGCAAGGGGAGTTGTTGTAACAGTGAAAATAGATGTTTCATTCCATTAAATAACGTCTAGGTTTAGACCATCATGAAGAAGCTCATTGGGTTGGTCATCGCCTTGCTCTTGGGCGGGGTTTTGCTCGGGTGGTATCAGAATTCCAACCAAGCCCAGCCCTCAGTCGGCAAAACCACGGCACCGGTGTCAAAGTCCGAGGTGGTAACTGCTCCGAAGCAAGCTCCAACCAACTTGTCCAAGACTCAACCCGTGGCCGCACCGGTCGAGTCCTCACCCACCCTTGCTTCCGCTTCAGCAGCCGTGAACTCCATGACAGACGCGCACGTCGAATTGAATACCGCCGTCACGGACATGATTGATCTGTTGGAAGCAAATGACGTGAGTGGCTTTCTGCTGAAATATTCGTCCCCGAAAACGCTCGCAGCCATGGCACAAAGTTTTACGAAATCACGCGCGCAAGCGGCGGCCTTCCGGACGGCCAACAACCTGCCGCAACTGCCCGACCAGACCTTTGAGGAGTCCGTGAAGGCGATGGGCAGCACAAACCTGGCCCCCATGGGAAAAGCTATTCTCGCTGAGTTAAAAGCACTGCAAACAACCACACCAAAACTGAATGCGGCTGGCGACGAGGCCGTGTACACGCTTGACCCTACGCTCGCAGGCACCCTGCCGGGCAGTCCGGAGTCGATTACGCTCAAGAAAGAAAACGGCCAGTGGTTTGCAGACGCGTTGATGAATTAATTAGCGACGCGAAGACAGGCATTGCAAGACTGTCCCTACCGGCTATCGTGCAGTTTGCCACGGTGGCGGAGGACTTCGGCGATTTCGAGGGCGTTGAGGGCAGCACCGCACTTGACCTTTGGCAAAGCCTGTAAGATTATTCAGGCAGTCACAAAAGTTTTCCCTTACCACCATGAAGCCGAAGCATGAACCGGGGGCGAAGATTGAAGTCACCAAGGATGGTCCCTTCCTTGTGAGCGGCGGTTTGCCGCTGGGCGAGAAGTGGATTGTCACCAATGCCGAAGGTGAATCCCTCGAATACCGGGACGGGAAGAGCTATCCGACGACACCCAAATATGCGTTGTGCCGCTGCGGGCAGTCGGGCAACAAACCTTTCTGCGACGGCACGCATGCCAAGGTTAAATTCGACGGCACGGAAACGGCCAGCCACGAGCCTTACATAAAGCAAGCCGAGGCCATTGAAGGCCCCACGATGGTGCTCACCGACCAGGAAAACCTATGCGCGTTCGCCCGTTTCTGTGATCCGAAAGGCCGGATTTGGAACCTGGTCAAGGAGACCGACAACCCCGAAACGCGAAAAATTGTCGAACATGAAGCCGGACATTGCCCCGCCGGGCGGTTGGTGATCTGGGATAAAAAAACCGGCAAGCCGATTGAGCCGAAATTTGAACCGTCGCTCGGATTGATCGAGGACACCGACAAAAAAGTCAGCGGGCCGATTTGGGTGCGCGGAGGCGTTACGGTTATTTCCGCCGACGGCAAAGTCTATGAGGTGCGGAACCGGATGACCTTGTGCCGCTGCGGAAAATCCGCCAACAAGCCTTTTTGCGACGGGTCGCATGCGTCCTGAAGGTAGTTTCATCCGGCCGCGTGCGGCGTTTCTCGCCCCCACGGCCAAAAGTCGGCCGCAGCAAGGAGAGTCGTTGTAAGTGGGCCTTTTTTGATACGTCCATTACGACTGGCCAGTTTCTTCAACTCACGGTAAAATTGAACATCATGCCGGATTCGAGGTGTTCCGCGATGTGACAGTGGGCCATCCAGACACCGGAATTTTCCATGTCGACGAGGATTTCGACGGTGTCGCCTTTGGGGATGAGGACGGTGTCCTTCCAGACCAGATTATCATTTTTCACCCCGTTGGTGGTGAGGACAAGGAATCGCTGGCCGTGAAAGTGAATCGGGTGTTGCATGGGGTGCATCGAAGCCGGGTCGTTGAAAATTTTTATTTTCACAACATCACCACGCTTGAATTTCCAGTCGATATCCATGCCGGATTTGCCAGTGTCCTTGTCCGTGATCTTCCAGTTGATGGTGTTGGCGGTGGCCATTTGGTTCATCATAGCCATTGAGTCTTCCCATTCGATTTTGTCGTCGCTGCTTTGCGCTGCATTGCTGGCCTTGGAGGCGCCGCCCATCATCCCTTTGCCCATGCCTCCCATATCCATACCACCCATGTCCATGCCTCCCATGTTCATTCCCCCCATGCCGCCCATGTCCATCGTGAGCACAAGATTTTTGTCGTCCGGCTTGTCAAAATAGGGACGGAATTTGGCAAATTCAGCAGTGACGTCGCGATTGACACGTAATTTCTGAAATTGGGACACATAGGAAACAGCGGCCTTTTCCGCCGAAACGTTAATGGTTCCCATGGTGTAGGTCTTCAGTGGTGTTTTATGAAGAAGGGGAAAGGCACCTGGGGTGTCAAAAAGGACTTCAACAATGGCGCGTTCGGACGGCGCAAGCCGCACACTGTCAACAAAAGTCTCACGTTCGAAACGGCCATTGTCGCCGCCAACTCGTTTAATCTTGGCGCCAGGGATGGCCAGGTTGAATACGCGGGTATTGGCGGCGTTGGTTAGGTAAAAACGAACAACTTCACCTTGCTTTGCAGAGAGCGTGTAGTGGTCGGAGCCATTCGCGAGCATGGTGTTGCCGAAGCGGCCCATTAAAGCGTGATTAGGTACGGGACCAAACGGCGCGACCTCGCCGTTTTCGAGCAGGATGTCATCCACGATGAGCGGAATCTCTTGATTTACCGGCGACCAATAATCAGAGCGATCGGGAACAACTAGGTAGTTACCATAGAGGCCGAGTTCCTGGGCGTAGTCTTCCCGCGCATGCGGATGATACCAGTAGATACCTTCGTCGGGAAATTTGATTTTGTAATCAAAAGATTCGCCAATGCCGACGATTTTTTGGGTGGAGCCAGGAACGCCATCGTAGGCATTATCGAGGCGAACACCATGGGAATGCAGTGTTGTGGCGACATCCGTGTGGTTGGTGAAATGAATGGTAATTTCCGCGCCCTTGACCACCTTGAGGATCGGGCCGGGGATGGAGTCGTTGTAAGCCAGCATTTTGACTTCGTGGCCTACGATGCGTTTTTTAACGATGCCGGCCGTGAGGTCAAACGTGTCGCCATTTTTGAGTTCAATAATCGCGGGGGCGGAGGCCTCAACGCCCGATGGCGGCTTTGCCGGGGTCAAATCGGCGGCGAGCACAAACGCCCAGGGAACGCAAATGGCCGGCAGCAATCCAACAGAAAATATTTTAAGGATTTTTTTCATGGCGATCTTTCATTAGATGCGTGCAATGATTTCCGCGTACGCCAACCCAGGCTATTTACCTTTTGACCGCAACGCGACCTTGGAATGTCGGCCGTTCGTCAGTGTTGCTTGCCCACACGCAACTTGCCGTGCTGGTGGAGGACTACGGCGATTTCACAGTATCGCACGCAGGCCGGGCACGCGACGGGCCAGATCGGCGACGGCATAGCTGGCCACCCAGCCGGCAAGGGTAAGCAGCACGGCGAGCAGGAATACATTTTGTGGTAGCGCACGAAACAACATGAACAGGGCGATAATGACGGGCGCGTGCAGCACATAGACGGCGAAAGAACGGTCCGCCAGCCAGCGCAGCAGAGGAGTTTCGCGGTTCAGCTTGGCCGAGAAAAGCGCGAGCAAGCCGAGGGACAGGCCCAAGCCGGTGAGTTGCTCCCAAAGCGCGAAAGCGAAGGCCTGCCAATGCCAGCCGCCGAAAAAGACATCCACGACGTTACTCACCCCCCGCGAACCGATAATGGTTATCGTCAATAAGAGAATCGGCCCGCCGATGAGCGCCAGCCAGCCGGCGCGGCGGGCTTGACTCGATCCGGCAAGCGGAAGCAGCCAGCCGTTCCGCGCGGCGTGCAGGCCGGCGACGAAGCACGCCACATATTGCACAAAATAGCAAAGTTGCAGGTTCAGGATGCTGGTGCCGATCGGTTGAACGAGTCGCACAAGAAAAGTGCCGAACCCGAGAGCGAGGGCGAATAGCCAGAGCCGGCGGCTGGAAGGCGCGGCGTGGGCGGGTGACGCATTGCGCGGCGGGAGCGGACGCAACGCGCGCCAAGCCACCAAAACCAGGCAGAAGATGAGCAGCGCGAACGTGAACCACAGTGGACCGCTGGAGCTTAGAAATTTTCCCGAGCTGATATATTTTAGGTAAAAATCGAAGGGTGGATTGAATTTGGCGTGCCAGGGATTTAGCCCGAGCAGGATGAATGGGTGAATGACCAGCATGTAGAACAGCGTGGGCAAACCGAGCCGCACCAGTCGCTCACGGATGAATCCGCGGGGGCCACGGCGGGCCAACGAGCCTTCGGCGAAATAGCCGGAAATAAAAAACAGCAGGCCCATGAAGAAGGACTGGAGGTGCATTTCCCAGACGATATAGGGCATTTTTCCGGCCCAAGTCGGCTCATGCGCGCTCAAGACATACCAATCGCCGACGTGGCTGTAGGTCACGCACGCGTGCAGGTTCACGACAAGCAGAATCACGAGGGTCCGCAAATGATCAACCCAAGGCAGGCGGATGGAAGCGGCGACGGGTGGCGACATTGGAAAAGCGAGCGAGTAAGCGCGCGGGAACTCACGATTTAACCCCCCTACCCCCGAACCAATCAACCCCGAAAAAGCAATTTTCTGTCAGTAAATGGTCCGGTGAAAATCCGAATTTAGGTTGTTAAAATATTGACCAAAATGTTGTTGAAACCGAATCCGTTGGGCGCAATGTTCAGGTATCCCATCAGTTTAGCTTCAGTTCAGTCCATGATCACCAGCATACACACCCTGATTTATTCCGACGACGTGCGCGCAACCCGCGTATTCCTTCGCGACGTCCTCGGCTGGCCCTGCATCGAAGATGCGATGGGTGGAGGCGAGGGTTGGCTGATCTTCAAGTCTGGGCCGAGCGAGATGGGCGTGCATCCAACCCACACTGTCCACGCGGGCAAGACTTACGAATCGCCGCGGCACCATCTGATCTCCCTGATGTGCGACGACATCTCATCCACGGTCGCTGAACTGAAGGGCAAGGGCGCGGAGTTCCGCGGCGAAGTCCAGGATCACGGCTACGGACTCGTGGTCATGATGGTCGTGCCTGGCGCGGACGACATCATGCTCTACGAGCCCAGGCATCCCCTGGCGTATAGCCTGTGACCGGATGAAAAAGCAATTTCCTATCAGTTCACGCGCAACTTGCCGCGCTGGTGGAGGACTTCGGCGATTTCGACGGCGTTGAGGGCCGCGCCGCGCCAAAGTTGATCGCCGGAAACCCAAAGGCTGAGGCCGTTTTCGAAGTAAGTGTCTTTGCGCAGGCGGCCGACGCCGCAACGATGCTTGCCGGTGTAGTCAATCGGCATCGGATAAATATTTTTGGCCGGGTCGTCGCATAATTCCGCGCCGGGAAAGCCCTGGATGGCAGCGCGGGCTTTGGCCAAGTCCACCGGGCGTTCGAATTCGGCGCTAAGGGCGATGCTGTGCGCGCGGAAGACCGGCACGCGCACGCAGGTGCAGGTGACGCGGAGGGCGGGAAGCTCAAGAATTTTTTTGCTCTCGTGGAGCATCTTCATCTCTTCCTTCGTGTAGCCGGTGTCCAAAAATTTGTCCACGTGCGGAATGAGGTTGAAGGCGATGGGATGCGGATAGACGGAAGGGGGCGAGGTGCGGCCTTCGGCCCACGCGCGGGTTTGCGCGTCAAGTTCCTGAATGGCCTGCGCGCCGGTGCCGGAGACGGCCTGGTAGGTGGCCGCGAAAAAGCCCTTCAGTCCAAAGGCGCGGTGCAGGGGTTGCAAACCCATGAGGGCAATGGCGGTGGAGCAATTCGGGTTGGAAATGATGCCCTGGTGCGCATCGAGCGCGTGCGGGTTGATGTCCGGGATGACGAGCGGCACCTTCGGGTCCATCCGGAAGAACGAGCTGTTGTCAATGACCACGCAGCCGCGTTTGACGGCCTCGGGTATGAGGCGTTCGGAAGTCGCCCCGCCGGCGCTAAAGATGGCCACGTCGAGGTTTTTGAAGGCGTCGGGCGTGGCCTCCTGGATGGTCCAGCTTTTGCCATTCCAGGTCTGTTGCTTGCCGGCGGAACGGGCGGAGGCGAGCAGCACCAGCTCGCGCAACGGGAAGTTGCGCTCATGCAGCAGGCGAATGAGTTCTTGACCGACAGCGCCGGTGGCGCCAACGATGCCGAGGCGGTAAGACTGCGCAGACATGAATAATAATCCGGATGAGATTTATCGGCGGGTGAGCCAGGCATGCGCCGGGCGTTCCCGCCAAGCGACCAAGCATTGCCTGTGCGTGCAAATTGGCGAGCAAAAATTATATCACTTTATTGAAACAAAACTGGCGCGAATTTACACCGTCTCAACCTCGTTGCGACCTCCTTCGTGCATTGAAAGCTCCCTAGGCACGCCGACGGGGCTGCATGAAATCGCCGATAAAATCGGGGCGGGCGCGCCGTTGGGCATGGTGTTTGAAGCCCGGCAGCCCATTGGGAAGACCTGGCAGGAAGTAGAAGTAGCCAAGAACGCCCGGAACCTTATCACCACGCGCATTATGCGCCTGCGCGGGCTGGAGCCGGGCCACAATGCCGGACCGGGTCGGGATTCCTACAACCGTTATATTTACCTCCACGGCACCAATTACCCGGAAAAACTCGGCACGCCCGTCAGCGCGGGCTGCGTGCTCCTGAGCGATGAGGATGTCAGCGAGCTTTTTGAGAATGTGCCGGAGGGTAGTTTGGTGTGGATTGAGGAATGATGGGATTTTTCGTAGCGCGGTGCTTTGACCCGTGCTTTTTTCCGGTATTGATCTTCGTCATAATTTTCATCATTCTGAGAATTCATGAGGCAAAGTAGCTTTTTCCTGGTGGTGCTAGTTTTGTCGATCGCCATCATTGGTGCGGGAATTTGGTGGTTCACCCAATCAAAAATGGGGGGCCAAGGAAAACCTGCTGAAATACCGACGCTGGCCAAAGCCAGTGCGCCTGCACAAGGCAAA
>Ga0206999_10127_pt1 | contig 19583 bp, 22 predicted proteins | sample Alteio_BWMinCont_92_FD_153482 | JGI IMG/M metagenome (GOLD analysis project Ga0206999, IMG submission 153482) | Enriched cells from forest soil in Barre Woods Harvard Forest LTER site, Petersham, Massachusetts, United States -... | ecosystem: Environmental > Terrestrial > Soil > Temperate forest >...
TCTAAGCTGGCTCTCATGGAAGGTATTTCACCGCACGGGTATTGAGTTACAGAGTCAGTTTGGAAGGTACATGAATAAAGAACTGGAAAATGCATTGACGATCAAACGTTAGCCGGTGTTCGCATCAGACCATGAATCGGGGAAGGTGAATGAAGATGCAAAACTCTTTAACAACCGCCGGACAGGATAGTAGAACCGGCATAAGCCTGGAACCGAATTTTGCGCGGCACACGATACGAATGGTATCTGAATCGCGCACGGAGCTGCCTGGCGCCGCAGTATCTTTAGCGGAATACATCGAAGAGAAATTCATTCCCAATCATGTCTCGTCCAAAACGTCTGCCGGGCGCATGCATTACCAGGCAATTCTCAAACATATTCTGACGCCGGAGACCGTGGAAAGAATATTCGCTCCGTCGGGGTCGAAGAGCAGACTGAGAACCCTGCCCGACTGGCCCTATCTTGATCATGTAAGATTGTGCGATTTGCCATCCGATCATGTAAGGCGCCTGGTTATGTCGGCCTCAACGCGTGGCTATTCTCCCCAAACCATCAAGCATATCAAGAATGTCGTTGGCCGGGTGATATCTCACGCGAGAAAAGAGGGATTCTTCAATGGAGAAAACCCGGCTTCAGAGATCAAATTGCCGGCCATCCTGCATCGCAATGTGCACCGGCTGACCATCGCCGAGGCGAAGGCGATTTTAAGGCTGATGCAATATCCCGAACGAGAAATCGCTCTCATCACGATGACCACGGGCATGACCGTTTCGGAAATCTGCGCGTTGCGATGGAAGAGCGTTAATCTGACCGACGCGCCTGTCTACTGCGATGGCGAGGTGATTCCTCCGCGCCATGCCCTGGTAAGGCAACAGCAAAATGATCCGGACAGCGTTTCTCCCGGCGCGTCACGAATGCGAATCGTGGAAATCCCGGAGCCGCTGGCGCGCCGGCTTCAGCGTCTGAGACGGGAAATGCGGCATTTCGAGCCTGAGACATTCCTCCTGGAAAACCAGGGGGGAACTCCTCTTTGCCCCATGGATATCTGCTCACGATTGGAACTCATAGGCAGGGAGGCGGGCATACCCTGGCTTTCGTGGCCGGCGCTCAAGCGCGCCCACCAGACTCTGCTTTCGGACCTGCGCGTACAGTTGAGCGACGAATTGATGCTGGGAGTGCACTAGAAAGTCTGCAGTGTTTTGGCGCGATGCCGACAGAGAGGAATGAAAGATGGCCGGTTTTCAGACACTGCAGGGCAACCCGCGATTCGCCGTCAAAGCATCCCTGCCAGTCAACGCAGCGGAAGAAAATGCTTTGGTCTGGATCCGTTCTTCTCGTCTTTTTGCCGGTCTGCCTGACCATGTGATCGCTGAGGTTGCTGCCAGCGCGCGGCCCCGCACGTTTTTGCGGAACGAACTGCTCTTTATGCAGGGCCACCCGTTTCTCGCTCTCATCCTGCTTCAGTCTGGTTCTGTGAAACACACCCAGGTGGGTCCGAATGGAACCGAGGTCCTGCTTCGTGTCAGCGGGAAGGGCGACATTGTCGACTTTCAGGCCGAAGCACGATGCTGCGTCCACACTTGTTCCGCGCGAGCCATTGAGTTTTCCCGTGCCCTGGTCTGGGACTACCGCCGGATCGAAGTGCTCGCATTGCGTTATCCGCGCCTACGGGACAATATCACTCATCTGTTATGCCGAAAGCTGGAAGAACTTGAAGAGCGGTTCCGGGAAATGGCCACTGAAGCGGCGCCGATCCGTTTGAGCCTGGCGCTGGCACGACTCGTTCAGCAAATCGGCAAGCCTTCGCAGATGGGTATCCAGGTTCACGTTCGCCGCGAGGAACTTGCGCAGATGACTGGATCCACGATCTATACCATCAGCCGTCTGCTATCAGGGTGGTCGGAACAAGGCTTCGTTGTGCCGCGCAGGGAGTCGGTGGTCATCAGCCATCTGGAAGGACTCGATTTGAGAAGGTCTGGCTGCGATAGATCAAGTCCATCGCGGAAAGTCGACTCCGGCATAAAAGTGCCGGGCAGCCAATCCCCTGGCCGCGACGGAGATTCTGTTCCTTTGAGGAGGCGGGCTTGAGGCATTGGGGTTTCGCATCAGCGTTAAGGTCCGGACTTTGCGCCGGCTGGATGTTTGCGGTTTGCATCGCGACCATGCATGCGCAGGACCGGCCCTACTTCGTCTCCTATTCTCACGACATGGAAGATCCAGGCGAAGTCGAGATTGAATCCAAAACCGCGCTCGTGGGTTCCAGGAATCCTTTTGGGGCGATGGCCAGCGAAGCAGAAGTAGGCATCCGCTCATGGTGGACGGCGGGATTCTACCTTGACGGCCAGGTGACTGACGAGGACTCCGCGATTTATACCGGCTTCCGATTTGAAAACCGCGTCAAGCCCTTCAAGGGCGAACATACGATTAATCCGGTGCTCTATTTCGAATACGAATCGCTCTCGGGAGCGGACAAGACCCTTCTCGAAGTTGCCGGCCACGACGGGGAAGATGACGTCGACATCCCCAACGGCATTGCCCGGAGAACGCACCAGCACGAAGGCGAGTTAAGACTGATCCTCTCTTCCGATGCGCATTCCTGGAATTTTTCAGAGAATTTCATTGCCGAAAAGGACCTCGGGCATGCGCCGTGGGAATTCGGATATGCCGTTGCCTTGAGCCGGCCTCTGCGCGCGCCCTCAGGCAAATCCTGCAGCCTATGCCGCGAGAGCATTGTGCCCGGCCTGGAATTCTACGGAGGCGCGGGAGATACGAGTTCACTTACCCTGCGAGACACGTCTCACTATGTTGCTCCAGAGGTTGGCTGGAATTTCAGCAAGGAATCGCGCGTCAGCTTTTCGACCGCCTTCGGAGTAACGGGGACCAGCATGGGGACTATCTACCGCATCGGATTCTCTCACGACTTTGATCATGTGCCAGGATTCCCCCGGCTCACGCATTAGAATCCGGGCCAACCTGAGGTGCTTGCGTCGCGGACCGGCGCCATGCGATCTTGTCGCGTCAGGTTCGCCCTGCCAACCGATGCGAGACTCGGCTCTGCTCTCGGTAGTGTCCAGAGTCTTTCGCACTTTGCTTTTTTCTTAGTCAGGAAGGTTGTTGTTTTTGTCGTTGCTTTGCTCTGGTCATGATGGCCACCGGAGCAAAGCGTTATGCGATGGCCACGACTTCGGCCAGTCGGTTCATTTGTAGATAACGCCTCATGGCCCCACCCTGTTGCCGCGACATGTCTTAGCCTGGCCGCGGCCAGCATGAGGGCGCTCTTGCCATCGGGAAACGCACCGACGGCTCTGGTTCGTCGGCGGATCTCCCGCATCAGCCGCTCCAGAGGATTGTTGGTGCGCAGGCATCGCCAGTGCTCGGCGGGCATGCTGCCCTTCGTCACGTTGGCAATTGAGATCGGGGCACTCTACGGAGTAATCCGGACGCTGCAATGGGGTTCTGTGGACTTTGAGAACCGCTGCCTGAAATGGGGCAAAGACAAGACCGCTTCCGGAACGGGCAGGGTGATCCCTCTTCTAAGGCTCCTAGAGGGGAAACCGCAACCATGAGCTTACCTCCTGACTCCGTTCAATCCGGGTCCCGGTCGGCGCGGAGAGATACTGCGCCGGCGTTCCTGGAAGGAGAAGAGTTTCTCGCCGATCAATAGTTCAGTGCGTCGGTTAGGCCGAACCTCCAATCGCTATTACCGCGAGGAAACATTCGCCCAGACAGCAATCCCTAAAAATAGGCTTCGGCGCTCTGCCGCTACGAAAAGTTGCCGAATCGGTCTACCCAACTCGGCGAGGCTTGCGTCTAAATGCAATTCGCCGGATTCCCGTCGTCGGCGATCCGAGCGCGTTCCTTCGCATAGAGCTTTCTGCGGGAGGTTCTCTGGTTCGGTCACGAGGAACTTCACATATTCCTTGGATTGCGGATCGAACGCCCGCGCCCAGATCTGATCGAAGTCGTAGGGGATGATCGGGATAAACCAAGAGCGTGTTGAGCAGGATGCTCATCAGGCTTTTGTTCCCGCGAAGAAAGTCGTCGCGAAGAAAGCTCCGGCGAAGAGGGCGGTCGCTCAGGAAGTTCCCGCGAAGAAGGTGGTCACCTTGGCCATGGCCTTCCTGACATATACTTGCAACACCATGCGGAATGGGGAGAATGAAATGACTCTCCCGCATGTATGTCTTTCTGTGCGGGATATGTCCCCAATATCGCGCATTCCGAAGGACCATTTTCTTGTGATCCTGAAAAGCTATTTCGATGGCGCGTCCGAATCGGATGCCTTCCGGTCGATCACGATAACTACGGCATGTGGAACTAGCGAAAAATGGGAAGCATTCGAGGTGGCTTGGAGGAATGTCCTCAACCGCCATGGAGTGCAGTATCTACATACAACAGATGCGGTCGCCCTTGGAGGGGAATTTTCACAAAAGTAGGGGTTGGAAAAAGGAATCAGTAGATTCGTTGATTTCCGATTGCGTTACCGTCATTGAAAATCATATTGAAATTCCAGGGATTCCGGGACAGCCGATATCGAAACAGGGAATATTCGTTGCGAACTGTCTCAATTCTCATTGATGATTTTGTAAGAGCCAGAGCGGCGCCGGCGTTTTTGCAGTCTGGATGGTGGCGGGTATAAACGGACAGCATGGGCACCCCGACTTCAGCGAATTTGTGCTCGAATCGCCAAATTGGGGCAAACCCTGGAGCGCAACTGTACAGTGACTGTACAGTTTGGCCTGAGGTTTTCCGTCTGAATCTACAAACTGCTGAAAATAAGCAGCTTAGTTATGGTGGAGGCGGCGGGAGTCGGTCGGGCTCCGGTACCTCAATCCACGTAACTTATTGACTCTGTGAAGTACAAATCTGTCATGATTGTCATCATTTTCAGATCTTGGCACAATCCGGGTACAAAATGGGTTCAACTCGGACCCTGCTCACTTCTCAGCACCTTTCCACACTTCCCAATCTGGTTTCATCATTCGAGCACTCTGAAGTGCTCTGGGACCCTTTATACATGATTCGCCCCGGATCAGTATCGGCCGGAAGCTAATGCGGCGCTTCGGATCTACCCGATGATCTTGATGTTTGCCGATTGAGCAATTGCAAACACTTTGACAAAACCGCTTCCCGAATCGACGTCGGTCGGACCGGAGGTGACAGTGAGAGCTCCCGGGGCGCAGCGATCCCCGAAGAGCATGTACGCCAGCCCGGCGCCGCCGAGACGTGGACGCCAGCAGAGACCGTGCAGCGCTGGGAGACTGTCGTGCAGGAAGCGAGCCCAGGTGCGAGTGTGCGGGTATTGGCTCGGCGGAGTGTGAATCAGTTCTTCCTCCTTCAAGGAGGTGCGGCGGCGCGCGATAGCGAGTTGGCGCAGCTGAGGGTTCGTCAACTCAACGACAACCAGGTCGCGGTTGACCACGAGCTCACTATAGCTTGAATCTTTGAGGCCGATCCGAGGGAAGGTCGGTGACGGAATGTGCTTCACGCCGTGGAAGATGCTTTCGAGTGCCGCCGCGGTGAGGTTGTCGGCAGCGTATAGCGTAGGCACATTGGCGGCCGGAGCTCCAGGAAACGGATTGAATCGAGCGCCTTCCTCCTCGATCTCGATGCGTTTCCCGGTGTTCGGGTTATAGATATTGCCCGCACGCGATTTGCTATGGAAGCGCGTCAATGTCGAGCCCGCCTTTAGGATCGCGGTCTGGATGACGAGTGCGGGATTTGCCGCGACAGGCGCGGGTGGGCATTTAATAGGCATCGGCGGGACTGGCCGCGGCGCGAGCAAGCGAAAGAACACGTTGGGGATCAGACTTCAGTAGTTCGAGAGGCTTCCGCCCTCCGATGTTCGCGTTGGGAGTAGCAAAGAAGTAAACGAAGTCCCACCCATTGGCGTGGCTCGGATACGCCTGGATGACCTGCCCAATCGTAGGCAGAGGCCCTCCATCCTGAAACTGGAAGCGCGGATACCAGAGCTGCCCCTCGTATTTCACCGCGAAGATCTTTCCTTCTTGAGCCCAGCGCGAGGCGAGCGCAGCTCGATTCTTCGCAGTACTGGTACTTTGATCCGCAACATCCTTCGCGGTCCAACTCGGATTGTTCTTCATGAACTGGCTTCGCCATTCCACCGTATCGCGGTCGATCGTTTCCTGAGCTGCAATCTCATCGAAGGTGGCTTTAACGAAGTTCTCCCATCCGGGCAACGGTTCATCGTTCTTCTGTTCTTTCTCTTCTACCTGCATGACGAGAGGCATGTTTCGGAATCGCTCGGGAAGGTGAGGCAGCCTGAGATCATCAAGCAAGAGCGTGTCGAGATGGGCCGTGTTGATGTAGACGCCAGGCGATGGCTTCGCTTCTTTTTTTAGAGCGCTCACCGCTGCCTTGCCCGCGAATACCTTTACGATGTAGCGGACATTGCTGTGTTGGAGCACACCGACAAGAGCGTTCCCTTTTTCTCCAGCACCCGCCACTCCGACTTCCATCTTCGAGAGAGCAGTCCATCCTTTCAGATAGGCTTGGACGAACCGACCGGTCGCACTCAGGATGTTGGGTGCCGGGACCCTCTTGGCGGCATGGTAGATCACGACACCGTAAGCCGCGTTGGCATGGCTTTGCTCGGGAGAGACTGCTGCAATCAGTTTGTCCATGGCATGGCGAACATCGAGCGTATGAATGCCGGTAGGCTCAAGGAGGGCTGCAGAAGCTGTTAGAGACTCGGACATGACCGCACCATCCATGATTTACATGATACTAATGATTTTCATGATAGTCAAGCGCTCCTTATTGCGGCTATGTGGCACCTCTCCGTGTCGCTCTGGATCTCTCGGAGCGGTAGCGCCGAATTCTTCAGGCAATCGCCATCGGAAAAGAGTCCTCACCTTGCGTGATCGCAATGACGGAAAGACTTTGCTGGTTCACCAAGGGCAAGCGGTGGGTGAGTCTGTCGATCTTGTCCATCGCGGCGAATCGGGCGATGAGCCGACGGTTCTTTTGATCACATACGCCGGCACCCCGGGAGTTCCCACCTCGATTCCATCAAAGGGTGAGAAAGCCGACTTCATACCGCGTAAGGAATCGACTCGCGGCTGCAATTGGCAAAGAAGAGGCCTTCACTACTCTCGCAGCGAACCGCTGATGGATTTCATACGTGGTCGGTGATTGCCGCCAATCTAATCGTTACGGCTGGCCTCAAAGGGCACATACAGGGATCATTTATTGGTCCGCCGGGCCAGCCGCAGAATCCCGAACCGGCAGCCGTCCGCGTTGATTCCGTGGCGCCCGTGACCGTTATTCAATTCCCTACGCCCTTCCATACTCCACGAGTTTTGTGGAGTGTCTGAACGAATTTGCATTTCAGCGAACCGCTCGATCGCGACGCACTTTGCAAGGAGGCTAAAAGCTTCCAGGAATGCTGCGAGGGAAACGATTGTCTGAGATCAGCTGAAGCTAACGAGGGCGGAGTTTGCGAACCGGAAATCCAGGTTGAAACTCATCGGTTAAGAGCCCTGCACCTGGCTCCCACTCCTTCTGCTACTGGTTGCTATAAGCTCCTATCGTTTGTTCAGGTTACCTCTTCCCTCCTCCTTTTCGTTTGCTATGAGCACCCCCCGAATTATGACCGATTTTGAAGGAGTGTGGGTACAAAAATGGGTACAGTTTTCCGGGGTCGAAACGGCACGGTTGAGCTCGAGGTCAGGAAAAAATGAATTGTGTTCGCGGTTCGAACTTATTCTAGACCAGGAGGGCGATCGAACAACACACCTTAACCCGACGATGGCGAGGATTAGTTACAGTTCCTCGAGGGGGCAAAGTCAAGAAGCTAGCGTGTAGCGAATGGCCGATACGCCATTCAAAACCACCCCCGGACGGTACCAAGTCATTGAGGCGCAGATAGGTGACCAGATTGCCGTAATGCAAGGCGTCATGATTTCCGACTTGTGTCAGGATGAACATCTTGTTCGTTTTGGCATCGAAGAAGTCCGCCGGGGCATTGAGGTGCGCATCCGTGAACCCGGAGTACACGCCGTCGCAGTAATCCAACGATCCTTTGAGGTAAGCCATGATTTCGGCCTTCGAAACCTTCGCGGTAGTCGCGACGGGATTCCCTTCACCCTTCACGTTTGAACACAGTGTGTAGGATATATCCGCCATATGCATCAGGATCTCGGCAAACGAGCGAACATCCTTCCTCGGCCGGTGGCTGTACTTGGACTCTGGCATTGCGTCCGCCGACTTCATGATCTTGTCCTGCATATTGCTGCGAAAAATGGATAGCGTCGTCGTCAGCGGATTCGGCACCGCAATCGGATTGGGCATGCCTTTCGGGGCGTTGGCCACGGACGCCACGGCGAAAACAAACATCGCGCCAAAAAGAGCCACCACGCGAGCAAGGGATCGGGGGCGCCGGGCACGGCTGGCCAAAGAAATGGAGCTTCTACAGCCACTGCCGGATCGACGCGTTGAGAACGCGAAGCGTGTGCGCGTGCGGGTGAACTCGGGCAGTCTGATCGTTGTGGAGCGGAACTTATGCGATTCAAGAAGGCTTTTGACCGAGCCGGAGATTCAGGAGCTGATCGACACCTTTGAGCGACAGCAAGACGGCGAAAGTCTTCTTCGGAACGGCAGAATCTTTGCTGTGCGCAATCTTTTAGATCTCCCAGAAATCAGCAAATTGGCCCAATCAGAACGGGTACGTGAATTGGCTGAGGCAGTGCTCGGAGAGAGTGTGCTTTCGCCGCCCCCGTCCGCGACTATTAATCCTCTCCCACACGTCACAACCCTGATGACATGAGATTGGGTATCCCATTTGCTCTTCACGGTGCCGTGCGCATGAACTCCAGATCGATGCGCGCATGTAGTCGTTCGCTGAAACCAACAGGAAGTTCAAAGACCCGATCATCGGCAGTCAGGATGATTACATTGCGCGTAGAGTCCAGAATGGCGGAGCAGATCTCGCAATGATCCAAATGCTTTTGCACGATATCCCGCGTTTCGTCAGGCAGCGTTTGGTCCAGATATTCTGAAATGTAGTTCCAAACGTGCTTGCAATCTATGACCATGGGAGCCACCTCCTCTTCGTGCTTTGCTTTGCTGCCTTAAGTTGAGGGGCCAGTTGCTTTTGAAGCATTATACGCGCACGATGCAAACGCACCTTAACGCTGGGGATACTGATATCCAACGCCTCCGCTGCCTCGCTAATCGTCAGTTCTTCAACATCTCGCAGGAGAAAGACCTGTCGATAAATGTCCGGTAACTGTTCGACAGCTCGTTGAATGAGATTCCTGATTTCTGCGCGCTCCAAGGCCGCTGATGGTATCTCCCGCCAGTCGCGCAGCAGTGCTGGTGAAATGCCCTTAGTCTCCTCCGGCACTTGCTCGAGCGGTTCCATCCGAACTACAGCCTGCTTGCGAAGACGGGTTCTCGCCTCGTTGATTGTGATGCTCATGAGCCAGGTGCTGAATCTGGATTCGGCGCGAAACGAAGAGAGCTTTCGAAACGCCCTGACGAATGCGTCTTGCGCAACATCCTCTGCATCGGTCTCGTTCTTCATATACGACAGAGCCATGAGGTAGATACTTCGCTCGTAGGGGCGGATCAGCTCATGATACAGCTGAATCTCGCCCCCGAGAATGGCGGCGATCATCTCGGCCTCTGTTCGATTTGAGATTTCAGACACCTTCACTACTGAACAGCTTTCAGTCGCACGGCGACGGGAGTATCGACTGCAACGAACCCTGCCCCGAAGATCAGAACCATCAGTGACGCAAACAAAAAGGTATAAGGATCCGCCGCGTAGAACTTTCCAGGGTCGGAAAAGATCGCGGACAGCGCTTCGCGATCCGCGGTCCAGTACGCAACCAACATGTTGCACGTCAGCAGGAGCGCCACGGGGCGTGTAAACAGGCCGAGCATAAGAAGAATACCGCCAACCAGTTCCAGTGCGGAGACGAACGGTGCGGTAAAGCTGGGAATTGGGATATTGAGGCTCGCGAAGAACCCCGTAATTTTTGCCAAGTTGTGAAATTTTCCCCATCCCGTCTGGGCAAATTGAAACCCCCAGTAGAGGCGCACCGCCAGCAGCATCGCAGATTGAAGGGGTGAAAGCGCCGATGTCATCCGCCGGTAAAGGCGAAACATGTGAGCCATTGTATTTCCTCGTAACGTTCGCCTCGCCTATGAATCGCGAGAAGACCGTTTCGCCTTGTTAGAAACATTGAGGGCGTTTTGGTTACAAAAAGGGGGTCCGATGCCGGATGTGTCACCGTCCGGCGGATCTTCAATGGCCCACAATCAACGCCACGCCGTCATAGGTGGCGATCGTAGAACTTTTCACTTCAGAAGGATGTTCAAGTTGCCCGCCGGCGACACCCTCCTCCAGCAGATCAATCTGAAGCAGACCAGCGCGGGCCATCTCATCGTCGGGATCAGTGAACACGTGACGTATTGGAACGATCTCGGCTGGAAGGACCCGTATTCGTTGCCCGTGTTTACCGACCGGCAGAGTGTCTACGCCTCCAATTTTTCGACTGAAGGCAACGGCACAGGGCATCATCTGATTCTATTCGCACAGGAACAACGACAGGGCGCAATTCTCGGAGCAACCACCATGCCTTTGTAAAAGAATGCCAGACGATGTGTAACCATTCGCCTTCGCCGATATTCAGACATGCGGAACGGTAAGGGTGGTCATCAAGATTTGGACATACTGTTCCGAACCGTCTGCAGCAATTAGTAACCGCTATCCGCTGCATAAATCTCCTGCCAACCAGAAGAGAGGAATTCTTCATGAAGAGAAACAATGTTAACCACCTCGTCCTGGCCGCGGCCTTCACCGGCCTTCTCGGCGGCATAACCGCTCGTCTCAACGCCCAGCCTGTTCCCGGACACTCCGAAACGACCGCCAGTTCCTTGGCATTGGTTGGTGTCTTGGCTGCAGCCGACCAGAAAGACCTTCCGAAGCACGCCTGCAAAGGTCAAAACGACTGCAAGGGCCAGGGCGGCGGCGACAAGAAGCACGCAGGCAAGAATGCCTGCAAGGGTCAGGGCGCTTGCGCCACCGACGGCTCGAAGCCCCCGAAAAGCTAACCTTAACCCGTGTAGGAGATCCAACTCTCTGCGGATCTCTTACACGCACCTCTCGCTCGATCCAGGATTGGAGTCCAAATGCCTGCCAACCGTTTCAATGGATACACCGACTACGGCGTCGGCATCGGTCTGAGAGTTCCGCATTACGACCACATTCTCTCCAAGAAGCCCGTGGTTGATTGGTTCGAGATCATTTCGGAAAACTACATGGTCGATGCCGGCCGTCCCCTCAGGATTCTCGACCGGATTCTCGACCAATACCGTGTCGTGCAGCACGGCGTCTCGATGTATTTCGGAAGTGCGCAACCATTGAACCGGAATCATCTGAAGAGGATCAAGGAACTGAGCAAACGAACGCAGACACCGTGGCTATCCGATCACCTCTGCTGGGGCAGCGTTGATGGCCGTTACATCCACGACCTTCTTCCGCTCCCTTATACATTTGAGGCGATTCGCACAACGGCCGAGCGCGTACGAATGGTACAGGACTACCTCGAAATCCCGGTAGCAGTTGAAAACGTCAGCAGCTACGCGGAGTATCACGAGTCACAGATGACGGAGTGGGAGTTCCTGAACGAGGTCGTCCACACGGCCGACTGCGGCATCCTGCTTGACGTGAATAACATCTACGTCTCGTCGCAGAACCACAACTTTGATCCGATGGAATACGTGAACAGCATACCCGCGGAGCGCGTCGCCCAGATTCACATTGCCGGGCACTCAAGGTTTGAAAAGTACACCCTTGATACTCACGATCATCCGGTTCTCGATCCTGTGTGGAAATTGTATGCTCGCGCCATCGAACGGTGCGGGCCAACTGCAACCTTGCTTGAGTGGGATGACAATATCCCATCGTTTGACGAGGTTTACAGCGAGGCGCTCAAGGCAAATCGCTTCCTGGCCGCTGCAGAGTCACAGAGCAGCGCGGCGGATATGCTTCAGTTCGAGGGGGTACACGTATGACCCTCCTCGAACTCCAACGCCGTATGGCGGAGGATGTACGCCGACCGCTGACGGCCGACAATGAGATGCGGCATACCACGGATGATGGTGCATCGGTCGAGGCGACCGCCGCAAGCTACATCCGTCCCAACGATCGGCTCTCTTCATTCGAGCGCCTTGAAATCTACAATCGCCAATACTGGTTCCGTCTGATCAGCGCAGTTTCCGAGGACTTCCCAACGCTCAATGCCTTGCTGGGCTCCAGGCGTTTCGAACGTCTCACCCTCGCTTATTTGAATGACAATCCATCTACGTCCTGGACGCTCCGGGATTTAGGAGCGAAACTGCCACGCTTTCTTGAGGCGCATCCGGAGCTGACTGGCCGCCGGCATCGTCTGGCGGTGGACGTCGCGCGGCTTGAGTGGGCGTATGTTGACGCCTTCGATCGGAAACATCGGACACCACTTACGGCAGAAGACGCACAAGGGATCGGATCGGAGTCCCGTATCTCTCTTCAACCGCATGTCCAACTGCTGGTACTCTGCTATCCCGTTGACAGCTTTGTGCTCACCCTTAAGAAACGCGCACCGGAGGCGGAAATCGTAAGTAGCGCGGCGAGCAGGCGCGAATCTCAGGCTCGCCTTAAGTTGCCCACGATGAGACAAGAGCGAGTCTGGCTGGCAGTTCATCGCTTTGACGATTCGGTCTACTACCGCCGAATTGATCGAGAAACTTTCCTGTTGCTGAGCGCACTGCGGTCGGGCGCAGCCGTTTCGAAGGCGGTGGCGCTGGCCCTCGACAAGACAAAGCTCAACTTCGAAACGCAGGCCAACTTGCTGCGCGAGAGCTTCACGCTTGCTTCCGCACTGGGCTGGTTCTGCCCTCACTACACAGAGGACGACTCAGAAACCTTCGTCATCTAACTCATCACCGTGGTTGCGATGACCGAAGAGAGGGATCTGTGGTCGTAACCTTTTCGGAAGTCATTTGTCAGATTGGCATTCCACAGGAGGAGTATCTCTTCATGTCCGCTTTTGACCTTCTATCCCGGAGAGAGCAAGGGGGCGGCACAGCTCGCTTTAAGCGAGTTTGGAGAACCGCCATTGCTTTCGCCGGCTATCTGACCCTCGGGGCGTCCGCCTTCACCCAAACGCCCGCTGTGAGTGCCAAGGCGCCTGACTTCACTCTAGCTACTCCGACAGGCAAGGCCGTCACGCTGTCAACCGAAGAAGGGGGACACGGTCTCGTTCTGGTGATTCTACGAGGTTTTCCCGGATATCAGTGTCCTTACTGTGTCAGACAAGTTCATGATTTCGTGGAACACGCGTCAGATTTCAAGGCGAAAAACACGAGAGTGCTCCTGGTCTACCCGGGACCACCCGCTGATCTCGATCAGCATGCGAAGGAATTCCTCGAAAAGCAGGCCGAGTTACCATCCAACGTCGTTCTTGTGACGGATCCTGACTATAAGGTCACCAATCTCTATGGACTCCGTTGGGACGCGCCTCACGAAACGGCGTATCCGTCTACATTCATCCTCGACAAGAAGGGAATGGTTGTGTTCGAGAAGGTCAGCCGCAGTCACGGCGATCGCCTGTCCGCACAAGATGCCCTGGACCACCTTTCCACGAACTAACGTGGGGGATGTGTCCCGAGCCTCGGGCGCAGCCTTTTCTTCCGAAACACTCGGGCCGACTAGAGGTGCGACTTATTCGCCGACAGCCGATTTCCTGGAATTGAATCAATCAACGATCTGCCCGAAGTTTTTGTGTATCCTTGTCGGAAGTCAAGCGTCAAACTCGCGTGGCTATTGAGCGAGAAGTGATCGCCTCGCAGCGATCCCATACACATGAGCTTTCTGGTGGTCGAGGCAGCCGCCGTTGGGCTATCGGTCTAACGAGCTTTTCTTTCATCGTCTTGCAGAGCGTTTGCACCCTCCTCATGGCGATTAGTGGAGTTCGGATGATCATCGGACTCGGAGCCCTCGCCGCTGTTGTCACTGGAGCAAAGGCGCCAGCAACAGGCTTTCACCAGGACGGCGTACGCATTCCCATGATGGCATTTGCTGTTCTTGGTTCCTGCATCAACCTGTACATGATCTGGAAAATTCGATCTCTCCGAAGCCGTCCCTCTTCACGGTGGAGGCAGCAGCCGATTACGCGCCGCGGGTTGTGGGGGGAACGTGTGCAAATCACACTCGCTGTCATCACTCTTCTTCTCGTTTTGGCTGAATTTCTCGGCCATCGCTACATCTTCCGCCTGGTTGGATAGAGACGATCCGAATCGCGGCGAAGGCAATCAGTGCCGCACCCTCGTTCGCGGCCTTTCGAACGAGCTCAAAGGCCTTAGTCATACTTGCCGTTTGGTTGTGATAAACAGACGCAAATTGAGCAATTGCCACTCGGATGACGCGAGTTGTTAAAAAGAGCCTCGCCTCAGTAACCTTTTTCGACGAAGAGATTCTAACTGCTCAGCAGCTTGACCTGGGCCCGCTCTAACTCGCGAAGGGTTCAAGAGATTCAGCAAGTCGACGTCGACAGAGCGGCGCAACGTCGGCGTTGCATTGGTTGTCTCGCATTGACCAAGTGAAAGTCCACGAAGGAGAGATGCATGAATACGGTTGGAATACTAGTGACGCTGCAGGCCCGGCCTGGCAAAGAAGTTGATGTTGAGCAATTCCTGAGCCTGGCTACCCCGCTGGTCGCCGCTGAGGCAGGTACGACTGCTTGGTTTGCCATCAAGATCGGTCCGCAAACGTTCGGCATCTTCGACACCTTTAAAAACGAGGAAGGACGAATTGCCCATGTCAACGGTGAGGTAGCCAAAACACTCTTCGCGCGAGCCGAAGAGCTCTTCGTCGCACCTCCCCAAGTGCAAATGGTAGACATCGTTGCTGAAAAACTCTAGGGTCAGAACGAAGGTCCGTGCATAATGCGTGGCGAAGGGCTGGCCTCGCTCTCGCATCTTCTCCGATTACGAGGCTACATATACGTTTTTTCTGGGCGTAAGGAGCGAAACACTCTTTCCCTTGCGATTGCGTGTTTAAGACCTCTTCTTCCGGTGTGCGATTCATTCCCCGTGACAGCCTCCCGTCATTAATACGAGCAACGTAGTCATGCCTTGGTGAGACTGCGGATTTCGATGAAGAAGATTCAACAGCGAAGTGTTCCGTTCTGCGCTACAACCATCGTCTCATTCCCGCCGACCTGCTTTGTTTCTTCGCACTTACCACGCGCCGTATTCGGCCAACCCTCGGGATTCAGCACTTATAATTTCCTCGCTTCTCACTTGTAACCTTCCCACCTTGACTGATCTCTAATGGGCGCACGCCTCGCAAGCAATAGGCTCATCATTTCTTCTGCTTGTTGCTCCCCGCGGGCCCTGCACATTTCAAAAGGAGACAAGAATGCTCAAAATCGTACGCACACCACTGCTACTGGTCGGCGGAGCTTGTATGTTAGCCTCGTTGATGTCCGCACAGAGAGTCAACACTGAGACGTTCTTTGTAATGTCAAATAATCCTGACAACAACGAAGTGATCGGTTTCGTACATTCTGCCGACGGCTCCCTGCTGCAGGAAACCCATTATGCGACCCACGGCAGGGGTTCGGGTGGCGTCAATGACCCACTCGAATCGCAAGGATCGCTAACATTGAATGCTGATCATTCAATTCTGTTTGCCGTGAATTCTGGAAGTGGGGAGATCACATCCTTTCAAGTACACAACAACGCTCTTCAATTCGCCGGCAAAGTCCCCTCTGGCGGCAGTTCTCCAGTTGCGATTGCGCAATCACACAAACGTGTTTATGTCCTGAACCAAGGCGGTCCAGGAAGTGTGGTTGGCTTCCAGGTTGGGCAGGAAGGCCAACTAAATCGGATTTCTGGCTCCTCCGCATTTCTGTCTGCAAACGCTGTGGGAGGGTCATCCATCTCGATCAGTCCGGACGGGCAGACAATCGCAGTGGTGGAGCGTCTTGCAAACAATATCGATGTATTTCATGTAAATGCAGACGGCACTCTCACAAATGCCGTAGTGAATCAAAGTCCCGCACCCGGAGCTTTTTCTGGTCAATTCGCGCCGGACGGTGCATTACTGGTTTCAGAAACTGGCCCCGCAGGCGCTGTAGGGGCCTCTGCAATCTCCTCTTATTCCATTCAATCTAATGGACACCTGTCCGCCATAAGTCAGAGTGTACCGACTTTCGGCAATGCAAACTGCTGGAATGCAATCTCCCCTGATGGGTTGCACGTCTATGTTTCGAACGCAGGCTCCTCGACCATATCCGGATTCGCGATCGGAAGCGGCGGCGTGCTTTCTCCAATCGCCTCCACGATCCTTGCAAGCAACCCCGCGGGATCCACGAATCTTGACATCACCGTCAGTGGTGATGGCAAGGTTCTGTACTCCCTGAATGCCAAGGTGGGCGCCATTGGTGTATTCCTGATCGGTTCCAATGGCACTCTTACGGAAGTTGGTCAAATAAATGGCTTCACGGCGGCCGTGGGCTTTAATGGAATCGCGGCTCTCTAAACGAGATGCGGGTTGCTGAGTGTAGCAGCAACCCGCCCTACGCCTGCTTTTAAGCCCGTCCAAGAGGGGAGCGTAATGTCCTTTCCCTTAGCATCCGTTGCGAAATCCGTCTCGCACCTTTCTTTCATCATTCATCTTACCGGTCAATGAGCTTCGGCGAGCGGCGAAAGCCGTGCCGATACCTGCGTTCACGTTGAAACGATGGTCTGAGTTAAACGTAAGCGAGCCCTGCGAGTGCAGCGGATCGAGGTTGCCGCTGCGGTCATTGCCTCGTGTCGGAGACGCCGCCGAGAACTCGAGCGAACCGCCCCCGCGACGGGTATCGGCGTTGACCTGGTTGTTGTACGCTGCATTCGTTCACAAAGGAACATTGCTTCAGGCTGGCCCTGCGCAGCGGCGTGGTGCTGCTCTCCGGTTGCCTACAGTTGGAGTCCGCGCAGGGATAAGGGCCTCATCCTGGAGATAGCACACGGATCAGGTCCGCAGTTGTATTGCTTTCCGGCTGATCGCCCTACTTGTGATAGGAATCTGCTTTTGAGAATAATCTGAACTTCCAAGAAGGCAAACGGGGGGTGTTGCAAAAATAGCTCTGCTCTTCCATCCGGATTTAGAGTCTCATCATTTTCCTTTACAGGCTCAGCAGTATAATCGAATCGGGGCAGGATAATGGATGAAATTGAGGCTCTGAGGAGCACACGAACCAATACAGATAGGGTGGTGCGCGAAGCCGAAGGAAGTCAGGCTGCTGTCCTGAAAGCAGCGCCCTCAATGTCTGTGGTCGCATCCAGCTTACTGTTCTCCGTGCTTCAAAGCATCTGCACTGCGATTGTGGCGCTAAACAGCGTTCGCCTTGCGATTGGGATCGGATCTCTGGCGATGACGACGGGGCTCGGCGCTGCCATGGAGCACTTCCATCAAATTACCTGGCTTAGAGTTACGCTTCTAGTCGGTGCTCTCTCGGGATCAATATTAACATTGGGAATCGTTTTACGGGCCATCCGTCTGCGAAACCGCCCCGCGGCTCGCTGGCGTCTTCGTCCATTGAGCAGGAAACAGAGACGAATGGAACTGCTGCAGGTTTCTCTTTCCCTTCTTACGCTCTTGCTTGTGGTGGTCGAGGAGTACTTGCACTTCAGGCTGTGCCACACTCTCTAAACGATCTCCTGCCTCTGGACGATCTCGGCGCCACCATTTTCTTCCAACTGATCAGCGCGTTACGATTGCGGCGGCATCATCTTGACCTCAAACAAGCGCAATGGAGAGTGGGGCTCCACCTTCGGCGACCCGATCATCGCAACCACCATCGTGGACTTCGGGATTGCCTTGTCACTCACGGTCAGAAACATTGAGCAGTTATACGTACACTGCTGAGCCACAATATCTGCCTAGATCGCCGTCCGTACTGGGTCGGACAAGGCGTGGAGAATCCCCTCAATCGTTATGTCCTCAAGCGATGAATGGAATAAGGGACGCGAATCCATAAGAGTATGTGTTCAGCATTAAAGGTTCAAATAGTTCATTAATTCAGAACTATTGTATCTCGGCTCGTGCCCGGCCCATCTATTTATCAGAACGACGCGAGGGCGGCACGCACGACAGCCCCAACACTTCCATCAAGAGTTGGAAACGGAAAAGGGGTAAAGATATGGGCAAGCTCAGCGGCAAAGTAGCAGTCATCACGGCAGCTACTTCTGGTATGGCGCTCGCGACAGCCAAACTGTTCGTCGAAGAGGGAGCGTACGTTTTCATCACAGGACGCCGCCAGGACAAGCTCGATGAAGCCGTAAAACTCATCGGCAAAGACGTCACGGGCGTGCAAGGCGACGCCTCAAGCCTTGCGGACCTCGATCGCCTCTATGAGACGGTAAAGCGTGAGAAGGGCAAGATCGACGTCCTCTTCGCCAGCGCCGGATTCGGTGAGCTTGCAAAGCTCGAAGATGTCAGTGAGGAACATTTCGACAAGACCTTCGATCTCAACGTCCGTGGCACGCTGTTCACCGTGCAGAAGGCCCTCCCTCTGTTCAACGACAACGGCTCTATCTTTCTAAATGGCTCCATCGCCAGCATTAAGGGTTTTCCGGCGTTCGGTGTCTACAGCGCCAGCAAGGCTGCGGTTCGCTCGTTCGCTCGCACCTGGCTCTTGGAGCTCAAGGAGCGCGGAATCCGCGTGAACATCCTCAGTCCCGGCACCATCGACACGCCGATTCTCGATCCCCTGGGAGATGAGGCCAAAGAGTTCTTCAAATCCCAGATCCCACGCGGCGAGATGGGACGCCCGGAGGAGATCGCGACGGTTGCCCTGTTCCTCGCCTCCAGCGATTCCAGCTTCGTCAATGGAATCGAGCTTTTCGTTGACGGTGGAACAGCTCAGGTCTGACTGAAACCCTTCTTATTCCTGTGGAACATCTGCCCTAATGACGACGCGCACCATGCCGACAGCCCGGACCCTACAGGGCCCCTCGATGCGCAGCCCGCTATTCATGGCCATGCTGGCCACCCCGACGGCGGCCTTGGGGATGGATGAATAGGAAGCGCTGATAAAAGGAATTGAGATCGAGATTGATTCACAGATTCCGCCGGCACCGACGAAGAGGACGAGGCAGATTAGCATTCCCTGAGGGATGCAGACCGATTCGACAGAGTGGGATGGGAAGTGGTTGAGTGTACCTTGTGAGGCCCGGCCCGCTTAGGCCTGGGAGAGCCGCGACAACTCTCACACTGCGGGTCAAATCCGAGGCACCAGGCCAGTAAAATCCATCGACGACATGGAAACAATCACGGCAGTAGACATGCAAAGCACCTTGCACCTCACCTGAATGTGATCTCGCTTAAAATGAAATTCAAGTGCGGACGGCTCTGCTTCATCGATGAGTTCTGTTGCCGTGTATAGCTCGCCAAGTGCAAACGTAACTTACGTGTGGCCCGGAGCAGACTGGTCTTGACTGATCCCTCGGAAATGTTGAGGATCTCGCCTACGGCGCGCAGCTTCATGCCCTGAAAGTGCTTCATGTCGAATACCATGCGCTCT
>Ga0206999_10128_pt1 | contig 19532 bp, 14 predicted proteins | sample Alteio_BWMinCont_92_FD_153482 | JGI IMG/M metagenome (GOLD analysis project Ga0206999, IMG submission 153482) | Enriched cells from forest soil in Barre Woods Harvard Forest LTER site, Petersham, Massachusetts, United States -... | ecosystem: Environmental > Terrestrial > Soil > Temperate forest >...
CCGGCTCTACGTGCTCGAGCTGTCAGATGCTCCAGGATTTCCGTCTCCTGGCGCCGGGAAGCTTGTTCGCGTCAACCCTTCCGGCCGAGTGGAGGACATACTCACTGGGCTGGTGGTTCCGACCGCAATGACCATCGGACCAGACGGTACAATTTACATTTCCAATTTCGGCGCAGCACCGCCAGGGCTGGGCCAGGTAATTCGAGTGGATATTACGGATTAGGTCTATCGGGGTTGCCTTAACGCAACCCCGATTCTAGAGAGTGTTAGCAAACTCTTTGTCGGTGCACATCGGCTCAGACGATTTTGGAACCGCAACTGGCATGGCCTTCATGGTTACTGGTTAGCTGGTTCGATGCTCTACATCCTTTTCGGACTAAAGACGCTTGACGCTACTTCGGTGCTTTTCGGCAGGGACCAAAGATGACCTGGGAGTAACGGGCCAAGGCCGGTGTTGACGCGAAGCACTTCCAGGCGGCCCTGGCAGCGAAGGGTGGTGCTTGAACGGTTCGACGAGCGACGAGTCGAGGCCATTGTTGGCGTCAAAAAACTTACACAAAAGTTTACGATCATGTAGTTCCAGCCACCTCTGAATCGTTGAAGTTTGCTTCCGTTCCCGAAGAGACGGCCAAGGCGACCACCACTCCACTCTTGACGCGTATTCGCAAGCGATGGATGAGTCTAAATTAGCGGCGCAGAGAGATATGGCTCTCGCTATTACGGGTGGCCAGCCGCAGGCTGCAGGCTGGATAGTTCAGGACGAAGGTTCTTTGCTACTTATTCGACTGCGTTCGACGCCACTCTTCCCATCGCTTCCTGAGTTCAGGAAGAATCGCTTCTAGATTCTTACGGACATTGTTGTGGCTCGTCATTGGATGGGGAAAAGAGACTCCCCAAACTCCCCATCGCTCGGCCTCAGGAGGAGAAACCTCTTGAAAGTAGGACTTGTCAGAAACCTCCCAGACTAACCCTGCTCTGCTGTTGTCCGCCGCGACCACAAAGGCATCACCTTCTTCACACAGTTCACCATCGAAGTCAGTAATTTTCCCGAAAGTGAATCCTTCGACCACAACGTCGTCTAAAACCTGAAAACCGTGGTAGACCGGGGCACCTGGTGGTCTCGCAATGAACGCAGGTTCAGTTTGCGACGCACTCGCAGCCAAAGGGTCGAGTGCTAGTGGTTGCCCGACTGGAGGTTCAGGCCTTTTTCGTCCGGCATTCATTTCTCGAATTCTAGCACGGCACGAGAATACGCGGCCAAGCTCCGAAGCCCAATTTACAGGTGAAGCTTTCTGAGGCTTTTCTCTAAGTGATTGTGAAAACGATGGTAGGCCCGTGGGGACTCGAACCCCAGACCTCTACCGTGTCAAATCTCAAAGCCGTCCGACATACAGCGACACCGAAGAAGTCCGAGTGACAGAGAAAGGCATTGTTTCTAAAAGCTTAGTCCTCATTCCTTACCCCTGCCCTGTCGCTGAATGACACCACACGAGGCGCTTCGATATACAGAGGGGTACGAGGGTTACGACACAAGGTACGACACAAACTCAAATGTTGAAAAAGTAGGAAGATCTTTCAAATTATCGAACGTGTGGAGAGCTCATTCCAACCGCTAATGTCTGATCTATACAAAGAGGCGTTCCCAGCAGGCACCGACAGTCTGCATCGCCGACCAAACGTTCCTCGAAGATTTTTGCACCAAAACGCGGCAATTGACTTCAAAAGCGTCACCAAGAACCACGCTGCACGTTATAATATAATTAGAGGTGGAGGAATGGGTGAGCGGTTGAAACCGGCGGTCTTAAAAAATTAAATCGCCGGTTCGCTGTCTCGTAGAAAAATCAACTAAATCTCTTTGCCAGCCGTAAGATAGCGTAAGTTTCTGTTTTCTGGATTTGCTCGTTTTGCGCGAGTTTTAGTGACAATTTGGTGACAGTCGCTGATTTTGGCCCCTCGCGCACATGAGTGTTGCAAATTCAACCTCAAATTACTCGCCGCAGTGGGGAGCTAGCCGTGGGTTTTTGCATAAAAGTTACTTCCCTCGCAACAATGCGAAATGGAATAATCCATTTCACTGCCTTGGCGTAGAGAAGGCAGTGGGAAATAATGAAAACGGCAATCCTCGGCTGGGGTTCCCTCCTTTGGGAGGGCGGCCTCGAGTTCGACAAATGGCATGGTCCGTGGCAATACGACGGACCTACGCTCAGAATCGAGTTTTCCAGAGTATCCAAGCGCCGATTGGGAGCCCTAACCCTTGTCATCGACCGTGAGCATGGTTCACCTGTGATGGTGGCCTGGTGCCTAAGCAAGCGTGAGAGGCTTGACGACGCGATATGCGACCTCCGATGTCGAGAGGATGCTGCAGTTAAAGACATCGGTTACGTGCGTGCGGACGAGCAAACCACTCCCCAGGCGCATCCAGAGAAAGAAGAGCCAATGATCGCCTGGGCGAGGGGAAGGAAGCTTGACGCGGTCATCTGGACAGCGTTGGAAAGCAACTTCGCCGAGAGTGTGAAATCTCCCTTCTCAGTGGATTCCGTCATTTCCTACATGAAAGCACTGGATCCCGCGGCGAAGGCTAAGGCTGCCGAGTATGTGTGGCGAGCGCCTCCATTCGTTAAGACACCGGTGCGGTCCGCACTGCAAACAGAACCATGGTTCTCTAATCCAGAAAATTAGGAAATACGGGTTGAACGGCAATAGGGCGGGATGGACAGTGCTCGTGGACGCAGGACAAAGAAGAAAGCGGACGGTGCGCCGGGCCGGGTTTATTCTCCGCAGCTGGCGGGGACGGCGCTCAGGCTTTTGAATTGCTTGCTCAGTGACAATCCCTGACTTTGATAGGAGGACCCTATGCCCTGGCCGTAGAGTTTCTCTGGAAGACCAGCCATCCTGAAGTAATTGACTCTTCCCACCGTTTGTTTGTCCTCTAGTAGGATTGGAACCTCATGGGCTCGCACCTCAAGGACAGCTCTTGTGCCCTTGATCTCACCACTCTCGCCATAGCCGAATCCAGGATCAAAGAACCCTGCGTAGTGAACGCTAAACTCACCCAACGACGGGTCATACTGTTCCATCTCAGCCGCGTGATCGGGAGGCACCCCTAGCCTCTCCTTTGACGCTAACAAGTAGAAATCACCTGGCTGAAGGACTAAGCGGTCCGATCTTGCACTGGTGATGAAATCCCAGTACTCCGAGGGTTCGTAGGCGCCCACCCTGCCTAGATCAATTGCCGGAGTTTTTTTCTTGGCCCTGTACGCTACCACTCTATGCCTGTCAGCGTCCTGGAGGTTGACCGTCAAGAGTAGTCCTCCACCAATGGTCGCAGCTGCCGACACTACGCGCGTTTTGGGATCTTCCTGCGACTGCGTCGTCCCATTTCCGTTCTCGTAGTAGACGAGCTTTTGCCTGCGATCCATACTCCGCAAGTAATCGTCGTCCCGGAGCGGGCTCCCCCTCCAGAAGCGAAGTTGATTCAGCTTTGTCCCTGCCCGCACGATGATAGGAAATGTCCGAGGAACAACTTCTACATAAAGATCACCACTGTAGCCGTCGGGTATTTGTTCGAACTCCGAGCTGCCGTCAGTCATTAACCGAGTGAAAATGTCCAGCCGACCTGTGGTGCTCTTCGGGTTCGCTTTTCCGCTAATATTCCGTGGCAGTGCGAGACTTTCCACCAGCGGAATGATGTATACGTTCCCTCTCTTCAATAGGGTTGGCCCAGTGAGGTCGATCACGTCGAGCTGCAAGGCTCTAATCTTGGCGCCGATGGTGGACGATCGAGTGGGAAGGAAACTGGCTTCGACTTGATATGCGACTCGACCGAGCCGCAAATCAATAGATGCGGGCTGGATCTGATCTTCCGCAACATCTTCGGCAGAACAAATCTTGCCAGTTCTTATGAGTTCTCGGATTTCCTGTGAGGGCAGAATGCCCTGTCTGCGGGCTTCAGACGATGCCATTCCCGAAAACAAAGTCTGAGACGACGCTGCTTTCATCGATTACATCCGTTGTGGACAGTCAGATTGTAGCTCCTCTATGTGGCCCTACTCAAGGTGCTAACAATGAAGTCGGGCATTGCTTCAAATCTCTTAGTCTGGGTGCAGGCTGTTGCGCCCCCTGGAGCATCCCCATGGTGAGGCCAATTAAGAGTTAGCCGGGAGTCAGTGCGCCTTTGAAGCGGTGTCCAATGCCTTTCGCGCTCTTTCTGCGAGCTCAAGAGCATAATAGTCCGCATAGCAGCGCATGCTGCAGAACCCTCCCTCGCTTTTGCGGCCGCTTCCAACGCGTGTACCCTCGGGAATGACGTTGCCGCAAAAAGGGCAGACGTTTTGTTTCCACAATTCCAATAGATATTCAGTTTCCGACATCGTCATGCAGCATCCCAGGCATTCGCCTCACCGTCCTAAGGTTTTGAAAAGTATGACACGAAGTGTGCAATTGTCAAAAGCAGAGTGGCGATGATAAGAGCTAGGTCGACGAACACATGATATACATCTAAGAGGTCGCGCATCTTACGCCAGATGTTGCGCTTTGCATCTCCTTCAATTTTCTTTGGAGAGCCGCCGTAGAGATTTGCGCCGTCCAGTACCTGATGCAGAGTGAGTGCGCAAAAACGATCCGAGCGCTTGAGCCGCACTATTTCTTTTCCTAAGTTAAAAACTGTGACGAGTAGAGGCCCGTCATATCCTGGATCGACCTTAGATATCGTGTTGGATAGACCCCTCTGGAGAAGCGACACTTTCGGAACAATGTAGCCAAACATTGACTTGGGCAGACGAACCTTTTCTTCTGTCTCAATAATCACCGCTGCGCCCGGTAGTAGGTTTATTTCAGATCCCGTTGGTAAGTTTTTCTTGCCCACCTCACGATGGTCCTTGTATTCCGCGCCAACTCGCAGATCGTAGCTAACATTTGAGGCTTTTGCGAGAAGCTGCAGCGGGTCCAGGTTTTGTATCCACATGGCATTCCCATTATCACCACGGGCATGGTTAAATGCGTCTTCCGTTTGCACAATTGTGTGTTCCCTGACGAGGGGGATTACGGACATAGTTGTGCCTCCCTTTCGCGCCCGGCGCGCATAGACTCCCATTCGGCTCGACGACGGGCATCGCGCTCTCGCACCGCCCGTGTCGTTGGGTCAACGAAGGTCGCTAAGAAGTCCAAGTCTTCGTCAGGTACGGCGTACTTCAAGCTAGGAACCCGTCGAAGTTCGGATTTCTCTTATCACTCCATTTTTGTCCTTGCATCTTGCAGGAAACAGATTACGCGCCACGATTATCAGCAGTGTGCCGAGTAACCCATCGAATGCCATGCTGACATACTTTGCAATATCGCCACCGTGTGCTGAAAATGCCGCATAGAAAAGGAAGACTGAGTTTGCTACAAACAGCACGATTAAAACACAGAAAAAACCTAGGGCCATATGGCGCGTCGTGCGGTCCGTGTCAAGTTTACTTAAGACTTGAGCTGTCTTAAGTTCCCTGTCCGACAGCGATGGATGTTGGTCTGTCATTTAGCCTGTAAAATTTCACTTTGGAAAGTGAATTAGTAGGAAGTTCAACTTCCTCGGGGTGCCCGCCTTCCTCTTGTGTGCACGTCACAGTTTGGGGCAGTCCATCTTCGGTATCGGCACTTGCAGCCACGCTGCCATCAGGGCACCGAACCTCAACACCGCACCGCAGCCAGCCTTGTTTCAACCCATCCTCAAGAATCTCTACGGCACTGGAATATGACACGTCGAGCAAGCTGCGCACATTTTCAACGTAAATCTTGTCAGGATTTAGCTGACTGATTGCGTCCCGCGACAGTCTTTTGCTAGGAAAGTACCTAGCCATTGTGCTTAAGAATTTCTCTAACCACATTGTCTGTGTCCGTCTCGTGCTCAGTATATCTGGTGAAGGCTAAATATCCGTCCGCTGGAGTAGTGTAGAACGCGGAAGCGTCTGACAAAGCTTTGGACTTTATTTTGAACTTCGCGTTAAGCAAAGGGGATTTTAAGAGAACTTCGTACAGTTGCGGCTTTTTCTCCCGAACGCCACACTCTTCGTCCATCGTGGTGGATTCAGTGGAGTAGGGGTCCTTGTATACGACCCGCACGCAATCTATAGAGTAGTCCTTCCAGAGTTTTTTTATTCCTTTGTGTAAATCCGCCTTGCCAAGCGGCGCCTCCACTGTTTTCAGCATCGCATTTATCAGAACCGTTTCATCTGTCTCTTTTCGCGCTGCAACGTAGCTTCGGTCTCCAAAATGTGCGCTGAGACTTTTCTCAATGACAATAAGCCGAACGATGGCAGCGCTTCTTGTGTATTCAAAACGAAATGGCCAAAGGAATTTCAATTTGGCGTCTTCGTAAGGCTCTGTCAATACGGCACTGAATTCTGCCCAATATAGAAAGAGGGCAGAGCCCTCGGTCTCTTCCTGCTTTTCTAGAACCCGTTCGCCAGTTCCTGTTCCTGCCGTGGGAAGCTTTTTGATTTCCTTTTCATGGCTGAAGACATAGATGTGCTGCTTGCAGCATGAGAAATATCGGTTCACGAACTCTACGATTGAAGTCCGTTTTTCGGTGGCAACAACATCCTTAGCCACGTCCTCCTTGTGCCCCTTTATTTTCGGCCAGTGGTCTTTGATTTTGCTGACAGGGAATAATTCGAGAAGATTTATCAAGTCTTGGGCTGCTGCAGTTGAGAGGACTGCCATTTCAATACAATACTCTTTTAGAGAAGGTTAGTGTAGGCAACAGTATACCACGATATAACCGTAAGTTAGCGCGATCATTCCGAAGAGCACCCGGGTCTAACTGCGACTGCAACCGGAATCTTCGCGGCTTAGGTAGTTGCTATTCGGCTGATGATCCGCCTGTTCCGCTACGTTTGCACTTCCTAGGATTGCGCTGCCGATGGAAAGCATATGACATCGACCGGATTGACTTTCAGCTCTGGAACCCGAACTCCGGTCACTTTTTCAAACGTCTCGGGCGCAAAATGAAGTCCCTCGCACAGACCCTGCAAGGTCATATCGACCCTGCTACCGAGCCCGTTCAGAGCAGCAACGAGTAATTCTGGAGGTTGAAATTCCGGCTCTTGAGGCTCGCCGTTCGTTCTCCAACCCATCTTGGACATGTACTGGAACGCTCGTCGATAGCCCACGGCTCCGAGCAGCCCAAGATCGTACGCGCGCTTTACGATAGCGGCCGCACTAACCCGCCAACGACCTTTCAGATCGAAGATATGTCTCCACGAGAACGGTACGGTTCTGAAGTCACGAGCGAACGCGTTGCGCGGCATGAGAAACGCGCTGGCATACCGATTAGCCGCTGTTTCTGTTTCCTCGTCCCCGGTCGACATTCCTGCGTGCATCACGAGATGTCCGCACTCATGTGCAATATCAAAGTGCCAGCGCGACGTACTTCTCACACTCTGGTTCAAGAAGATGACAGTTGTGGCACCGTTCCGCGAAAAAGCGTCGACCTTGGTCGACGGAACTACGTGCGGAACAATGATGACCCCGGCACGTTCGAGGACGCGACCGATCTGCAGAATGGGACCTTCGAGGTCAAGGTTCCAATGGCGACGGCTTTGTTCAGCGGCGCTTTCGATTTCCTCGGGTGTCGATGCGGGTATCTTCGGTACGTAAATAGCTGGGAACTTGAAGTGAGAACTCAGTCTTTCAATGACCATTCCCAAGAGAGTTGCATGAGCACGAATTTGCGTTTTCAAACGCTCAGGAGTGCTTCTCCGATGCCGAAAACTACATTCCTCCTCGCGGAATGCATCATTCACAGTTTCGTAAAAGAACTCTGGCCTGAAACCCAAAACGTCCGCAAAAGCCTCCACAAGATCATGTGTAGGATCTTTCCTCTTGCCTGTCTCGTATTGGGAAACCAATGCGTGGGAGGCTGCGACTTGCCAACCGACCCCCTTCTGAGTCAAATCGTTAAATTCCCGCGCAAGCTGCAGGCGTTCGCCAACGAATACTCTACCGCGAACCGGCATGGCGGCCCTTTAGCTTCTTCCTTTCGTCCTGATTCTTCACGGGCTCAAGCTGAGGAGGTGGTACGTCAATAGGTTTGGAGCGAAGGGGGGCAACGGTTTCTAGCTCAACGTCGAATGGGATTTTGTAAGTTTCAGTGACGCTACCCTGCTTGTCTATCTCAACGACAGACACGCCAGACACATCGCGCTTCTCGTCGACTTCAACCGCAAGGCGCAGAATTTGATCCACCAAACGGATGCCATCGATCTGGAGCGCCAATTGTTGCTGATACAGTTCCGCATAACTGACGGACACATAGTTCCCGGGCGGGTCGCCTGCTTCGCCTCTGTAAAATCGAATGGGCACCGATCCTATGGCGAATGTGAACCGCAAGGGCTTTTCGTACTCAGGCAATATTGTAAGCCACTCAAATTTTTCGGCAGCCTCTTGGAACGCATGGACAGTTCGAGCATAGACACGGCAGCCCAAACTCCATTCGTTGTCACCGGCATCGGCCTCGTGGAGCGCGACGGTCTCGCGTCTCACATCGCGGATTATGCCTGCCACAATGCGGAGGCGTTCCGGGAGAAGGGGTGGGTACTTGGACCACGGTTCGAAGTGTAGGCTCATGAAGGACTTATACAGGAGTGGTGACATCGATGCAAGTAATTTAACTGTCTTGTGATTTTAAACAGATCTGTTGAGTCTTAACCGGTCTGTGGAATCTTAACTTCAATGTTGAAATTTAACACCCTATGTCGCGCCTGCGACCTACCCCAAAGTCTTACGATTCGGTCAAGCTTTCGAAGGGGATTGTTGATGTTGGGTCACGGTAGCACAAGGGCCAAGCCGCAGCTCAAACATGATCGCTTCACAGGACAATTGCCTGCCATCAATATAGGATGCCGGATTCCGCAGACGTTCAATGCTGGGCGAGGCTGAGAGAGCATTGGTTACGATATAGATGCAGTACCGATCTCGTCTTGCTGCATCGCGGGCTGCCTCCCACTCATTTGCGGTGAGATTGACGCATGTTACGACCTTTCCTACGGAAGACTTGACCTCAATAAAGAACTCTTTACCGTCATCGTCGAACGAGGTGATGTCCCAGCCGAAGAATTCTCTCACCGGTCCGTGCCAGCGAACGCGATCGGCAAGGTCTTTACGGCCAATCTCAATCAAGCGCTCTCGTTCGTAACGCATCACGACTCGTTCACCAGCATCGCCAACTTTTCGGGACTGGGGCGAGTAGCGGCGCCTCTGACCGGTAGAGTCGCCCGAAGCACGATTTTTTTGTGGCTGCCGCGGTTTGAAATCGTGCACTTCGATCGTCTCCACGCGGGCAACCGGTTCAACCACTGCTTCTACTAAACGTTCGACCGTCACATCCAGTGGATCAGAGACTATTTCCGTATAAAGTTTCACAAGCGCTTGTAGATCTGCGACAAGCTGGGATTCCTCTGGTAGCGCACTGATGCGGTAGGGTGCATACGAGAGAATTGCGGCCTGCTGATAAGAATAGTGCAACTTCTGGCGTGGTTCAGCGGCGAGGTCGATGGCCCCGCGTGCCAAATGCGCAGGTATCATGTGATCGAACATCTGCTGAAGACGGGCTGCGGCCAATCGCATCCGCGGGAATGCCTTCGACGGCCCACCAAATTGTTCTTCGAACTGAGTGGTTCCGAAAGCCAGGCTGAGTGTGACCGCGGACAAATCGGTAGAGAAGAGATAAACAACATAGAAACCTGTGGTCGCGCTAGTGGTGAGTCGCCGATCGAAGAGCGCAATCCATGGGGCAGCAGTTATGTTGCCGGCACCTGTTGATCCCTCTGGTGTGATGGTGTCGAAGGCAGCCACCTCATGTTGTAGCGTCTGAGGTAATTGTCCTACGACTAGAGCGTAGACGAGATCGTTCCGGTCGACTTGTACTTTTTGGTGATAGCGCGGCCAGCCGGTAGCGATCTGTTCAATCAGATCTGTGATTGTCATTATTCCTCTCCAGGTTAAAGGGTCTCTATGTAATCCACCGAAACAACGAAAACAACAACTTTTCCTGACATCGCCCAAGTGGGCGCTAAGCCTTAGCCGTGTGCTACGGCACAGTGCACGCCCACGTTGGGTCAAAAGTCCCTGCACAGCCCCGCACACGTGCGGGCCTGCGTTTTGGCACACTGGCTCGCTCCCAGGGCACATACGCAAGTTCTGAGCCTGAGATATCTGCGAAAATCCGAGGTTGTCAAAAAAGCGGCAGAATCTCTGGAGCTGAGCCAAGACATTCGACGGTTGGTGATTTGCCTCGGCAGCACAAACAAGATTCACGAGCTAAGCCACGATTGTTTTGGCCATTTCAAACAAATGCTGGAATGGTGCACAGAGTACGCCAATTCATTGGACCCAACAAACCGGTTGCCGGACATATGGTAAGAAACCGCATTGAATCCTTGGTGTAGCGCACCAGCTGCCCATCACCGCTCGTCACTACCCACAATTCCCAAACGAACAACGCAAAGATAATGCAAATTGACTGATTTCAGATACATTTCAGAGTGCTCTGACGTTTCCAGACGCGCCGAGCCGAACGCATTTGCCTACGTTGGCGGATACAGGCCCAAGGGGGAATTGATAAACTCATGGAAACTTGGAATCGGGAGGAGCTTTACGGTGAAGTTTGGGCACAGCCGCTTGTAAGAGTCGCCGCAAAATACGGGATCTCAGCTGTGGGGTTGGGCAAGGTCTGCCGCAAGCTCCAGATTCCGTTACCGGGCCGGGGCTATTGGATCAAAAAGGAATTTGGTAAGCCAGTTGAACACTTACCGTTGCCGCTGGCGAGAAACTTACCTGTCGTGCAGCGTTTCAAGTTTCCGCCACCCGAAGGTGGGCCTTCCTCCCAAATTCCAACTTCGGAAGAATCACCGACCGACGCCGAGTACCTTCGAATTGTCGAATTTGAATCTCGCAAAATTACGCTAAACCCAGGTACGAAGTGGCACCCTCTCGTCAAGGATGCGGAGCGTATTCTGAAGCACGGCGGCACGGACGAAAGGGGCATTTTCCAGCCACCTCGCAATGAGCCATGCCTCGATCTCCGTGTTTCAAAGGAATCGCTTGGGCGAGCTCTGGTTTTCGTCAATGCTGTGATTCTGGCGCTTGAGGCTGAAGGATTCTCTGTAACGTTGAAGCCAGGCAAGCATGAAACAGGAGCCGAGATCTTCGGCCATCGAGTTCACTTCGCAATGGCGGAGAAAGCTCACGTGGTGGCACGGAGGGAAGTCAAGGAATACTCATGGACAAGAACGGTGATGGATTACAAACCGACGGGCGTACTTGAATTTCGCGTGGGCGACTACGACTACGGTCATAAATTCCGCGACAGCAAGAAAGTGCGATTGGAATCGAACCTATCAGGCTGCGTAGGTGCATTGCTGCGCAAGGGACGTGCTTGCTTGCTGTCAGCAAAGTTGGAGGAGCAACGTAGGATTGAACGTGCAGCGAAGGAACGAGAGATTCAAGTACTGGCCAAACAGATCGCTGACGAAGAGAAGAAAGTGAAGGATCTGGAAACTTGGGTCTCAAATTGGAGCAGGGCTCAGCAGATGCGGGATTTCATTGCTGCCCTGGAGAGAATATGGGCGCAAGAAGGACACGATCTTTCCCCCGAGGCCGCAAAAGGACAGCGTATCATTTGGATGAAGCAACAAGCCGATCGGCTTGACCCTATGTTGCCCAACCCTCCGTCGATTCTCGATCGAAGGTCTGACCTAAGTAAGTGGTAAGCGGCACACGTTTGATTAGTGCTGGGTAGCTGGCCATCGCGCTGCCGAATCCCTATTCATCGAACATCGTAGGGTCAGGTGATGGGCACAAAAATTGGGCTCATGCGGCAGCAAGTCTGCAACTACTTTCCTGTAGAGCGGCTCCGCAAGCGGTACAGGGAAATCAGAGACAAGAGAGTTGATTGGATTTGTCAATGGACAAGAGGAAAATCAACATGACGCTCAGTGCGAGACCTGCGTTTCGACGTCGGTGATTCCTCGTTCTGCTTTTGGCGGCTATTGCAGTGTCGATAACGGCTTCAAAAATCGATCGGGAACCAATCGAAGATATAACTCGGTCGATTTCAACAGAGCGTGGCCCATGTAGCCCGACAGCACGGGCAGCTTTTGTCGCAAATCCTTACCTTCGCGAACCCAAGCTTCCAAAACATGCACCGCGAAGGTGTGTCTCAGATCATGCATTCCGGGCGTCGGGCTGTAGCCGTGCTCTTGATGAATGCGCGCCCGCGCACAGATGCGCACGAAGTTGTACCGCAAGGTGTTACGTCTCAGTGGTCTACCGTCACGCGTCACAAAAACGAAATCCGTTCCTCCCCTTTGTTGGGCGCTCGACTGAAGGTATAGATCGAGTGTATTACGGAGAGTCCGGCTGATCGGAAGCATCCTCCTTTGGTCTCCCTCTGGCCGGCGCAAACTCACCATCTTGTTTTGGAGGTTGATGTCCGATACGCGAAGATTGATGGCTTCATAAACGCGCGCCCCCGTTCCGTAGATGAAGAGCAGAAAGGTTCGCATGGTCATCGGGTCAAAAAGAGGGGTACGTTCGATGGCCATGAGAAGTCGAACCAGCTCGGTTCTTGAAAAAATATAGGGTCTGAACGGCGGAGGCAGGGCCGCTTGCGGGCGGGGCATGGGCAGGCTGGCGAGCTTGTGGCGCGACAGCCAAAACTGGAAAAAGGATCGAATGATTTGGTATTCGCGCCACCAAGAATAGGCCGACATGCCTGATCCGTCGAGGTAAGTGGATATCTGCTTGGGCGTGACTTGATCGAGCGGACGATCTCCCGCGGAGCGCAGCAAAGTCCTTAAAGCACCCTCGGCTCTCGCAAAGCGTACACCTCGCCCACGCTTCCAGGCCGCGTACTTCGCGATCGCCGTCGAAAATCTCAAAGAGCACCGATCAAGTCAATCGCTGCGACCTCTCGCAGCATATGGGTGCTCAATCTGGCATAGACGTTGACGTTTTGCGTGTCGCGGTGCCCCAAAAAGTCGGCGATGTCGATAAAAGATAAGCCGTTATGGAGCAGGCGAGTCGCGCAAGCATGGCGGAGCGATTGCGGGCCGGTGTGTTTAGAAGAGATACGCAGCTTTCGCATGCGGCTCCGCACGACATCTGAGACGCTGTGCGCCACCAGCGGTCGAAGGGGAGCCTTCAGCGTCATGAAAACTTGGGGGCAGGACGAGCGCGGACGCGCGGTCTCAATGTAGCGACGAAGGGCTGTTCCGAGCTCTTCGCTCAACGGGAATTGCTGAAAACCTTCTCGCTTGGCCCGGCGAACCGTAAAGCGACTCGCTATCCAGTCAATGTCGGTGAGCAGAAGATTCGCTGCTTCGCTTCTTCGCAACCCATACGTGGCGAAGAGCAACAAGAGCGGTTTGGCGCGGAGGTCGCTCGGATCGGAGCCTCGCGTCGCTTCGAGGATTCGCTGAACGTCCTTCCAAACGGGCCCTTGCCGCTCAAACAACTCACGCCGCAAGGGCGGCAGGTGAATGGCGCTCGCAATCCCCGCCTGACACCAATCCCGGCTCTCAGCGTGGCGAAAGAAAGCTCTCAAGCAGCTCGACTCACTATGTCGGGTGACGGGATTGCGGTCTTCCAGCGGTTTGCGGCTGGTGTAAGCGTCGATGTCCATCAGACGAATCCCGCGAAGTCCTCGATGCCGCCTTGCATACCATTTGAGGAAGTCGGCGGCACGGTAACGCCGCCCGCGAATGGTCGCTTCCGAGAGACCGCGTTCGGAGGACATCGTCGAGACGTAGTCTTCCAAGTATTTCGAGAAGGGCTGGGGCAGGCGCGGATATTTTAGTTTTCCTTCGAAGCGCAGGAATCGTCGCGCATTCTGGGCAAAGCACCTAACGCCAGACTGTCCGGCCGGATATTGTTTGCCTTGATTGCGAAGTGTGTTCCAACGGTCAGCCGCGCGGTCAACCTCTTCTAGTGTTACGTCGCGGAGCTTACGTAGGCCGAGAATGTTGACGACTTGAATTAGATAAGTGGCCGCAATGCGAATCGCTGACCGTCTAGTTCCAGCCGCTTCCAGATGAGTCAAAAACCGTTCGCGTTCCTTGGCCAGCGGCGCAGATCCGTGGCGTGCGATTGCCGTTGGGCTCTCAAAATACCTGTCGAACACGCTGGTGCCTCCAGATTCGGCCTCTCTACGTGGAGGATTTGAGAAGCTACCTTAGGGGACGACGACTCTCAGTTCCTGTTATCCCGTAGGAGTTTCATCATCTGCTGCTCTTTGTCCAATCGATAGAAGAACGCAAGGCACTGCTCGCACTTTCCTTCGTTTAGGCGCGCCACGAATTTGAAGATGTCCGCTTTGCGAAATTCCCGGCAAGGGTTCGGATTGGGCGGGTTACGCAGAACTGCCAGAACTTCATCAGGCAAACCGTGATTTCTCTTTTTGTGTGGCATTTCCTGTTCTAGCTCATCGTGCCATGAATGCTGGAAATCCTTTGAACATCTGAGACAGCCTGGTTGGAAAACCAAGCAAGGCTCTCCATTTTCAGCACACTCGGCCCCTAGTACTCCTATAGTACCTTCTTCAGGTGATTACTGGAGTCGCTTTCAAGGGATTCTCCCGATAGACGACTCCATGAAATTACGATAGCTTCCCCGCGTCGTCACCCACACTGACGGCAAATTACAGCCTCCACGCTCCAGCTCGATTTGGTCCGTGGAACATCCGGAGGCACTATGCGAGTGGCTCGGTTCGTCCTTTCCCTCTCTATTTCCTTTTCGTCTTCGGTTTCCCTTGAGGCCCAACAAACCGCCGCATCGAGCGCACAATCGCAACAGCTTCTTCAACGATCTCTTAGCGCCCTAGCTGGTAGCCAAACGCTCACCGACGTCACTCTCTCCGGCACCGTCCGCCGTATCACCGGCGCTGACAACGACACCGGCAGCGCTTCTTTCAAGGCCCTCGCCTCGGGGGCCGGCCGCTCAGATCTCAGCCTCTCATCCGGCCCACGCACTGAAATTCAAAATCTCTCCGCCACCTTTCCTGCAGGCAGCTGGTCAGGCCCTGACGGCGTCGCCCACGCCATGGCTTTCCACAATCTCCTCACCGAGCCTGCCTGGTTTTTTCCTGCCTTCGCCATCGCGCGTCGGCTTTCGACCCTCGGCCACGTTGCGACCTACGTCGGCCGCGAAAGCCACAACGGCCAGGCCGTCGAGCACCTTTCCGTTTCGCAAACTTCGCCTTTTCCTGTCATCTCCAAAGGCCTCTCGTTCGAACACCTTTCCCAGGTCGACTTCTTCCTCGACTCCACTACGCTTCTTCCCGCCGCCATCACCTTCAACATTCATCCGGATAGAGACGCCGGCCTCGACCTCCCCGTCGAAGTCCGCTTCAGCGACTATCGAGCGGTGAATGGCGCCCAAGTCCCTCATCATGTCCAGAAATTCCTGAATAACTCGCTCATTCTCGATTTCCAGGCAGACTCCGTTACCCTCAACTCCGGCCTTTCGGCCAGTTCCTTTTCGTTGTAGGAGTACGACATGTCGTGCTCGCTTTTTCAGACTAAGAGGAGACTCACGATGATTCGCACACGCCGATTCTTCTACTCCCTGATCGTGCTCGCTCTCGCCTCTAAAACCGCCTTCCCTCAAGTCCAAACCGGTACTCCCCCCTTCGGCTCTTTCTCCGGTGGCCCGGACATCATCAACAACGCCAACCTCAATGTGCATCTCACGATTCCTGTGCTCCGCAAGCCAGGTCGTGGAACAAATTTCGCATACGACATCAGCTACGATTCTTCCGTCTGGTACCCAGTTGGCTCTAGCGGCAATCAAAGTTGGCAGCCGGTATCTGCCACGTGGGGATGGCAGGGGCTCGTACCCGGCGGGAATTCATATATTACGTACGCGATGACTTACACTTCAGGGACGTGCTGGAACGGTGGACCAACGTCTTATCAGGAGTGGTCGTTCAACAGTTTTGTGTATTACGATCCTTTTGGTGTCGCTCATGTTTTTAATTACAGTCCTGTTTACTTTCAGTCGCCCGGTGGCTCCAACTGTCCCCCAAATGGGGCCCAGCCAAGTAGTCCCCAGCCCCAAGTCGCCTCCGATGGGTCGGGTTACACCTTATATGCTTCTCCGAATAGCGGCTATGCAACAGCGTACATGGTCGCTTCCAACGGAGCCACCATCAACCCTCCGGTCGGTCCGTCTCCACCCGGAAGCCAAGGATCATCTTCAATCACAGACCGCAATGGCAATAAGATCACCTCCAACAACGGAGTGTATACGGACACCTTAGGCACCACAGCCCTAACGGTCGCCGGGACTGCTCCCAGCAACACTACTTTCACTTACACGGCTCCGTCTGGCGCTTCAGCTCCGTACACGGTTTCCTACAGGACCTACACGGTGAAGACCAATTTCCTGTGCTCCGGTATTTCCGAGTATGGAGCAACAAGCTCGTCACTCGTGGACCGCGTCACACTGCCTGACAATTCCTACTACCAATTCAATTACGAAGGCACGCCTGGATATTCTGGCGACGTAACCGGCCGCATTGCTTCGGTTCAGCTTCCAACAGGCGGCACAATCTCCTACACCTACACGGGCGGCAATAACGGCATCATTTGCTCGGACGGTAGCTCCGCTGGGATACAACGCTACACGCCCGACACGGGCACGAACTATTGGAATTATGCGCACACCCAACTCTCCGGCGCGCATTGGCAAACGACCATAACAGCTCCACAGCTCCCATATGACAGCACTGGAAACCAAACTCTTATCGACTTCCAGGGAATCTATGAAACCCAGCGCCAGTCGTATCAGGGTTCGACATCCGGCACGCTCTTGCAGACTATTAAAACCTGCTATAATGCGTCGACTTTCCCTTGCACAACCACGGCTGTGGCTCTCCCCATCACACAGCGTAGTATCATCAATCAACTTGGTTCCAGCGGGCCTCAATCGGAGGTGGTTTTTTTCTATAACGGTTTTGGCCTTGTCACTGAAGAGGACGATTATGACTTCGGATTTTCTGGTGCGCCAGGACCGATTCTAAAGGTAAACCTCATCACCTACGCGAGCCTTGGAGGAGGCCTGAGCGCGTTCCCGCAAACCGTCGCCGTTCACAATAGCACCGGAGCAACAACGTTCCGTCAGGATATCACTTACGACCAGTCTGGAAGCGACAATACGCCGTGCGTCACCGGCGCGCCGCAGCACGACGATTCGAACTACGGTTGCAGCTTCACCGTTCGGGGGAACGCCACATCGGTCACGTCGTATATAAACCCCTCCGCGCCCTCAGGCGGCATTACGCAAACTTTCACCTACGATTCGATGGGCAACCTTCGGACCACTAAAGATTCGTTGAACAACACCTCGACGCTCGCTTACTCGCCGGATGCTTGGGCCAACTCCTACTGTAATCCGTCGAGCACTAGCTACGCCTACCCAGTTAGCGCAACCAATGCGCTAAACCAAGTCACCAGTTTCAAGTACTACGCCTGTGCCGGCCTGCTTGGGTCAACGACCGACCCCAACAGTCAAACGACCAGCGTCAGCTACGATTCCCTCCTTCGTCCCCTAGAAACCGACTTCCCCGATGGCGGCAAAACAAATGTGACCTACAACAGCCTCACCAGCATCACCACGACAATCAAGATGAACTCCACCCAAAACATCACCGGCACCGTTCTGCTCGATGGTCTTGGCCGCACCAAGCAGGGCCAACTCGGCGATCCCCAGGGCGTCGATTACACGGACACGGCCTACGACGTTGTTGGCCGCGTTGCTTCAGTCTCGAATCCCTACCGCTCCACCACCGACTCCACCTATGGCCTCACCTCCTATCGCTATGACGCTCTGAGTCGTCCGACCTTGGTCATTCCCCCAGATGGCAGTTCCTCGGCGAGCAACATTTCGGCGACATACTCCAATAACGTTTCCACAGTCACCGACCAAGCCGGCAAAAAGCGCCAGACCACCGTCGACGGCCTCGGTCGGCTCACCCAAGTCACAGAAGATCCCGGCGGCTTAGGCTACATCACGACTTACTCGTACGATACGCTTAGCAACCTCATCGGCGTCGTCCAGAACAGCGGGCGTCAGCGCACATACACTTACGATGCACTCTCGCGCCTCGTCTGCGAAGGCAACCCGGAAATCCAAATCGCCACCTGCCCCAATCCGGACAATGGCTCCTACACAACCGGCACCATTCGATATGGTTACGACAGCAACAGCAACCTCACCAGTAGGCAAGCCCCCGCGCCTAACCAAACCGGCTCCGCCACCGTCACTACCACCTATTCATTTGACGCGTTAAACCGGCTCAAGCAAAAAAGCTACTCGGATGGTTCCACACCTACGAACTATTTCAATTACGATCAATCCTCCGTTTGGGGAGCGACGATTTCCAATCCGATTGGACAATTGACGAACATGAGCACAAGCACCTCGACCGGCGCTATATTTAGTTATGACCCGATGGGCCGGACCACACTCTACGCGCAATGCACACCCTTGAATTGTGGGACAGGGAGCTTTAACACAAACTATGCTTACGACCTAGCTGGCAACGAGACCTCTTACTCGAACGGAGTTGGCATAACCTTCACGCAATCCTTTGACGCCGCTGCTCGCCCGACTGCTCTCACCAGCAGCTTAGTCGATTCTCAGCATCCCGCTACGCTATTCACTGCCGATTCGTCCATCGGCTACTTTCCTAATGGAGCGCTACGCAAAGCCGCTTTTGGCAACGGGCTTACACAAAGCAATGTATTCAATAATCGACTTCAGCCTTGTTTGATCGATGTGAACAATAACAGCACAACTCTGCAAACCTGCAATGACAGCACCCCCAGCGGAAATGTTCTGGACCTCTGGATGGGATACAATGCAGGTACATCAAACAACGGCAATGTCATGAATTGGAACGCGACGGGCAACCAATCCTTCGTCCGCACCTTCGGCTACGACTCACTCAACCGCTTGGGCACCCTCAATCAATCAAGCGGCAGCGCTACTGGTTGCAGCGCCACTTTCAATCTTTCCTGGACCTATGACGCGTGGGGCAACCGCACGGACCAGACCGTCAACAGTGGCACTTGCAACCCTTTCCATGCCACGGTGAACACGCAGAACCAACTCGTCGACCCTATCAATAATGTCTACAAGTACGACGCCGCCGGCAACATGACCAACGACGGCAACCACACCTATTTTTACGACGCTGAGCATCGACTTGCGCAAGTCGACGGAACACTCGGCACCTGCTCCGCTGCAACCGCCTGCTACAAGTACGATGCCGTCGGTCTCCGCGTAGAAAAGGCCACCGGGTCAACCTACCTCGATTACATCTATGCCCCTTCCGGAAATGTCCTCACGGAGTGGTGCACCAACTGCAGCGGATATACGGGACCTACCACCGAGTATACTTATCTAGGGGGCAAGTTTGTGGCTGAATACAAGAACAGCACAACCTATTTTGCCCATTCCGATCATCTCGGCTCCGCTCGCCTCCTCACAGCGCT
>Ga0206999_10130_pt1 | contig 19384 bp, 11 predicted proteins | sample Alteio_BWMinCont_92_FD_153482 | JGI IMG/M metagenome (GOLD analysis project Ga0206999, IMG submission 153482) | Enriched cells from forest soil in Barre Woods Harvard Forest LTER site, Petersham, Massachusetts, United States -... | ecosystem: Environmental > Terrestrial > Soil > Temperate forest >...
TAGACACGTGAATCATTCGTAGATGCCGAAAGGCGTTGAGCACGCCCGTGATTGGCCATTCGTGCAGCCGGTCGTGCAGTGAATCATTCGTAGATGCCGAAAGGCGTTGAGCACTCGCCTCGCTCCACCAGTTCCGCGAGGTTCGCGTGAATCATTCGTAGATGCCGAAAGGCGTTGAGCACCCGATGTGCGGTCGATGCTGCTGAAGGATTTGGGGTGAATCATTCGTAGATGCCGAAAGGCGTTGAGCACTGCGAGTTGCGGAGCGGGCGGATCATTTGCGAGACAGTGAATCATTCGTAGATGCCGAAAGGCGTTGAGCACGACGCCAGCCTGGAGCGCCACTGCCGTCACGACGGGTGAATCATTCGTAGATGCCGAAAGGCGTTGAGCACCGTATGCTTTCGATGCACTTGGAGGAACACAAATGTGAATCATTCGTAGATGCCGAAAGGCGTTGAGCACGGAAGGCATCGTCACCCCTCTTAATTCTCTCGATTAGTGAATCATTCGTAGATGCCGAAAGGCGTTGAGCACTGGTCCCGATCCAGGACCGCCCTTCTCGACGTACTGTGAATCATTCGTAGATGCCGAAAGGCGTTGAGCACGCGATTGCGAACCGCGCCGAAACGGAAGGCGGCGTGTGTGAATCATTCGTAGATGCCGAAAGGCGTTGAGCACCCGGGTGCGTGATCTCCGCCATCAACTATGCGACGTGAATCATTCGTAGATGCCGAAAGGCGTTGAGCACAACCGGAACCGATCCTGCCCACCGCATTTCGGACAGTGAATCATTCGTAGATGCCGAAAGGCGTTGAGCACCGTAATCGCTGGACTTCCGCGCATCCTGACCGTCAGTGAATCATTCGTAGATGCCGAAAGGCGTTGAGCACATGAGTGAGTTTGTGTGTCGCGTCTTTCCTCGCCTGGGTGAATCATTCGTAGATGCCGAAAGGCGTTGAGCACCTCGGCATGCGGGCCGCAAGTGGCAACGACCCCGAGGCGGTGAATCATTCGTAGATGCCGAAAGGCGTTGAGCACCCCTGCCCTCTCGGATCAAGCCCGACAATAGCGGCATCGCGTGAATCATTCGTAGATGCCGAAAGGCGTTGAGCACAAGTACGCCATGAAGCAGAAGTACATCGACGCACCGAGTGAATCATTCGTAGATGCCGAAAGGCGTTGAGCACCAGGTCGTCGGTTGCAAGTTCTACGGCCCCATTGAGTGTGAATCATTCGTAGATGCCGAAAGGCGTTGAGCACATCGTAGCGAAACGATATCGGGAAGTGCTTAGCGAGTGAATCATTCGTAGATGCCGAAAGGCGTTGAGCACAGGAGTCTATGATCTCACTTGTCGGTTGCGGATGTCGCGTGAATCATTCGTAGATGCCGAAAGGCGTTGAGCACCTGCCAAGCAGGCGGCCGTGCAGTTCGCCAAGGGCGTGAATCATTCGTAGATGCCGAAAGGCGTTGAGCACCATATCACGACGCATTCCGTCGGGTGAGACGTGCCCGGGTGAATCATTCGTAGATGCCGAAAGGCGTTGAGCACTTGACCATATCGTTCGGGAAGGCGATAGTTGGGCCTGTGAATCATTCGTAGATGCCGAAAGGCGTTGAGCACGTGGTAGTGATCCGCGGCACCGAATCCGCAGTCGAGGCGTGAATCATTCGTAGATGCCGAAAGGCGTTGAGCACATGAGCCGTTGCCCAGGATGGATTCACTTTCACCGTGAATCATTCGTAGATGCCGAAAGGCGTTGAGCACTGATGGGTTTCACCTGACGGACCCGCCGAGAACTGCTGTGAATCATTCGTAGATGCCGAAAGGCGTTGAGCACTCTGGTATTGGCCGCACACTTGACCAAGGTTCGTGGTGAATCATTCGTAGATGCCGAAAGGCGTTGAGCACCTTCGCGGCTTCTTCGAAGATCAGCGCCAGATTGCGAGTGAATCATTCGTAGATGCCGAAAGGCGTTGAGCACATGGCAACGACTGGAAAAATGCGTTTGGGAAAATGTGGTGAATCATTCGTAGATGCCGAAAGGCGTTGAGCACATTCTCCGCGCGTTCGAACTGTACAAATGGGGCAAGGTGAATCATTCGTAGATGCCGAAAGGCGTTGAGCACGCAATTGCCGTGGACCCGCATGTAAAAATGCTGGTGTGAATCATTCGTAGATGCCGAAAGGCGTTGAGCACGGCGCGGCGTCCCTTTCCGCGTTGCTTGGGATTGGGTGAATCATTCGTAGATGCCGAAAGGCGTTGAGCACATTGTGGATTCCATTCAAAAAAGGAGTGCTGACGATGGTGAATCATTCGTAGATGCCGAAAGGCGTTGAGCACACGGTGACGGCGAATCCTGTTTCCAAACAGTCACCAGTGAATCATTCGTAGATGCCGAAAGGCGTTGAGCACCCATTCATGGCCAGGGACGAGACGGCTGGTTCGACGTGAATCATTCGTAGATGCCGAAAGGCGTTGAGCACGAATGATTGTCGACTACTGACACGGCGTCGACGGCGAAGTGAATCATTCGTAGATGCCGAAAGGCGTTGAGCACCATCGCGTTGATGGCTTCCCACGGGAAACGAAAGTCGTGAATCATTCGTAGATGCCGAAAGGCGTTGAGCACTGGGACTTCGATCTAGCGCTACGCGCGTCACGATTCGTGAATCATTCGTAGATGCCGAAAGGCGTTGAGCACCTTTCCACCGAGTAGTTTGGGTTCGGCATCGCGGAGAGTGAATCATTCGTAGATGCCGAAAGGCGTTGAGCACGGAGGGGGCGACGCGGAAGAATGAAGATCATGACGTGAATCATTCGTAGATGCCGAAAGGCGTTGAGCACAAACTCCAGTCCAGGGCGTCGGGGTTGACGTGTGGTGAATCATTCGTAGATGCCGAAAGGCGTTGAGCACGCCCAGGCACCGGCGACGCCACCGGCCCCGACCCGGCAGTGCGGTGAATCATTCGTAGATGCCGAAAGGCGTTGAGCACACGGGTCGAAAAAGTGAGCCGTCAGCGAGGCGTCGTTGTGAATCATTCGTAGATGCCGAAAGGCGTTGAGCACTTTCGCGCGGAGCTTGTGCGGCTTGTGTTCGTATCGGGTGAATCATTCGTAGATGCCGAAAGGCGTTGAGCACCCACAGCTTGCCCGTGGAGTCCCGGTACATGGACGGTGAATCATTCGTAGATGCCGAAAGGCGTTGAGCACTCAATGACGCGCTGCGCGGCTTCGAACGTCTTGGTGGTGAATCATTCGTAGATGCCGAAAGGCGTTGAGCACCCGAATGAACAGCGCGGAATCGGGATGCCGTCCAGTGAATCATTCGTAGATGCCGAAAGGCGTTGAGCACTTGAACACGTCCGGCAAATCGGGAAAACGATCCGTGTGAATCATTCGTAGATGCCGAAAGGCGTTGAGCACTGGAAAATCAACTGGCATGGCTGCAGGACAACGGTTGTGAATCATTCGTAGATGCCGAAAGGCGTTGAGCACCCGTGGTACGGCAAAGGCGAGCGACAGTTTCGATGTGAATCATTCGTAGATGCCGAAAGGCGTTGAGCACTTCATTGTCCGTCGCGAAGCCATCCAAGAAGTCTGCGGTGAATCATTCGTAGATGCCGAAAGGCGTTGAGCACAAGTGACCAGACTTCGAGAACGCTGTTTCAAGAAGCAGTGAATCATTCGTAGATGCCGAAAGGCGTTGAGCACTTAATGGTAACTGAGGCTGCATCGTTACTAGTGTCGTGAATCATTCGTAGATGCCGAAAGGCGTTGAGCACAAACGCTGATGCGGTGTGACGTGCAGCGTGGCAGATGTGAATCATTCGTAGATGCCGAAAGGCGTTGAGCACCCTTCAGTGCCGCAATCGCCAGTCCCGTAAACGCGAACGGTGAATCATTCGTAGATGCCGAAAGGCGTTGAGCACCTCGTTGACCCTGACGCGTGTTTGCTGGGTAATCCGACGTGAATCATTCGTAGATGCCGAAAGGCGTTGAGCACATTACTCCAGTTGAGTGAGTGGGATCAACTACTGCTTGTGAATCATTCGTAGATGCCGAAAGGCGTTGAGCACTCGGATGCCGTGTTGAACTGCGGTGGTCTGTCGGGCGTGAATCATTCGTAGATGCCGAAAGGCGTTGAGCACCTCGCAGCCAGGTCTCGCCATGCTTGCTCGATGGTTGTGAATCATTCGTAGATGCCGAAAGGCGTTGAGCACCCGACACCAAGGCCAAGATCCACGCCCTGACGCTGGTGAATCATTCGTAGATGCCGAAAGGCGTTGAGCACTGCAAATGCACGCGACCGCCAAGAGGCTGGTACTGTTCAGTGAATCATTCGTAGATGCCGAAAGGCGTTGAGCACACGAAGGTGTTCTCGCGCGTTCGGTCTCCGGCCTTGTGAATCATTCGTAGATGCCGAAAGGCGTTGAGCACCCGTTCGTGGCATCGGCAGCCCACAGCACAACAACTGTGAATCATTCGTAGATGCCGAAAGGCGTTGAGCACGCATCGAGAAGGTCGTTCGCGTCGTTCCGCGTGGCTGTGAATCATTCGTAGATGCCGAAAGGCGTTGAGCACTCGAACGTGCTGGACGCCGTCGTGAGCGTCGCCGCCGCGGTGAATCATTCGTAGATGCCGAAAGGCGTTGAGCACACATTCTCACAAAATGCCCCGGCGTTCTTGCCTTCGTGAATCATTCGTAGATGCCGAAAGGCGTTGAGCACCCGACGTCCGCGCCCAGGATCGCCAACTCGTTGGCCGGTGAATCATTCGTAGATGCCGAAAGGCGTTGAGCACCTGGAAGCCTTTCCGCTCCAGCAAACATCTCAGGAGGTGAATCATTCGTAGATGCCGAAAGGCGTTGAGCACACGAAATGACATTCGTGCTTCTCGGGCGTGATTCCGCGTGAATCATTCGTAGATGCCGAAAGGCGTTGAGCACTGCGGACGTTCGACGTTGATTGACGGGCTTGCTGTTTGGTGAATCATTCGTAGATGCCGAAAGGCGTTGAGCACGCGCAGCCTGTTGCAGCGCCTCAGCCGTCGATCGCTGTGAATCATTCGTAGATGCCGAAAGGCGTTGAGCACTTCAAGGCCGCATTTTGATCGGCATTCGCAACATGGTGAATCATTCGTAGATGCCGAAAGGCGTTGAGCACCCGGTGCGATTGAAATCGGGCAAATTTGCCCTGACGGGTGAATCATTCGTAGATGCCGAAAGGCGTTGAGCACCCTGTCATGGGACTTGGCGGCGACTGAGGGCGGCGGTGAGTGAATCATTCGTAGATGCCGAAAGGCGTTGAGCACTTCGGGAACTGGTCCCCGTTCATTCCGGTTGCGATAGTGAATCATTCGTAGATGCCGAAAGGCGTTGAGCACGGACGCTGACGGAGCAACGATTGGCGGTCAGTCGTCGTGAATCATTCGTAGATGCCGAAAGGCGTTGAGCACCCATGATGCGGCGGAAGACGTTCGAGAAACTTGGCGAATGTGAATCATTCGTAGATGCCGAAAGGCGTTGAGCACTCCGCTGCCGCGGCCCAGCGCTCCAACATCGCTTCGGTGAATCATTCGTAGATGCCGAAAGGCGTTGAGCACAAAGTCCGGTCGCACCGCCATGTTCAACAGCCGCCTCTGTGAATCATTCGTAGATGCCGAAAGGCGTTGAGCACACGCCCGAGGAAAAACGGGCGTTTCGAAAACTGATGGAGTGAATCATTCGTAGATGCCGAAAGGCGTTGAGCACCTGAATGTGCCGGTGATTTCACCGGCGCCCTTCCGGTGAATCATTCGTAGATGCCGAAAGGCGTTGAGCACCCGACGCCTCCACCACTTGTCGAAATTCCTTCGGGAGGTGAATCATTCGTAGATGCCGAAAGGCGTTGAGCACTCCTCTACCCTGTCCCAAGGAGTCGATCGGCTCCACAAGTGAATCATTCGTAGATGCCGAAAGGCGTTGAGCACAAGCAGTCGTTGTGGGTGAGGAAACAGTACGGGGTAGTGAATCATTCGTAGATGCCGAAAGGCGTTGAGCACCTCTTTGCTCTTCAACTCTTCAAGCTCGGCAGCGGGTCGTGAATCATTCGTAGATGCCGAAAGGCGTTGAGCACATGAATACCCCGGACCTGCAACCGGGGTCAACACAGTGAATCATTCGTAGATGCCGAAAGGCGTTGAGCACGCCAAAGCTTCTCGATTACTTTGGTCACCACATCGGTGAATCATTCGTAGATGCCGAAAGGCGTTGAGCACATCGACCAAGCCACTCCAATCGAAGGCATGAAACTGTGAATCATTCGTAGATGCCGAAAGGCGTTGAGCACTTCGACGAGAATGTCGGACGCGAGGCAATCGCGTTTTGTGAATCATTCGTAGATGCCGAAAGGCGTTGAGCACAGCACCAAGCATAACATCCCATGCCCAATTCTTCGTGAATCATTCGTAGATGCCGAAAGGCGTTGAGCACTAACACCAGTCTGATTGTGGTATGGACGGATCAGAGTGAATCATTCGTAGATGCCGAAAGGCGTTGAGCACTGCGTTGCTTCTCTGGCGTTCCCTTTGGGCAACCCGGTGAATCATTCGTAGATGCCGAAAGGCGTTGAGCACATATGGCTGAGATTCCTTGCGAAATGTCACTCTCGTGAATCATTCGTAGATGCCGAAAGGCGTTGAGCACGTGAACTCGGCGTTGACACGACCCTCGATGTCAGGAGGTGAATCATTCGTAGATGCCGAAAGGCGTTGAGCACATCGCCTTCGGATTCGTCGGAGCGGTCTGGCCCGAAGTGAATCATTCGTAGATGCCGAAAGGCGTTGAGCACATGCGTCTATAAGCACTACGGTTAATGGGCAGGGGTGAATCATTCGTAGATGCCGAAAGGCGTTGAGCACAAGTGCATCAGCCCGGCAATGGTACAGTCACCGAGAGTGTGAATCATTCGTAGATGCCGAAAGGCGTTGAGCACACGACAAATATGTGATGCTGAGAAGCCGGTACATTGAGTGAATCATTCGTAGATGCCGAAAGGCGTTGAGCACAGGATCTGCGCGGGTTGTTGCGTGCTGCGAGTGCTGCTGGTGAATCATTCGTAGATGCCGAAAGGCGTTGAGCACATTCTCGCGACGATCTGCTGGGCGGTCGTCCCCAAGTGAATCATTCGTAGATGCCGAAAGGCGTTGAGCACCAGTCCGACGGCGGAACGCTGGTCAAAGCCAGAAACGTGTGAATCATTCGTAGATGCCGAAAGGCGTTGAGCACTTCAACGCGATCGCGGAACTGATGCAACCATCGCTCGTGAATCATTCGTAGATGCCGAAAGGCGTTGAGCACTTCACTGCTTCTCTGGGGAAGGACGTTCCTGCCCCGTGAATCATTCGTAGATGCCGAAAGGCGTTGAGCACATGTAGCAACCGTCTGGTTGATTGTGGGTACGGATGTGAATCATTCGTAGATGCCGAAAGGCGTTGAGCACACGACGAACCGCATTCAGTCGATCGACGACGCGATCGTGAATCATTCGTAGATGCCGAAAGGCGTTGAGCACGCTGCAAGTCGCGGGCCTTGGCGTGGGTTGTCGTGGTGAATCATTCGTAGATGCCGAAAGGCGTTGAGCACAAGGCGACTCGGTTTGGTATGTGCAGGCTGTAACCGCGTGAATCATTCGTAGATGCCGAAAGGCGTTGAGCACGGGCGGTTGTCAGCAGACCCAACCGGCCATCACCGTGAATCATTCGTAGATGCCGAAAGGCGTTGAGCACCTCTCTCGATTCTTCATCACAGCCATCCACAATCTCGTGAATCATTCGTAGATGCCGAAAGGCGTTGAGCACCGTAAGGACACACTACTCCGATTCGTCAGAGACAAGAGTGAATCATTCGTAGATGCCGAAAGGCGTTGAGCACCATCCAGTCCAATGCCACCGCCCACTATTGACATCTGGTGAATCATTCGTAGATGCCGAAAGGCGTTGAGCACATGACAGCCGAGAAGAGCGCGAAGCCAGACAGCAGCATGTGAATCATTCGTAGATGCCGAAAGGCGTTGAGCACTTCTCTACGTCACCGGGGGCCTCCCCGATGAACAGAGTGAATCATTCGTAGATGCCGAAAGGCGTTGAGCACCCAGCAACGGAGTTCTTCATCCAGTAAGAGATCACGTGTGAATCATTCGTAGATGCCGAAAGGCGTTGAGCACTCAGGTCGACTTGAGTCAATGTCAATGGCACAACTGTGAATCATTCGTAGATGCCGAAAGGCGTTGAGCACAACGGCCGGGCGGCGATCGTCACCGATCGCCCGAAGTGAATCATTCGTAGATGCCGAAAGGCGTTGAGCACTGAAGCCCTGCCAGCGGAGGATTCAGTATGACCAAGTGAATCATTCGTAGATGCCGAAAGGCGTTGAGCACAATACAAGGTAATGAAACGTAACATTGAACATGCGTGAATCATTCGTAGATGCCGAAAGGCGTTGAGCACAATCCGCTTCTGATGACCGACGGGTACAAGACGGGTGAATCATTCGTAGATGCCGAAAGGCGTTGAGCACCGTCAGTCAGTCCTCCTATCCTTCGGCTGAATGGGGGTGAATCATTCGTAGATGCCGAAAGGCGTTGAGCACGAAAACGTCTTCCTCTCCTCTTCCTATGGTCAGTACAAGTGAATCATTCGTAGATGCCGAAAGGCGTTGAGCACACTGCGACTACAATTGGAACTGGAATCAACAACACCGTGAATCATTCGTAGATGCCGAAAGGCGTTGAGCACTTCAAGCCGTTACCTGAACCAATACCGATTGTGGCGTGAATCATTCGTAGATGCCGAAAGGCGTTGAGCACTTGTCCCGACTGTGTTTGCCGTCAATGCCCCGGTCTGTGAATCATTCGTAGATGCCGAAAGGCGTTGAGCACCCTCAAACTATCTGTGTGATGAATGCGACGAACGGGAGTGAATCATTCGTAGATGCCGAAAGGCGTTGAGCACGGGACACAGACGGTACTTTCGTGTTGGCCCTTGTGTGAATCATTCGTAGATGCCGAAAGGCGTTGAGCACCCGAGCCAAGCCTCGGCCATGCCGATCCACAGCAAAGTGAATCATTCGTAGATGCCGAAAGGCGTTGAGCACCTTGCGGCCGGAGACCCAAACAACGACCGGAGAACCAAGTGAATCATTCGTAGATGCCGAAAGGCGTTGAGCACCCGTTGTACTGCGTCACTTTGTCAGCAAGCAACAGGTGAATCATTCGTAGATGCCGAAAGGCGTTGAGCACAGAACGGTGCGAAGCATCAGTTGATGAGCGTTGCATGGTGAATCATTCGTAGATGCCGAAAGGCGTTGAGCACGCTACTCGCGGACGGCGACGATGAACCCGACCAAGCGTGAATCATTCGTAGATGCCGAAAGGCGTTGAGCACACTGTTCCTCCTCTCAAAGTATGGAGGGAAACCAAGTGAATCATTCGTAGATGCCGAAAGGCGTTGAGCACTCATCTTCCGTTGTCGCGTCCGACGTGGATGCGGGGGTGAATCATTCGTAGATGCCGAAAGGCGTTGAGCACCCCGACGAATTCGCGGCAATGAACCTCGACCAGTTGTGAATCATTCGTAGATGCCGAAAGGCGTTGAGCACCTGTAGGCGAAGACCACGGGGCATTCGTCTTCGTCCTGTGAATCATTCGTAGATGCCGAAAGGCGTTGAGCACGTTGTTCTCCTGCCGTCACTACGCGGCAATTACGGTGAATCATTCGTAGATGCCGAAAGGCGTTGAGCACTCACATCACAGCATCATGCCCCAGTCCCTCTCAGTCAGTGAATCATTCGTAGATGCCGAAAGGCGTTGAGCACGATCGAAATGCTTTCGATGAGGTTCGATGACGACAGGTGAATCATTCGTAGATGCCGAAAGGCGTTGAGCACATCGGCTGCAATTCCGCGCCGAGTTCAGCAGCTTCGTGAATCATTCGTAGATGCCGAAAGGCGTTGAGCACACACAGGCCATCCTGAACGTCGCGACCATTCTGCGTGGCGTGAATCATTCGTAGATGCCGAAAGGCGTTGAGCACATGGGCAAGACTGAAGAGTATACGGGGCACGTCTCGTGAATCATTCGTAGATGCCGAAAGGCGTTGAGCACTTGCAGGCGAAGTCGGTTGTGACATATCTGCCCCTCGTGAATCATTCGTAGATGCCGAAAGGCGTTGAGCACAGACGAGCCGGTCTTATCCCATCCTTCTCCAAGAGTGAATCATTCGTAGATGCCGAAAGGCGTTGAGCACTTTGGTATGGTCCAGAGACTGCATTTTTGTGGCTGAGTGAATCATTCGTAGATGCCGAAAGGCGTTGAGCACTTGATGGCACGGACAAAGATGATGGATGGAAGAGTGAGTGAATCATTCGTAGATGCCGAAAGGCGTTGAGCACACGCCCGCCCACAGAACCGCGACAGTCAGCAGCACGCGTGAATCATTCGTAGATGCCGAAAGGCGTTGAGCACCTGAATCAATCGTCGGCGCGGCAGGCATGACGTTGTGAATCATTCGTAGATGCCGAAAGGCGTTGAGCACCCAGCGAAGGTCTCAATTCACTTCCTCGAAACCATCAGGGTGAATCATTCGTAGATGCCGAAAGGCGTTGAGCACTGGAACTGCCCGACCTGCCGAAACGCAAGAAAAAGCACGTGAATCATTCGTAGATGCCGAAAGGCGTTGAGCACATGATCATGGCGGAAATCAGTCTACCCACACACAAGTGAATCATTCGTAGATGCCGAAAGGCGTTGAGCACTTCGAACCGGCCCCCGTGTTGAATCCAGCCGCCGCAATGTGAATCATTCGTAGATGCCGAAAGGCGTTGAGCACACCGTTGCCATTTCGTGCCTTTCTGTCTGTCAGAGTGAATCATTCGTAGATGCCGAAAGGCGTTGAGCACAAACCGATTTTGCGCCGCCGCGCCCCCAGACCTCGACAGTGAATCATTCGTAGATGCCGAAAGGCGTTGAGCACCCGCGTTCGACCGTGATTCGCAGCAGCTTGTGATAACCGGTGTGAATCATTCGTAGATGCCGAAAGGCGTTGAGCACAAACCGATTTTGCGCCGCCGCGCCCCCAGACCTCGACAGTGAATCATTCGTAGATGCCGAAAGGCGTTGAGCACCCGCGTCCTCGGCGACGGCTGCAATCAGACGTGGCTCGTGAATCATTCGTAGATGCCGAAAGGCGTTGAGCACAATCGTATATGCGCGACCGTCTTTTGTTTTGCGGGTGAATCATTCGTAGATGCCGAAAGGCGTTGAGCACACACCGCCCGAAGCCAATTGGGAATGGATCGGCACAGTGAATCATTCGTAGATGCCGAAAGGCGTTGAGCACCCAGCACTTCGGCCAATGTCGGCGGCACGGTCATGAGTGAATCATTCGTAGATGCCGAAAGGCGTTGAGCACTTCCCCGCCGTTGCAAGAATGCCCGGCGATGCTTTCGTGAATCATTCGTAGATGCCGAAAGGCGTTGAGCACCTTGGCAAAATTCCTGTTCTCGTTTTTGTAGTTCCCGGTGAATCATTCGTAGATGCCGAAAGGCGTTGAGCACAACTCGGCAAACGCGGTCCGTCGCCATTGACCGCGTGAATCATTCGTAGATGCCGAAAGGCGTTGAGCACCATCCGCTGCATCAGTGAAACCAAGGGCAGCCTGCCGTGAATCATTCGTAGATGCCGAAAGGCGTTGAGCACAGTCGGCGACCCACGCGATCGAATGAGCAGGTGGAGTGAATCATTCGTAGATGCCGAAAGGCGTTGAGCACCTGAAAACGAATTGAACCCCTTCAGCCCGCGGCAGTGAATCATTCGTAGATGCCGAAAGGCGTTGAGCACCTGCCATGACAAGCTTCGAATCTCATTCATTGTCAAAGTGAATCATTCGTAGATGCCGAAAGGCGTTGAGCACGGGTCCACCGTTGAAGCTGGCATAGCCTTCCTTCCCGGGTGAATCATTCGTAGATGCCGAAAGGCGTTGAGCACCCGGCCCGACCGCGTATGGGCTATGCCGGCGGTCCTGCGGTGAATCATTCGTAGATGCCGAAAGGCGTTGAGCACCCGAGCGGGCGATCGCGAATTTGGAGAAGCGGATTCAGGTGAATCATTCGTAGATGCCGAAAGGCGTTGAGCACACCGTTCCCTGCGGGCTGCCGTTCAACACGGATCCTGGGTGAATCATTCGTAGATGCCGAAAGGCGTTGAGCACATTGCCCGACATGCAACGGGAAAATGATTGTGGAGTGAATCATTCGTAGATGCCGAAAGGCGTTGAGCACCCGCGATGCTGTGGAAGGCCAAGCTGAAGGCTGAAGAGGGTGAATCATTCGTAGATGCCGAAAGGCGTTGAGCACACTGCTGCAGGGACAATTCTGTCGACCGGCCTTTTGTGAATCATTCGTAGATGCCGAAAGGCGTTGAGCACATCGAACAAGAAGAAAAGGTGCCTGCAAAAGGCACGTGAATCATTCGTAGATGCCGAAAGGCGTTGAGCACAGGATGTGATCCAGTCGAAGCCCGCGTCGTGGTTCGTGTGAATCATTCGTAGATGCCGAAAGGCGTTGAGCACCCGACCAGGTCGAGTTGGAGAAGCGATGCCTGGAGGCGGTGAATCATTCGTAGATGCCGAAAGGCGTTGAGCACGTTGGACGTTGGACGATGTCGCCCTGTCAGCCAGCGTGAATCATTCGTAGATGCCGAAAGGCGTTGAGCACCGCTCCGTCTCGGCCGCCAACTCGCGCAGAGACGCGGCGTGAATCATTCGTAGATGCCGAAAGGCGTTGAGCACTCGCGATGCGAAAGCAGTCCGCATGGTCGAGACTTGTGAATCATTCGTAGATGCCGAAAGGCGTTGAGCACTCGGACGATTCCTGTCGGCGTGCCTTGAACACGTTCTGGTGAATCATTCGTAGATGCCGAAAGGCGTTGAGCACCTGTAGGCCGATTGGGAACACCAGGACATCACCAGGGTGAATCATTCGTAGATGCCGAAAGGCGTTGAGCACTGTATTGAGGACTTCTGGGTCTCTAGCTGAGACATGTGAATCATTCGTAGATGCCGAAAGGCGTTGAGCACGCTGAAGCCGCCCCTGAAACAACGCGAGACAAGCTGCGGTGAATCATTCGTAGATGCCGAAAGGCGTTGAGCACTCTCTGCCGTTCGGTTGTGACAGGGTGGTGCGATGCCCGTGAATCATTCGTAGATGCCGAAAGGCGTTGAGCACATCCGCATCCGACATTTCGAACCGGTACAGCTTCAAGTGAATCATTCGTAGATGCCGAAAGGCGTTGAGCACTTGTGCCACGTCACCGGGAACGCATCCTCATCCCGAGCCGTGAATCATTCGTAGATGCCGAAAGGCGTTGAGCACTCGCGTAGGACCTGGTGATACCGCGCCAAGTCGCGGTGAATCATTCGTAGATGCCGAAAGGCGTTGAGCACAAGTTAGCGGCCGTTAAGGTCTCCCCGATTCCTTGTGAATCATTCGTAGATGCCGAAAGGCGTTGAGCACACGAGCAACTCTGAGGAAATGGCGGTCGCACAGGGTGAATCATTCGTAGATGCCGAAAGGCGTTGAGCACACCGACCGCCAGCTGCGCCGCAAGTTCGACCGCCGCGGTGAATCATTCGTAGATGCCGAAAGGCGTTGAGCACGGCTATGTGAGCAATCTTCCAGGACTCGGCATCGGCGTGAATCATTCGTAGATGCCGAAAGGCGTTGAGCACCGTGACACCTTCGGCCCCCTGGACGTTGCCATGCGGTGAATCATTCGTAGATGCCGAAAGGCGTTGAGCACCTTCGGAGTCTTGCCAGTCATCGCTTCCCAATGAAGCCAGTGAATCATTCGTAGATGCCGAAAGGCGTTGAGCACGAACCGCCGTATGCCGTGCGGGTGATGCAGTTCACAGTGAATCATTCGTAGATGCCGAAAGGCGTTGAGCACGCTTAAACGGCATGCGTCCATCGCCAATCTCAATGGGTGAATCATTCGTAGATGCCGAAAGGCGTTGAGCACCTTGGAATGCCAACTCGCCAAACCAGCAGGTGCTTCTCGTGAATCATTCGTAGATGCCGAAAGGCGTTGAGCACAAATACATCTCCTGCGGAATCAAGGAAACGATTCCTAGTGAATCATTCGTAGATGCCGAAAGGCGTTGAGCACAGGATTGCAGCATTTTTTCCGATCACACGAATGAAGTGAATCATTCGTAGATGCCGAAAGGCGTTGAGCACGCTACCAATTTTTGGGACGAGATGGGTCGTGGAGGGTGAATCATTCGTAGATGCCGAAAGGCGTTGAGCACAGGAGCGATGGCAGCACTGGCTATGGAACGCGGCCCCCGGTGAATCATTCGTAGATGCCGAAAGGCGTTGAGCACTTTCCGTAGCTGGCTCAATCCCAATACTTTGGCCGAGGTGAATCATTCGTAGATGCCGAAAGGCGTTGAGCACCTTGAATTGCTTGGGCATATGTACCGCAAGGGAAAAGACGTGAATCATTCGTAGATGCCGAAAGGCGTTGAGCACTCCCCTTCCCCGTGCTGATGATGGATTCGTCGGAAGGGTGAATCATTCGTAGATGCCGAAAGGCGTTGAGCACTCGCCCTTCGCCCCCTGGATTCCGGTCGGACCCTGAACGTGAATCATTCGTAGATGCCGAAAGGCGTTGAGCACGGGCGGCAGGAACTCGAAGGAAACTTCATTGACATCGAGTGAATCATTCGTAGATGCCGAAAGGCGTTGAGCACACCTTTCTAAAAGTGAATCAGACCGCGACCGCCGCGTGAATCATTCGTAGATGCCGAAAGGCGTTGAGCACATTCGGTCGCGGTAGATGACCGCGCCGCTATTCGACGGTGAATCATTCGTAGATGCCGAAAGGCGTTGAGCACATTCTGTCATTGCGTTTTACCCCTATGGATTCGGCGGTGAATCATTCGTAGATGCCGAAAGGCGTTGAGCACCTCGGCAATCTGCCGGTGCTCCACGGGCACGAGCTTGTGAATCATTCGTAGATGCCGAAAGGCGTTGAGCACTGCCGGACGGATTCATGCCGTCGTGTGTCGGTTGTCCGCTGTGAATCATTCGTAGATGCCGAAAGGCGTTGAGCACCGTGACGCGCGGCGTATTGACCGCGCTGTCAATGCTTGTGAATCATTCGTAGATGCCGAAAGGCGTTGAGCACTCCATCAAGCCGACACTACGCACAGGATCCGGCCGACGTGAATCATTCGTAGATGCCGAAAGGCGTTGAGCACATGAATGTGATCCACGGCACACAGGTCAGACGGCCGTGAATCATTCGTAGATGCCGAAAGGCGTTGAGCACCTCTCCTAATCCGTCGTGCTTCTTCGTGGCAGTTCCGGTGAATCATTCGTAGATGCCGAAAGGCGTTGAGCACTGCTTGGCGGCGGCGCAGGCGCGGCCCCCACCGTAGTGAATCATTCGTAGATGCCGAAAGGCGTTGAGCACCGTGGATTACAATTGCCAGAGATATCACGATCGGGAGGTGAATCATTCGTAGATGCCGAAAGGCGTTGAGCACAAAGCTGTCGCACTAACGCTGGACGGAATGCAACCGTGAATCATTCGTAGATGCCGAAAGGCGTTGAGCACATTAAGCTCTATTCGTCATCGGCTGGAAACTACAAGGGTGAATCATTCGTAGATGCCGAAAGGCGTTGAGCACCTCGCGACAGCAAGCGAAGCCTTACCCATGTCCTGTGAATCATTCGTAGATGCCGAAAGGCGTTGAGCACTGACCTGTATCTCATTCATCTATGGTGCTCGCAAGTGAATCATTCGTAGATGCCGAAAGGCGTTGAGCACAAATTCTATCCAAGTGGATACCGCGTCTGCGAAGGATGGTGAATCATTCGTAGATGCCGAAAGGCGTTGAGCACCTGACAGAGACTATGCCACGAACCGCAAGACGATACTGTGAATCATTCGTAGATGCCGAAAGGCGTTGAGCACTGTAATGAATCCGGCCATTGCCGGCGCCGTCGCGTTGTGAATCATTCGTAGATGCCGAAAGGCGTTGAGCACTACCTCCGCATCTGGCCTTGACACTATTTTGTGGCCGAGGTGAATCATTCGTAGATGCCGAAAGGCGTTGAGCACCCGACATTTTCAAGACCGGCAAACGGGACTTGCTCGAGTGAATCATTCGTAGATGCCGAAAGGCGTTGAGCACAAGGAGAACTGCATTACGAGCGTACCTACTTCACCCAGTGAATCATTCGTAGATGCCGAAAGGCGTTGAGCACGTGCTGGGTCGAAGAGAATGGCATCAGAGTCGTCGAAGTGAATCATTCGTAGATGCCGAAAGGCGTTGAGCACTCCAGTCCCTCGCGCAGCGCTTCGTTTCGCACGGGTGAATCATTCGTAGATGCCGAAAGGCGTTGAGCACATTTTCGCCGGTCAATTCTCACCGAACAAAACGACGGGTGAATCATTCGTAGATGCCGAAAGGCGTTGAGCACACCAGGGGCCAGACGCTGCGAGTGCGGACGCAGAGTGAATCATTCGTAGATGCCGAAAGGCGTTGAGCACGACAAGATTTGCGGCAGCGTTTGCTGTTCCACCGCCAGGTGAATCATTCGTAGATGCCGAAAGGCGTTGAGCACAATCAAGTGCCTTCGAGTGGGTCGTAGATTGAACCGGGTGAATCATTCGTAGATGCCGAAAGGCGTTGAGCACCCATCCCGGCCGCAGCGACGGACAGGCTGCGACTTCGGTGAATCATTCGTAGATGCCGAAAGGCGTTGAGCACTGGCCGCGTTTCCATCCTCCAACTGACCGCCGAAGTGAATCATTCGTAGATGCCGAAAGGCGTTGAGCACATCAAGCCGGGGAAATCTCCGACTTGAGGACGCAGAAGTGAATCATTCGTAGATGCCGAAAGGCGTTGAGCACCGCAACATCGCTGTGGTCATGGCCCATCCCAACCCGACGAGGAACATGGATATGCCGAGAATGCCCATTCCCAGCGCCGCTGCGCCGATCCACTGGTTTAACTCTTCGGCTCCGGCGAACACAGAGCAGAACAAGAACGAGGCAATGGCCACCAACAAACAGTTCAGGCTCGTTTTTATCATTCGTGCCTTGTCGGTGATTTGCTCGCTCTGCGAGTCGAGCATTTCCAGCAACATTTGTTGTTCGTTGAACTCATGTTCGTGCAGGTTTTTCAGCAGCTCGATCTTCTGATGATGAATCAATCGAATCCGGCTCATGGATTGGATTCGTGGGAGTTGTCTAGGCCTGAAGCGCGGAGACTGGAACCTTTTACGTCTTGCAGCGAGTCGCCAAGTTCCTTGCGGGCGGTCTCCGCAGCGGTGCTGAGTCTCGCAACGATCTCGGGATGTGCGGCGGCGACGTTGTGCCGCTCGCCGGGGTCGGCATCGAGGTTGAAGAGCGAGAGTTCGAGCTTCTCGACCCGGTAGCCGTGTCGCGTGGCAATCCCTTCAACGCCGGATTGCGTGATTGAGGAGGGCGCGAGCCTGCCCCAGTTCGACGGTTTGCCACCGCGTCCGGGTTCCGCGGCGACGGTGATGTAGGGATGCGCGAAATGCAGTTTCCATGAACCGTCGCGCACAGCCTGGAGTGCGGTGCCGGAGTAGAAGTACAGAGACTCGTGCGGCGGAATCGCATCCTTTTCACCCAGGATCAAACCCTTGGCGGAGAGACCGTCGATCTTGAGCCTGGGAACCTTGCCGCCAACGATCTCCGTGAGCGTGGGAAGCCAGTCGATGCCCATGAACGGGTCCGCGCAGACCCGGGCTGCGGGCACGCGACCGGGCCAGCGCACCAGACAGGGAACGCGCACGCCCCCTTCGAACGTGGTGAGCTTCCCCTCGCGCAACGGCTGCGCGGACCCCGCGTGTTCGCCGTAGGAGAGGAACGGACCATTGTCGGAAATGAAAATGACGAGCGTCCGCTCATCCAGCTTGAGCCGCCGGAGCGTCTCCAAAACCTCGCCGACGGACCAGTCGAGTTCCTCCATGACATCGCCGTAGAGTCCGGCGGCACTGCGGCCCTTGAACTTCGCCGAGGCAAAGATGGGCACATGCGGCATGACGTGCGGCATGTAGAGGAAGAAAGGCCGTGAGGCGTTGCGTTCGATGAAATCGATCGCGCGGTCGGTGAAGCGCTTCGTGAACTGCGATTGATCCGGGTCCAGCTCGATGATCTTTTCACCGTCGTAGAATGGCAGCGGCGGCATCTCGGCGGCGAGTGAGGGATGATATTTGGTGTTGTCGTTCGAATACGGAATGCCGAGCCATTCATCGAAACCGTGGCGCATCGGATGAAACTTCAGGCGGGTTCCGAGGTGCCATTTGCCCATCCCCGCCGTGGCATAGCCGAGGTCCCTGAACATCTCCGGCAGCAGCCACTCCTCGTCGGCAATCCCATCGCGACTGGTGTGATTGTAGGCGCCCTGCATGCCGATCCGATTCGGATAGCAGCCCGTCATCAAGGCCGCGCGCGAGGCGGTGCAAACGGCCTGGGCGACGTAAAACTGAGTGAAGCGAGTCCCCTCGGCGGCCATGCGGTCGAGGTGCGGCGTGCTGAAACCGCGCGCGCCCTGGGTCCCCATGTCGGCGTAGCCCATGTCATCGGCGACAATGAACACGACATTGGGTCTGTCTGCGGCGAACCCGGAAGACAACGCGGCGGAGAGAGTGAACAGTGCGAGGAGCAGTTTCATGGCTGGAATCGTTGCCTTTTCGGCTCCAGCAGTGGGACGATCCCCGGTTTCGAACTGGCATGGCACAGAGAACATCGATCAAGTCCCCTGGCGTTCGATGAAGGCCAGCAGGTCGAGAACTTCTTCCTTTGTCAGGGTGTTCAACGTTCCTTCCGGCATCAAGGATATCGATGACGGCTGCTCAAGCTCAATGTCCGACTTGCGGATTGCAATCGTCTTGAATGGATTCATTGGATCCGTGGCCAAGTGCAGTACTTCCGAGCGATAGTCGCCGCCCAGTGCCACTCGACCGACATGGGACTTGCCGTCGGTCGTCACGATTTGAAGGCTGCGGTACGCTTCCGGGATCACCTTCGATGGTGAAATGATGGACTCCAAAATATCGCGCCGGCTGAATCGACTGGGCACCGAGGCTAAATCCGGTCCGATCAAATGGCCGTGCCCCCGAATCCGATGACATTTGATGCAACCGGCTGCGGTGAACATCGCCTGGCCCCGTGTCAGATTTCGCTGCCCGCCAACTTCGGAGAGCGATTCGACAAGGTAGTCCAGGCTCCATTTGCGAACAAAAGGACGAGCGGGCGCGGATTCGGCAATCGCTTCGTCGGACGAGCCTTCGACCAGCTTTCCC
>Ga0206999_10097_pt1 | contig 19117 bp, 27 predicted proteins | sample Alteio_BWMinCont_92_FD_153482 | JGI IMG/M metagenome (GOLD analysis project Ga0206999, IMG submission 153482) | Enriched cells from forest soil in Barre Woods Harvard Forest LTER site, Petersham, Massachusetts, United States -... | ecosystem: Environmental > Terrestrial > Soil > Temperate forest >...
TTGACCGGCATCCGGGCTTTGCCCCTGCCGGGAGGACTGCTCGCGCGACCTGGGCGCCGAGCCCATCGCCTTGAGGCTACCTGCGGGCCGAGATACTTGTTGCAGTCGGAGTTCGCATACCATCCTTATTGCCAGCACGCGAATCATTGCCCCTGAGCAAGAACTGGTGTTACAGCGGTAGCTATGGAACCGTTGAGCCTCCCCAAGTTATGCGGTCGGGGATATAGTCCCCGGAACACATCATAGATATCCAGTTACCAGCGTTATATTGACTGGTGTAAGAAGTATTGGCGTCTCCCCCCCAACAGGCCGCCCCAAACTTCCGCTACGTACAAAACGGCGGGACTGGAGGTCTGGGGCGGCTAACTCTTTAAAGAACCCACTGAGAAGTTGACGCGGTCCTATAACCGCGAGCGGGCAGGCCGACATAGACCGCATCATCTCCGAGTTATAAGTTTCCTACCCTAAAAAAGTTTCCCCCTCCGACTATTGACTGTGATTAATACATGCATGAGACTGCAATCATGCACTCTCATGTACACAGTACGCGCGAAGAGCCGGCTGAGACGGCGGAATCCGAGACCCTGGCGTACCTTGAGGAGCTGGAGCGCCGTGCCGTACTGCGCAAGATTCGCCGCACGCAGGACGAACGCAGTGAGCCGGTAGCAGAGGCAGAGGCAGACGATGGAACTTACTAGCGTTGTCGATAGGCGGGCCTTGCTGGCGCGCATCAATCGCCGATTGGAGCCGCACGGCCAGCGAATGTTTCGTGTGCGTGGGGCAGCAGAGCGCTGGTTCATCGTGAACTTGAAGCAAAGCACCGTCACCCATTCGAAGGACGATCTCCTTGACTGCGCTCGCCGCTTAGGCGCGATCAGAGAGGGGGAGGAGGTGGCAGTTCGATGACACACACTGAGTCTTCCGGCGTTGCTGTCCCATTCCACGACCTTCCAGCGGAGAAACAGGCCGAACTGATCGCGTGGCTCCGTTCGGAGCAGGAGCGGAAGCGGCTGATCGATCCTCTTGGATATTTTCGCCTGCAGTATCCCTCGGGTGAGTCCGCGGACCATGACACATACGAAATGCACCTGAGCGAGGCGACCGCACTGAATGAACAGAAAATTTTCAGCTACCTGGCTTCCGAGCGCAACCGGGCCGAGAAACTCGCGGAGTGGAAGGCGAAAGTCAAGCAAGCCGAAGCGCAGGCGGATCTTGACTTCAAGCGCGGCAAGGAACGGGCAGAAGCGGCTGCAATTTCCGATCTCCCATTACCTGATTCGAAACAGGCATGGGAGTTACTTGAATTCCGCCGATCGCATGTTGCCGAAGTTACCCGTCCGGAGCCCAGAGTAATCCCACCGCCGGACATCCCGTACACACCAGCAGATGCGCTATGGGTCAGGACGACGAGCTCCGGAATAGATGTGATCCGGATGCCAGATACGGATCGATACAGCCATGACTAACGCGGTTGCAGTGCCATCAAAGCTTGACACCCATCACGATCCTGGAGAGGTTCAACTCGACCGTCTGCGGTTGATGCGCGAGTACTCCCGCCACCACAGCGTCACTTGCGACTGCTTCAGCGATCAAAGGATCACCGAAGACGATTGCGCCGGGCTGCAGGTGCGTAATGCCAGAGGTCATCAAGTGGCGAGCTACCGCGGCCATCAATATCGTGCGCTGCGAAAGGCGGATGGCACCATCGCCGTCTACTCGACGTTGGTGCGGTGCTGATGACCCCTAACCGATTCCCGAGCGCTCTCGGACGCCAGCACGGCGGTGACACTGACCTTGATACTCCGCGCCGCCGAAGGCCGACGAAAGCAGCGATAGCGATGATGACAGCAGACCAACTCCGCGACTACTACCAGCGCCGCGGCCAGTGGGCGGAACCGGACCGCGAGGCGATCGCAACGGCGCGGCAACAGAACGACTACATAGGGAGGCAATAACACCGATGCCCGAACAAGAAGCAGCAGTAGTAGACAAAGCATATTTAGGCAAAGTCAGTGCCGCACGATATGAGGCGCAAACTTTCATGAGCCGGCATCCCGAATTTTTCTCGACGCCTCAGAACGGCAAGATCATGACCGACTACATGGCAGAGAAGAACCTGATTTTGACGGCGGAAAACTTCGAGCAGGCCTTCGAGAAGTTGAAGGCACAGGGGAAGATCCTGCCGGCGCGCGAGGTGTTAGCCACGATGAGCGCTGAGCAAATCAGGAAGTTGAGCGAGACGCACGGCACACCGGTTTACGACGGTCATGGCCGCATCGCGGGTTACGATTTGCCCGACGCTTACAACGAGCCCCACCCCGACTTCAACCGTCCTCGCCAGGGAACGCGCTACACGCAAGACAGGCTCCCAGCTCACCCCGAGGATGCGCAGCGGAATCCTTCACGGCGCGAATATGCGATGTGGGATTCCGACCGGCAAAAGGCTTGGTTGGTCGGGAGAGGGTACTGGGGCCGCGATCTGCCCGACTTTTTGAAGTGAGGGGAGGGAATATTCTAATGGCGACACGTAAGGATTTAGACCTGGCGTTCCAGAGCTTGACCCATCATCGCCCGGGCGTTAACCCCGATGGTGAGGATGCCTACCGAGGCAGGCGGCATTTCTCGGTTCATGAATTGGATGATGGCAGTTTTCTCATGGAGAAAGATCACGGCGACGCTGAACCGCACAAAGCTTCTGCTCGCGATTTAGATGAAGTGCACGACCATCTTGAGAGCATGATGGGCACGCCGAACGAAGGCGAGGAACACGAAGAACACAAACGTTAGCGGCGGAAGCCGCGCGCTGTTCGCATTGAAAGGAGCAATTATGGCAAAGGAAACGCACGAGCCGTATCAATGGCATGGCGAGGAAGTCAGAGACTGCGGTCCGGTAGACAAAAACTATGACCCGATTAAGGCGCAGAAGCAGCGGGAAGCAGGACGTATTCCCGCACCGGAAGTGCCGCCAGTGCCGCCCAAGCCGCCATACAAGACGAGGAGAAAATAAACCCTATGTCTCAACCAACACCAAAACAGTTAGCGATTCACAAATCACTGCCCGGAAATTCTTTCGCATCGGTGAAAACCGTCGATCCCGTCGCCGGATGCCAGTGCATCAAGGGCGATATCGTTCCGCATCCCCAAGGCGGCTGGCACATTTGCCTCGTGCCCGCAGCATCTTATCCCGGCTCTGGAATCAGGGCGGGCGACAGTACAGACCAATTTCACTGGTCCCTGGGAGCATCTTCCACCGGCCAAGGCGTGCCTCAACCCACCGGCACCACTTGGGATCAAGTCTCAAGCGGCATCAGCAGCGATGGCCGCGCATCCTTGGACGGCTCAACCTTTGGCGGGGCGACAGGCTCAGCCACCGGTGGAGTTTCTAACCAGAGTGGCGGGCCCGCCAATGTCGGCGGAGGGGGCGGGAGCGCCGCTCGCGGATTCTGATTTCACTGAAGGCGCGCCATACCTCGGCCAAAAAGGCGGATTGCCAATGGCCTTCCGCGGTCACGACTCGTCTAGATCGATCGTGGCCGCGTTTTTTTGCGTTCAGCCTTTCCGCGCGGACTGCACAGGGAGTGTGCAAACTTGCCCTAATCCTGACTCTCTGGGCAATTGCATTTTCTCTGTTTCCAAGTGACCTTGCCGTCCCTTGTCATCTCAAGAGCATCTACCTTACCGCCAACGTCGTCGGGGCCATATGCGATGGTGAGGTCTACCATTCTGATTACATACATGATCAGCGACTTGTTTGGCCTCTTGGACCAATCCTCCCGTTCAGCCTGAGCTCGTTGGCTCGTGGCTTGGGTGAACTCCATGAATATGTCGGTTTCGCCCGACCCACAAAGGTGGCCTGTTTCACAGCTAGCTTTTTCTACGGACGTAGGGATGCGGAAGTCGCGAGAAAACCTGATTCCTCTGCTAGTAAAGGCCAAGTGCTTATTCTTGGCCACAATGAAAATGCCAGTGGTCAGCAATCCTTTCCCATGTTCAGCCTCTTTGATCACCAAGTCGGGATACTTGGCGTAAAGAGAATTCCACTTCGCCTGGATCTTCTTAGCCCAAGAATCGGCAATCATTTTTACTTCGCTCGAAGCGTCCGCCGCGTGACTGCCAACCTTGCTCGCGCCTCGAGCCTCTCCGATAGCACTCCAACTTTGAATGGGATCAGCGGGTCCAGTGCGTATGTAAGCGCCGGCACCAATCGTGGCAAATATCACGTGATTGCGAAATGCGGCGATCTTACAGTAAGTGTCATCTGGTGGCGAACCGCTGACGAATTTAACGCGACTGTCCGCAGCAACGACGGCTTCATCTTGCGTAACGGCATAAACAATAATGGTGCCGGAACTGATTTGGGAGCATGCAGGATACGAGACGCAAAGCGCCCACAAAATAGCAGCCGTAGCGTGTCTCACGCGATCCTCCGCTCAGGCGATGCGTCACTTGCGGATAGCAGCCCAGACACCCGCCAGTATACGTGCTATGGTTGCACGCTTGTGATTAGCGATGACGGTTACACGTGGTACGAAATCATTGCAATTCAAGAAGCTGAACACGGCAGAAATTGTTCACCCTCTGTCAGCGGAAGAAAAAGAAACTGGTAGATCAAAACTGAAAAGGGGACAAGCAGAAAGCTGGCCCGCGCCGCTCAGCTTTTCACCGTTTTCCAGGGATGAAGCGCTCCCCGCACGCGGGGCGCTCCATCTGCTGAGAGTCGATGCGGCGGATCTTGTCAGGCGGAATCAAGCACCCGCACTTCGGGCAGACTGTGTTGAGGGACGCCATCACTTTTTCGAGATTGATTTTCTGCTTCTGGGGCACGCGGAGAATTGTCGCACCTCGGCGAAGCTGGCCGCGGCGGCCTTGGGAAAGAAGTGCGATTCCAAGGGCGATCTGCCCGCCTGGCATATTGCCCAAAGTAGCCCTTACTGCCGTGTTGCGATTAAGCCGTTGGTACATTCCCTCCCGTATTTTGTACGCGACGATGCTTGCTCTATACTCCAAACAGAGCGATAATTCGCGCCAGATTGGGGAGATGTCTTAATGGCTCTCGAAAAAGAACTCGAAACGTATAGCAGCAAACTCCCAGAGTGGAAGGACCATGTCGGAAAATTTGTGCTCATTCATGGGAATGAAGTGGCCGATTTCTTTAGCACGTATGAAGACGCCATAAAGAGCGGCTACCAGAGATTCAAGATGGAGCCGTTCTTGGTGAAGCAGATACATACGAAGGAACCTGTATTGTTTATCTCTCGGTGCATCACGCCGACGCCTATCAGTTCCCTGTAAAGAATGGGATATGCCGCACTTTTCCTTGCAGTTGTCGCCACAAGGGCCAATTGTAGACGCAGGAATGACTGTCAGTACGGCCCGTCAACAGGCGCTCGTGGCTCAGAATTTAGCGATCCCACCACCGCAAATCGTTCGCGGGCTGATTGATACTGGCGCGGGACTCAGTGCCGTTGATCCATCCGTATTGCAGGCGCTAGGGCTTAATCCCACCGGAGAGGCTGAAATATTCACTCCTACTACAGGCGGAATCCCGGTCAAGATTCCGACGTATGATGTGTGCATTGCGATCTTGGCGGGACGTACTGGAGACGTGCACTTCATCTCGGACACGATCCAAGTTACCGGTGCGAGCCTCACAGCTCAAGGGTTGGGGTATCAGGTTTTGATTGGAAGGGATATTTTGAAAAGCTGCATTCTGTACTTCAATGGTGCGGACGGAGTATTTAGCCTTTCCTATTAGCCGCTCAGCCGGTGCGCCCTTGCGGTTCACGGCCCGTACCTCCATTCCGCCAGCCCGCGAATTGTACGCCTAAGCGGCGAGCGCGGATGCTCATTATTCCCCCCTTGACTCCCCGAGCCCGTGTGCCTATCATTCTTAAAGGTAAGCATCAAGACCGCGTGGCGTTTCGCGTCGTCTGCCGCTGGCCGCAGTAGTCGGCCCCGAAAAGATTCAAAACAAGGTTGCGGACAGATGGCGAGTGCTCGTGTTGTCCCCACCTCTCTTCCTGAGAATTCAAGCCTCAGTGAACTACAAAATCAGCTCGACAGTTTTGCCGAACTGTCCGTAGAGCAATTGCCCCGTCTGCTCGGCTCGCTGGAAACTATCAAGGCAATGGTATGGCTGAGACTGGCCGCCCCTAGCCCGATTCAGGCCCCCGCCGATCAATTGCTAGACGTGGCAGAGGCCGCGCGGCGCTTGGGCATGTCGAAGGATTATATCTACGGCCATGCCAAGCAATATCCTTTCACTCGGCGCATGGGCCGCAAACTGTGTTTTTCCGAACGCGGGATAGAGGCTTATATCCGGGATCACTCAAATGTTGTATTGACAACATTACAACGTAAACGTAGAATCGGGTTAGCAGGTTAAAAGAAAGGAACCCGATGAAAGACGGAAAGACAATTCAGACTTCGATAAGGCTGCCGGAAAAACTGTGGGAGAAAGCCAAGCTTGCGGCGATCCGCGACCACGTTTCATTGCAGGAACTGATTATCACGGCGCTAGAGGCGCACCTGAAGGGAGGCCGATAATGCGCGGCGATGGACGTATCTATCAGCGGTCCGGAAGTTCCTTCTGGTGGGCTGAGTATTCCCTGCGGGGTGAGACATTCCGCGAATCCACCAAGGAAGCCGACGAAGCGAAGGCGCGAAAGTTCCTGAAGCGACGCCTTGAAGAAGTAGGGGCCGACCGCATCGGAGCACGGTGCTTTATCGGACCACAGCAAGAGCGGGTGTTGGTGAACACGATTCTCGATGACCTGCTTACAGAGTACAAGCTAGGCGGAAAGCGCCAGATCGCGCGGGAAGTCACTGCTCCAATGGAATCCCAGATCAACCGTTTGCGAAAATACTTCGGAGCCATGCGCGCGATGCAGGTGCATAAGCGCGATGTCAGTGACTTCATCTCGACACTGAGGGCTGAAGGAAAGAAAAACGCGTCCATAAATCGCTTTCTGCAATTGCTGCAACAAGCGTACAAAATTTCAGTCAAGGCGGACCCTCAAGTGCTATCCCGAATGTTGACGGTTCCCAAGTTGGACGAATCCGACAACGTGCGGAAAGGAAAATTCAGTCCGGCAGAAGCAGAAGCGGTATTCAATAATTTGCCTAAGCACATGGCCGACGTTGCACGCTGGGCCTATGAGACGGGCGCACGGGCCGGGGAAATCCTCAAACTGAAATGGAGCTACGTAAGCGGGGACGTGATTTCCATTCCAGCAACGGATTGCAAGAATCGCAAGCCGCGCCAGATCGCACTAACGCCAGAACTCGAAGTGATCCTAGAACGCCGGCGGGCTGCTCAAGTTGCGGGCTGCCCTTTGATCTTCCACCACGACGGGCATGCGATCACGGACTATCGCCACTGCTGGCACACGGTTTGCGTGCTGAATGGCCTAGGGCGCTTCTATTGCCGTGATTGCCGGGACGAGCAGCGCAATTTCACTTTCGCGCTGGACGCCGACAAGGTGTGTCCGCAGTGCGGTAAGAAATGGACGGGGCCAAGGGAACCGAAGTACATCGGGCGAGTCTTTCACGACTTTCGGCGATCGGCATCACATGAATTACTGAAAGCTGGTAACTCAATCGAGGATTGCAAGCTCATCACCGGCCACGCAACGGATGCCATGTTCCGGCGCTATGCCGACCTGTTCACCGATGAGGAAAAGCAGGAGCGACAGCGGGAAACCCAAAAGCGGCGCATGGAATGGCGAGAGGCACAGGCTGTGGAAGTGACCACGCGAGTGCAATGAAATCACACAGCCAAACTCGGAACCCGCACAGTTGCCGCACAATCCGGAGGCGGAATCTGTCTGGGGGTTTGCAAGTTATTGAAAGAATGGCTCCTCAGGTAGGATTCGAACCTACAACCCTTCGGTTAACAGCCGAATGCTCTACCATTGAGCTACTGAGGAGTGTCGGAGTGTCGCGGGCCGGGCGCTTTAAGCTCGACCTTCGATCGATCGCCTCATCATAGCATCCCCGGCGCGATCCTGAAAACCTTCCAAGTCTGATAAGGTCTGATACGCTAGCTGTTCTGCAGTATGCATTCACTATTTTTCGAGGTTCCCGTGCGTTTATTTTTTGCTCTCTCTTTTTTATTGTCTGTGATTGCAGCGGTTTATGCCGGGGACGATTCCAAATCTTCCTCCACGCCTTCTATACCTCCCAAGGCTGCCGAGAAGCCGGTCATCGACATGTATCACGGAACAAAAGTTCTCGACAACTATCGTTGGCTGGAAGACGGGAAAAATCCTAAGACGGAGAAGTGGGTCGAGCAGGAGATGGCTTACACGCGCGGCATCCTCGACGGCCTGGTCGGCCGCGATGCGATTCACAAACGTCTAACGGAGTTGCTCTCGGTCGGCAGCGTCACCCCACCCACGATCGCTGGCCGCTATTATTTCTACACCAAGCGCGAAGGCATGCAGAACCAGCCCGTCCTCTACGTGCGGAATGGACTAAACGGAGCCGACCGCGTCCTGGTCGATGCCAACAAACTCGCGGCCGACGGCACCATCGCGCTCGATTGGTTTCAGCCCAGCGACAACGGAAAGTATGTCGCCTACGGCACTTCACCCAGCGGCTCGGAAATGAGCACGCTGCACATCATCGAAACCAAGACCGGCGCCATCCTTCACGACACGATCGAACGCACCCGCGCCGCCTCCGTCGCCTGGAAGCTCGACAACTCTGGCTTCTACTACACTCGCTATCCGAAAAAAGGCGACGTCCCCGATGGCCAGGAAATGTACAACCGTCACGTTTACTATCACGAAATTGCCAACGATCCCGAAGACCATCCCGAGGATTCCGACCCGCTCATCTTCGGCCAGGGCCGCGATGCGGAAGACTGGCCGAACGTATCTCTTTCCAACGACGGCCTCTGGCTGCTGATCAACGTCGCGCAGGGATGGACCAAGTCCGAACTCTTCTTGATGGACGTGAAAGCTGGCACGCCGCCCACCCGTGTGACGAACGGAAAGAATTTCCTCTACAGCGCCGAAGTCTACAACAACAAACTCTTCATCACCACGAACGAAGACGCCCCGCGCTACCGCGTCTTCGTCGCCGACGCCGGCAACTACGATCGCGAGGCCTGGAAGGAATTGATCCCGCAATCCGACGCCGTGCTGCAAGGCACCGCCGTCTTCGGGGGAAAACTCTTTGCCCAGTACGAACAGAATGCCAGCTCGCAACTCAAGCTTTTCGATCTCGACGGCAAGAAGCTCAACGACCTTCTTCTCCCCGCCATCGGCACCATCTTCGGGTCAGGCGGCCGCTGGGACCGCAACGAACTCTTCTATGGATTTCAGTCTTTTACGTTCGCCCCGTCCATTTATCGCTACGAGCTGAAAGACGGTTCCACTTCGCTGTGGACAAAAGTCGACGCCCCTTCGATCGATCCCGCCGCCTACGAAGTCAATCAGGAATGGTTCCATTCCAAAGACGGCACCCGCGTCCCCATGTTCGTGGTGCACAAAAAGGGCTTGCAGAAAAATGGCCACAATCCCACGCTGCTGACCGGCTATGGAGGCTTCAACCTCAGTCTCACGCCCACTTTCAGCCGTACCGCCTATCTCTGGATGGAGCACGGGGGCGTCTACGCCGTCGCCAACCTGCGCGGCGGCGCCGAGTTCGGCGAAGATTGGCATCGCGCCGGCATGCTCGAAAAAAAACAAAACGTCTTCGACGATATGATCGCCGCCGCTCAGCATCTGATTTCAGAAAAATATACCGACAAAAATCACCTCGCCATCCAGGGCGGCTCCAACGGAGGATTGCTCATGGGCGCCATGATCACCCAGCGCCCCGACCTGTTCCGCGCCGTCATCTGCCAGGTCCCGCTGCTCGACATGATCCACTACCAGGATTTCCAGATCGCCAAATTGTGGATCCCCGAATACGGAACGTCTGAAAACGCGGAGCAGTTTAAGTGGCTCTACGCCTACTCCCCATATCACCACGTCAAACCCGGCGCAGAGTATCCCGCAATTTTATTCATGACCGCCGACACCGACACCAGAGTCGACCCCATGCACGCCAAAAAAATGGCTGCATTGATGCAGTCCGAAGCAAAGAATGGCCTTAGCCGTACCCGGCCGATCTTATTACGAATCGAGAGCAAGGCGGGACATGGGGCGGGCAAGCCGGTGACGAAGCAGATCGAAGAATTTACGGATGTTTATTCGTTCTTGTTCTGGCAGTTGGGGGTCAAAGAGTAAAGAATAAGATGTAGTACTCAGACGCCACGTGGTGCCCACCCTTGGCCATCCCGAATCGAGGGCAGGCACGGAGTTCCTCATAAGTCCGGCGGACCGCTGTCCAGTTCGGTTCCGGGCGGAGCTTCCTTCAATAATGCATGCAGGTCGAGCGGGCGCGTGAACATCGCTAATTCGCCGCTCGGAGTTCGCGGCCACGCTTCTTTTGGTTTGTCGCAATACAGCTCGACTCCGTTTTGATCCGGGTCCCTCAGGTAGATGGATTCGCTGACGCCGTGGTCGGCCGCGCCTTGCAGCGGAATCTTGGCCGCTAAAACCCGGCGCAGGGCATCTGCCAGTGCGGCACGAGTGGGATAAACGATGGCGGTATGGTAGAGCCCGGTTGTGCCCGGAGGTGGCGGCGAACCTCCCAGACTTTCCCAGGTGTTCAGCGCAATGTGATGGTGATATCCGCCAGCAGACAAGAAGACCGCGCCGTCCCCGTATCGCTGGGTCAGTTCAAGACCAAGCAGGCCAGAGTAAAAGCGAAGCGCGCGGTCGAGGTCAGAAACTTTTAAATGGACGTGTCCGATGCGAACGCGAGCATCAACGGTATACGGCGTTGGCGGGTTTTTCTTGGGCGGAGCCGTCACGGGACATTCTTTCGCTGCTTAATGCCGTGGAGGCTCATTATAGGCTGGGTGCCATGTCTCGCCGGGATTGCGAGACATGGGGGCCTCCATCGACCCTTGACCGAACCGGAAAGCCAATTCAAGCTGGGGACTGCGCGCCGGCAGAGGTCAGCCAGCTCTCCATCTGTTGGTGATCGACCACGCCAGCTTGCTGCATCGCCGGGCGTCCATTTGAGAACACGATAAAGTTCGGGATGCCACGCACATTGAAACGAGCCGCCACTTCCGGATAACGCTCTGTGTCAACCTTCACGACGACAGCGCGCCCGGCCATTTCAGCAGCAACCCGCGCCACTTCAGGGGCCGCCACCCGGCAAGGACCGCACCAGGCCGCCCAGAAATCCGTCAACACCGGAACTCGGGCGTTCTGGACAATATCGTTGAACTGCTCGGCATCAACTTCCAGTGGCTCATCCAGGGGAGGCAGCGCAGCCTTACAAGCGCCGCAGCGGCCCGTATCGGCAAGATGAACCGCGGAAACGCGGTTCTTTCGTCCACACACCTTGCATACTCGAATGACGGGCATGAACCTCCTCTTTCAGATCTTCTCATAACATACTGATGTCGGTGCAACCTCTTCGGATGTAATCGGATGAAACCACCGCTGTCTCTAGCTCAAAAGTCGTACGCCCGACTCGGACTCAAGGGGCGTGGCCCAAATCTGCTGAACGCTTTATTTTTGTCCTTGAATCAGGGATAGTCTTGCGCCAAACGAAGGAGCGGACGCAAGGTCCGCTCCACGTGTTCATCCTCCAAATAATCCTAGGGTCAGTCGGCTTTGCGCCAGGATGCGTCGCGGTCGTACCGATTCAACGTTTTTGCGATCTCTGCGGTACGAGGGCCCAGATCTTTTTCGTAGACAATCCCGTCTTGATTCACGACGAAGGTCATCACCCCTGAAGAACGATATTCCGCCGGATAGACTACGAAGGCGAAGCCGCGGGTCATCTTTCCATCGACAACATAGCTATGGCCGGAACCGTGGCCTTCGCCTTTCAGGATCTGAAAATAATACCCCTGGAAGGGCTGGTGCGCCTGGTCGGCAGCTTTTCCATAGCCCTGGCCCGCAGCCGCAGCCACCAGCGGACCGATGGGGCTGGCGGGGTCGCCAGAGGATTCTTGCCAGTATAGGCCGTTATGTTTGCCAGGGTCGCTATAGAGCTGCTGCGCGTATTGATTCTTATCGCCGTCGTGCGCCTGGGCATAATATTCTTTTTGCGCGTCGACGAGCTCACGGCAAACCTGGATCGCAGCCAGTTCGTTTTTTCCAATCCTGCGATACAGAATTTCCTGTTTCCCGGCCGCGGTATCGAAATACCATGAGTCGCCTTTGTGCACGAGGGGAATCGGAGTAGGCCAGTTTTCGGCGCCGATGTAGAGCGTAGTGGTGCCATCGGGCTCGATGATCAAACGATGCATCTGGCGGTACTTTTGCACGAATTGATCTCGGTCCTTCTTATCTTCGGCGGCGTCGCCAGAAGAAATAATTCCTTGGGCGTTCGGTCCCAGAATCTTCAACAATTCCGGCCGATCATCTTTCTTCATAGCTACCACTAAAGCCGCGGCAGCCTGATGAGCGGAGGGAAAAGTCTGTTGACCGGACTGCAGTGCGTCGGATTTTCGGTGCGTCGATTCTTGCGCGCCCGCAGATTTTTGTGCAGCAGACTGCCCTGCCGCCAGGTTTGAAAAAAGTCCCAAGACGGCGAGTGTGGCGACCGCAGCCGCGGACTGAATGCCTGCGAGATATTTCTTAGATATTTCGAACCTCATAACGTTTCTATCCTTTCCGGAGCGCGACAAATCTGAAATGCCCGTCGCGAGTTGGTGGCGCGATTAGTGCCGTCCGCCGCCTCCGTGTCCGCCGCCACCTCCGACATGACCTCCACCTCCACCTCCAAAGCTTGCTCTTCCGCGTGAGGAATAACCGCGCGCTTCTCCGCCGCGGCTGACCCCGCCAAACGCGCCCGAGCGCCCTGCCGGTGCCCGATAGCCGCCCGCACGGCCGGGAGCAGCAAAACCGCGGGCGGCGCGGTCGCCGCGACCGTAAGGAGCGTAGCCGCGGTAGTTGCCGTGAAAGTAGGCGTTGCGATCGTAGAATGAACGGCTGCGGAATCCGTAAGGGCCGCCTCCGTACAGCAGGCCACGGTGGTACCAATCCAGTCCCCAGCCATGCCAGCCCCAACCGAATCCGAAGAAAGGACCAATTCCAAATCCTACGCCGAAAGAAAGATACGGCCCGCCGACGCCCCACCATGGGTAGAAGCCAGGCCACAGCCCAACCGGGTAACCGTAGATCAAATCAGGATTGTATTCGGGAACGTAGACAACCTCCGGATCGGCTGGTTGAATGACAACATTCGTTCCCTGGTCCGCCACCGTCTGCTGCGGCGTGGTTTGCAAGTGACCGGCTTCTTCCGCTTTTCTACGCATGACCTGAACGGCGGCCATGACGTCGGCTTGCTGATTGTAATTGGCGTCGCCCAGCTCGGAAGTCCAGGACAAATCTTTGTCCAAATTCGCCAGCACGGAAGGAAACTGGGTTAGCGCCTTCACGCTCGGATCCCAGTCCTGCTGGTTCACGGCGTCGCCCAGTTCCTTGCCCTTCAGATTAGGATTCTGTTGCAAGAACCTTTCTGCTTCGACAATCTGCGTCGGGTAGGCCGAAGCCGCAAGAATCTGCGCCAGCAAGGCGTCGGGATACAACGCGATGGGTGCCAGCAATTGCTGTAACTGCTCGGGAGTCAGGGTGGCAGAGTGCGCCGCGGGCGGACCAGACGGAGGACCCTGATCGGGCGGCGCGGCTTCGTCTTGCGGCGGCTCTTGATCCTGAGGCTGAGCCTGATCCTGCGGATCCGGTGGTGGCGGGGCCTGCTCTTGCTGCCCTTGCATGGAAAGCGAGACGGCGTGTAACGAGCCTACGCTTACCGCTAGTGCGAGGACGCTGGCCGCAGCGCCGGTGAAAATTGTCCTGAATAATTTCAATCTCACTATGAACCTCCAGTTCTTGCCTGGGCCGGGTGCAGGTTGCTTTCGCGGTAGTCGCCTCTGTGAGTGAGTGATGCGATCTTCGACACAAAGTTTGCGTGCAAAGTTCACCCTGCTTCAGCCGACGGAACGAATAGTCTGAATCGACGTTCCTTCTTCTGATGTTCCTCTTTCCTTGGATGCGGAATCGAGACCCCGGGATTGAGGATGATGCAGCCCACATTTTCTCACGGCTATGGTCCATCAATGGTATGGTCCATTACAGGCGGGTCCGTCAGTACGCCTCCACCCGCGCGATCCCCGAAAGGGGTGGCGTCACAGGGCTTCTGCTTCGCTCCCTAAATCACTTGCAAATCTTAAGTCGCTTTCGGCAGTCGCTTTCGGCAATCGCTTGCGATGGCCTGGATTCGCACCGTGGGGACGATGGCGAGACGTTTGCCGGTGGGACAAAGGGCAGCAGCACGAGCTGACTGCACCACCACAGGAACTGGCGACATGGGGGAGAGGCGTTCCTTTCCATCCTCTAAATTCGGGCTAACTTAACACTGCGCCGGTTTGGCATCGGTTCAAAATTGCACAGCTTTTAAAACATGGGCATCGCGTTGATGCCGGGGTGGAGCTGGGTAAAAGAGTGGAACTGGGTAAAAGAACGGGGGATTGGTGAGCTGTATTGCTCAGCTCTTAAGACCAAGCGAATCTAATATGGCGACTGTCCTCTCCCAGGAGGCATCAATGTCCCCCGTCGTTAAGCTGTCCGAGGATATATTCGAGGGCCAGTGGTGTCCCAACTGCGCCATCTGTGGAGAATCCGTGAAGCTCGAGGAGAGCAAGGCCGATGAGCGCGGACAGGCCATTCACGAAGACTGCTACGTCTCCAAGCTCGGTGGAAAGAAAACCCCGCAGAGAAGAAACTATCTATAACGCTGAATCGGAGTTGCCTCACGGTGGTTAAAGGCCGGGCAAGTCACTCTACGCCTCATCCTGCCTACTTCGTCAGCAGATTTCGCCAGTGGGTCGCAATAGCCGGCAGGCGAGCGCAGGATGCGGGTCGAACGGTCGAACGAGGGCGATTTCACGGATTCACGGCAAATGCTGTGTGCGTTCTATCCCTTACGGTCGAACTCAGTGGCCCACGGTCAGTAGCTTGCCGAGAACTAGCAGGTAGGCTCCGATGGCAACGATGCCGTTGAGACGAATCGCTCGATGGGTGGCTGGCCAGGGAAACATCAACAACCCAAAGAGCGGCATCAATTTGTCGGGCCAGATCAAGCCGGCGACTCCGAATACAAGATTCAGTTGCGCAATAAGGCAAAATAGCAAATTATCCATGGCGGCGATTCCCGGCGAGAGCACGATTCCATTAAAAACGTGATTTGGAGTTGAAAGGAAGTTACGAAGGTCACCGCGAGCTGTCGTTTGCGGAACGGCGCGGTTTTTCGAAATGCGTGCCTCGCCTGCAAAGCCGGCCTGGCCGCCAGCCGGTTTCTCGCCTACAGCGATACACAAGTCAGCGGAAACTGTACTGTTACCGGATCGTGGAAAAATCCTCGAACTTCTGGCTGGACGCCGCTCGATGCCGACGGTTCTGGCTTCAAACCTCTCCTCCTCCCTGGAGGCCCTTCATGCACTCTCGTTCCCGGCCCGTTCCGCGGTCGTCAGCCTTCGTGCTCTTCTTTGATTTACTGATCGGTCTGATTACAGCGGGTTAGCTCCCACGGTGCTCGCGCACCACAAGCGCTCGCGAACCATCGCGAAACACGTCGTGGGCGACTACGGATATCGGGGCAAGTATCAGACTCCGGCGTTCAGCGGCGCGCAAATTTCCTACCACGAGCTGACCCCTATCAACCAGATGGAGTGATGGAGTGTCGTTCGATGCCAGCGGCACTTTGCCGGTGCCCTCGGGGCTCCAGAATGAATTCATCGAACCAGAACTCCACGACCGCGCTCATGCCGCGGGCGCAAAGTCCTGCTTTTGCTGGGCAGCGAATTCGGAGGAAAGTAAGCCGGGGTCAATCCAATTCAATATGTTTTATGGGAGTGTCCGGCCTGCCTTTGCGCGTAGCGCGAGGAGCTCCAACACCACCTTGTTCTCCGCCTGAGCAAGCTGCTCGACCGATTGGCCGTTTGCTTCCTTCAGCACGCCATCGATAATCGTCTGCATCAGAGCCGGCGTGACGTCGGGCATTTCGAGTTTCTTCATCAGGCTCACAAATCCATCCATAAAGTTCTTCACAAAGTGATGCATTCCACCGGGCCCGCCGGCCAAATGCCACTGTAAGCTAGGGCCCATCACACCCCACCGAAGCCCCGGCCCGTAGCACACCGCGATGTCGGCATCTTCCACACTGAGGACACCTTGCTGAATGAGATAGAGGACCTCCCGATAGAGCGCCGCTTGAAGCCGGTTGCCAACATGGCCGGGGAGAGGCTTGCGCAGGCGGATCGGCTTCTTGCCGATCGACGCGTAGAACGTCATGGTTCGCTCGATCACCGCCTCGGACGTCTTCGCCCCGCCTACCACTTCAACCAAGGGAATGACATGGGGAGGATTAAAGGGATGGCCGATCACGCAGCGCTCGGGATGCTTACAGCCCGACTGAATGGTATCCATGGTGATCCCGGATGCGCTCGAAGCCAGGATCGAGTGCGAAGGAGCGACTTCGTCCATCTGAGCGAACACTTTGGCTTTCAAGAGGGGTCGTTCCGGGACGTTCTCCTGAACAAAGTCGGCCTTCGACACCGCCCCCTTCATATCGGGAGTGAAGGTCAGCCGGTCGCGGCTTGCACCCGGAGCAAGGCCAATGATTGTGAGTAACTCCCATGCTTCGTCGACGCGCTTGCGTAAGTCGGCCTCCGCGTTTGGCGCGGGATCGGTCGCGATGACGTCAAAACCGCTTGCCAGATACTGCGCCGCCCAGCTCGCGCCGATCAAGCCCGTCCCGACGATCGATACGTTTCGAATCTGCGTATTTACCAAATCGTTCTCCATGAAGAATCGAGTTTCCTCGAAAATTCTAGTTGCTCGCAACTCCCGCTTCGTGTGTGGGACCCTGCCATAAGTGACGACATCTTAGGGGCGCGACCGGAGGCAAGTCAACGAAGAGGGGGAAGGCAGGGAGCGCTCGGCCCTCTTCTAGCTTATCGCTCACCGCATGGCTTGTCTCCTTTGCGAAGTTGCGCGTTACCAACACTCGCCACACCTAAAGGCGGCGGCATCGCCGCTCCATCTGGCCAGACTCAAAAACGGGTTTGTTTCTGCTGGGATGTTAGGGGCGTCCAGCAGAAGTGGACTTTTTTGTTCTTGACACAATCTAAGTGGACAACGGCGAATCATCACGCGCTTTTGGCCGATGCTGCGCGAATCCTCTCAAAAAACTCAGAAGGTCCATATCGGAAGAGCAGGGCCCTTCGGCGCCCTTCTAATGACTTCTGTGATCTGTCCCTTCTTCCTCTTAAGCCGCAAGCTTGATGCACTGCGGATCTGATAAAGCAGTAATCAATTTACAGATGCGGAACGCAGCGGCTTCTTATCCCCCTGCCGCGCAGCTTTAGCACGGCATAAGAGGTATATCGTGAAACAGGTCCCGAGCTCCAGCGGAATCTCGTCCGGATTCCGTGTGTTCTTCATCATCCTCTCAACAATTCTTGCTCTCACCTCGTCTGCGTTGGCTGGTTCCGGTCAGCTCACGTCAAATCCTTCCGTCGCCAACTTTGGCAACGTGCAAGTCGGCAGTAGCCAGGCGCAATCCTTAACCCTGACGAATGTTGGCAGCTCAAGGCTGACCATAACCCAGGCAACTCCATCTCTAGCCGTTTTCACCCTGACCGGGCTGTCTTACCCTGTGACCTTGAACGCCGGCCAAAGTGTAACGTGCAACGTAACCTTTAATACGCAGTCGGCGGTCACTAGCAACGGCAGCGTCGCGATTGCATTCCACAATCGGCACAACAGTGGCAGCTATACCATGACCGTGCCGCTGTCAGGCACCGGAGTCAACTCCGGTCAGCTCACATCAGCCCCGTCAAGCCTAGGCTTTGGCGGCGTGACCACCACCAGCAGTGGCTCTCTGACAGAAACTCTCACCAATTCGGGGGGAACCAGCGTCACAATTTCCGCAGCCAGCACCACAGGCTCCGGCTTCAGCGTTAGCGGTTTGACCTTGCCCACCACGCTGACTGCAGGCCAGAGTGTCAGCTTCAGCACGAAGTTCTCGCCCACCGCAGGTGGTGCGGTCACCGGCAACTTGGCCATCACTTCCAACGCTGCGAATTCCACGCTGAACGTACCGCTCACTGGAACGGGCATTACCCCGGGTCAGCTTACGTCAACTCCGACAAGCCTAGGCTTTGGCGGCGTGACCACCGGTAGCAGTGGCTCTCTGACAGAAACTCTCACCAACTCGGGAGGGACCAGCGTCACAATTTCCGCAGCCAGCACCACAGGCTCCGGATTCAGCGTTAGCGGTTTGACCTTGCCCACAACGCTGACGGCAGGCCAGAGTGTCAGCTTTAGCACGATGTTCTCTCCCACCGCAGGTGCTGCGGTCACCGGCAACTTGGCCATCACTTCCAACGCTGCAAATTCCACGCTGAACGTACCGCTCACTGGAACGGGCATTACCCCGGGTCAGCTCACGTCAACTCCGACAAGCCTAGGCTTTGGCAGCGTGACCACCGGCAGCAGTGGTTCCCTGACTGAAACTCTCACCAACTCGGGAGCAACCAGCGTCACAATTTCCGCAGCCAGCACCACAGGCTCCGGATTCAGCGTTAGCGGTTTGACTTTGCCCACCACGCTGACTGCAGGCCAGAGTGTCAGCTTCAGCACGAAGTTCTCGCCCATCGCAGGTGGCGCGGTCACGGGCAACTTGGCCATCACTTCCAACGCTGCAAACTCCGCGCTGAACTTACCGCTCACTGGAACCGGCATTACCCCGGGTCAGCTTACGTCAACTCCGACAAGCCTAGGCTTTGGCAGCGTGTCCACCGGTAGCAGTGGCTCTCTGACAGAAACTCTCACTAACTCGGGGGGATCGGCTTTGACCATCTCCCAGATCACGCCAAGCGGAACCGGGTTCGCCTTCAGTGGAATCACTCTTCCGGTCACTCTGGGCGCCGCTCAGAGCGCGACGTTCAGCGTGGAATTTGCAGCGTTGGAAGTGATGGCCAAGTTGCCGGTGACCGCAGCACCTGCGGTGGGAGAGAACATCGTGCTAAAGCTGA
>Ga0206999_10135_pt1 | contig 18991 bp, 16 predicted proteins | sample Alteio_BWMinCont_92_FD_153482 | JGI IMG/M metagenome (GOLD analysis project Ga0206999, IMG submission 153482) | Enriched cells from forest soil in Barre Woods Harvard Forest LTER site, Petersham, Massachusetts, United States -... | ecosystem: Environmental > Terrestrial > Soil > Temperate forest >...
CGTCGTCGTCCCCGTTTATAACGAAGAACGCTTCGTCGTCACGCTGCTCAAGCGCGTCTTGGCGTCAGGGCTGAACCTCAAGGAAATCGTTGTCGTCGACGATGGCTCCAAGGACTCCACGCGGGCAAAGGTGGAAGAGCTGGCGGCCACGGATGCGCGCGTACGCCTGCTGCCGCCCCAGGAGAATGGGGGCAAGGGTAAGGCGCTCCGGGTCGGCTTTGCTGCGGCGACCGGAGACATCATTGTCGTGCAGGACGCCGACCTCGAATACGACCCGGCGGAATTGCCGCATTTGCTGCAGCCTATCTACGACGGCCAGGCCGATGTTGTATTTGGCTCCCGCTTCATGGGTGGGGGCCCGCACCGGGTCCATATGTTCTGGCACAGTGTCGGTAATAAGGGGCTGACGCTGCTTTCGAACATCTGCACGAACCTCAACCTCACGGACATGGAGTGCTGCTACAAGGCGTTCCGCCGCGAAATCATCCAGAGTATCAAACTGGAGGAAGATCGTTTTGGCTTTGAGCCGGAGGTGACGGCGAAGGTGGCCCGGAAACGCGTGCGGGTGTATGAAGTCGGCGTTTCTTATTTTGGGCGCACCTACGCTGAGGGCAAAAAAATCGGCTGGAAGGACCTCTTCCGCGCGCTCTACTGCATCGTGAAATACAGCTTTTTTCGGTGAATGATGATGCCGCTCCACCTCCGCTAGCCGCGAGCACCCCGCGCGCGCGGCACCGTTGGATTGTGATGGGAGTGGCATTGGCGGTCGCGTTTTACGGAATTGGATATCTCGTTTGGTATCTGCAAACGCCGCTGGGCCGTGCGCCGCAGTTGGATGGCGCGGAAAATATCGCGCTCGCCCAAAAAATTGCGGCAGGCACATTGCCGCACGAGCCGTTTTATCGCGCGATGCTTTATCCGGCAACGCTGGCGATGCCGCTGAAACTCGGTTTGCCGATGGACGATTTACCGGCGTTCGCGGCAATTTTCGGGTTGCTCTGCCATTTCCTTATTACCTTCGGCGTGGCGCGTCTGGCGGCGCGAGTTTGGGTGGGGCCGAGGGAAAAAGAGGCAGCCTTGTTGGCTGCGGCTCTTTGGGGATTAAATCCCGTGGCTCTGTTTTACGCGGTGGATGTGCTCGACACGGTTCCTTCGTTGGCACTGGTGGTGTGGGGACTGGTTTGGTGGTCGAGGCCGGGTGCGCGGAGGCATGATGCCTGGGTCGGAGGCGTATTGCTGGGGTTGGCCGTGGTGGCCCGCCCGCATTTTTTACCACTCGTTTTCATTGCGCCGTTGGCGCGTTCCTGGCTGGCGGGACGTTGGCGACCGTGTTTATCTGATGCAATTGCTTGGCCTGGGGCGGTGGCTGTTTTGCTCGTGGTGGCGAATGTTAACGGCTTTTTTGGCGGGGATTTTGCCTTTCTGCCATCTCAAGGGCCGTATAATTTCTACGCTGCCAATCGGTCAGGGGCCAACGGGAAGTATTATGTGCAGGAATTGTTTTTCAACAAATTGGCGCCGGGTGAGAATCCCGCCCGCAAGGAGGATGAAATCATGTTTAATGAAGCCAAAAAGACCTTCTCTGGGCCGGCGGATGCTTATTGGTACGGCAAGGCCGTGCAGGCTATCAAACAGGATCCGGGGGCATGGCTGAAGTTGGAACTGAAAAAAGCGTATTATCTCCTCAATGATTTTGACCAGTACAACAACAAGACCTACGCCTGGCACAAAGCGGAATCGCCCTTCTTGCAGGGGAATTTTTTAGGGTGGGGCATTTTATTCGTCTTATCCATGGGCATTCTCGCACTCAGGGGTCGCGGGCTGGGAACCATGCAGGCGGAATTCAATTGTCCGATGATTGCGGGGGTCTGGCTGATTTGCATCACCTACGGAGCAGGGGTGCTTTTGTATTATGCCAGCGGGCGGTTTCGATTGCCGCTGTTGCCCTTGTTATGCGTTTGGGCGGGTGGTTGGATGGCGGCGCCAAAGTTATCCGCGATTTCTTTCCCTCGAAAATTAGCAACGGCTCTGTCGCTCGCTGCGGCCGCTTTTCTGACGTTTGCAAATTACTTCAACGCCCATGATGAGTCCACGTTCATTCAAGATGAAATGCTTTCCGCCAATGCCGCCGCTGAAGTGGGTGATGATGTGTCGGCCTATTCGCTGGCCGAGCGGGCTTTGGCCTTGGATAACGCCCGGCCAGATGCACGACGGATTGCGGTGATGAGTTACTACAACCTTTCAGTCGGGAACGTGGACGGTTTTGACACAATCGCTGGCTGGAAATTACAGTTGTCCCGGGTGGCTGGTTTGGAAGATGCGGACCCAGGGCTTGCCCTGGCGGCGGGGGTGGCGAATTGGAAAACGGGCAATGCCGTTCAAGCGGAAAATATTTGGCGGAAGTCGCCTGGTTTGGCGTCTGGAATGAATAACGCACCGGCGGAGGCACTTACCGCAGCCCAGTTTATCCGTGGCGAATCGGCTTCGACATCATTTCCACCTGAGCCGTCAATGGTCGCTTTTCTCAAACGCCAGGCCAATTAACGCCGTGAGGCGGGTTGCTCATCCTTGCGGGCGGCGCACCAATTTGGCGGGTTTTGCAGTTCGGGTTTGAGCACTCCGATGCAGGGCAGGTTGCGGTAACGCTCGGCGAAGTCCAGCCCGTAGCCGACAACGAAGTGGTCCGGAATCGTAAAGCCCACGAAGTCCGGAGCAGACTTGACCTGTTTGCGGCGCTTTTTATTGAGCAAAACGCAGGTGTGGAGGGAGGCCGGTTTTTGCGCGCGGAGGATGCGGGTCACTTTGTCGAGGGTGCGTCCGGTATCAAGAATGTCATCAATGAGCAGGACGTGCTGACCGGTGAGGTCCAGGCGAATTTGGTCAATAATCTCCGGCTCGGTGACGGGGCGGTCTTCGTCCTTGTAGGAGGAAACGCGCACACAGTCCAGCCGGGCATGCAAATTAAAATGGCGCAGCAAATCCGCGGCGAACATAATGGAGCCGTTGGTGATGCAAATGGCGCTGATTTCCTCGACGCCTTTCTTGCGGTAAAGCTCGGTGAGCTGGTTTCCTAGCTCGGCGATACGGTGTTTAATTTCGTCTTCGCTGACGACAACTTGGGCTAAATCGCTTTTCATGGGACTTTGGCAATGGGTGAGGACGGCGCGAATTTTTCTCGAGCGGTCTTGAGTGAATCGGCAATTTTCTCGGTGAGCGTGTCTCCCTCGGGTGGTGGAATGGCCGCGGCCTGCGCCAGAATCTGGACCGCAGCGGCGTCATTATGTTCGAGCAGAAACTTGCCGTTAAAATAATAAATCGTTCGCAGCAAATCCGGACTAAAGTCTTTGGGGGTGCTTTGGATGCGTTTCAGCAACCAGGCAAAGTCGTCGCGGGCGAGCTTTTCGCGGCCAAGAAAGCCTGGCACTTGCGCGGAATTGATGGCGCGGGTGACACGGATGTCAATATCATCAGGAGAGGCTTTTTCGGCGGCGTCCATGTAATTGAATCCGTCGTGCACCCAGCTTAGCTTCGTAAATATGGAAGAGTATTGAGCGTAAATCGTGCAGGCGTTACCGTAGAAGGCTAGAATTTCGGCGTCCTTGGGCTGCTCCGTGTGCAAGGTTTTCAGCAGCTCGACTGCGGCGTCGGAGGCGTTTTTATCACCGAAAGCGCCGAGGTCGCTCAGTACCCGGCCAAGTTGGATGCGGCAGGTCAGATTCTTTGGGTCGACGGCGAGTGCGTTTTCGAGTTTTGTTCGATGGGCTTTTTCAGCGGCGATTTCCGCTGGGCTGGCCTTTACCACGGTGTTCTCAGCGCCCAGGCAGGGCAGGGCTGGGGCGATAAAGCCCAAGCCAGCCAGCAAGGCCGGAACGACGCATCGGAGGCGAAGTCTCATGGGTGGGAGACAATCTGGCGGGCGCGGGGAGTCAAGAACCTAACGCGCCAAACCCTGCTTCCAATTGTTACAATTCGTCGAAGTTTCCGGTGTTTGGCTTTGACTCGCGGGCCGTAGCGCGCACTTTTCATGGCATGGTTGCCGTGCATATCGACAAAGTTACCAAGCGTTTTGGCTCCGTTACGGCGCTGGACGGCGTGAGTTTGAACATTGAATCGGGCGAACTATTTTTCCTGCTTGGTCCCAGCGGGGCGGGCAAGACCACGCTGCTGAGGTGTCTCGCAGGATTGGAAACCCCCAACGAGGGTCGGATCAACTTTGGCGGGCAGGACGTAACCCAGATGGAGCCGCACCTGCGCCAGACAGGCATGGTCTTCCAAAATTATGCGCTTTGGCCGCATTTGAATGTAGCTGATAACGTGGGTTTTGGGCTAAAGCAACTCCGTCGGCCACGCGAGGAGATATCGGAGCGGGTGCGGGAAGCCTTGGTCATGGTCCGGATGGCCGGCCAGGAGGATGCACGCATTCAGCAACTTTCCGGCGGACAACAACAGCGGGTGGCGCTGGCCAGGGCGCTCGTTATCCAGCCAAAATGCCTGCTGCTGGATGAACCGTTGTCGAACCTTGATGCCCGCTTGCGTCAGGAATTGCGCGGGGAAATCCGCCGTGTATGCAAAGAAGCCGGTTTGACGGCGATTTATGTGACTCACGACCAAAAAGAGGCGTTATCGCTGGCGGACCGTGTCGCGGTGCTGGCGGCTGGCCGGGTTCGGCAAATCGGCGCTCCCCGTGATCTGTATCGCCGTCCACGTGACCGCTTTGTCGCGGATTTTATCGGTGAGACAAATTTTATCGAAGGCGAGGTGTTGCAGGCTGAGGCTGGAGCGGCCTGGGTGCGCACGGCGTTGGGGGAATTTCAGGGTGCATTGGCCGACCCTTCCAACCTGCCGGTGGTGGGCGCTAAAGTTGTTCTGTCCATTCGCCCGGAGTGTTTGCGTTTACTCGAAGAACCAGCCGAGGAAAACACCGCTTCCGGTCGTGTTGGTTTGGTAACCTATTTTGGTGAAGTGGCGCATTATGAATTCGAGACAGCGGGCCAGCGCCTGCGTATTTGTGAACTCAACCCGCGTTCTTGGGATGGCCGACGGGAAAAAATTCTCTACGCTTACGCCGACCCCGATGACGTGGTCGTGCTGCCGGCGTAACGACATGAAAACAGCCAGGCAACTTTTGCAGCGGGCCGCCGGGCTGGTTTTATTCGTGACCATGAGTGTTCTGGCCGCCTGTGGAAAACCAACGTCTGCGCCTGGCCTTACCGGCAACGTCAGCACCGTCCGTGAAATCACCGATGGCGCGGGCCGAACCGTCAAGCTTGCGGCACCGGCTCAACGGATTGTGAGCCTCTCACCAGCGGCGACGGATATTTTAGTCGCCGAAGACGCGTCCGCGCAGATTGTCGGGGCCACGCGCTTTTGCAACATCCCGACTGGAGACGAAAAACGAGTGGTGCGCGTTGGCGGGGTGATGGATCCGGATTACGAGCGCATCCTGACGCTCAAGCCGGATTTGGTCATTGTGCCCTGGCTGGCCGACAAAACGTTGCAGGAAAAACTTGTCTTGCTGGAATTGCCGGTGTTGGTGCTGCATCCTGAAGGTTTGCCGGGAGTAATTGACGACATTCGGATGGTTGGAAAAGTATGCGGTCATGAAGTTGAGGGCGAGGCCAAGGCGAAGACGATGGAAGTTGTTCGAACTACTGTCTTAAGCCGGTGGAAAGATGTGCCTTTGGAAAAACGTCCGCGAGTTTTGATTTATCTGGATGATATTTCCCCCGCGCCGGGCTCCTATGTGGACGATTTGCTCACGGTGGCGGGTGGGCGCAATGTTTTGCCCAAAGGGAACAAAGCTTGGCTAAATGTTTCGGCCGAAGAAGCGTTGCAGCTTGCGCCAGACCTTATCATTGAAATTCCCTCCTCAGCCCATGCGGCAAATATTAACGCAAAACCGGTGACGACAAATTCAACGACCATTGTGCAATTGGTGGATGGTGCGGCGTTTTACCATCCGGGGCCCGACTTGGGCTTGGCCTTGTGGGCCTTGGCTCGAGCCATTGCCCCCGCGCGGTTTCCTGAGGCTGCGCCGCCTCCGCTGTTACCCTGAGATGCTCTGTTTACGCGGTAAGTTGAACAAAAGTGGCGGCTACTCCTTTTTGATTTTCGCGCCTCGACGCCGGAGTTCCCGAGTGGCGGCACGCAAAACCATGATGCGGAATGCGCCGTCGCAGTTAAGCGTTTGGCCTAATTCCTCCAGATCAATTATTCGACCATCCATTTTTTCGGGCAAATTTAACCCTTGGAGCCACTCGGCGGCGCTTTTTTTAGCGGCGATCCACGACATGATGGCAATATTCAAGATTCACGATTTGAAAATGAAAAAATAGGGTGTTTAATTATTATGTTGACGAGGCAAAATGACGTATATTCCAAATATTGCAGAATGAAAATGTGATATTATTAATAACTGAAATCTACATCGATTTTACCTGATTGTCAAAGGGTTTTAATGGGGTATAAACCCCATGCAGCCGTTGGTTATGGATGAGCATTACAACCGCTAATGGTTCCATGTCGGTGAAGGCTTAATTCGGCGCGAAACTTGCCTGTCTGGACCGGAACTGTTAAAGGAGTCTGATGGCCAGAACGATTTTTACCCGAGATATAACCCTGCAACTGTCACATGGTTGCATCGCGACGATCTTATTGACGACGGTGTGCCTTCTCCCTGCGTGCGGGAGAACGGAACCATTGGCTGTTGCTTCAGGGAATGCCGGCGCATCACCCGAAGGGGTTGTCACAGTCACTGTTCTGTCCGCGGACCCGAAAGCCAGCACCCTTACGGTCAAGGGCAAGGGTTTGCCCGTGCCGGACAAGGACGACACGGAAGTTTTGAAAGTTGGACAGGGTGACGCTTTGACCGGATACGCGGGTCGTCAAATCCGGGGTGAGTTGACCAAAAGCGATGGCGCGTGGCGACTGGAGAATATCTGGCCCGCCGATCCGGTCCTCGTCGCCGCCACAGTTGATGCGACCCATGAAGTTGGGAGTGACCTGGTGGAACTCGGCCGCAAGGCCTACCGCGATGTGGGCGACACGCTGCCGGCCTTCGCGCTTTATAATCAGAATGGTGAAATCGTGCGCCCCACGTCATTCCGTGGTCGGCGTCTGGTGATTAATTTTATTTTCACCCGTTGCACCAATGGAAACATGTGTCCGGCGAATTCCCAGCGCATGGTGGACTTGCAGCGGAAAGTGAAAGAAGCAAAAATTGACAACGTGACCTTCGTAACCATTTCCTTCGACCCGGAACACGACACACCCGGTGTCCTGCGTCAGTATGCCGGCGACCTCGGCATGGACCTGGCCAATTTCCAATTATTGACCGGGCCCGCAGCAGAGATGAAGGTGGTGCTCCAGGAGTTCGGCATCCTCGTCAAACAGGAAAACGGCACGCTGGTTCATTCAATGGCCACTCTCATTGTCAGCCCCGAGGGCCGCATCACCTACCGCAAGGAGGGTGAGTTGTGGACGGTAAATGAATTTTTTGACCGTCTCACCCCGCCCACGCCTGAAGCCAAATCCTGAAGCCGTAAAGAATAAATAAATCCGATGCGCACCGCGCTCCAGATTGGCTTGCTAACCGCCTTTTTTGCCGGAGGCTATTTTGCCCTGCGGGCGATTCCCGGCTCCAGCTGCAATTTTCTGCATTACGAACAAACCGTCGTCACGGCTGACGGAATGCAATACTGTGGTTCCGGTGCGACTTATTTTGTGGATTTGGGCAAATTGCCGTTTCCCGTCACGGTCAAATTGACGCCGGACCATGCGCCGGAAAAGGGCGTCGAGTCGCACTACACCCTGACGCTGGGAACGACCAGCGGCGGAACGCTGCGGCCTTCGGAGCTGGCCGTAACCCAGACCCGAAAGCTGCACTTGTTGCTCGTGGACCAGAATCTCGAAGATTACCAGCATATCCACCCCGAACCGGTCGGCGATTCCGGGGACTGGACTTTTGCCTTCACGCCACACGCTGGAGGGGTGTACCACGCCTATGCTCAATTCATCCCCTCGCTCTCCATGCGCGAAATGATTGGGGAGACGCTATTGACGGTTAAAGGAGACGACATCCCCGCCGTGCATCGCGGTCTGGCATCGTTCAAGGATGGCGATTACATTTACAGCCTGACCGCGTCGGAAGATCCCCTCGCGCTCGGCACAAATGAGACGTTGACGTTTTCTGTGCAAAGGGCGGACGGCGGCAAGGTTCAGTTGCAACCCGTAATGGGGACGCTCGCGCACCTCGTGGCCTTCGATCCGGCACGCATAGGCGTTGCCCATTTGCACCCCTCGCTCATGGGCAATGAGACCAATCCCACGCATCCCGAAATATCCTTTGTCATCAACTTTCCGGAACCCGCCCATTACCGTGTTTGGTGCCAGGTTAAACTCGACGACCGTGAACGTTACGTGCCCTTCGATATTCAGGTGGAGAAATCCGGTTAACTTCCATTTCTTGGCCAGCGGGGTTGGGTTACGGGAATCGGAGCGAATTCCACCGCAACACCACACACAGCGGCGTGCTGGCGGAGGGCGCGGTAGGAGGGGAGTTTGAGAATGGTTTTTGACGAAGGAGGCAAATCGAATTCGAGCAACTGACCGTCATCCTGCTGGAAGGCGACCTGTGCGGCGGTCGCTCCGGGTTGGTCGCGAATTTGCGCGGCAAGGAGGCGGAGGAATTCCTCGGCGCGTGGTTCGGGCCGCAACACCCATTGCACCCGGCGCAATAGGGTGGGCACTTTGTCCTCGATGGTGGCGATTTCCTGCGCGGTCAGGCGGTTCTCATTGCGCAGTTCGTCGCGTCGCACTTCGCCGTGGACGAGCACCGCCACGCCGTCGGCGAGTTGCGACTGGAATTTTTCATAAGTGTCCGAAAAGACGTTGACCGGGAAATTGCCGCGGCGGGTGGCCAGGGTGAACGACGCCCAGGGCCGGTTGTCGCGCTTGGAAATGCGTTTCACCACGGCGGTGACGATGCCGCAGAGGCGGAAGGGCGTGCGGTCCTTGGTCGTCGGCAGGGTGGCTTCCGTGATGCTGTCGAGAAATTCGTCCAAGCCGGTCAACACGTTCAGCGGGTGGCCGGAGGTATAAAAGCCCAAAAGCTCGTGCTCGGATTTCAGGCGTTCGGCGAGCGCCATCACCGGTCCCTGAGTGTTGACGCTTAACGAATGCGAGCCGCCGGATTGGCCGTTGGCGTCAGCACTTGCGCTGCCTAGCGTATCAAAGAGCGAGCCTTGCCCGGCGGCCCGGTCTTTCTGGTGCGAGGCCGCTTCGGTCATGAAGGAATCAAGCGAATTGAGCAGATGCTGGCGGTCGGTCTTGGTGTAATCGAACGCTCCGGTGCGAATAAGGCATTCGAGAACGCGTTTGTTGACGGCGCGACCATCCACACGCCGCATGAAATCGGCGAAGTCAATAAACGGTCCACGGGCGTCACGTTCTTCCAGAATAATTTTCGCGGCCATGTCGCCGACGCCTTTGATGGCGCCAAGGCCGAAACGGATTGAACCGGGGGCGGCTAGATTCGCCGTGGGGGATAAGTCGGGCAGGGGAGTGAAGTTTTCACGTGACTGATTTACGTCCGGTCCCAGCACGGCGATGCCGAGGTTGGCGGCTTCGGCGATGAAGTGCGCGACCTTGTCCGAATCGCCCAGTTCGTTGGAGAGCACGGCGGCCATGAACTCGACCGGGTAATTGGCCTTCAGGTAGGCAGTGCGGTAACTGAGGATGGCGTAGGCGGCGGAGTGGGATTTGTTAAAGCCGTATTGTGCGAACTTTTCGAGAATGGCAAAAATGTCTTCAGCCTGCTTTTGCAGAATTTTGTTCGTTTTGGCGGCGCCTGCGACAAAGACAGCTTTCTGCCTGGCCATTTCGGCGGTGTCTTTTTTGCCCATGGCGCGGCGCAAAATGTCCGCCCCGCCCAGCGAATAGCCGGCAATGCGCCGGGCGGCTTCCATCACCTGTTCCTGATAGACGAGAATCCCATAAGTCTCGCGGCAGACTTCCTCAAGTAGCGGATGGGGGTATTTGATGGCGGCGGGATTTTTTTTACCGGCGACATATTCGGGGATGAATTCCATCGGCCCCGGACGGTAGAGCGCGATGAGCGCGATAATCTCGTCAATGTTCGAGATGGAAAACTGGCGGCAGAGGTTTTGCATCCCGCCGGATTCAAGCTGGAATACGCCGATGGTGCGGGCGTCATTCAAAAGTTGAAAGGTTCTGGCGTCGTCAAAGCCGACCTGATCAACGTCGAAGTTTGGTTGCTGACGGGTACGGCGGACGTTGTCCTGCGCATCGGCGATGACGGTCAGCGTCTTCAGGCCGAGAAAGTCCATCTTCAACAGGCCGAGTTTTTCGACGGGGTCCTTGGGGTATTGTGTAGTGAGCGCGCCTTCCTGCAGGGTGACGGGGATCAGCTCGGTCAACGGGCGGTCGGCAATGATGATGCCGGCGGCGTGGGTGCCGGCGTTGCGCGCCATGCCTTCAATGACCTGCCCCTGCTCGATGATGAGTTTGGCAATCGGGTTGATTTTCACTTCCTGCTGGAGCTCGGTGGACTTGGCGAGGGCGTCAGCCAGCGTGATGTTCAAGTCGTCAGGCACCATCTTGGCGATGCGGTCCGCCTCGGCGTATTCGACGCTGTTCACGCGGGCGAGGTCGCGCACAATCATTTTTGCGCCAAAAGTGCCGAAGGTGATGATGTTTGCCACGCAGTCCTGGCCGTATTTTTGGCGTACATATTCGATGACTTCGCTGCGCCGTCTCATGCAGAAATCGATGTCAAAGTCCGGCGGGGACACACGCTCCGGGTTGAGAAACCGTTCGAAGAGCAAACCAAAGCGCAGGGGGTCAATATCGGTGATTTTCAGCAGGTAGGCCACCAGGCAGCCGGCGCCGGAACCGCGGCCCGGCCCCACCGGAATATTTTGCCTGCGCGCCCAATCAATAAAATCCCAGACGATCAGGAAGTAATCCACGAAACCGGTCTTTTCGATGACGCTGATTTCAAAATTGATCCGTTCGACGAGTTCGCGAGCAAAACCGGCTGGACGGCCGGCAACGGGGGCGTCGGAGTTGTAGAAATCCACGCCGTAGCGAGTTACCAAGCCTTTAATGCACAGCTCACGCACATAATCTGCGTTCTTGGCAAAACGAGGCTTCAACTCGACGGGCAATTTAAAGACCGGGTAATTGTTTTTTCCGAACGGCAGTTGCAGATCACACATTTCCGCGATGAGCATCGGCTGGAGGATGCTCTCCGGCACTTCGGCGAAAAGTCGTTCCATCTCCGCGCGCGATTTGAGATAAAACTCGTGTGTGTCAAAACGCATCCGGTTCGTCTCGGAGAGTTTTGTGCCCGTCTGAATGCACAGTAGAGAATCGTGGGGTGCCCAATCCGCCGCGTTGACGTAGTGCACGTCATTGGTCGCGATGGTCTTAAGGTTGAATTCCTTGGCGAGGCGCAACAGGCCGGGGAGGACGCGGCGCTGGTCGGCAATGCCATGGTCCTGCAGTTCGATAAAAAAGTGTTCACGCCCAAAAATGTCCACCAGCTTGCCACAAGCGGTGCGGGCGTCCTCGTCACGGCCTTGCAGAAGCATTTGCGGTATCCATGAGGCGAGGCAGCCGCTGAAGCCGATGAGGCCCTTCGCGTGTCGCGCGAGCATATCGAGGTCGGTGCGCGGGCGATAATAGAAGCCCTGGGTGTGGGCGTCGCTGATGAGCTTTGTCAGGTTCTGGTAGCCGGAAAAGTCGCGAGCGATGAGGCCAAGGTGGTAAACCTGGTGCTTGGATCGTTCAGGTTTTTCGGTGCGTGTGTGATCAGTGACCAGGTAAGCCTCACAGCCGACGATGGGCTTAAGGCCGTGCTTTTTAGCCTCGAGCATGAAATCCACCACGCCGAACAGGTTCCCATGGTCGGTAATGGCAATCGCGGGCTGGCCGAGTTCCTTGGCACGCGCACACAACACATCTATCCGGCTGCAGCCGTCAAGGAGGCTGAAGTCGGTGTGGACGTGAAGATGGACGAAGGTAGAGTCGGCGCCGGCCATGAGTTAACGTTGCGCCAGCGGCTGCACAGCGCAAGAAAATCCGCACCGGTCTTCGCGCGCTTCAATCTTGACCCCAAGCACGATTTCATTTCCCTTTGTTCTTCCCGCGCATTTCGCGGACGCCGATGCAAGAAATACTCAAAGGAACCGGTGTCTTCATTTATCCACTGGCGCTGTTCTCGTTTTTGGCGGTTTACGTCATTATCGAACGGCTGCTGGCGCTGCGCCCGTCCCGCGTTCTGCCCAAGGAATTGTCCGATGCCTTTATTTCCGGCGAGATTGTCAATAGCCAGGGCGACCTGAACTCCGCTGCCGGGCGTATTGTCTATTTTTTCCGCAAGACCAATCCCGACCCGGAATCGCTCAAAGCCTATGCCCGCCTGGAGGTTGCGCGGTTGGAGCGTGGACTGTTTATCCTGGAAATCGTCATATCCGGCGCACCGTTGCTGGGTCTTTTGGGCACCATCACTGGTCTGGCCCAGGTATTTTCCTCTCAAATCATGGACAAAGGCGGATTGCCCGACAAAGCGGCGTTCATCCAGGGCATATCGTTGGCGCTGACCACGACGATGGTCGGCCTGTGCATCGCCATTCCCGCACTCGTGGCCAATAGCTGGTTTAACCGGCGGATTGAATTGCTGGCGACCAAGCTGGAAATGGGTGTCGAACGCCTTATCGACCTGTCCAAGCGCCGTTAATACACCACGCCGATTTCCAAGCCCAGGCCCCAGCTGGAATCCACGTTAAAACTGTTGGCCGAGTTGCCGTTTACATGGAACTGATATTCGCGGGAGAAAACATAGGACAAATAGCCCCGCACAAAAACGTTTTGGTTCAGGGCCTGGCGCACGCCAAACTTGAGGGTGCCGTCGCTCTCGTTGACGGCGGCTTTGCCGGCCGGAGTGTCGCGCAGGCGGAACCAGCGGGAATTGTATTCCAGTGAAGCGTCCGCCACCGTCGCTTTATTGCCAAAAACATCATAGGAAACGGTCACCCCATTTACGATGCCGGCGTAGGCGCGTAGTTCCCATTGGGGCAGGAACAGCCATTTGGCCTGCGCCATGATGGTCCACGTGTTGTCGTCTTCCATCCGTGAATAATACATCGGGCCGGCGGAAAGGGTCAGAACTTTGCTGAAATTATAAGATGGCCCCGCCGCAAAGGCAAACTGACCGCCGTCATTGAGCGAGGTTGCCGTTTCGGCGGAATGTCCCGCACTCAAAAACGCAAAGGCGCCCCAGTCGGGTTTGAAGTCATGCGAGTAAAGGACGTCGGCACCGAGTTTCTGTACGTTGCTAAAAGGCGACTGGGTGCCGCTAAAAGAATAATTCTCATAGGAGTAACCAAGAGTGAGGGCCAAATGGTCGTCAGTCCAATCCTCGGTGTGTTGAAGGCCGATGGCGAAGCGGTCGGTCCTCATTTTGCCCGTAGCGCCACTGTTCAAATCCCCGGAAAAAATATGTTCATAGATGGCCTCGCCAACGCACTCGAATGACTTGGAAGCTGCTGGCGCAGTGGCCGCGGGAGTGGTTGTGGTGTTGCCGGCAGCGGGCGCGGTTTGCGCACGCAGTGGAGCGAGGCAGAGGGTAATGCAGGCGAGCACCAGGGCGCGCCGAAATAAAGCGGGGTGAGTCAGGGTCGGTGCAATAAGCATGGCATTGTTCGTAAAGGTCTTCGCTTTCGAAAGCAACCTTCTTTCCGAAACAATGATACATATATGACGGACAAAAAACGGCTGCATTTTTTGCCGCTTCCAGGAAAACAGCGGCGCAACGACTGCTTACATGTAGGCGACCATCAAATCCTCAAGATTGGCAAACTTTGCTTCCAGGGTGGTCTCTTCATCGAGACTTTTTTGCAGAGCGGTCGTTACCGGAACGAGCCCGAGCAACTGGGCGAAGTCCCGTGCGCTGCAATAGGCCGCCGTCTCAAAATGTTTAATTTTCCGCACCACTGCAATCAACGCGGCATCACGCGAGCTGCCCGGGCGGTTTTCAGCAATCGTTTCCAGTAAGCCGACCAACAAGCCTTCCATGGTTTGATTGGTCCTCCCGTCTGGTGCCAGGCCGAGCATCTGCTGCACGGACTCCACCCGTCGAAAATGTTCGCGCGCCTGGTCAAGATTCGCTTCGCACACCGCCCGCAGAATGGGATCGGTGCAGGCCAAGGTCATTTTGGGTAAAATCTCAGCCAGCTGCTTTTCTGCGCTGTAAAGTTCCTGGGTTTCCTCGGTGAGCACATGGGCCAGGGTATGCAACCAGTGTTTTTCAAATGAACCTTCAGGCGAGCTTTCAATCGGCGCTTCGGCCAATCCCGGCAGCAACCCAACTGATTCAAACGCCGAAGTCAGACCCCGGGGATGCGCGGCATCATCACCAAAATAATCCGGATGGGTATAGGAAAAGTCCATGGCTTTTTTGTTAGGACAACTATACACCCTCCCTTGCGAAAATTAAATGTATGGTATCGTTATTTTCCTCGAAAAAAAACGTTATCATGTTTTTTTTACGCGACCCTAGGGAATACCCCAGAAAATCTGAGGCATGGACCTGCGCAAATCAGGTGGTTTGCGGGGTGTACGGCATGGAAATTGTTCAACATGAAGGTAATTCCCTGCCACAATCGGCTTCACCTTTTTGGCTTTAAAGTTTACTCATTAACCTCCCCATGAAAATACTCCGCTGTGCCCATGCTTCCGCCTTTTCATTTTCCGCCATGGCCAGCATCGCGTTTGGCCAAAGCACACCTGCACCGGCGGAGTCTCCAGTTGGCTCAGCCGCACCTGCCGCGACACTCGCGTCATCCCCAGTGCCTGATGCGCCTGCGGCCTCCGCGCCACTGGCCGGCGCCCGCCGAGGATTTGCTCAAAGAGGACCGCAGACGCGCAAGCCCGTCCCCGCCGGTTTTCTTTCCCGCAGCCAGACGAGCAACAATCCCAATCTGCCCACGCTTTACATTATTGGCGACTCCACTGCTTCCGACAACCCGACCGACCCGAACATCCAGGGCTGGGGCACGTCGTTCCTGAACTATTTCGACAGCTCCAAAATCAACGTCAACAACCGCGCATTGGGCGGGCGCAGTTCGCGTTCGTTTATTTACGAAGGCCACGAAGACGAGTTGCTGGCCATGCTCAAGCCCGGCGATACCGTGCTGATCCAGTGGGGTCACAACGACCCCTACGACCTAAACGAGAGCCAGTTGCGTGGGTCGCTCTTTGGGTTGGGCGAGGACACGATGGACATTGTGCGGATTAACGATGGCAAACCCGAGACTCTCCATACCTTCGGCTGGTATATGCGGAAATACGTCACGGACATTCGCGCCAAGGGTGCCACCCCCATCATTCTGACCCTCACGGTTCGCGACCGTTGGAACAAAGACGCCCCAACCACCATCGAACGCAACCCGCTGCCGGATCCCAATCTCTTTAAAGACAGTAATGACCGTTCACACAAGGAACCGCCCATTTACAGCGTGTGGTCCGCCGAAGTTGCCAAGGCGATGAATGTCCCGCTGCTCGACGTGCACAACCTCATTGCGGACTGGTATGACAAGTCGGGCCAGACAGTCGTCGACACCTATTTTCAAAGTGCCAGCAACCCCACGCACCGAAATGAAGCGGGGGCGGCCAAGGACGCCGAGCTGACCCTGGCGGTCTTGCGCGCTTATGAAGGCTCATCCTTCGACGTTTTTCTCAACGATAAAGGCAAGGCCATCCCGGCGGCTGATTCGAAATACGTTTTTCCAAACAAGGCTCTGGCCGCCGCACCACAACCTGGCGCCAAAGCTGGCGCCGCGGCGCCGGCCCCCGCGGCCAAATGAAGATGCGACAGCAGGTTGTAACTGATTGAAATTGAAAGCATCCGGTTAAAAACCAGCGTTTGACAGTTTTCTAAAAGAAAACTACCATAAATTCCTGCGCAACCGATTCCAACGTTGGTTTGCCACGTTACTGATTATTGCGGTGGCGATGGCGGGGAATTTGCATTTGCCATTGGTACAAGTGGTGGCGTGGTCGCGGATGTATTCCCATTACCGTGAAAGCTATTCTACGGATGTTGCCTTGAAAATCACGTTCAGCGGGGAGTATCCATGCCCGCTTTGCAAAATTGTCCAGGCGGCGGAGAAAGAGCGCCACAATCTCGATGGAATGCAAAATTCCTCTGAACGGATGCTCCTGTTGCCGCTGCCCCGGCTGGCATTGTTGTCCGTTGATAAACCATCAGTGCGGGCCGGGCATTGGGTTGAGCCGTCCCTCAAGATGCCTGTGGAAATAACCCAGCCCGAAACGCCCCCGCCTCGGCTGGTGTAATTGCGCCCCGGCCAAAGCCGGGGGCTGGATGGTTTGGGCCGGCGCACGCGCAATTTTTCGCGCGCTAACTGGGTTCCCAATTTCGGCGCGCCCGCATCGCGGCGTGCGCCTGTGTTAGTGCGAATGTTAAGAAGAAAATATTTATTTCACCTGCGTCCGTTTCTGGCGAAGCGACCGCAATTACAGACAATTCCATGAAAAACCTTTTGATAGCCTTCATCTTGATTCTTGCGACAGCAACTTCGTCTCGCGCCTGCGACACCTGCGGCTGCGAGATCTGTGACCCGGGAGTGCTAAACGGCGTGCTGAACGGCATCCAGGGCTACAGCAGCGGGCCTGGCCTTCAACAATCCTACTTCTTTGCCTCGGTGGCGGAGCAGTATACCGACTATAGCCATATAATAAATGTGCCGGTAGGCGCTTCACTCAACCAATTCGAGCGGAGCGCAATCACCCAATTCATCCTGGGCTACCAAATCAACGACCGGCTCGGCGTGCAGGTCAATGTGCCCTACATCTACCGTTGGTATCGGGTGATGAACAATGCCGGCACGGCGATGGACAGCGGGCAGTCCGATGGCTTGGGTGACGTGTCAGTGGTGGCAAATTATGTTGTACTGCGGGACCAACAAGGGGACTGGGGTTACACTTGGCGTGTTGCCGGCGGTCTCAAGCTGCCGACGGGTGATTCCGGCTTGCTGGCGTTGGAAGCGCCGGGCACCAGTTTGGTCTCGCCGTTGAACGGAGCCTTTAGCGCCATCGGTGGCCATGACGTTGCACTGGGCAGCGGGTCGTATGACGGCATTCTTTCCACTGGCGTCAGCGTAAATAGGCAACGCTGGTTTATGACCGCCGATGCCGATTATGCCATCCGTGGCACGGGCAGCTTCGGCTACCGCTATGCCAACGAATTCAGTGGATCTGCCGGACCGGGTTACCGGCTGATTGATAACGCCAACTATGCACTCAGCCTGCAAATGCTGGTCACCGGCGAATATAAGGGAGCCGACACCATACAAGGCACCGTCACCAATGACACGGCCGGCAAATCGGTGTCTCTCGGGCCCAAAGTGCTCTTTACTTGGAACCAGCATTTTACCGCCCATCTGGCCCTGGAGCTCCCGGTGGCAGAACACTACGATCCGGGGTTCCAGGCTCTGCCGACCTACCGTCTGAAGGCGGGGCTGACTTTTCGGTTCTAAACCACGCGTCGAATGCGCTTGAAAAGCCGGCCTGGGCGCGTTTTATTAATGCCTTGGCCGGTTTCGGTGCGGTAGCCAAGTGGTAAGGCCGGAGTCTGCAAAACTCCCATTCGTCGGTTCGATTCCGACCCGCACCTCCACTTTTTCGCCCCGGTCACGCGCTCCTTATGTCCGGCGATTTGCCCGCAACCCCGGAAAAAACGCCCGAACGCGTGCCGCACCTGGAGGCGTTTTTGGATGAATTACGAGGCGAACGCCGCCTTTCGAAAAACACCTCGCGCAACTATGAGCACGCCGTGCGCGGGTTTTTTGCCTGGCTGCGGCAAGGCGAAGGGAAAGCGGTGGACCCTGCACAGGTGTCGCGTTTACAGGCACGCAGCTTCGTCATCGAGAGCCAACGATTGCTGGACCGGCGGACGGTGCATTTGCATGTGTCGGCCCTGCGTGCGTTCTGGAAATTTTTACAACGACGCGGCCAGGCGAAAATAAGTCCGTGGTTGGGGCTGTCCTTGCCCAAGCTGGCGAAAAAATTGCCGTTGTTTCTCACCGAAGAACAGATGCGCACTTTGCTGGCTGTGCCCGACCAACTGGCGGAAAATGAAACAGGCGAGGGGACGGATGCCAAAGTGCGCGCCTTTGCACGCAGCCGCGACCGGGTGATGCTTGAAGTCCTCTACGGCGCAGGCTTGCGGGTGAGTGAGCTCGCCGCGCTCACCTGGGGACAGTTGGATTTGGAGGAAGGCAGCGCGCGGGTGCGTGGGAAGGGCGACAAAGAGCGGTTGTGTCCGCTGGGCAGCACGGCCGTTGAGGCCTTACGCACACATCGAGACAATTTTGCATCTGCCGTTGATTTCAAAGCGCTGGTCATCACGCAGGCCAATGGGAGGCCCGTATCGTCGCGCTGGGTGCAGTTGCGTTTGAAGACTTTTTTGAAACTCGCCGGGCTACCCCTCGATTTGTCGCCGCATAAACTGCGGCACTCCTTCGCCACGCACCTGCTCAACCATGGCGCGGACCTGCGCTCCGTCCAGGAAATGCTCGGCCACGCCCGCCTTTCTACAACGCAAATCTATACTCACGTCAGCATCGCCCGCCTCCAGGAAGCCCATCGTAAATCCCATCCAAGAGCGTAAAATTTTTCGCAAAAAAAGGACAAGGATTAAGTCAAATCTGTAATGGAACCAAAGGCCGGATCAAACAATCTTCGATAGAGCCGGATGGCGGCGCCGTCGGTGAGGTCGGCGAGGAAGTCGCAGGCGAGGCGTGCGCGGGCGGCGGTGGTTTTCGCTTCGCCTAGTGCGGTCGTCCAGCGGGCGGGAAGGAAAGCGAGTTTGGGGGTTTCCGGCTCGATGTAATGCTCGTGCAGCGCGCCGAACAAGCGGTCAATGATGAAGCCGCCTTTGAACTCGATT
>Ga0206999_10131_pt2 | contig 18765 bp, 20 predicted proteins | sample Alteio_BWMinCont_92_FD_153482 | JGI IMG/M metagenome (GOLD analysis project Ga0206999, IMG submission 153482) | Enriched cells from forest soil in Barre Woods Harvard Forest LTER site, Petersham, Massachusetts, United States -... | ecosystem: Environmental > Terrestrial > Soil > Temperate forest >...
GCTTCAAAGCTTCGCGCCTGGTCGCGCACGTCCACCGCATCCGGTCCCGTGACGCGCGGAGTGGTGTGTCCGGGAGCACGCGATCGAGCGCGCAGATGACGTCGCGACAGATTCGACTCGTTCGTCCGGATCGAATTAGCTGAGCGCCTCGAGGGCGCCTTTCCGGTATCGATCGATCTTCACTTGGGAGAGCGCGAGATCGGTTTCGCCGACGACTTCGGCCGCGATTTTCGCCAACCGACCTCTTCCGTGATTCTCACAGAGCAGCTTCAGGATGCGATTGCTGCACCTCGCATTGTCTAGCTGCGAAACCACCAGATGATCATCATATCTTGACGGTCAAGATGAGCCGGTGTTACCGTATCCTTCTATGAACGATCCCAATACAGATGTAATTCAAGGCACGCTCGACATGCTCATTCTGAAGACGCTGAGTCTGGAGCCGATGCACGGCTTCGGGATCGCGCGCCGGGTGGAGCAAGTCTCGCGCGGAGTTTTCAAGGTGAACCCGGGATCTCTGCTGACCGCGCTGCAGCGGCTGGAACGCGCCGGGTGGTTGGATGCCGAGTGGCGCCAGACCGAAAACGCGCGCCGAGCGAAGTTCTATACGCTGACACGGACGGGGAGGAGGCAACTGGAGAACGAAACCGCGGACTGGGCGCGGCGGGCATCTGCGATCGCACGATTGCTAAAAGCGGAGGCTTGACACATGTCACTTTGGCGTCAGTTGACCTATGGCCTGCGCAGTCTGACGCACCGCCCGGCGCGCGTTCAGGATGTAGCGAATGAAGTGGAGCAGTACTTTGAGGAAGCAGAGGCGGCGTGGAGATCGCGTGGACTTTCTGCTGAGGACTCCAGAAAAGCCGCACGGTGATATGACAGTCGTCAAAGAGCGGGTGAACTCGTATGGCTGGGAGAACCCCGCCACAACCTTCCTTGGTGATCTGCGTTTTGCCGGCCGCCAGTTGCTGAAACACCCGGTATTCACTGCGACTGCGACGCTGACGCTGGCTTTGGGCATCGGGGCAAACGCCGCCATCTTTACGGTCGTCCAATCGGTTCTGCTCGCGCCGCTTCCGTACCAAAACGCCGATAGACTCGCGGTTCTCGACACCCACTGGACAAATAGCGGACACACCACTCCGCGCGTCACGGGACCGGATGCGGTGGACGTGCGCGACCAGGCGCGAAGCTTTGAAGCAGTGAGTCTCTACAGCGGCGGCAATCTGGGCGTGCAGTTACGCGATCACTCCGTCTACACCGCGTTGACTTTTGTGGATGCGAACTTTGCGCGTGTTTTCAGCCTGCAGCCGATTGCGGGCTATCTGTTTACGGACACCGATGCGCATCATGCCGCCCTGGTGAGCGAGCAGTTTGCCCGCGATAACTTCGGCGGCACGCAGGCCGCGTTGGGACAAATGCTGCACGTGGAGAATGAGGCCCTGGTGATCACGGGTGTGTTGCTGGCAACCTTCGATTTCCCTGCCAAGACGCAGGTGTGGGAAGCGTCCCCGTTGAGTCCGGAGTCTAGGTCGCGGACTGCATTCAACTACCAAGCAGTGGGAAGGCTTCGCCCCGGCACCACCTTCCAAACGGCCCAGGCAGAGCTGGATGGAATCTCGCGGCGGCTTGAGACTGCGTATCCCGATGAGAACCGAAGCAAGCAGCTGGCGGCTCTGCCGCTGCAACAGGCGCTGACAGGAGATGCGCGGCCGACTCTTCTGCTTCTGTGGGTTACGGTCGGGTTCATCTTGCTGATCGCGTGTGTGAACGTGACAGATCTTCAACTGGTGCGCTCGATGGAGCGGCGGCGGGAGATCGCGATCCGGAAGGCGCTTGGGTCGTCGCGATCGCAGGTGATGCAGCCGGTGATTCTCGAGAGTCTGATGGTTTCGCTGATCGGCGGAATGGCTGGCGTGCTCCTGGCTTTCCCCGCGGTACACGTGCTAGTGGCGATGGCTCCCAAGGAACTGCCACGCGCGGATGAGATTCACCTCAATGGCTGGGTGCTGGCGTTTACACTCGGCCTCGCGCTGTTGACGGCTCTCGTGTCGTCAATGCTTCCGGCGTTGAGGGCAGCGAAGGTTGATCCCGCAGAGGCGCTGAAGCACGATGCATCGCGTGGCATGACCCGGCATGGCGCAGCGGTGCTTCGTGACGGCCTCGTGATTGCGGAGGTGGCTGCAACGTTTGTACTTGCCATGGGCGCGGGACTGCTGCTGCACACCATGACGACTCTGATGGCACGCGACATGGGGTATCAGACGCGCCAGCTGCTGGTGGTGGATGCGGATGCCCCAGCGCATTCCGAACAGGATGCGCATCGGGCGGTGCAGCAATTCAATGAGATGTTTGCGCAGCTCGCGGCAATGCCAGGTGTGGCGCACGTGGCCGGGATTATGGGGCTGCCTACAGGGGACTATGGTTCGAATGGCTACTACAACACGAGAGGCGGACCGGCTGTCGATCAGAGTCATGAGTCATCGTCGATATTCAGTGTTGCCAGTCCTGGATACTTTCAGGCAATGGGGATTCCAATCAAACGCGGGCGCGATTTCAGCGCACAGGACACCTTCGAGAGCTCGTTTGTGGCAGTGATCAGCGAGTCGCTGGCGAAGCAAAGCTTCGGGAACGCCGATCCGCTGGACAAGCAGGTCCAGTGTGGGCTTGACTCGGACAAATGGATGACGGTGGTGGGAGTGGTAGGCGATGTTCGGCAGGAGTCCCCCGCTGCGAATCCGGGGCCAGCGCTCTACATGCCGATGACGCAACATCCGTTTTATGCCAACCAAATTCACATTCTCTTGCGGACAGAAGTGAAGCCACTAACACTGATGAACGCGGTGCAGGGGACGATCGCGCAGATGAATCCGTTGATTGCGCTGCGCTTTACGACCATGGACGCGATGGTGAATGAGTCAATTGCGTCGGAACGCTTTCGGGCTGCGTTGATTTCCTCCTTCGCTGGAGTCGGACTGTTGCTGGCGATGCTGGGGGTTTATGGAACGATGGCATATTCGGTGGCGCAACGGACATTCGAGATTGGCATACGGATGGCGTTTGGTGCGGAGAAGGGTGCAATTCTACGCACCGTGCTGGAACATGCTGCGAAGCTGGCCTGCTACGGCATTGCGGTGGGGCTAGTGCTGAGCCTGATATTTGCGCGGCTGGTGACGAGCATGCTGGTCGGAGTGCGACCGATGGATCCGGTGAGCCTGGGGTTGGCATCGTCTCTGCTATTGCTGACGGCATTGGCTGCGGCGCTTGCGCCGGGCTGGAGAGCCACCCATGTCGATCCGATTGTGGCATTGCGGGCCGAATAGCCCCATCAAACGTGTGAAAATCCCCACGCGAAATCTGGCAACTGGAAAGTTGCAGCGGGTTGTGCTCTCCGAATTCAGCGTTGCGCAGGGCAGAGGAGTTGAGCGATGATGTGCCTGACCGCTATCGAGGAGTCCATCCATTGGCGGAAGCCATCGAGCGCACAGAGGCTCACCCGCAAATCACGAGATAATCTGTCGAAAACGTAGACGGCCCGGAATCCGTACAGCGTCCGCTGACCCTCCGTGGTTGCGTCTTCATTCGGCTCGTCGGTCGCTACATCCTTCGTGCTTCGTCTTCCGACCATCGGGGCGAGAATGAAAATTCCTTTTTCGCCTCGTTTAACTTTAACGAAGCGGCCAAGCGAGTTCCATGTCCGAAGTCTGGCAACGTTGGAAGCATCGGGCTTCTGGCGTGCGATGAGCATGATGTTGCCGAAGCTTAATGTCACCAGCCGGGCTATGTAGATTGAACTTCAGGGGCACGCGGTGTAGCCATGGCAGAGACCGAGGCACTTGACATAGTGCGGTTGTCTCCAAGCAGGCTGAACACGCTGGCGTCTCAGGTTGCGCAGACCCTGATCTCGCCAGCATCCCAAGTCAACCGTTCATAAAATCGCAAAACCGGTATTCAACTGAAGCGGATTGCCTGGGCATTGCCGCGATCCGCCCAGAATCCGAACCCAGCCACTCCAGGTGGTGAGCGCTATCGCTTGGTTACAACAGGTGCATCGTGTCTGCTGAAGGAATCGACAAACCTACCTGAGCCAAAACCTTTTGACTATCTAACTATCTAGATTCCCTCGCTGGCTCAGGAGACCTAGGGCCCTTAGAATGCTCCCGTGAGCATCGCAGTTCCATGAATGAGCTGAGGTGGGATGATGAACCGCCTTTTTCTCGGTTTCTTCGTTTTCTCGGGTGTTCTTTCTCTGGGGACGCAAACAGCCTCTTGGCAACCATCGCCCGGACATACACAACTGCCGATATGGCCGGGTGCGGTGCCGGATGCACAGTCTGTCCCCGGGCCGGAGTTCGCCACGACAAAAGGGAACAAGCCGGTCGCCGGAAGGCCATGGCTCGAGGTGGATAACGTCTCGCGGCCTACAATGACCGTCTACTCCCCGGAAGGAAAGAATACAGGCACTGCGGTGGTTGTATTTCCAGGCGGTGGCTATGTGAGATTGGCGATCGATCTCGAGGGCACGGAGGTTTGCGATTGGCTGACGTCTGCAGGGATTACGTGCGTGCTGCTGAAATATCGCGTGCCGAGCCTGCCTTATGACTGGCACTGCGATTGCCGACCCAACGGACTTGTCATATCGACACTCGCGCTGGAGGATGCGCAGAGAACGATTGGGCTGGTGCGCTTTCATACCAAGGAGTGACATATCGATCCTCACAAGATTGGAGTGCTGGGGTTTTCTGCCGGTGGCTATCTAGTCGCAGAGATCAGCACTCATTTTGATCACCGGTTGTACGCACCTGTCGATACCCCAGACCGAGAAAGCTGCCGGCCCGATTTTGCCGTCGCAATCTATCCCGGACATCTGTGGACCGAAGACAACTTTGAGTTGAATCCGCGCATTGGCGTCACCCGCCAAACCCTGCCTACATTTCTGCTGCAGGCGGAAAATGACCCGATCGATCCTGTACAGAACTCGCTGGCCTACTTGGCCGCGCTCAAACAAGCTGGCGTGCCGGTGGAAATGCATCTGTACGCGGAAGGTGGTCATGCATTTGGGCTGCGGCGTACGGAGTTTCCGATTACGGAATGGCCCAAGCTGGTAGAGAGGTGGCTGCTAACGATCGGGATTACCCCGAAGTAGGCACTGCCGCGAAAAACCGGAGCGGCAGCATCGATTGCACCTGGTGAAAAATCACCATAGAAGCACTCACAATACCAGAACCGGCTAGTCACTCGGCGACGTAGGCAGCCGGAGCGAGGTTTGGGGGTTATGCAAAATGGGGGCGCATCTTAAATGCGCCCGGCAGTCTCGGCTCATAGCAACTCCAAGAAAGCAAGCAAAGTGTCGTTCGCTCGGAAGCGGCGGAACGGCGTGCCCACCGGCAAGACCTTTGCCAACGCCCTTTCTTTCATCGCAAGATTCGCGTGCAAATACGCATTCGTGGTCTCTATGCTCTCGTGTCCCAGCCATAACGCGATGACAGCGATGTCGACGCCAGACTGAAGCAAGGCCATGGCCGTGCCGTGTCGAACGATGTGCGGCGATACGCGCTTTTTCTTTAGAGTCGCGCAGCGGGCTGATGCTCTGGCGCCCGCTTTTCGCAACATCAAATGGATGGCGAAGCGTGTCAGAGGCTCTCCGCGAATGCTCGGAAATGCCATTGCCTGCTCTGGTTCTCCCAACTCCCGAAACCAGCCTCTCAAAACCCGTGCGGTCCTGGGCCACAGGGGTATCGAGCGATCTTTTCGACCCTTCCCATGCAACTGAACGTAGCTCCTGGGCACCGAAGGCGACATGGCTCTGGCGAAGGCCGTAGATTTCGGAGACGCGAGCGCCTAAGTTGTACGGTTCTGGGCGAGAATCTGTAAAAACGTTCGATTTGCGCGGGTTTGGCAGTTGCGTCCAATTTGACAGCCGCAGTCGCCGTCGCTGTGGGAATGTGGGAACCCGCGTCCTTTGCGGGTTTCCAAGCTTCGAGGGCGGGCAGAACCGTTGTGGTAGAGTTCGATCATTCCGCCCTCGGAGCGCCATTTCCACAGCGAGCCCTCGGTTTCTCGGCCATTCTGGCGAGAATGTGTTGTTTGGGGCCGGCGGAGCGAAAAACAGGCGCCTCCCAGAAAGCCGCGTAGAATGCACGTTCTTACAGATTCTCGCTCAGAGCCAGTTGTACATCGTCAGCAGCAGGGCGCAGTCGCACCGTCCGCACCAGTGGGCTCACTGCGCAAGAGAGATAAGGCGGAACCCCGGTCGATGAGTGGAAGGGTGATTTTTCGTCGGTAACCAAGAGTGCCCGGTATGATTGGGGAGAATCGTTGCTGAGAATCGTCGCAAATGGTGACTCCCGAACAGCAATCACCCGAGGATAATCGGAAGCTCCTAGCGGACCTAGCGCCGTGGGCTGACGTTCTCTCAAAGGGGATTGCGGCTATTGCAATCGCCCTGTATGTATCAGGCTTCTTGATAGTCTCTCTTCACCACTACAAGTACGGGTTCGTTGATACGAACCTGTTTAGAGCGCGTATCCTCGCGGCTGGCGCTTGGTTTTTCTTTTTGAGCGGCATTCCTATTTTTGTCGTGACACGAATAAGAGCGCAGACGCTCCAGATGTCGTGGTTGCAGTTGGCGGTGTTTTCGTATCCATACTACGGTGGCTGCCTGTTTCTCAGCGTGCTGGCCTCACCGTTTTTCAGCTTTTCAGACTATTCGCCATGGCTGTTTCCAGTTCCGCATGCTTGGTGGTTGATACTTGTCACAATCGTTCTTATCGGATTTTTCATTTTTCTTATTGATTCGAAGAGAGTGCCTCGAATGGTCACAGCCATTGCCTCGGTGTCGCTCGTCCTCCTATTCGTTAGTTATACAGCTCGGGACCTGCTCATCGACCATCGGTTTCAGCAGAGCGCTGTAATATTGTGGTTCTTCGCGGTCGGGGTGCTGACTATTGCCGAAGTCAAGGCCCGCTTACGAGGTGGAGACTGGGAAAAAACCGTATTTCTTGTTTTGGGGGCTCTGTTTGTCTTTGCTTTTTTCTACTATCCTCACATCAAAGCGGCTTGGGGCGGGGGCACACCCGTCAGTATCACTGTCTACTTCACGAAAGACTCCGCCATGAAACCAAGCCAGGCGGTGTCTGCCCAATTAGTTGACGAATCCGACGCCGGTCTTTACATTGTCGGGCCGAATGAGACGAAAGCCATTTTCGTGCCCCGCAACGCAATAGCGCTCGTGTACTTCTCGGACAGGATTGCAGATTCGGCCTTACTGAGAGACAACAAGTAGACTCCATTGGCGGGAAGCAGCGCCAGATTCAGTAACTGAACCGTAGCACCAGACGCGCTTATTGCACACGATTCTGCACACAACTTGTCGCTCACGCAATCTGAATCGGAATTGTGCCACCTCTTGCAATACGGATGGTTGCGGGAAGTGGGAAGGTGACCGAAGCGAATTGCCCCAGGGTAGGCACGTTGGGCGCACCGTCTTCGCCATAACTGACAAGCAGTACGGTTGTGTCGTTCTGCTGGGCGATTACGTCAAGGGGATAGCTTGCCGCACCTGCAGACACCTGCGTTCTAACTTCTATGTCCACAAACCCAATTTTTGCTGCCCAAGGTCCGGCCACTCCCGCTGTGATCATGTTTTCTTTTCTTCCTTGCTACACGCCAGAACTTTCTCCGCGCCGATCCTGGGGGGCACTGGAACCGGAACCGCACATCCCCCCTCTACGATTCCAGCGCTCCCGGCTGGCAGTATACGGCAGAACTCCGGTGTGGTGATTTGCAATCACAAGAGCGATTGACTGCAGGGAACAGAGCGCCGGCGGAACAGCGTAAAATAGAAGCATGGATGAACGAAAATGCAAGCACACGGATCAGCGTGGGAACCAGTGTTCTGGAACGCAAACGCTGCGCGGCGATGCAGCACCGCCAAACTCTTATGCTCGGTACGTGAAACCGAACCGGACCCTCAACCTTGCCTCCAAACGCCCCGGATGGCAATGCGATAAGTGTGGCGGCTTCGACGAACCCAGGGATAATTAGGTCGCGTCAACTGCCCTTCACGAGTCGCATGTCTGAAACCGATCATAAGCCGAAGCCGCAACCCCGCCACACTGTGACTCTGGGAAGTACGCGGTCGTCTGCTGTTAACTACGGTATAGTTGAGTTCCTTCGAGCCCGCCCAGCCTCGCGCGCGGCAGTCGCAGGTCTCGGCATCGCGTCGGGGCTGGTAGCGATGGTTCTGGCGTTTGCAGGCTCCAAGATTGCACTTCCTTACATTCCTCTTTTTCCCTACTTTCTCGGTTTTGTTGTAGCACCTTGGCTTCTCTGGGTCGCATCCGTTTCAGGCCCAGACTTCCAGCTAGTACCGCCACGGCGAAATACACTAACCCGCCACCTACCAATAGCAGAAGGTAGAGCCCAACCTGTGTAATCAAAATGGGCATTCCCGCAAGGGACGAAACGATGAAGACCGCAGTCCAAGGCACCACCCCCAAAGCAATCGCTTCTATGATGCCCAGCCCAACTCGGATACCCACCAGGCGCGCCCTACTGACGGGTAAAGCCAAAGTCAACGAAGATGTTCCAATTGCTTTTTCAGGAACGATTCCACCCATCCCCAAGAGAACAACGCCAAAAATCCATAAGAAGACAAGGATTTGCTGGTTAACAAGCAGCAGACGGTCGAAATCTCTCTCCAGCCTCCAGCCAGGGACTAAGTCTCCTAGAGCATGATAGACAAAAGATCCGCACAGGGCCGTGACAGTTGCCAGAAGCGTCAGAAATCTGGCCCGAGTCTCAAGCCAAGCCTTGTACCAAAGCACGATTCAATTCTCCCTGACCGTCTCCAGAAATATTTCGCGCAATCCAACGCGGGTAACCTCGACAGAGCTGGCATTCAAATTGTGGGCGCGCTCAGTTACTGCCTCAGCATTGCCGCTGACAAATAGGCTCATTTGAAGTGCAATCGAGAGAAATTTGCTGCGTCTTGGCGCTCTCGATGAACACCTCAATCTCTCCGAGTGCAACCGACCCGTGCTCTTCAATTGCATGAATGGAGTTGATGACTGCCTCGAAGAGCGGCAGCAACGAGTTCGAATGTGATAGACGGGTGTTTCGCACCCTACCCAGCAAATTGAGTTTCACGGCACGTTCTCCAATGACAGCAGCTTTGTAGGATACCAAGCATCTATGCGCATGCAGTCACTCATCGGCTGCCCGGCTCGTTCACTGCTGTGCCTGAACTCGGCGGGTATCTCCGGCGGGTATCTCCGATCAATCTCCAGCATGATCTCTTCAGCCCAGCGGATCGAATCGGCGTTGGCACAGATTGTCCCGGGCACGCGCTTTCCCGGCTCGTACTGCGCGAGCTTTCGTGCCGCTAAAATTGAGGCTGCGATCAGCAGCACGCGCTTCCGACCCTCGTACACTTCCCCAGTCTAGCACGTTCGCCTTGTATTCGCCTGTATAAGCTAAGGTACAATTAATCTTCGCATCCCGGCCGTGCGATGGCTCACAGGAAGGGAGCAGTGCGCCTTGGCAACTGATTGGGAACAAACATTCCGAAATTGGAGCAAACCATCGAGTGACGATGAATGCGCGAAGCAAGAAAATGCAGAGCGCATGATCGGTGATGCAATTCGTGCTCACGATTCCCTGAAGTCCCGCGACGTCAAAATCATCCCGCAAAATTGAGTAGGTGCCAGCTTCGATTCCCGGTAGCGCTACCAACAACTTAGCGGGGAAGCAACCAGTCCAGTTGCAATTAAATTGAGAATGTCGTGCCGGGCGCCAAGCAGAGAACTGTGGAGGCCGCTTTGTGACAGGGTGACACAAAGCAAGTTGCCCGGTTGGTAAGTGGCACAGGCTCCCTCGGTTGACTCGTCCAACGTGTAAACTTGCCTGTGATTTCCGCAACCGCTGTGGTTAAACCTCTTTTTGCCAAACTCATGAAAATCATTCCCCTGGCGCTGCTTTTTGCCACGGCCTTGACCGTCGTGGCGCAATCGACACCGAACTATGAGATCTACGCGGTCCGATACGCGACCATACCCGATTTTCCCGTTGCAGAATTGGTGGCAGGCGCCGACTCCGCGCGCAAGCTCGACATCGCCATGATGATCTGGCTGGTGCGGGGGAACGGTCGCAATATCCTGGTTGACTCCGGGTTCTATCACGAGCACTTCTTCAAAGACTGGCATGTGAATGATTTCACCAAACCATCCGATACGCTGAAGCGAATTGGTCTGAAGCCCGAGGACATCACCGACGTCATCATTACGCACATGCACTGGGACCACGCCGACGGCGTGGATCTGTTTCCCAACGCCCGCATCTGGATTCAGAAAGATGAACTGCAATACTATGCCGGAGAAGCCTGGCAGTCGAAAGACACTCATGGCGGCATCGACGAGGAGGACGTGCTCACGCTGGTAAAACTGAATACGCAGGGGCATGTGGGTCTGGTGAATGGCGATACCCAAGAGATTATTCCCGGGGTAATCTGCTACACCGGTGGCAAACATACTTATCAATCGCAATACGTGGGCGTGCAAACAACCGCGGGAACCGTTGTGCTGGCGAGCGATAACATGTACCTGTATGAGAATCTGGAACGGCATGCCCCAATCGCAGCAACGCTCGATGCAGCATCGAATCTGCGGGCGCAAGATCGCATGAAACAAATCGCCGCCCGCCCCGGGCTCATCATCCCAGGGCACGATCCGGCGGTTTTCGCGAAGTTCCCCAATCCCGTGCCCGGAGTAGCTGAAATCCACTAGATCTTGAGATAAAATCGACATTGATGCCGCAAAAGAACGCAGTGACCACGGTGGATTGGCGATTCTTGGGTGACACATTAGGTGTCAGCTAAGGTGATCGTGGAGTGCGTTTAGTACGACTGCGAAGTGCTCGGCGCCTTCCGCTTGACAACTCTACTCGCCCGCGCCTCTGAATGACTGGATCGCGCTTGTTGTCGGGTCGGAGGAGGCGCGCTTGCGCGCTGGCCTCCGTCCGCCTCTCACACTGCACGCACAGATTTGCCGCAGGCAGCGTTCACGAAGACTCAAGTCTTCCGAGATGCCAAAGAAGGAATGAACCCAACCAGATGGTCGATTAATGAATGGACCTTCTTGGCACCCGTCAGGTTGATCCAATCCACCAGTCTCCTCGGACACGGGCGTACGGGTTTTTCGCTAAAGGAACTGTTCCGACCTCCCATTCCTTACTCATCTGGTTTCCTTTCTCTTCCTGACCATCTTCGCCGGCTGCCTTCCCCGACCCACGTCCGTCGCCGGTTGCCCGGTCACGCGGCTTTCAGCACGCTTCATAGGTACTGTTCAGCCGGCCGACTACTGACAGAGCGTCGCTCGCCATTTCGCAACGTCTAAGAAAGCTTTTCAAAACGTACTTGACAAATGTCTGGCTTTGGTGTTAGACCGAATATCGAATATCGAGTACCGAGTACCGAGTACCGAGTACCGAAGATCGCTCCGGGGGCTATTAGCCCTCGCACAGCTGGGGGAAGAGCGCCTCCAAAAAAGGAAGGGCCGCAGGGAGGGGGAGAAATGAAGACTTGCAACTTACGAAGTTACGCCCGGATCGCAGTTTTGGCGAGTTTGTGCACTGGGATTCAGCTCCAATATGCGCGCGCTCAGGTCGGCTTCAGCGAACTAAATGGCGTAGTGTCCGACACCAGCGCAGCGGTTGTTCCGAATGCTACCGTAACAATCACCTCAATTGACACGAAGGTTTCCCGTACCGCTATAACCAATACAAACGGAGCCTTTTCCGTTCCTGATCTAAATGCCGGTATTTATGACATTTCAGTGGAAGCGACAGGCTTTAAGAAGACGCTTCTTCAGCATGTAAATTTATATGTGGGACAAGCTACAACTCAAGATATTAGGTTGGAGGTAGGAGCAACTGACCAGACAGTAACTGTAACTTCTCAGGCGCCGCTGCTGAATACAACGACGGGTCAGGTAGGTACCGTCATTGTGCAGGAGCTAGTGACACAGTTACCACTCAACGGAAGAGATTTTCTTCAGTTGAACCTCCTTCTTCCTGGTGCTACACATGATAAGAACTTGGTTACCGCTGATATTGTGGATATCAACCCGGCGAATACAACCTACAGTGTAAACGGCCAGAGAGGAGACGATAACACTTACCTATTGGATGGCACAATAGTCAAGGACTATCAGCATGGGACCGCTCCGATCGCGCCCAGCGTAGACTCGATAGAGGAATTCCAAACGGCGACCAGCAATTACTCAGCGGCATTCGGCGTTGAAGCTGCGGGCCAAGTGAACCTTGTTACGAGGAGCGGCAAGAATCGCATTTTCGGAACCTTATGGGAGTATCTGCGCAATGACCACTTCGATGCTCGTAATTTTTTTCAACAGGGTGCAACTCCGCCTTTCAAACGAAATCAGTTCGGCGCCAACATTGGCGGTCCCATAATTCTTCCCCACATTTACGATGGCAAGGACAGATCGTTCTTTTTCTTTAACTACGAGGGATTCAGACAAGACAAAAGCATCCCCACACTGGGCAATTATCCTACGCCAGAGCAAATAAATGGAGATCTTTCGAGCCTAGTGCAGCCCGGACTGCCCCTTATTGACCCCCAAACTGGACAACCCTTTCCTGGCAATATTATCCCCCAAACTCGGATGCCGTCTACGCAACTGCCTTTCCTTACAAATGGTATTGGGAAGGGGCCGTGGATCCCTGTGCCAAATTCTACCGTACCCGGAGCGGATTACTTTCGTAATATCCCCAACATATACAACGCGAATCAGGTTGTAGTGAGGCTCGATCACCACGTCGGTAACAAGACCTCGCTTTATGGTCACGTCGTAATCGACAAAGAATTTGCGAGAAACGCGCCAAGTGCATATCCGGGTGTAAGTTTGAATCCCAACTGGTCTTTTGACAATAATAAGTACGCGCACTCGGACACTATTCACCTTACGAGGCTAATTAATCCACGGTTTCTCTTTGACTTTAACTTTGGATGGTCTGGGTTCTGGCAGGAGGTGGTCCAGAGCACGGCTTACAAGACGGATATCACTGGATCAATCTTAAAGATCCAGGGCTTGTCACACATCCCCGGCTCCTTCGGAGCTCCTGTTTGGTCTGTGTCAGGATATGATAACTTAGGAGAGAGCACAATTGGCCCTCGGAGATGGCCGCTATCCATTCTGCAGTGGACACCTTCGATGACGCTAACAACGGGAAAGCATAACCTTCAGTGGGGCGCGCAGATTCTTCGACACCACTATGACTTTCAGGAGTCTATCTATCCCAATGGTATTTGGATATACACCGGGGCGTTCACTGGTTATTCCATGGGTGATTTCTTGTTAGGTTTACCCCAGGAATTGGTTGCGGTCCCAACTCCATTTGCCCCGGCCCCGCGGGCTTCCGAGTTCGGTCCATATTTTGAGGATGACTGGAAAGTTACTCCGAACTTAACGCTAAACCTAGGGTTGAGGTATGAATGGTTAGGTTTTCCTTACTCATCCAACCGAACCATGTCGAATGTGTACCTAGGGGCAGATCGTGTTTGCGGTTTCATTTTAATCCCTGGAACGTGCACCGATCAATTTGTGACCTATGATGACGCTCGACCGCTTACGTTCCAAGGAGAGACGTTCCCGCTGATTCCGACGCCTGGTCTTCTCCACGCCAGTAACATACCGGGGCTGGCAAAATCTCTCGTGTTTAATGATAATCGTGACTTCGCGCCCCGGTTCGGCTTTGCATTTCGACCAGCCGGTAGTACCAACTTAGTTATCCGAGGCGGATATGGAGTATTTTACCAGCGCGATGTTCTCAATGAAACGTTTACTTTAGGTCTGAATCCTCCGTTTGCAGGCATCGACGTTCTCGTGAACGATTCGTCGAATATTCAGAATTTCAATTGGTTTAATCCTGTGGGTAATATTACTCCCGCTCAGCTGCAAAAGGCATTTGTTGACATGCATTTCCGGCCAGCAACGGTGCAGGAGTGGAATCTTACCCTTGAGCGGAGTGTCAGGAGCACTTTGTTTTCCGCCGCCTATGTTGGCAATACAGGCGCGCACCTTCCGACCATTGAAGCCCCTAACCAAGCAATGCCTGGACCCGGGCCAATAGAATCCCGTAGACCTTGGCCGGGTCAAGGGACAGTCAGCGGAGAGGGATACAACGGTAGTGCGAATTACAATGGTTTGCAGTTGAGAGTGCAGAAGGATTTTTCGAAGGGGTTCGCGCTGATTGTCGGTTATACCTGGAGCAAATCAATCGATGACACGGGGGGAGGGGGAATAGGAGACGATCCCACTGGTGTGCCACAGAATAATTATGACCGTGCGGCCGTAACTGAACGCCGTTATGATCATGGCGAACATCGCGAGAATAATTGTGTCGACGATGTGACCCTGAGAACGGACTTGAACGACTCCAAACAGCGGAATAGGAGCGACAGGCTGAATCAAGACGATGCCATAGAAAATCAGATCCCAAAGTGTCAGCACTCGCCCGAGACGCGGTTGAGTTGGCGCAGGGGTTGCTCGCGTTTCAGCCTGGGATCGTCCCACTCTTGCCTCCTAATTGAGCGAATGCAGAGTCAGTCTCTGGTACCACGCGTCAAGTAAATGTGGTTAGATTCAAAGGCTATGCGCCGCGGGGCATCGCCTCCAAAGCCACACACTAATTGCACGCACTTGGAGCCAGTCGGCAGGCGAGTCGACGGCACGTGACGATTTGAAGGCGAGCGTCCAACACAGCTGTGGTCTCGCAGCGCGTTAAATCGCGCGACCCCGATGGCCAGAATGAGTGCCGACGGCCGAAACTCACACCGTCTTGTTCTTTTCCCCGGAGTAAGCACTTACAGCGGGGCCGCCTTTCCCGTTCCCGTGAGCGTACCCGGCCTTGACATAAAACTCGCTCGCAGCGGCAGCGAATCGTTTCACAGCCTCCTGTCTGAGCTCGATCCCCAGGCCTGGCCTCCGCGGCAGAGCGATTCTACCGTTTTCGACGATCAACTCATCTTCCACAAGTTCCCGGCGGATCGGCGAGTAGGCAACAGGGGCGGGCTGGAACTCGATAAATCGACAATTGGGCGATGCAGCTGCGACGTGAGCCGTCGCAGCGATCCCGATACCGGTCTTCCAACAGTGAGGAACGACAATCTTGCCCCGGTCCCGGGCCATCTCCACAACACGCATCGTCTCGGTAATTCCTCCCACCCGGCCCACATCCGGCTGGACTACATCAATGTGCCCCCGGTCCATGAGGTCAGCAAATTCGAACCTGGTTTGTAACCACTCCCCGGCAGCAATCCGGATACCGGTCGCGTCACTGAGCCGGGCGTAACCTTCCAAGTCATCCGATGGCAGGGGTGTCTCGAGGAAGAAAAGGTCGTACTTCTCGAGACTGCGACAGGCTCTCAGGGCTTCCTTCCAATCAGACCAGCCGTAAGCCACGTCGACCATGAGTGTCATCTGTGACCCCGCCGCCTCGCGGCAGGTAGCCACGAGCTCAATGATACCTTCGTCTCCCTCCTGAAGCCGGTTGTGGGCGTAGGGCCCTTTAATACACACTTGCAGTTTCGCCGCAGTAAACCCGAAATCCCTAGTCCACTTGACTTTGGAAAGGAAGTCGTCGCGCTGGTCGTTTAGGGTGCGACCTTCAGGTATTAGGCTCGCATACGGAGTGATGAACTCATGGCGGGCGCCTCCCAGCAGATGCCAAACAGGCCTTCCGGTAGCCTTTCCGTAGATGTCCCATATGGCCATATCAATGGCGCTCATCGCGCAGATACCTGCGCCACGTCTTCCGGTCATGGCGGTAAACGTATATAAGCGGTCCCAAATGGCCTGGGGCTGAGTTGGGTCTTGCCCGATCAACAGTTCCTTAATGCCCAGGCTCATGATGTGTGAACCCGGCGCGTCGATCAGCGCCTTGACTACCCACGGGCTAGTGTCAGCTTCACCTATTCCGGTAATTCCTTCATCGGTATCAATCTTGACGACCACAGTGTCTTGCGAAGAATCGCAGGCATCAGGATTGCAGTTCGGAGCGACCAAGATAGTACACTCGATGGACGTGATTTTCATTACGGTGCACCTCTCACAGTTGCATCCACAGGTTCCATTTGCTCTGGCAGTCTCCAAGACAAGAACTTTAGTGGCAACATCAAAATGTCACTGATGCGACCATTTAGCGACAGTGCAGTCATCTTGTTGTTTTTTCCGATGATCTCACCCCATCTGGGTACTCGTCCTCTCGACGTCACCAATACCTTGGGCCATGGCCACACCAGTAATGATTGCATTCGACCAGATATGGCCACGGCCGTACCCATCTTGTTGGCTCTGTTTAGGAACTAACGCATTCAACCTTTAGGAACCGCAACGTTGGCGCTCTCCTTCGAAAGCGAGTTTGCTTGCGATTCGAGCCCCAAGCACCAGTTAGCGTAACCCGTCTCCCACCGCCTGTCCTTTCGCGAGGCCGGGCACGCGCGCATGGGGTCTTCCGCCCGTGGCCACGGCCAAACCAAGCAATATCTCATCCGCCTTGGGCGCGTCGGGCAGGCCAACCTCCATAGCATCGAAATGTGAGACGACCAACGCGGCATTCTTGTGGTGCAGCGGGAGGTCGATGCGGGTCCCCGGGCCGCCGGTTTTTTTCGTCGAGGGGATGATGGCCGCGCCACCGCCGAGCGCCTGGCGCACGGGTTTGCCAAAGCTGGGGTGCAACAGCGCCGCCGAATGCTCGATCTCGCCTCCTTCACCGACGATGCAGGCCTTACCGTAGCTCTCCACCGCTTCAGCATCAACAACCCTTAAGATGCGTTGTACAAGCAAGGCCCCAAGCTCAGCTCCGGCAGCAACTAGTTCACTCAAGTCCTCGACGTGCCGGCCGGCGAAGGGGTTGGTTATTACGGCCAAGGCGGCAACTTTCGTGACCGGCTGGTTCACCGCTTTCATCCCTTCAACCAGAGTCTGCTCCTCGATGGTTACCAGGCGTCGAATCTGCATAGCTTTATTCTCCGGGCTTGTTCTTCCCCGCCCCGATCATTTTGATGATCGCGGAAAAGTCAAGATCACTGTGTCCACTGTGCACAAATTGTTCGTACAGCTGGGTCGCCAAAGCACCCAAGGGCGTATACGCGCCGACACGACGCGCGGCCGATTGACTGAGCCCCAAATCCTTAAACATCATTCGACTGGTAAATCCAGGTTGGTAATTGTTGTTTGCGGGCGAGGTAGGCACCAAGCCAGGCACGGGATGATAATTCGTGAGAACCCAACTTTGGCTGGACGACAATGCGCAGATCTCAAACAACTTCTTAGCGTCCAACCCCACTTCCCGTGCCAGTGTGAATGCTTCGCAAATCGCGATCATCGAGATGCCGAGCATCATATTGTTACAGAATTTGGCCGCCTGCCCTGCGCCGGACGAACCGGCGTGAATAATCGATTCACCCATCGCTTGTAAGATGGGCTTGGCTCTTGCAAATTGGCTGTCGGTGCCACCGACCATAAAAGTTAAGGTCCCGGCGGCAGCCTTTAGGACTCCGCCGGACACCGGAGCATCCACCAGCTCCATCCCTGCACGGTGGGCCTCGGCGGCCAATTCAAGCGCTGTCTGGGCATCGATGGAGGAAGAATCGATAAATAAAGTACCCTTCTGGGCCTGGAAAAATAAGCCACTTCCACTCAGCAATATATCGCTCACATCTTCTCCCGCCGGCAGCATGGTGATTACGGCGTCCACGTCCGCAGCCACAGAGTGTCTTGTCCCCATCTCTGCACCGTCGGCCGCCAAAGCATTCATCGCTTCGGCGACTACGTCATACACTGTTACCTTATGCCGGGCTTTCAGCAAACGGCGAACCATGGGCGCTCCCATGTGACCCAAGCCTACAAAGCCAACTTTTGACATAACCGGATCGCCTTTCGTTTGTCTCCGCCGCTACGGGTTTCTTTGAACCAGAATTTCCGTTTTGACCTCTCCTCTCCCTTCACTCAAGAGCATCTCAGCTGTCTGCACCATCCTTTCAAACCCAGATCGCAATTGACGCTCTCTTGGATCGTATCGGCGCGTCTTAGCCCCTTGTTCGATTTTCCCGACTGGACCGTTTCAGACCAGTAAGAGCCTATCGTGGTATGCCCTGAAGGTAACTGACTGCTGCGTGAGCTAAGTCCTCCTGCTTTCCCTCCTTCGGTTTGGTTATTGCAATCCGGGCACGCAAAGGTACGTATTCGGTTCCGACGACTGTCCCAACACCCGTGGCAAATGAATCAAAACGTCAACCTCAAAGCGAACTGTAATTCGCGGTTGTCGCCGTAAGTTGCCAGAATTTCTCCAAATTGCGGAGTACCCAACGTGTTGCCAGGCTGGGCAAAATTTGGGTGGTTAAAGACATTGAAAGCTTCTGCGCGGAATTGTAATTTCAGTCCTTCGCTCAGGCTGAAATTCTTATAACCTCCTAAATCAGCATTTTTCACTCCGGGGCCAACCAAAACGTGCCGAGGAGAGTCGCCAAAACGATACGGGCCATTCGAGGGGTCAACTTGCTGGAACGCAGCGGTATTGAAGAACTCAGCAACCTGTTGATTCACGGGACGACTATGGGATAGGTTCGGATCACCAATCAAATCCGGCCTTTGCCCACCAGTATCGGTGTTCGATCCGTTAAATACCTGAGCAACAGTGAGAGGACTTCCATCAGACAACGTGGCAACGTACGTCAGCTCCCAACCC
>Ga0206999_10136_pt1 | contig 18701 bp, 8 predicted proteins | sample Alteio_BWMinCont_92_FD_153482 | JGI IMG/M metagenome (GOLD analysis project Ga0206999, IMG submission 153482) | Enriched cells from forest soil in Barre Woods Harvard Forest LTER site, Petersham, Massachusetts, United States -... | ecosystem: Environmental > Terrestrial > Soil > Temperate forest >...
GGCCTGCGACCGTGATGGACCACTGCTGGTGCACGGTTGGATCGATTGGGCAATCTGTGACGGTTGGGTCAATCGGGATTGCACGGGATATCACGGCGATTTTGGCCGGACAACCTGGCGCGGCAGAACCTGTGTGACGCCAATTGTGACCCCAGTCAAGAGTTGGGCGTGGAATTCATGGAGTTCCGTGGGACTTCTTCGATTAACCGATGTGAAGTGCTACAATAATGCCAATCGATGAGTGGCCCACTTCGACCAGTTCGAAACAGAGTCTTGGAGATGTCCGGAAAAGATCGAACTGCCGCCGGAGTCTCCCTCTTGCACTGGCGACCCAAGCGCGCCACCAACGATATTGCAAACAATGTCGGATTCTTGGAAAGATTGATTCCGCGAGAACGCCGTCGCCCCAAGCGAGGCGCAGGCATCGCAATGCTGCAACATCCTGAAGAATAGGGTGTTGCGACGGGATCTGACGTCTAATTCCAGGAGCTATGACATGGAAGTCGTATCGATGAAGGTGGCGGACGCTGGGGATGGATTCGTTGTGCGGCAGTTTTTGCCGTCGCGGATCGAACGCGATGTGCTGGCTCAGGTTTTTGAGTTGATCTGTGCCCAAGGGCATGAGTCTGGCAGGGTGCCGCGAACAAATGGGAACGCCGCGTCTGTGCACGATGCAGAAGCGGGCGAGCAACTGGCTGAAGGTCTTGTCTCAAGGAGGCGCGCAGCATGAAATCCTCACCCTCAACAATCATCCGCGCGGCGATCTATGCACGCGTTTCATCGGAGCGCCAAGCTCAAGAGGAAACGATCGAAAGCCAGGTGGCGGCTCTCCGCGAGCGAGTGTCCCGCGATGGGCACACGCTCGATGACGCGTTGTGCTTCCTGGATGATGGAGTGACCGGTTCGACGCTGCTGCGACCGGCCCTGGAGCGATTGCGTGATCAAGCGTACGTGGGTGGTTTTCAGAAGCTCTATGTTCATTCACCTGATCGCCTCGCGCGGCAGTATGCGTATCAGTTTTTGCTGATCGAGGAGTTGGGGAAGAACGGCGTTGAAGTCGAATTCCTCAACCGTTCGATTGGTGACAGCCCGGAGGAGAAGATGTTGCTGCAAATCCAGGGAACGTTTGCGGAATACGAACGTGCGAAGATCGTCGAACGGAGTCGACGGGGCCGGCGGTATGCGGCGACCCGGGGGCTGGTCAGCGCGCTGGGTCAGGCCCCCTATGGTTACCGTTACATTCCCGCGCGGGATCGTGAGGGGGTCGCCGCGTATGAGATTCAAGAGGAACATGCCGCGGTGATCAAGCAGATCTTCGAGTGGATCGGTCGGGATCGGATTTCGATCTGCGAAGCGACTCGCCGGCTGAGAAACAAAGGCATTCCAACTCCAAAGGGACAACCGGTCTGGGATCGTTCCAGTGTCTGGGGAATGCTGAAAAACCCTGCATATCAGGGCTTGGCAGCGTTTGGCAAGTCTCGCGTTGGTCCCCGACGGCCGCAAGCCAAACTGCACCGGGGCCAGACATCGACGCCCCGTCGCACTGGTTCCATGTACGAGACTCAACCGGGCGAACAAATCATCATTCCCGTTCCTGCGATCGTGTCGCCAGAGTTGTTCGCGACCGTGCAGGACCAGTTGAATGAAAACCGTTTGCACTCCCGCGAACGTAAAGACGGCGTGCAACATCTGCTTCAAGGACTGTTGGAATGCGAGTGCTGCGGCTATGCCTACTCGGGCAGCAAGGTTCATCGCAGCAGCGCCCGGGGCAAGGTGAGTTACGGCTACTATCGATGCGTGGGAACGGATGCCTATCGCTTTGGCGGCAAGCGCATCTGCGATAACAACCAGGTTCGAATGGACAAGCTTGACGACGCGGTCTGGAACGATGCGTGCACCCTGCTGCGCCACCCGAAGCTGTTGCGAAAGGAGTATGAAAGGCGGCTGGCCGCACCAGAGGGTTCTCATGGCGAACTGTCGTTGAAAAAGCAAATCAACAACGCGCAGAAAAGCGTCAGTCGACTGATCGACGCCTACACGGATGGCATCATCAAACACGACGAGTTTGAACCTCGCATGACGCAGGCGAGAAAGCGGTTGTCAGAATTGGAATCAACACAGGAAGCCCTGCAATCACGCCACCGCGAACAGGTCGCGTTACGTGAAGCTCTGGCCTGCCTGGATACGTTCGTAGAAACGATCAGCGTCAAGCTTGAAACTGCCGATTTAGTCACTCGTCGAGAGATCCTTCGTACACTCGTTGAACGAGTCGTCATTACCCCAGACCAAGCCCGAGTCGTCTACCGAATCAACTTCCCCCTTTTTGCGAAGAATCCTAAAAACGAATTTATTTCGCAATATTGTTGGAGGCGCGAGGCCGTCGCCAGCGGCACCCAAAAGCGCTGTTCCGATCCGGAAAAAGGCACACAGAAACTCCACGCAATCGCCCGTGCCACCCCGCCGTCCAACGAATGAGGAATTGGTTCCCCTGCCTGTTCAGGAATGAGACCATTGCCAGCAGAGACTACCTTGGACGGAGGCGACCGACTTCGACTCGCTGTATTGATTATTTGATGAATGCACGAATTTGAAGTCGCATTTCGGACGCCGATTGAAATCGCTTTTCAGGTCTCTTTTCCAGAGCGCGATGGATCGCCCGCGCCAGCGCCGGAGGAATCTCAGGGCAATGCTGCTGGATTGGCGTCGGTGCGTCTTCAAGGATCGCGAGGAATTTGCAGGGGTGATTGTCGAGCAGAATCGGTTCGTGCTCGGTGAGCATCCAATAAAATGTCGCGGCCAATGAATAGATGTCGCACGACGGCTTGGCATCGCGAGAATTGATGAACTGTTCCGGGGCCATGTACGGAAGCGAACCGATCACGTCCCCTTCTCGAGTCACCTGGCTCATCCCGGCATTGGTGTACTGCTTGGCCAGCCCAAAATCGGCGAGTTTGGCGTTGAGATTGCGGCCATTTCGCGAGAGGAGGATATTCGATGGCTTCACGTCGCGATGCACCATGAAACGGGCATGCGCGTATTCGAGTCCGCTGAGTATTTGGGAAACCAGTTCGCACGCCATCTGAATTCGCTGGGACACGGAAGCACGCGACACCAGCGTCCGCCATGGAATTGCGTCGACATACTCAGTGCATAGATACAAGTCGGTTCCCAAGGCTCCCACCTCGATCATCCGCACGATGTGCGGGTGCTGCAGTTGAATCAGAATCGAAGCTTCGCGGAGAAATGTCTGAACAAGCCTTTCGTCGGTGGCTGCCGTGGCTGTCATGACTTTCAACGCACACACCTCACTGGAAGCGATTTGAGTGGCCCGATGAACAATTCCCAGGTCACCCGCGCCGATTTGCTCGTGCACTTCGTAGCCCGGAACACGGATTGGTCCCGCCCCCGATTGGATTCGCGGTGAAGGGGAAGAATGTTTGAGAAATGCCGCCGTCTCCGCAGTCGACGCATTCCCAGGTGGGACGTTCGCCGTTGGAATTGTGGTCGGTGACTTGGCAATCGACACGACCATCTTCGTCCGTCCGCCGGATATTGTGTCACCGTCTTTCAGGAATCGCTCGGTGATCCGTTCGCCGTTGACGAATGTTCCATTTCGGCTGCGAAGGTCCATCAGGAAGCAAGTGGGGGGATTGATTTCCAGTCGAAAATGATGGCGCGAAAAGTGGGGATCGTCCTTCAGACGCAACTGGGCCACAGGAGAGCGTCCGACCAGCAGTGTATTGTGTTCTTCGTAGGCGAATTGTTCTCCCTCGTGCGGCCCGGAAATGACCCGCATGAGAACTTTGGGACTCCAGCCAATTGTTTGATCGGAAAGCCCCGCTTGTTTTTCCTGAGCGGCTCGCGTCAGCGTGCCGGTCGAAGGAGACACAGGCATCGACTTGGCCGCCGCCACTTGCGGCACCGCAGCGGGGCGTTGTTCCATTTGTTTGAGGATCAGTTCCTGCTGCAGTTTTTGCACCGCCTCCAGCAATCGAGGCCGCTCGGACGCATCGAATTCCAGCAGGAAATCTTCAACCTGCGGTCGCTGCCCCTTGCGCCAAGCTTCTTCAAAGCGATCGCAAGCCGAGTCAATCCGGCGCAACTCATCCACCGAAAGTTCCAAATTTCAAATCCTTTGACACGGCTGAATTGGCAGAGTATCCCAAAGCAGATGCGGAACGACGGTGACTTCCCGACAAAAGTTCTCTAATTCTGCCATTTCGCAACTTCTTCCGACCAGACGGCGCGCACCAGATTCAGTTTGCGTTCGACCTTCCGTTCACTGCAATCGAACTCGGCGGCGATCTCTCCGTTCTTGTAGCCCATCAGTCGCAGCAGGGCGAAGGATCGCAGTTCTGGTTCCAGCATCTCGAGCAACTCGGCACAGACGACATCCAGCCCCGCATCGGACGCCGCGCCCGGCTCGTTTTCGATGGGCACGCCGCTCACCACTTTCCCTCCACCGCGCTTTTGCGTCCGTTCTCTCTCCATCAGCTTGATCGCTTTGCGGACGGTCATTTGTCCAAGCACATTCCAGAGATCGTCCCGATCCAGGCCGTCTTCCAGGCCTCCTCCTTCGACGCGCTCCCAGAAGCTGATCATCGCACTTTGCAAAGCATCCTCGGCATCCGCCACGCGCGGCAACCGTCCGGCGAGCGTCGAGTGCGCTAGGGCCAATAATCGCGGACGGAACCGCGCAATCAGATCGCCCAAGGCCGCAGGCTTCCCTGCCCGCCATTCCCGGTAGAGACCGGTAATGGATCCGGAATCGCTCAAGTCGTCCTCCTTGGATTCATTCATTGTCATGGTCCCCAAGAATATGGTCCCATAAATATACCTGTCTGACGACAGGAATAAAAAGCGGCTGTACGATATTGCGGCAGCCGCGAACGGGCGCATGGAAATTCTTGTTTGTTTGTCGGGAACCTGGGTTGGTTTCCGCATCTACTGGTGACAAAAAAGTTCCCGAAATCTCCTTTTCGAAAAACCTATGGCCGAATCTCCCAATCGTCCCGTCGATGCCACGCAAGATGACGTGCCACGCGGGGCCAAGCCTGGCGCACCGGCGGGAAATAGAATTCGGGGTGCGAATTCGGACCCTGCGTCGGCAGGGCCTTTCCGTGTTTTGCCGATGCAGTTTGGACGGTATCAGATTGACAAACTGCTTGGCACGGGGGCGATGGGGGCCGTGTACCTGGCGCACGACAGCCAACTGGAGCGGCCCGTCGCGTTAAAGGTGGCTCGAACTTCCGCCGCTGGTTCAGACCAATTGATTCAACGGATGGAAACGGAAGCCCAGGCGGCGGCCAGGATCGATCATCCGTTGATCTGCAAGGTTTATGACTTTGGCGAGATCGATGGGATCCGCTTCATCGCCCTTCAATACATCGAAGGTGAAGACCTGAAGTCGTATCTGAAGCGCGTCGGCCGCCGCCGGGAACCGGCCGAAGCTGTGAAACTGATTCTTCAAATCTCCCGCGCTCTGAAAGTGGCACACGCGAAAGGAGTCATCCACCGGGATCTGAAGCCCGGGAATGTGATGCTCAACCGGAAAGGGGAGCCGGTAATCATGGACTTCGGTCTGGCTCGTCGCCTGACCGGAGCGACCGATGCTGGTTTGACGCAGGGGATGATCGTGGGGACTGGGGCGTATATGTCCCCGGAGCAGGCGATCGGCAGGGCGGACGGGATCGACCAGCGCAGTGATCTGTACGCGCTCGGCGTGATGCTGTTCGAGATGCTGACGGGGGAATGGCCATTCAAAGGGAGCGCACTTGAAGTCATGGGGCTGAAGTGTGTGAAGGACGCACCATCGCCATTGAGCATCAACGCGAAGCTTCCTGCACGATTGGCCGAAGTCTGTCAGAAGCTGATTGCGCAGAAGAAGGAAGACCGTTACACGAACTGCGAGGAACTGATTGCGGCCCTCGAAGCGATCGACCTGAAGGGAACGGTCGCATTGGCGGAAGGAGTCGATGCACCCGGCGTATCATCGCCAATTGCGAATCAGAGCAGTCCGTCGATGATGCAGGAAACCCTGCCATTTGCCGACCAATCCATCAGCTCGACTTCCGTTGGCATGCGCCATGCGACACACAAGCCAGTACCGCTGCGGCGTGGCTCCGGCCTGCTGGGTTTCGGTCGCAAGCGTTTGCTTGGGGCGGCCTGTTCAGCCGGACTGATATTATTGGCAGTGATCATTGTCACGACCGCCAACAATGACCACACGAAGACCGAAGATCCGGCCATGGCCGTGACCGAGGGGCCCGTCGCGACGAAGATCGAGATGCCGATCAAGGGGAGTGAAGCTCCCGCCAAAGTTGGCTGGCACGGTTGGCCTGCTGACGCTCCTCCACCGGCGATCGCGCCGTTCGATGCGGAGCACGCGAGGAAGTGTCAAGAGGCCTGGGCCGCGTATCTCAAAGTTCCCGTCGAGTACACGAACTCGATTGGCATGAAGTTCCGCCTGATTCCGCCGGGCGAGTTTTTGATGGGGAGCACGCCGGCCGAGATTGACAAGGCGCTTGCCCTCACGGGCGACGATGTGAGGTGGAAGACTCTGATTCGCAGTGAAGGTCCCCAACACAGAGTGATTTTGACACAGCCCATTTACCTTGGCGTTCACGAAGTGACGCAGGCCGAATACGAACAGGTGATGGGAAAGAACCCTTCCAATTTCTCCCCGACGGGGGGCAGGAAGGACGCTGTCGCCGGGCTGGATACGACCAGGCACCCGGTGGAGATGGTCAGTTGGAACGACGCCGCGGAATTCTGTGCGAAACTCAGCCAGAGCGAGAAACTCGAGCCATTCTACTCCAGAGCGGGCGAGGCGATCACGTTCCTCAAAGGAACAGGTTACCGCCTTCCAACAGATGCCGAATGGGAGTTCGCCTGCCGCGCGGGAACGACCTCTCGATTCTGGATCGGCGACGAGGACGAAGACCTGGTGCCGGTGGCGTGGTACGGTGTGAACTCTGGAGGGCGGACGCACACCGTCGGCAAGTTGCAGGCAAATCCATTCCGGCTGCTCGATATGCCTGGGAATGTTTGGGAATGGGTGCAGGACGAATGGTGGGGAGGGACATATTACAGCGAATTCACGGAACGGCCGGCGATCAACCCGTCCGGCCCCGTTTCTTCCGGTTCCCAGCGATTGATCCGTGGCGGCTATTGGAATGATCCCGCGTTCATCTGCCGTGGGTCGAGTCACCACGCCGACCGGCCGGGGAGCCGTTTTGACGCCATTGGGCTTCGGGTGTCGCTGACAATCAATGCCGTGAAAGCGGCAACCGGCTCCTACGGTTGGCCAGCGGACGCACCATCGCCCGCGGTCGCGCCGTTCGATGGCGCTCAGGCGAAAAAGCATCAGGAGGCCTGGGCCACCTATCTCAAGATTCCTGTCGAGTACACGAACTCGATTGGGATGAAGTTCCGATTGATCCCACCGGGTGAGTTCTTGATGGGGACTCCGCCGGAGGAGATTGAACAGGCGCTCATCGCTGTCGGTGGCAACGAGGAGTGGAAGACGTGGATCCGCGGTGAAGTCCAGCATAAGGTGATCCTGACGCAGCCAATCTATCTCGGAGTGACTGAAGTGACGCAGGCCGAGTTCGAACGAGTGATGGGGAGGAACCCGTCCCACTTTTCCGCTTTGGGCGAAGGAAAAGGGGCCGTTGCCGGAATGGACACGACCAGGCATCCGGTGGAAATGGTGAGTTGGCCCTCTGCGGCCGAATTCTGTGCGAAGCTGAGCATCCAGGAGAAACTCAAGCCGTTCTACGACCGGGCCGGCGATTCAATTATCCCCCTCAATGGAACGGGATACCGCCTGCCCACCGAAGCGGAATGGGAGTTTGCCTGTCGCGCGGGAACCACGACGAAGTATTGGAGCAGTGATGACGACGAGGATCTCGTGCGTATTGCGTGGTTCGGTATGAATGCTGCACGGCGGACACACTCCGTCGGCAAGTTGCAAGCGAATCTATTCGGTCTCTTCGACATCCACGGCAATGTCTGGGAATGGGTGCAGGACGGCTGGCAGCCCACGATTTCCGGTGAACTCGTCCAAAACCCCACGATCAACCCAGACGGCCCCTCTTTTTCCGGTTCTCAACGTGTGATCCGGGGAGGCAGTTGGCCCGATGCTGCCTTCATGAGCGGATCCTCACATCGCCACCCCCACGACCCGCTTTTCCACAAGATGAACCTTGGATTTCGAGTTGCGCTCGTGGTGAAACCAAGATTGGCCGCCGATGCTGGTAGCCCACCAGGAGAACTCCCTGCAAATGAACCCAAGAATGCAACGACTGATGACAACGAGCTGCCAGTCGGAGAATGGATTGATCTGTTGGCGATGGTGAAGCTGCCCGATCATGTCATGCTGGGAAGCTGGAAGCGAATGGGAGAATCTGTGACATGCGAAGCGCTTCCAGATGCGCGTTTCATGGTTCCTGTTGGTGTTGCCGGGAATTACGAATTGTCCTGCAAGTTCACGCGACGAACAAACAACGAGGCAATTGTATTGGTCCTCCCGGTGGGTGAGACCTCCTGCGAAGTCAACGTTGATGCTTGGGGCGGCGCGGTCTTTGGCTTGCATCTCATCGACAAGCGGTCTGCCATTGAGCTTGTTGGCACTCCAGCGGCTATTCGTACCAAGGAACCGCTTGTCAACGGAGTGTCGCACGAATTGCGTGTCTCAGTCGCCCAAAAGGAAACAATGGCGGCCATCGAGGTCGCCATTGATGGGAATCGGTCAATCTCCTGGAAGGGAAATGTCTCACAACTCTCGGGTTGGCCAACAAGCTACCTTCCCGCTCCGCACGCGATCGGAGTGCGCACGTTCGCGTCCGTCGTGGATATTCAGCAGTTGAAACTTCGATTAAGCCCAGGTGGGCGCGCATTCCAATTGAGGGATGATTGGAAGAATCCACTTTTCGAGGTCGCGGACAAGCCTGCTGGTGACGTCGTCACAAGCATCATGGATTCGACGGGCAAGAAGTATCTTATCAGCGACAAGCCGCTGTCACTTTCGGACTCTCAACTGCTGGCAACGCATTTGAAAGGCCGGCTCTTGACGATTTCGTCTTCGGAAGAGGAGAACTTTATTCGCAGCCACGGACACCGGCGTCTTCTTTGGATGGCGGGGTGGCGCCCCCCCTCGGCAGTTCTCGAATGGCGTGACGAACGAAATCGCCCATTGCGTCATGCAGGTAGATGGGCATCAGGTCAGCCGGATCGGCATAAAAACGAAGAATGGAATCTTTTCTTCGCGACAGAGGCCAGTCGGCTCTTGGAAGGTTGGCATGACATCGGTGTCAATACTGGGGCCAATGACATCTATGCCTGCATCGAATGGGGTGAAGAATACCCGGACGGCGCAATTCCATTCGCAGAGACCGGTGACTGGGTGGATCTGCTCGAATGGGCCGAAGGTGTCGACTGGGCACCACGTGGCACCGATTGGAATGAAAACCTCGACGCCCCGCCGACTCGAAAGGAAATCACGTTCAAATCCGTCGACTTTGGTCGATTCCCACTCCCTGCCATCATTGATGGGGACTACGAACTGGAGCTTGAATTCACTCGAGAGAATGGGACCGAGGGTGTCGGAGCGGTCTTCCCGGTGGGAATTCACAATCTGTGTCTGGAGTTCGGATCGGTCAATGGATCGCTTGCCGGAGTGGGGCGCATCGACGGCAAGACGGTCCATGAAAACTCAACCGGGCGAAGGCCGTCGCCGGTCAAGAATAATCAGCAGCATCAGATCAATCTGCGGGTCCATACTAATGGAGTACGAGCAGCGTTTAACATCGATTGGGACAAAACCAAGGACTACATTACCTGGGAGGGACCAACCGCATCCCTGGCCAATAATGACGCGGGCGGTGCCTTTCGGGTCTCCACCATTCGACGCCCCTGGCTGATTTCCCATTTTGGGCACGTCACATTTCAGAAAGCCCGCGTACGGATGCTGTCTGGCAGGATCCACCGTGATGTGATCACCGACGCCGACCGTGAACAGGATCTCAAGAACGGATTCGTACGACTCGTCGGCGAAAAGATGATTGGCAATCCCGTCGCTTTGGGACCCGTCATCGTCAACCAGGTTGGGTTGGGTGAGGGCGAGATTCAGTGGCCACTGGTCGCTCGCCACTTCAAAGTGTGTGATGATTACTATGGCGCGCACGCTCCGTCGCGTCTCCAGTGTCCAATTCCGACCGGGGCCAGAAGCTTTTCGGTCATTGCCTACAACGACGGCCTGCGGACGGTCAAGAATCTTGTCTTCGTTGATGGGAAGCAGGTCCACGATTCGGGAGTGACCGCGATTGCCATCATCAAAGTGGACATTCCCGCTGACGCATCACTCCTGGAACTCGTTGCCGACCCCACGGGGAACAACGAAGCGGATTTCGCCTACTGGTGTTTTCCCAGGTTCCATTCGGTTGCCGCTGGCAACGTGACAGACAAAATGCTGGATGGAAAACCAAGTTCGCTCTTGTTCCGCATCACATCAAGTGAAGTCGGATGGGGATCGCTGACTCATGATGAGCCCATTGCCGGTTCAAGAACACATCCAGTCCACTTTCGCGACGCACTGCCTTGCGACGAATTCATCTTCGCCCACGCTCCATCGTCGGTGAAGTATCAAGTTCCAGACGGCATGACCCGCTTCACCGCGATTGGCTACAACGTGAAGAGCCACCATGTCATGTACCAAGTCTGGGCCGACATGAATCGCATCTACCAAAGCCCCCAAGCCGGCATCGTCCCGATCGACATCAAGTTGCCACCCGGTACGAAGACGATTGAATTGAAAGTCGACGACCTCGGCGATTCTAATTCCGACTGGAGCATGTGGTGTTACCCGCGGCTCCATCGGGACTGATGTTCCCTCCTTCAAAGCCAATCATGACCGAATCACCGAAACCCGCCGCGACAGTTTCCCAGGCTGACGAGTCGCATGTCGAGAAGCCGCCTCCGGTTCCGATCGCGCCCGCCAGCGAAACGGCGCAGCCGGGCGATTCGGCTCCAATCACTGCAGGGCCGTTTGCCCTTCTGCCGACGGATTTTGGCCGCTACCGGATCAAAGAACTTCTTGGGAAGGGGGTGATGGGGGCTGTCTTCCTGGCACACGACAACCAGTTGAATCGAACCGTGGCCTTGAAGGTGGCCAGGGTCTCGACAACCGGCTCCGCCAAATTGCTCAAGAGGATGGAGACGGAGGCCAAAGCGGCGGCCAGAGTCGATCACCCGTTGATCTGCAAAGTCTATGACTTTGGCGAGATCGACGGCATCCGATTCATCGCCCTGCAATACATCGAAGGGGAAGACCTGAAGTCCCATCTGAAACGAGTCGGACGACCACTGGATCCGAAGGACGCGATTCGTTTGATTCGGCAGATCGCCGATGCCTTGAAGGCCGCTCATGAGATTGGAGTGATCCATCGCGATCTGAAACCCGAAAACGTGATGCTCAATCTGGACGGCGATCCGGTGATCATGGACTTCGGGCTGGCTCGCCGCGCGATTGTTTCGAACGAAGCCGGCCTGACTCAGGGAATGATTCTCGGCACGGCGGCGTACATGTCCCCCGAACAGGCCACCGGCAGGGCGGAAGGGATCGACCATCGCAGCGACCTGTACGCGCTGGGAGTGATCCTGTTTGAGATGCTGACCGGCGAGTGGCCGTTCACCGGCAGCGCGATTGAGATCATGGGCAAGAAATGCGTTCTGGAGGCACCGTCGCCGCTGAACATCAATCCGAAACTTCCGCCGCGGCTGGCTGAAGTTTGCCACAAGATGATTGCCCAAAAGAAGGAAAGCCGCCACGCCGATTGCGCGGAACTGATTTCAGTGATCGAAGCGATCGACCTGACAACGCCGGCTGTGCAGCCGCCACGGGTGGAAGGCCACAAGGAATCGCCTGAGTCATCGTCATCTCCGGTACTGGTCGCGAGGTCGTGCCGACCAGTCGCGATGCGCTGGTTGGTTCCGGGCGGTGCCGGAGTGTGCGGCGCGATCCTGGCTGCCGTTCTGTTCTTCCGCAACGGCGACGCGCTGGTCAAGGTCGAGGTTCATGCGGACGATGTGGAAGTCACGTTCCAAAAGGAGACCTTCACGCTCGCCGACGGCACAAGGCAAATCAAAGTGAAGCCGGGGACTCAGACACTGCACATCAAGTCAGGCGACGTCGAATTTGACACAGACAAGTTCACCCTGAAGCGGGGCGAGAACCCGGCCGTCACGGTCGAACTCGTGAAGTCCGACATCGTGACCAGGCTTGGCGATCAGGAGATCGGACGACGATCGCTGCACCGGGAGCCAATTGAACCGGCCCCCACGGATCGCACCACTGACGCAAAGCCCCCCGTTTCGGGTGTGGCGATGGCAGATGGCAAACCGGACGCCACCGTCAACAAGCCCACGCTGCAATCGATGTATCCGCCATCAAAGCTGAGCCTGGTAAGAACTGAACAATTCGACAACGGTGCTGGATTCAAGGAGCTGAATCTGTCCTACGTCGAGGACGGCGCACTGGGGATTCGTTGCGACGGGGGGACTTTCGCGTGGAATATCGCGGATCTGCTGGCCAATCAAATGTTCCTCACCAAAGTGCGGGTGCGCAACAATCCGTCAGGATGGGTCGGGCTGAGCCTGACGCAGCAGGGCGACCTGCACGGTGCGCTGATTTGGATCTCGGGAGACAAACGGGCCAAACTGGCACCGGGAATGTTCGCTCAGGAGAAGCCCACGACTCTTGAGCGCGATTATAACCAGCCCAATGTCGTCCGTCCGGTGGGGGAATGGAACGAACTGGCCTGTGTCCTGCAAAATGACACGCTGTCCATCTTCATCAACGACACCCCTGTTGATACCGTTGATCTGACAACTCACTCTTTGAATCCCGCCATCCTCGCTTTTGCAATCAACTCCAGCGCCGCCGACACTGTTGTAGAGATGGACGAGTACTCGATCTACGACATCCGGCTCAAGTGAACTACTATTTCGACAGCTTTTCAATCGCGTCTTCCAATTCTTTTCTGATTTCGTCATGTGAAGGTCCTCCCCGACCGTTGAAGATGAAGGCTAGATCGATTCTGTCGGAATGCCAGACCATCATCGACGTTGAAGCGGGATGGGTGCCAAATCACCACCAATTCATCGGAATCTTGAAGTCTGCGACCGTCTTCGTTGGCACATCTTGAATACCTGCGGCGATGACGGACAATTGCTCACGAGCCGTCTGCAATCGGCTCTTCAATTCAGCATTTTCCGGGTCCACTTGAAGAAGATGTCGCAGGTGAAACTCAGCCGCAAACCAGTTCTTCTGATTTTCCGCGTCGCGTGCAGCAGACGATTGAAACTGCCGGCAACGCCTCGTCATGCGGTCACGGATGGCGGCAAACCATTCGACTTCCTGTTGTTGGAAGACTTGAGGGTCTTGGGATTGAGACGGCGGTGGTTCGGCAGCGGTATTCCTTACGTCCAAGCGGGCCAACCGGGAAATCCATTCTGGCAGATTCTTGGGGCGCGGGAGCGGAGTGATGTCCCATACTCGCATCGATTTTCCGCAGGTCAACAAGCGACTGCCGTCGGCCGTGAATGCCACGCACATGGCTCCGGGATGCGAGAATGTTTCTCCAAGCGGGACTCCAGTCCACGTATTCCACAAACGGATCGCCTGACCCCCAGTCGTCGCGATGGTGGCGCTGTCGCGACTGAAGGCAACATTTTGACACGTGCCGAGCGAATTTTCTCGCATCGGGTCGCCAATCGTGGTCCATGTTCGAGTGTCCCACAGGTTGGACGTTCGATTGACGGAATTTGCGGCCAAACGCGTCCCATCTGGACTGAAAGCTACGGACCTCCACGCAAACGGCGGATCGCTTTCGAGTTCTTTAAGCAGTTTCAAACTTGGAACATCCAAAATCAGAATTTTTCGTGTCGTTGCGGCGGCGAGACGTTGCCCATCGGGACTGAACGACACGCCTTGGACAAAGCCCCCAGAATTGCTGCTCGCAACAAATGCCCCTGTCATTCCATCCCAAAGCCGAGTGGAGCCATCTCGGCAACCTGTTGCCAGCAGCTTCCCATCAGGGCTGAAGGTCACTTCGTCCACCATCTGAGGATGTTCCATCGTTGCTCCTAACGTTGTCCCGGTCTCCGCATCCCACAAGCGGACACAGGCTCTCTCCTTCATTCCGTTTTGATTTAATTCGCGAGTCGCGGTCGCAAGGCGCTTTCCATCACTGCTAAGTGCAAAAGAGCGGATCACGCCGTGCTCGCGGACGAATTCGCCCATCGCGGCGCAGGTGAAACCGTCCCATCTGTGAATCGAGTTATGTCCGGCAGTGAAGATGAGTCTTCCATCGGGACTGACTTTCACATCCATGATGTGGTGACCTGGGATGGACTGCTCCATGATCGGCTCGTTGGGGAATGCCTCCAACACGCGATCGGCACTGTAAAGACGCGTGCCGTCAGGATGAAAAAACTGGGTTCCGCCGCGGACACCTGGAGCGATCGGTTCGGTGAAGGACATTCCAGTTTGCGCGTCCCAGAGCCGGATGGTTCCATCGCTTGTTGACGTGGCCAGTCGAATTCCATCCGGACTGAATCCCACTAATCCGATTTGATCGGAATGCCAGATCGGATCGCAAATCCGTCTTCCCGTTCGTGAATCCCATAGCCGGGCAGTATTAGACGTCGTGGTCGCAACCACGACGCCATCCGGGCTGAACACAACCCTCGTCACTGGCGAATCATGAGGGAGTGGACCGGTCAGTGGCTGGCCAGTCCGGCCATCCCAAAGGCGAGCCGTGTTGTCGTGTGAACCCGTCACAAGACGAGTGCCATCCTGGTTGAAAGCAATGGAACTTATGGCAGCGGCGTGTTGCATCGGTTCACCCAGTGGTGTTGCCGTCAGTCCATTCCAGAGACGTGCGGAAGTTCCATCGAAAGTAGTCACAATTCGCAGTCCATCCGGGCTGAAGGCACTGATTTCCTTGCCAAAATAATATGTCTGGGTCGAAATGGGTGCTCCCAGGGGAGAACCCGTTTGCAAATCCCAAATTTGGACGGTTTTCTTGATCGTTGAGTCGTCTGAATTGTTTACAGTCAATGCACGCGTACCATCCGGACTGACAGCCAGAGTCGGAATCCCGGAGATTCCCAGCGTCAATTTGCGCGTCAGAATTCCGGTCGTCGCGTCCCAAATTCGAAGAGTCTTGTCGAGAGACCAACCAATCAGTCGCTTGTTATTGGCGCTGAAAACGAAATTCACAATCGGGATTTCCGACGGCGTCACAATCGGAACCCCGATCCGACTGAACGTATCAAAGTCGACGATCTGCCATTCAAAGGTTTTATCTTTCAATTTCGGCGAACCGGCCAGAATGAGCGATCCGTCAGGACTACGGGCATCCCCTCCGGTGTAATGCATCGGCCCCATCAACCGGTCCAGCAACACCTGTTCGTATGCGGCGTGTAATTCATGCGTCTTTGGCATCACTTTCCAGGCGTTGGCCAGGTCTTTCATGCCGATGTCCGCCTGGCCCGATTCGCATTCTGAAATCCCGTGTTGAAAATGAGTCTTCGCCAGTTGGATCTGCAGTTCCTCGGATTTGCGGGTGGCGTCGTCGGCGTTCTCGTCCGCCCGGATCCGCTGGGCGTCTGCGAGTTCCTTGGCCTTGATCGCGGCCACTTTCGCCTTCTGTGCATCGGTCTTGGCACTCGCTTCTGCGACCGCGAGTTTGGCGTTCTTGTCGCGTTCCACGTTGATCCACAGTGCGGCAATGACAGCCAGAACAGCGATCGCTGCGGATGAGGCGGTTCCTGCACGAAACAAACTCCGATGCTTTCGCTCCAGACGTGTCAGCCGTTCGGACCAGGTTTCCGGATGGGCTTCGACCGGCTCGTCGGCGAGCCAGCGTTCCAAGTCGTCCGCCAACAGTCGTGGAGACTGATAGCGTTGGCCTGCCTCAAGAGACATGGCCTTGAGGCAAATGGCCTCCAACGCGGGCGGTGTCCCGGAAGCCAGCTTGCCAGGACGAATGAACTCGCCTTCGCGAACTCGTTTCAAGATTTCGATGACTCTGCCCGCAAACGGCGCTTGACCGGTGAGCAGGTGGTACAGCGTTGCTCCCAGGCCATACACATCGGTTTCAGGGCCGAGTTCGTCGAGCTTGCCGGAAGCCTGCTCCGGACCAATCCCCAATCGACAACCAGCGTTTCCCCGTACTTTCCGAGCATGATGTTGCCCGGTTTCAGGTCGCGATGCAATACTCCCCGGCTGTGGGCATACTCCATCGCATTGCAGACATCGACAAACCGTCCCAGCAACTTGCGCAATTCCAGCCGTCGTTCGCCGGGCACCTTGCCACGTTGAACGTCGGACTGGTGATACGCCTCGATCGCCTCCTTCAGACTGTCGCCGCGAATGAAGCGCATTGCATAAAACGGGCTGCCATCCGGGAATTGTCCAAGTCCGTAGACCGGAACAATTCCAGGATGTTGCAATCCCCCCGTGATTTCCGCCTCCAACACGAATCGCTCGCGATTTGCCGGATCGCCCGCGTGCTTTTTCTGGATTTCCTTAAGCGCCACTTCCCGGTTCAGTTCCTGATCCAGTGCGACGGAAACCTGACCGACTCCCCCCTTCGCATGGGGCCGAAGGATCTTGAAACGGATTCCCGCTCCCTTCGATGGCGAACCTTCCGGCATCGGTTTGGGAGCATTGAAAGCCGACAGGTCGTTCAGGCTCAGTGTCAGATCGGGGTCTTGCAACTTGTCCAGTTCTGCCTTGATCGACGTGATGGAACTCAACGCGGCCAGGCATTGCTTCGGGTCGTTGTCATACTGCTTCAGATAGGCCGTCACGAGCGGCTCGAGCATCTGTCGATGCTCGGGCTGCAGGACTTTCAATTCGACAAGGATCTCGCCCAGTGTGCGATGCTTGTTCAGCACCCAGGCTTTCATTCCGGAAACAAGGCCTTGCCGGCTGATGAAGTTCAACTGCGCAGCGACAATGCCAAACAGCAGATTTCGATCCGTTGTTCCGACAGGTCGCTTCGAATGCGTCGGCGAATCTTCAGGACCGTCACTCAAGGAAGATGATCCAATTCTCTGGTGTTGATCGGACGACGATTATTGATTCCGCTTCGCAGTCAATTCAGCATGCATGCTGGCTGGCGCAAGAGCAAGGGTGGCATCCCATTGACGATCGGCTTCCTCTTTCCGTTTCGCAGCGTCGTAGGCCTGCACGAGGGCAAAGCTCATGCGCCATGATCGTTTTCCCGTGCGTGACCATACGGATTCGAGCAGCTTGGTTCCCCCGGCGACGTCCTTCACGCTTTTGTCCGCGGACATCGTTTGCAATCGCGCCAGGGAGTATTTGGCGCAAAGACAGTTCGGCTTGATTTTGATCGCCCGTTCGTAGTACGCCTTCGCCTTGCTCGCCAGGTGTCCGTGTTCGCTGGCGGCACGGCCCGCAAGAAACGGAGTGACCCAGTCCCGCTCCTTGTCCACGTGATTCATCGCCTTTTGAATCCACCCGACCGATTTGCCGCGCTGGCCTGGCAGTCGATAGGCGACGAGTCCTTGAAGTGCTTCGACCTGACACCACGTCTTTCTGATTCTTAAAACTTGAGTCCGGATTTTGTCGGCCTTCTCGACCAACTCGGCGGCCTTTTCAATATCGCCGAGCTCGTAGGCACAAAGTGCGCCCCAGCAAAACGCGTCGGGCCACAAGCCGTCGATGCGCAGCCAGTCGTCGATCACGAACTTCAATTGTTCGAAATCGGAACGGGCGTATTTTTCCTGGGGCACGCGCAGCTCAAGCCACTGCCTCCGACAGGCATTCAGTTCCTCCCAAAGCTTCCGCATCCGATCGTCGAGCGGCTTGATGGCGATATTCAAGGCATTGACTTTGGGCTGTCGATTTGCGATCTCGGTGTTGTTGGCCCGGATGACCCGGCTCAAGTTCGCATTCGCAGCCTGCAGGTTGTTCAGCGTGCTTTTTGCATTTGCCAGATCCTGCCCGTTCAGGATGGGAATCATCATTTGAATCCCGCCAATCTGCGCGTTGTTCTGGCCGATCGATGCAGTGGCGTCGTTGATGACGACCTGCAATTGAAACATTTCACCCAAAAGAACGTCCCTGGGGCCGGCGAGTGGCCGACGTTCCCGTTCGACGGCATTGTATTCCCGATAAATCTCCTTGGCACGGTTGGACACTTCGCTGATGCGAGCTTTCCCATCAGGTGTCTCATCAGGATCGGGGACGTACTCATTGATCTCCCGCGCAGAGTCTCCAAAACTGAGTTCCGGCAGTTCCTCTTCCGTTTTCTCCGGCTCGGCGACAGCTTTGCCAGCCTTATTGAGAGGCTTCCCCTTGGCATGCTGTGCCAGCGCGATTGTGGCGCAGTTCGTCGTCAACATCACACCACCACCAGCCATCGTTCCAACAAGCAACATGGAAATCGTTCTGGCCCAGCGCCGGCGACTCCTTTTCTGCTGAGTCGAATTCAATTCCTGAACGGAATGCCGAAAGAATGGCGGCAGCAAATGCATGATTGACCCCTTGAAGTGCAATGCGGAACAACACGGCCTTCCAACGCCATAAACTTGCGGGAAGTCCCAGGAGTAAATGCGTAACTGCGCTCCGCTCCCGACACGGTCTTTTGGAAATTCCCGAAACTGCT
>Ga0206999_10132_pt1 | contig 18509 bp, 15 predicted proteins | sample Alteio_BWMinCont_92_FD_153482 | JGI IMG/M metagenome (GOLD analysis project Ga0206999, IMG submission 153482) | Enriched cells from forest soil in Barre Woods Harvard Forest LTER site, Petersham, Massachusetts, United States -... | ecosystem: Environmental > Terrestrial > Soil > Temperate forest >...
GGGCGCTACGAGCCGAGGGCCCTGGAGCGAACCCGGCACGCGGCTGCGGATAACAATTCTCCCGCCTTGGTGGGGCACGTGGTGGTTTAGGATAACTCTTGTCGCGTCGATGGTTCTCGTCGCATTTGCGGCATACTCTTATCGCATCCGGCAGATCAGCCACCAATTCGAATTGCTCCTGGAGGAGCGGGTCAACGAACGCACCCGCATCGCTCGCGAACTCCACGACACATTGTTACAGAGCTTTCAAGGATTGATGCTGCGCTTCCAAACCGTGTTCGACCTACTTCCTACGCGCCCTCTTGATGCCAAGGAAGCCCTGGAAAGTACCCTTGATCGGGCAGATCAGGCGCTTGCCGAAGGTCGAGACGCAATCGTTGACATCCGTACTCCGACATTAATTAGCCATGATCTTGCGCAGTCCATGACCGCGCTCATGAATGGCCTGAATGAAGAGCTTACAAAAGGAAGCCGGCAGCCGGTGGCATTTCATGTGGTGGTGGAGGGCACGCCCGTGGTCGTGCGTCAAAGTCTCCAGGACGAGATTTACCGGATCGCCCGAGAGTCGCTGCGAAACGCATTCCGACACGCACAGGCCCAACACATAGAAACGGAGATCGCATACGGCGAGAAGCTGCTTCGTCTTCGCTTCCGGGATGACGGCACTGGCATTGACCCGAGTGTTTTGGAGCATGGAGGTCGGGCCGGGCACTGGGGCCTGCCGGGCATCCGGGAACGCGCCAAGCGCATCGGCGCACAGTTTCAGATCTGGAGCAAACTTGGGGCAGGCACGGAGATCGAAATCACCGTTCCGGGAAGGATCGCCTATGAGGCATCACCGGGTCGTACGATGATCTGGCTATTTCGGCGGAGGACGGAACGAAATCATGAGAAACATTCCTAGAGCAATACGAGTTCTGACAGTTGACGACCATCCTTTACTACGCGAAGGGATCGCAGCCTTAATGTCTGCTCAATCGGACATGAAGTTGATTGCCGAGGCTTCCACCGGACGGGAGGCCATCGTCCAATTTCGAAAACACCGCCCAGACGTCACCTTGATGGATCTGCAGATGCCGGACATGAATGGAGTCGAAGCGATTAATGCCATTCGCGATGAGTTTCCAGAGGCCCGGATCGTCGACGGACTGCGGAAACTGAGGGCAGCAAATTCCAACGAAAAGAAATCTTGTTTATTAGGCAGCTTAATGTCGTCTGCGTAGGTGATCGATCTTTTGAGAGGCGAACCAGGGCCGATTTCGACAGGCCCGCGCGACAACTGAAAATCCGTGAAAACGACAGACGCAGCATAGACTCTGTCCAAAACCTTGTCAGGACGGAATGCGACGGCCCCAGCGAAACCTCCAAAAAACATTTCACCTGTATGGCTCTTGAAGCACGCGTCCCATCCCGTCAGGTCATTGCCGGGAAGTCCGTCGGCAACCGAATAGCTCTGGAATACCTTGGTCGAGGGATCGAAAGTGGCGAGTCCATTGTTCGTGCTCATCCAAAGATGGTCCCGATCGTCGGAGAGAATGCAGCTCACCACATTCCCAGGCAATCCATCTTTCTTGTAAAACGTGGTAAACGCTTGCGACTTGGGATCCATCCTGTTCAGTCCATCTTGCGTTCCTAACCACAGCACTCCCGAATGGTCTTGATAGATGGAGTCGACTGCATTGTTGCTCAGACTGGTCGGATCATTGGGGCTGTGCCTGAATACCGTGAACTGGCCGGAGGATGGACGGAACCGTAGGAGTCCTGATTGACTGCCGAGCCAGAAAAATCCGTTCTGATCTTCCACAATCGAGAAATACGGTTCGGGTTGGCTGACGTCTCGCTTATAAACGGTAAAGCGACGGGTGCCAGGATCAAAGCGGTTAAGACCGTCCCAGGTATTTACCCACATCGTTCCGGAGCGGTCAAAGAAGAGCCGGGTGACGATATTGTTACTGAGGCTTGAAGGATCAGCAGCCTGGTGAAGGTACGTTCTAGATTGACCGGTCTTCCGGTCAAAACGAAGGAGCCCATCGCCGAGGGTCCCCACCCACATTGCATCGGAACGGTCTTCAAGAATCGTAAGCACTTCACGCTCACGCCCCATCACTCTTGCCTGATGCTGAATGTACTGGCCATCCGAACGGTCTAAACGGTTCAGGGCTCCGTTTGCACCAATCCAAAGAGTTCCCCGTCGATCTTCATAAACGGCACCCACTAAATCCTCACCAGCGCCGGAGAAATTGCTGGAGCCGGGTCGAATTGATTCAAATGCAGGTTGCGTTTTCACGAAATAGTCAGGGATTTTCGCGTTTAGACCGACCCAAATGTTGGCTTCCCGATCTTCGAACAGAGTAATCACATCATTCTCTGACAAGCTTCCGGGGTCGCCGGGGCGCCTTTTATAACGAATGAACTTGCCATTCGCACGATCAAACTTCAGTAGGCCGATCTGCGTGCCGAACCACATGTTTCCATCGTGGTCTTCGAGAATCGAGTTAACAACCGTTAACGAGGTGGGGGAACCATCTCGCTCGAAAAATGAATATCGTGTAAGAAGGTTCGTTTTGCGGTTGAGAATAGAGAGGTAATTGTCCGCGATCCAAAAATTGCCGAAACGGTCTTCGTGAAATGTACGGCAACCCGCTGCGCAAGTCGACTCTGAAACAGACTCCGGCAACGAAATATGCTGGACAACCTTTCCTGTCGTACGATCGAATTCATCTAAGCCGGCCTTTGTGGCAACCCAGAAATTGCCGTTCCTATCTTCGCCTGTTGACACAATGCTATCCACACTTAGACTAGAAGTATCTAGCGGATTATGACCAAACCGGTCAACACTCCCATTTGCAGGATTCAGCCGGTAAAGGCCGCTTGAGGTCGCCAGCCACAAAATGCCTGCGCTATCTTGACTGATGTGAATGACAACAGGGTTTTGGCGGTCGAGGTGAAAATGAGTAAAGGATTCAGTGGATCGATCGAATCGGTCCAGGGCCTGGTCCGTTCCAACCCATATTGTGCCGGATCGGTCTTTAAATAAAGAATTAATATAACCGCCACTAAAACTGTTGGGGTGCGCGGGATCGTGTGTAAAGACCTTAAAATCATAGCCGTCGTAGCGGTCTAGACCGGATTGGGTGGCAAACCAAAGAAACCCTTGGTCATCCTGTAGTATGTGGTCTGCGCGGGTTTGCGATAATCCTTGTGTGTCAAGAAGGTGCTCAAAGCGGATGTCTTTTCCATCAGTGATGGGCATACGCACCGTTTGAAAAGTGAGGTGCGTCTGACTCACTTTGTTGCGTTTGATCTCTAACGGATTAAATTGGGCTTTCGCCGATGTGGCAGAAGCGCAGCAGAGGAAAATTGCGAAAGAAAGAACGCGAAAAATGAATGGCCTGCGAGTCCTTATAATAAACTTGTTCATGTCGCAAGCCATTTTCCTCAGAATTACTTCCTTTCGCTGTCACTAAACTCTCCTAGGACAATCACAACGGGAGCCTCTCGAAGCGTCAATCGTCAATCGGGAAATTGCGATGAGCCAACGCCACCCATGTCCTCATTCAGATCGAAAAATGTACTCTCGGAATTTGCCCGCCTATTATGCCCCCTCAGAAAAGAAGCTTGAGCCCTAATTGCACCTCCCTCGGCGTGTTGGCCGTGGATGTAACTACCCCGAAGTTGGGACCATTAATGACGTTGCCTGGCGCAGCGAAAACTACGCTATTCGTTGCATTAAAAGCTTCAGCCCGGAATTCAAGATTAACCCTATTTTCGATCGGAAATTCCCGAAACAGAGAAAGATCAAGATTCCGGTACCAATCGGACCGCAGCGAATTGCGGCCTAAGTCCCCGAACGTATAAGGAGAGGGGATGGCGAAAGCCTTCGTGTTGATCCATGCCGCTGGAGTCGGGTGCCGCAATGAAGGTTCCCCAACTCGATTGACTCGGACAAAAGTATTACCAATGTTGGCGAGATCACCCTCGTAGATGACATCGTAAGGAGTTCCCGAGTGAAGTGAAAGGATGCCATTCAATTGCCATCCTCCGATCAGACTGCTCAACGCCGTGTTTGAGGGGTGAAACAGCTTATTCTTACCGAAGGGGAGTTCGTAAACGAAACTTCCTGAGAACATGTGGGTGAGGTCAAACCCTGAGACGCCCCGATCTGCGTGCGGATTCGACGGATTCTGCAATTCGCATCCCTCGACTCCGTAGTCACCTGAGCACGCGAGGTCGATGGACTTAGACCACGTATAAGAGATCAGGTAGGTCAACCCATTGAAAGTTCGTCGATCCAACTGAACCTGAAGAGCATTGTAATTACTACTCCCAGTACTATCGTCGTAATTTGTTGGGGTGATGTACGGATACGGTTGGCGAGCCGCTACTGTTGCCGCATCACCGGGACCAGGCACCGCTGCAGTATTCATCAGCCCCCCTAGATCAAGGTGACTACTGCGGGATCCTACGTAAGCAACCGAAAGTGTAGTATACGATCCGAGTCGTTGGTCAATCTCCAAATTCCAAGTGTCGACATAAGGCGTCTTCAAATGAGGATTGTAATAGAAGCCAGGACCGTTGAATGGAGTTGCGGACGGATAAAGTAGGTTTCCAGCGCCCAGATCAATTGGGTCTCCAATAGAGGCAGTAGGAACATTGACATTCTGCGAGTAATTGAAGAACCCCCCAACCGACGGCCACGTACCGCTAACATTTTGGGCGGTTTGTGAGACCCCGTTCCACTCATCGTAGAATCGGCCATACCCAGCGCGGATGGATGTCGCGCTTCTTAGAAGATAGGCAATCCCGAAGCGGCCTTGCCAATTCCCATAATCCGTATAGTGCAGATTGCGATCTTTGTTCTGGGTCACGACCACATTTGCGGGAAGGACACCACCCGGAATGCATGGTGCTCCTACAGAAGCTGAACACGCGGGGGGGACGGCACTGATAACGTATGTCCCATTGCTTAGATCCAGGTCGCCGACATATCCCTGGCCGTTCGAAAGATTACCGTACACCGGCCAAAAGGAAACATCATATCGGACTCCTAAATTCAGAGACAGGCGCGGTGTTACTTTAAACTGGTCTTGAACGTACGCGCCCTGAACCGACCCGCCATGTTCTACTTCAATTACATCCTGCCATTCCGAGCCCGTGGGCACACCAAGGAGAAATGATGCAAGTGCATCTCCCGTTCCCATGCCACTCGGTCCGCCGGGATTTTCCAGATTCGAAGTCTGGAAAGAACTGAAGTTTTCCATCGCGCTGTAGAGTGGACCAAAATAGTTGACCGTCGTGTAGTTGTATCCAACCTTCAGGGTGTGCCTTCCCAAAATTTTCGTAAAATCGCCACCAAATTCGTAATTATTGGCGAGCTGCGTGCTTTGCCCATTAAAGCCCGTCGTGGAAGCGTATCCTAAGATCGCCATCGCCGGGATCACCGAGTTCGGAGGCGAACTGAAGTTGGCTATGAATTGAGGCGAAAATCCTGCCTTGACCAGAGCGGCTGGAAAATTCGGTGGTGCATTGGGGAAAACAATCTGGATGGTGTCGTTCTCTAGATTGCGTCCGAAGTGCAAATCCAGAACAGCAGTTGGCCCAAATGTATGCGACTCACGGACGGCCGCGTTCCATCCATAGATCGAAATTTGGTTAAGCGCACCGGGATAGCCAGCGGAGTTGCTGGAGGGCTCGTTGAAGTAGGAGATTCGGCCGAAAATCGCATCGTGCGACCCAAAGTTCTGGTCGATTCGGCCCGTGAAACTGTTCTGGCTCTGCAGCGCCTTCGTCGTGTCGTAGAGATTGCCTCCCGGTACCGGCGGCCCAGCCGCGGGGAACAATGTTTTGGCGTAGAGTTCCGCGGCTGTAGACAGGAGATCTTTTGGAATCATATTGCCGAAAAATGGTTGTCGCGTATATTCGCCAGGATTCGCGGGATCGGGCTGCGTGGAGAAAGGATTGTAGAGCTGGATTCCCTGGGCGAGCAGCGCGCTAAAGTTTCCGTTCAGTTCGTCAGTGCTGGGCACCAGAACAACCTTTTGGGTGGCCTGGCTTTGGCGAAATCCTTCATACGCGAAGAAAAAGAATGTTTTGTTTTTGCCGGCGTAGAGATGTGGAATCACGACAGGACCGCCGACGGTCACGCCAAACTGGTTTTGGCGCAATGGATTGCGGGTGGGCAAGAAATAATTCCGAGCATCGAGTTGCTCATTTCTTAAGAATTCCCATGCGGAGCCATGGAGTACATTCGTTCCCTGTTTAGTGACAATGTTGACGATTCCGCCTGCGACTGATCCGAATTCAGCAAGATCACTATGAGACTGAACTTTAAATTCCTGGATGTCATCAACGATCGGAGCGTAGTTGTAGTTCCCCAGGAAAGCCAGATCGTTGGTGCCATCCATAAGGAACATATTGCTTCTGTTTCTCTGCCCGTTTATTGCTGGGAAAGAAAATGACCCTAGCGCGTTTCCTCCCCACCCTCCGCCGCCTCCTGAATTCTGTGCCACGCTGATCGGACTGATCCCAGGAGTCAAGGTCAACAGCTGAGTAAAGTTACGACCATTCAATGGAAGATCGTTCACCGGCTGGTTTGTGATAACCGTCCCGAGCGTCGAGGTTGAGGAATCCAAGACAGATAAATTCGCGTTGACTATCAACGTTTGCGCGAGAGGCCCAATGCCCATTGTGAGATCAAGCGTCGCCGTCTGATTCACCAGGAGCAGGACATTTGTTTCCTCTGTCGTGCTAAAGCCGTCCTTCACGGCACGAATGGAATAGCTTCCCGGCGATATATCGGTGAGCGAATAAACACCAGACGATCCGGTTCGAGTTGTTCGCTCAAAGCCAGTATTAACGTTGTGAAGGACGATCTGTACATCTGGGATAACGGCGCCAGATGCATCCGCCACAGTGCCATTGAGTCCCGCGGATGCAGATTGACAATGGGCGAGACGCGGCACCGCGCCAATCCCAAGCGAAAGGACGACGAGGCACAGGAAATGAGAGACCGCCCCTTGGGGGCGTCGCTGGAGAAAGTGGCGCGCGCCATTCGGGATCATTGCCAAAATTTGCATTTCGACACCGAGAAACGATTCGGCTCCAACCTTACCTAATTGAACAAATCTACGGTTTCAGCATGTTTCGAACTGCCAGTTCTTGAAAATTAATAAAATCATTGGAATTTATAAAATATCAAGGGGCTTGTGACAAGTACCCAGTAGCCACGGAGAAGCCAGCCAACTCGGCTGCAGTGTAAACACATGCGTAGATGAACCCGAAACCCGGTGTGTTGGGCCTGACGTTGCAAATCGTGTCGATGTGCGTGCATTGCTGAGCCATTGTATGCTCCAGAACTAGTGTGACAAGCTCATAAGTAGAGATCGTGTAATGGACTCCGCGAGATCTTAGGCAAGTGCTGCCTCTCTTCGATGCAGGGAGCTACACTGCCAGCAGAACAGATTCCGGTCCGTTGAGCAAGATCAGCCTCTACTCATCTCGTAGAGGAACCACGATCGTCTTTGGGTCTCATCGATCCAATTCTCAAGCACGCTTGCCGTGGCGACATCGCCGGCATCGTCACAGAGACTATGCAGACTTTTCATTGAGAGGATGAGGGACTTATTGTCCTCCCACAGCTCGCTGAGCATGTCCCCAGGCGTGACGTACTCGGCGTCGTTATCGGGGATCCTTTTGATCCGCGCGATGTGACCGATGGACCGCACGGTGGTCCCTCCGATCTTTCGGGCACGCTCCGCTATGTCGTCGGTCATCGCGAAGAGTTGGTCGCCATGATCATCAAGCAGCAGGTGGTAGTCTCGGAAGTGAGGACCGCTCATGTGCCAGTGGAAGTTCTTCGTCTTTAGGTACAGCCCGAAGACGTCGGCCAGCAGCGTCGTGAGGGCCGCAGAAAGCTCTTTGACCGATTCTGGAGCGATGTCTGTGTGTTGTGTATGAGCCGCCAATCGACGCTCCTCCAACTCATGTTGCGTTTGTTTTACCATGGGTAATCCTCCTATTTGGGTGAGTCTTGTGGTGAAAGATCGCCGCCGATTTGCTTCTTGTAAAGTGCGCCGTCAAGTCCTTGAGCTCCTCCGAGAAGATGCCGCACAAGATGCTCTCCGCTTTTGCCGAACAAATCTCCACCAGGGTTGAGATGCCGGACCACTCGATCTGCGAATTTGCGCCATTACCTGTTGGTGTCACGGCGATCCTCGCGAGTAGTAGGTAACCAACATAGGCGACCCCACGACTGAATTGGTTATCGACCCGCTGTGCGCTCGTGGGGTTTGAGCCGCTCGACAACGGGCGTGGCCCTTTGGGTTGTGGACATGGCGAATGTGTCCTCCGTCGGTGATGGGACCGCATGAAGAAGCGAATTCTCACCACGATCTGCGAGCCTGACAGACATTCGAACCAGCGCAGCCAACGAATCGGCGCACATTTTTCGCATGACACGACCGCGATGCACCTGGACTGTGTTCTCGGCAATCCCCAGATCTCCAGCCGTTTGCTTGTTTAGAAATCCAGCCACTGTGTATCGCATAACCTCCGTTTCACGCCTGGTGAGGGACCGCCAGCGACGTAGAAGCTCTTCATCCTTTCGGCGCATGATAATAGCAGCTCGATCTTTAGTGAATGCTGCCTCCATCGTCTCGAGAAGCCGGGAGGAGATCGCGGGAATCGTGAGAAAGTCATATGCTCCCTCCTTGATCGCGCGCACGCACAACGAGATGTCCCCCTCGTCTGAGAGGAAGATGATCGGAGGGCACATTGTGGGACCGAGCTTACGCTGGAGGTCCAATCCGGAGACATCGGATATTTTTCTGCTGATGAGCAAGCAGCTGGCGACGATAGGACGTTCGTACCCGAGATACTCGGAGGCCGACCGAAACCATTTCATCTGGATTCCGGCTCTTTCTACCATGTCACTCATGTGAACAACGAGCTGTTCGTCGTCGGTAACGATGTAGGCAATGCGGCAAGGTTCGCACGACTCGCTGCCAATCCGGGCAAACGCTGTGGCACGAGACAACGTGCGTGGCTGAAACGTGTCCAGGCGCATACTTACCTCTCGATTCCACTATCATCTCTAGCGCGGCACAATACATCACGTGATCGAGTATATTTTCTCCCCCCCTTTCGGGGGGACGGGGGCGTGGTCACATTGATCATCCTCCGAGTGATGCGAACGTTGCCACTCACACTGGTTTGTTTGTGACGACGCGTATGCATTCCTGCGGTCGTCAAAATGTAGGAATTGCCGTGACGTTAACCTCCAAGCTGCCAAAGAATACCCCACAGAAAGTGTATTCCACGGTGGAAAGCCTCGATGAACGAAGGTAATCACGTTGGGGCGCATTAGATGCTGGCGCGAGGGAAGAGCTAATCGCACGCTTCACTAACCTAGTCGGAAAGGCACGCTGGTATCCCATCACAAGAACGTGTCCCCGTGTCCATTGTCATCCCGGATGTTCCGCCTCAAACCTGGAGAATGTTTGGAAGGCCGATCACCCTTGAGTCTCTGGGCAATCTGCCAGCGGATGCAAAATCTGTGTAGCTTCGCCGTGTATCCACGCGACGAGGTTCCATTTTTCTTAGAATGTCCGTTGATCGAGATAACAGAGTAGGCTTTCTAACTGCCGCCACTCTATCCACATGAGGTAAATAATCGTGGCATCGAAAATCGTGAGAATTAACAGGGTGGTCCCCCTCGGTCAACCCTCAGTGTGGATTGTGTGGATTTGAGTAGGGTTCAGCCATCACGCGAAATCAATCCCTTGCTTTGCTTGAAGCCAGCCACGGCGCTATCCGGGTCACCAACCCATCCCGCAAAATCAGCGAGTGGAACAAAGCAGCCCCAAAGTGAGCGACGAACGCGAAGAACAGTAGATACGCCAGAACCGTATGCGTCTTCCGCAATATCGCGTACAGCATCACGTTATGCGGAAGGATCGGAAACAAATGCACTGACCCGAACATCGCGATGGGGAACCGTGCCGCCGACAACATCCCCCAGCCCGCCAGTGGCGTCGCGAATAACAGCACATACAACAAAACCTCCGACGAACGGGCCAGGAATTTCTCCTGGTCCGACATGGTTATGGGAAGTTCGGGTCCCCCGTGCAGGAGCCGGTTCACCAGCCGTATTGCCACAATAATTAGAAGCAGAATTCCGAGTGGCCGGTGGATCGATATCAGCCGGTGGTAATCGGCGAGCGAGGCGATCATCCGCACACCAATGCCAAGCATGGTCAGCACTATGGCTGCCGTCAACCAGTGGAAGAACCGTACCGAGGCTGAGAATTGGTTTCGTTCGTTCGTCATTGTCGCGCTCACTTTCTTATGTCGGCCGACTTAACCGCGCTCGGCTCTGGTTCCTCGCCTGCCCGTCTCGTAAACGATTCGGAATAGACGCCCGACCGGGCGCTCAGCAACGGATCGTCCGACGGCGAAATCCCCGCCGGCAAAACCAGCGGATCGAAATTCACTACACGCGTCTGACTTGTTTCTTCTGCCTCTACTGTGTTTAGAGTCAAGGTTCCAACGTCCACTTGCTCCCGCCCCTCCGGCCACTCGGAGGTCGAGTTGTTCGTCGGGTCGCCGGGCTGCCCCAAGGTGAGAATCAAATGCCATTTCAGCGGATGTTGAAGGATGCTCGCAGTCACGCCGTTGAAAAGGTAATTCTTGTCTCCGGGAGCTGGCGGCGCCGCGGTACTCGCCGCCACGTATAGCTGTTCTGGCACGAGCGTCCATCGCACGGGCGTTGCGTTGCCTTCCCCGTTGGTGAAAATGAATGCGGTGAGGCCGTAAAACGTGGTGTTGTCGAAGCCGGACGACGGTTCCTTGCTCTTGAACACCTCCAGCGCGTGCACCGCTTCCGGATGGCTGGCCATGAACGCCGCTTGCTTCGCCGGGTCCGGTTGGTGCGTCACAGGATCGGGCGCCGAGGCAATCATGTTGTCGTAAAATGCTTGCGGGTCCTTGAACAGAAAAACCGGCAGATTAATCATCGTCGTCCGCCACTCTTCGCCGTCTGGCATCTGATAATCGATTCCCAGCCCGCGGGGGACACCGGGAGCGTCGGCCTGGTCGGGATCGCCAGTGCCCAAAGAAAACCGGCCGATCACCGGCACCCGGCCCGGAAGGAACACGACCGCCTTTGAAATTTGTGTTCCCTTGCCGTTACTTTCGAAGAAACCGGTGACGGGGAGGCCCTTGGCATGGTTGCGCCGGAACCCCGGGTGGAGTCCGTTCACCTTTTCAAAACCGTCTACGAATCGCACCTGGGTCAATTCGTGCGGGCTAAACCATCCGCCTAGATAAAAGAACCCTCCCATTACAGCTAAAAGGAGAATGCCGATCCCCGCTAATCGCCCAAAGATTTCCGCTGGGGTCAGGTTTACGGGCGGGTTGCCCTGCTCTAGCGTCAAATCACTTTCCACTTGGCCGTTCTCGCGCGGCCCGTTTGGCGCGGCCGCCAGGGCCAGCCCTGTAGTCCGATGACTTAATTCAGTGACAGGTTTGGTTTCTTTTGAATCGCTCATCTGGATCACTCCCTTCATCTCTTTGGCCTACACTGCTGGCGTTACCGCCACGCTCGGAATTGCAAATTCTTCCAACTAGAACTCCACCTTTGTTCTGAAACCCAAAACGACGGCATGTCCCGTTCTCCCTCCCACGTTCGCGTAATACTGCGCCACCGGTTGGAAGAGAACCATCGGCAAAACGTCCAGCAATGCGTTGAACTCGATGCCTTGCTCGACTTTCCAGCCGCTTTGGCCCCCCGGAAGGAATTGCGTGCTCAAATTACTTCGCACGTAGCCGAGCGACATCGTGTTGTGAATGGGCAGGGGCAGCGGTTCGTTGAAACGTAGGCCCGATGTGAGCATCGAGTTGTTGCGGTTCACGCTTGGAGGACTCCAATCGTACGCGAACGTCGCATCCAAGCCTCTCGCCTCTTTCGGGTCCACACGCCAGACCGCCTGGCTCGCCATCCAATACAAGAGATAGTTGCCTGACCTCGGCGCTGAGCTTGCCGGAGCCGCAAATTTTCCCGGATTGTAGGAAGCGCCAAACTGATAGAGCCCGGAATAACCTTTGCGGCTGTCGACGTTGTCGTAAGCGCGAATGGATGCCGGGTTCTTCCACGGCGTGAATCCGATTTCGAAAACGCTCACGGGCCCTCCGCGAAACCGCGGGACGAGTCCTGTAGAATTGTGCGCAAAGGGCTCGCGATCCTCGGCCTCCACCATTGACTTCAAGTAGAAAAAGTGAACCGGCACGATGCGGATTTCTATCGCAGGCGTCGATGGAGGATCGAAGGACTCGAAGTCCGTAGACAGATTACCCATCGCGTAGCCCATCGGCTCGAAGATGAACGATGCTGCAAAGTGCTGTGCTCCATAAAAATCCTGGCCCGCGAACTGGCCGGCTCGAGCCGTGATCCGTTCGCCCAGCCACCGTTTCTCGAACCACCAGGAATCGAGGCGAGCCGTATTTGCACTGGACAGCCCGCTCGGGCTGGTCAGCAGACCCAAATACGTCCCCAGATTTCCGCCACCTTGCCACAAGGATGTCGCGTGAAAGTAAAAATCGTGTATGCCAACCAAGGCTCCGAAATCGATATCCACAGTCCAGCGAAAACGATTCCAACTCGTGAAACGATCACTCGGCGCGCTATCAAAGTTCGCAAGAGAGTCGGAGATGTACTGGAAATCGAAGCGAATGCCTCGATCCGAAAGCCTCGACCTTTCGCCACCCCAGTCACCGAAGAGGTGGCCATGCGGGCCATGGCCTGTTTCGTGACTGTCCGGGCCGCTGAGCGTTTCCTCCGGCGAAGACTGCGAATGCGCCGGGGCAGCACGCATGCACCAACCGAGCAACACAAGAACAAAAAATCCAGCGGATCGTCTCTTGCGTCGCCGTTCGCATATAGGATGGAAGAGAAATCGCACGGCCTTTTCCTGAACCTCAATTTGCAAGACTCACTTGCGAGCCATCTAAGAGACTTCGAATAATGAGCGCAAGCAACACCAAGGTGGCTCCTAAAATTCCTGCAGCCTTGAAATGAAACACCGCCCCAGCCCCCACGGCCGCCCCAAGGACAAAGGCTCCCCATAATCCGAAGAGAAACCCCAATGGGGGATCGGCTTCAGTTGACTGACGTTCAGTTTCCTGACGAGTAAACTTCTCAACTTCCGTTGAGATCAAACTAGTGATCATTCCAGTGAGGTACGTCGTGTGGACGCTGACGCCGCCCGTGCGGCGAAATGCCCCATTTTGCAATCCCAACGCGAGCGACATGCAAATGATGAATATTTCAACTGACAAAACCCCGTGAAGTGTCAATGAAAAGTAGGCGGCAACGATCAGAACCGCTTCGATTCCCATAGCCACACGAAGCACCAGGAACGAAGGTTCTCCCGCCACGAGGCGCGCGATCAACACGCTGAGTGGAATCCCAGCCAGGAAACAGGCAGTCGACGAGAAATGCGCGAGGGCGCCACGCCAATCGAGTTCCGCGATGGTAATCGCTCCCAACACCAAACTGCCGGTTATGTGTCCCGTGAAAGTCTTTGCAACCACGAGCCCGCCGGCGTCACAGTAGCCTCCCACAAACGCAAGTCCGAACGAAAGCCACTTGTCCGGTGAGTGGATATCTGTGTTCATATATTTTTACTCCGTAGCAGGAGTTCTTCGCGCAAGATCCACGATGAAAGTTTCGGATTGGCCGGTGTCACTTTCATGGCTTGCCCACCGGAGCCTGACGCAACTCCGCACGCGATTCGCTGGCACCGTGGCGAGCAATCGTCAATCCGATCCAGGCGCCAAAGACGCCGACTGCAACTCCAGCGAGAGTGTCAACCAAACGCAGGATGGGCTGTTTCCAGGCGTGCTGAGGGCTAATTCCGGCGACTACCATCACGACGGCCGTCGTAATGCTCGAGGTGATTATGTCACCGGGCCGCCCGATCAAACTAAGCAGGATGGCGCCAATTCCAATCAGCATGGCCATGCCCCAAGGTCGAAACGGGAAAACCAGCAGGTAGATGAGACTCAGGCCAAAACTCATCAGCGTCGAGGATATTCTTGCCAGGGCGGCGGTTACAGTTTCCTGGTAGCTGTACCGAAAGACAAAGATGGTAGCGATGACGGCCCACATTCCACCAAGTAGCTTGTCGTCGCGCGGCACAATTCGAGAAACAAGAGCGAGATTGCTAGTCGTTACATAGCTGATGAGGCAGCAGATCGCGAGTAGGGCGGCATGGAGGATAGCTGTGCCAGCATTTTCTACATCGGCGCCCGCGGCTGCGCGACTTTGTTCTTTGATGGGGATCATGACCGTCATCCTCTCCCGTACCACTTCGCGAACAGCTCGTTACCGGACGCGAAGCGTGACCATCTCCCGCGGGTCAAACGGAAGAGGTCACGCCCTGTTTTGCGCGATCGACGCCAGGCTCGCTTTCACGCCTTGGCGGCTGCGGTTGCTTCCGTCGTTGTATATTGCGGTTTGTAAACATGTTCACGAATAAACGCAACCATGTCCGTGGGACGCGAGACGCGCGCGAGTCCAGAATCGAAGACCAGCTTAGCCACTCTCGCGGCTGTTTGAATCTCGGTCTCCAGGATGTTAGATTGCAGCGGATACAGAAGTCCTTGCTTGAGCAATTCTGGAGGGACCTGGTCCGCCACTGCTTGCCCGGCTTCGATGAACATTTCATCGGTGACGCGCTTGGCCTGAGTGGCGAAGATCGCCATGCCAACTGCCGGAAAAATGTAGAAGTTGTTCGCTTGTCCCGGCAGAAAAGTTTGGCCATTGTAATGGACGGGGTCGAACTGCACGCCGGCTGCGTAAATCGCTTTGCCCTTCGACCAGACGTAAGCCTGTTCGGGCGTGCATTCCGCATGCTCAGTGGGGTTCGAGAGAGCGAGGATTACAGGCCGCTCGTTGATCCTCGCCATAGCCTCGACCACTTTTTGATTGAAGGCACGACCAATCGTGCTCACGCCGATAATGGTCGTCGGCTTGATGCTCTCTATGGCGGCGACGAAATCTCTCGTCGGCGCGTGCTGGTGCGCGTAGGGCTTTTGGAAATCGACGAGGTCCTTCCGGCTCGACTCCAGCAGGCCATTGACATCGAAGAGGTAGACGCGGGACTGCGCCTCCTTCAGCGTCATGCCCTGCGCAACGAGCGCGGAACAGAGCAGGTCGGATAGACCGATGCCGGCGGAGCCAGCGCCGAGGAAGAGGTACTTTTCGTCCTTCAGCTTCGTCCCTTTCAGCTTGGCCGCGTTTATCATTCCGGCAAGGGTGATCCCGGCCGTGCCCTGTACGTCGTCGTTGTACACGCAATACTTGTCTCGATAGCGCGCGAGCAAGTGGATGGCATCCGTACCGGTCCAGTCCTCGAAATGAATGCAGCACTTCGGGAAGACTTCCTGGACCGCCTCGACGAATTCGTCAACAAAAGAATAGAGTTCTTCGGTGGACGGGCGGGTCTTGCGCATGCCCAAATACAGCGGATCGTGCAGGTATTGCTCGTTATTCGTTCCGGCATCCAGATACATGGGCAACAGGTACTGCGGTGGTACGCCCGCACACGCTGTATAGAGTTCCAGCTTCCCGATGGGAATGCCCGCGCCATTTGCACCGAGATCCCCCAGGCCGAGGATGCGTCCGCCATCGGTGACGCAGATAACCCGTACGTCTTTCTCCGGCCAGTTTTTCAAAACGTCCTTTACTTTGCCGCGCCGCGCCATCGAGAGATACATGCCACGAGCCTGACGGTAGATGTGGCCGAACTTCAGGCAGGCTTCCGCTATCGTCGGATCGTACACGATCGGAAGAAACCGCGCGGGATCGGACATGACTGTTCGATAGAAGAGGGTCTCGCTGTGATCTAGGAGACTCACCAGATAGATGAAGCGATCCAGGTCTGAGGTCTTATGGCCAAGTTGCATCATCACCCGGCTGAGTTGCAGGTCCTCGGTCTCGGTGACGTCGGGCACGAGTCCTACCAGGCCCAGCGACTGCTTTTCGGCTTCGGTGAAGGCGGTTGATTTATTCAGCGATGGATCGTAAAGCAATTCGATACCTTTTTTGCCGCTGCTTGTCATTTCGTTTTCTCCCTTTCAGTTTTATTTGAATCTAAGCTGATAATCTTCAACACTAGGCACTCGCAACGTACGCTCTGACCATCTTCGTTGGATCGACGACGCGATCGAACTCGGCCTCGGTGACGAAGCCGAGTTTCAGTGCGGCGGCTTTCAGCGTGAGGTCGTTGTCCAGGGCGTAGTGGGCGATCATCGAAGCCTTGTCGTAGCCGATGACCGGAGACAGCGCCGTCACAAGCATCAGCGAACGGTCGACGTATTCGTTTATTTTCTTCAGATTCGGCTTCGTCCCTTCAACCAGGAATTTGCGGAAGTTCGTGCACCCGTCTGACAGGATCGTGATTGAGTGGGTGACGTTGAAAATGATCAGGGGCTTGTAAACGTTCATTTCGAGATAGCCGCCCGCGCCGCCAAAACCCACCGCCACGTCGTTCGCCATCACCTGCACGGCGAGCATCGTCAGCGCTTCGGACTGCGTGGGATTAACTTTGCCCGGCATGATCGAGGATCCTGGCTCGTTCTCCGGAATCTCCAGCTCGGCAAAGCCGGCTCGCGGACCACAGGACATCAGCCGAATGTCGTTGGCAATCTTGTAGAGCGATACGGCGAGCGTGCGGAGCGTGCCGGAAAGCTGAACCAAAGCGTCATGCGCGCCCTGCACCGTAAACTTGTTCGGAGCGCTGACGAACGGCAGGCCTGTCAGCTTCGCGATCTCGGCCACAGCCGCTTCGCCGAAGCCAGGAGCAGAGTTAATCCCTGTGCCCACCGCCGTGCCGCCCAGCGCGAGGTGGTACACGCCCTTGAGCGCGTCTTCAATTCGACCGAGATCATCCGCGAGCATGCCTTCGTAACCCGACCACTCTTGACCGAGAGTAATCGGGGTGGCATCCTGCATATGCGTGCGGCCGATCTTGACGATGCCCTTCCAAGTCTCAACTTTTGCAGCGATCGCCTGCCGCAGCGCTTCTACATTGGGAATGAGCCTCTGCTTCACATTGGTCGCAGCCGCCATGTACATGGCCGACGGGAATGTGTCGTTCGATGACTGAGCCATGTTCACGTGATCGTTGGGATGAACCGGCGTCTTGCTTCCGAGATGCGTCCCCGCCAGCTGGCAGCAGCGGTTCGAGATCACCTCGTTCACATTCATGTTGAATTGCGTGCCGCTCCCCGTCATCCACACGTGAAGGGGAAACATGTCCTGATGGTGGCCGGCGAGGATCTCGTCACAAACCAGAACGATTAATTTGAAGCGTTGGTCGTCGAGCCGCCCTCCTGCGTGATTGGCGTTGGCCGCCGCTTTTTTCAGGGTAGCGTACGCGGCAATCATCTCTCGCGGTATCAGATCCGTGCCGATGCTGAAGTGTTCGAGCGAGCGTTGTGTCTGCGCTCCCCAAAGCTTGCTGGCGTCCACCGCTACATCGCCCAGGGAATCCTTCTCGATCCGAGTCATCGTGTCCCTCATGGCCGTCCACCTCCTTTTTCTTCCGATTCAATAAATGTTATGTGCATAAAATCCTGGCGCTGCCTTACGCGGCCCGAGCGCTCGAGCCATTCGTGCCGTTGACAGCCCGCGATTCTCGAATGAGATCCTCGACGACTCCGCCCAACCTCCGGCGCCCCCGGCGAAGGCGCGATTTAACGGCGGAAATCGATGCGCCGACCATCCGAGCCGTTTCTTCCAAAGAGTGTTCCTGAATGTCGCAGAGCACGATTGTTTTTCGAATTGTTGGCCCTAGACGATCGATCGCTTGTGTCAGAAACTCTATACGTTCACGGTGCCAAAACGACTGTTCAGGCGTAGGACCCCGATCGGACAAACCTCCCGAAGCGGAATCTAGATAGTCGTCAGTGTTCGCTGACAGTGTCTCGACGGAACGACGCCTCTTGCGCAGCAACATGAGCGCTTCGTTCATTGCAATGCGGGTTAGCCACGTGGAAAACCGCGACTCGTTTCGAAAGTTCTTGAGATGACGGAAAGCATTGTGAAAAGCGTCCTGCACCACATCTTCGGCGTCTTCGCGGTTATTGGTTATCCGATGGGCAATGGCAAAAACCCTCGGTTTGTAACGTATAACCAATTTCCCGAAAGCGTCCCTTTCACCGCATCTTGCGGCAGCGACGAGTGCGTCGTCGGATTGTTGAGCGTTGCCGATTTCACGAATCGTCTTCATGATTTAGTGCCTCTGTTATTCTGAGCTACGGCGACTCCGTCTTCTTGGCCCGTTCGAGAGCGGACTACGCCGCCTTCTGTCGCGCTGCGTACAGCTCCAAGTTGTCGAACACCTTCACGCCGCGCTCGGCAGCGCTGCGACCGCTCGCGGGATTGGTGCCCGTCACCACCCGGCCTGAAGTGATCGAGTAATCATCGAAGGCGCCCATCGGTCCGCTGT
>Ga0206999_10139_pt1 | contig 18323 bp, 12 predicted proteins | sample Alteio_BWMinCont_92_FD_153482 | JGI IMG/M metagenome (GOLD analysis project Ga0206999, IMG submission 153482) | Enriched cells from forest soil in Barre Woods Harvard Forest LTER site, Petersham, Massachusetts, United States -... | ecosystem: Environmental > Terrestrial > Soil > Temperate forest >...
GCTGGATCCGCGGCTTTAGTCCAGCGTCCGGCGATCACTGCTGAACCGCCATCCGTTCCCCCCGCGGCGAAGCGCGACGTGGATTTCGTCAAGGACATTCAACCCTTGCTTCGGGAGAAATGTCACAAGTGCCACGGGTCGTCACGACACGAAGCCGGGCTCAGGTTGGATCGTCGCGATGACGCATTGAATGGGGGCGACAGCGGACCGGCGTTTGTCGCCGGCAAAAGCGCAGACAGCCGGTTGATCAAATACGTCGCCGGTGTGGATCCTGACGTCGTCATGCCACCCGAAGGTGACAAGTTGTCGGATGAGCAAATTGGCTTGTTGAGAGGTTGGATTGACCAGGGCGCGAAGTGGCCCAAAGACGAGTAGGTTGGAGTCAGCCTTTAGGCCGGCATCCCAGGCTAAAGCCTGTACTCCAACCTTAGAATCTCAGCTCGCCACCCACCGATAATCCCTGGATGATCGTATCCGAGAACTTGGGATTGAACAGACCGGCTCCGCTTGCAGAGAGGTTGTAGCCAATCGTGTCGTAGGGCCGCGACAGCGATCCAACCCACATCAGATTGTAGGCGACGTAGACATGGGCGTATTGCGAAATGTTCACTCGCGTGGAGACTTTGAAGTCGGCCAGGGGAGCAAAGACGCTGGCCGTCTTAAAGTACGATTGGTTCGTGTTGTTGGCAGGATTGTCGAACGGGACGTTCAATGTTGAGAGTGCCGCGGTATACGTGTTCAACCCCAGCATGACCTTGGGCTCGGCGCCAAACGTGACCTTGGAGACTTTCATTTCGACGCGCGTCCCGAATTGCGGTCCATAGAAATTGTTGTTGCTTTGGGAATACAGGGCACGGAGTTCGGGCGATGTCGTGACAGGAGTCGTCGTGTTGTCTGTGACGAACTGGTAGCCGCCAAACTGAGACAGCGACTCGCGGTAGTTGAGGTAGCGGAAACCGAACAGTGGGCTGATGGTAATCAGGTCGCCCGTACCCTCGTTGGGAGCATCCATGATGTAGTTGGCCTCCGTTCCCCAAATCGAGGTCTTCATGATCGCCTGATACCCGCTCATGAAGAGCATTTGCCCCGCGACACCTGCCACGGTAACCGGTTCACCGATAAAAGTGGCTGGAGTTGTGTTCAAGATCGGCGGGGTGGCCAGCAGGTTCGCCGTGATTTCCGGTGTGATCAGGGACGTTCCGTCGAATTCGTTGGTCCGGGTACCCAGAATGAACGCCGACAGTTCGGCATTCCCTGGTCCGATGGGGACTCCCATGGTTCCCCGGTAGCCATTGATGTTCTTCAGGGCAAAGGCGTCGAGGGAGGGAATGACGGCCGTTGCCGGATTCTGCGTTAATGGATTACCACCCGTGACGTTGAATGTATTCGGAGCGAGTGGAACCTCGAGAGTGGATGGAATGAATCCACCGGCGGGTTGACCGCCCAGCAGGACGTTGCCAGGGCTGCCGGCCGTCCAGAGCAGATATTCGCCGCGAAAATACGAATGGCGGAACAGGTTCTTGAGCACACTCTCAAGTGGCGAGTCCTCGTGCAGGAATCCCAGATCGTCGGGCAACTGCTCATAAATCGTGTTGGAATTCCCTTGTGGTGGGGTGGTATAGCCCGGCGAATTCTGCGGCGGCGCAGGGGCGGGGCCCTGAGCCTGCCACGCACCTGGCGGCCCACCCGGGCCATATCCGTACCCTTGAGCCTGGCACAGCCCTGGAATCAGGGCGGACAGCACGAAGAGCGAACCAAGCGTCATTCGCCCGGACATGTTCGCGTTCCTGGAAGGTTGCAAAAACTCATCAAGCGCCCCGTCACATTGGGTCGATGGGGCACGCGCAACCGTGCCGACTTTGACGGTTGTAGTATGAGTATCGGTTGCAACGAGAGAATCTCTTGGGGGAATTCTGACAATCAAATCGGCTTCCGAAAGATTGTTGCCCCAGTTGCGCCGTCGATGTCCGTCCCCGGATCATCGCCACTTCTCACCGAGACCCCACCTTCCCCTGCGGAGGTGGTTCACGGGCTTTTGCCCCAGCCCTGGAGTAAAAGGCGAATGAGATCACCGTGGACCCGGTGGCAATGCCTCTGCCACTACTGGTGCGAAAGCCCGTGGACCACCTCCGCAGCGGAAGGTGGGGTGGTCACGTAGGGACCAGTATTTGGATCGCGCTCTTCGCCTCTTTGGCCCTGCTATGGCACCAGGGCACCGTTGACGGAGATCTGGCCCACAGTTCCCGTCGGGGGTGCGAAGAACCAGGGGGGTGTCGAACCGGTCAGCCCGTTGATCGTGATGACGTTGTCGGCAGTCCCGGACAGGCCAAACAGTCCCTGCGTGATCGCCAGGATTTCGATGCCCAATATGTTCCCTCCCAGAGCACCCTGGTCGTTCAGTTGGATCAGGTTGTTGCTGATAAAGGCCGTGGACGGTCCGGCCACGGTGGCGAATTGAATGGCTTCTATGTTCGGGCCAGTCATGGTAACCGCATTGTCAAAGATCTGGACATTCGAGTTGGCACCCAGTGTGAACAACATCGCGAGGTCATTCGGGTTGCCGGCCACAAGAATATTGTTCGGTTCGATGAAGTTGAAGAAGTTGCCTGCAGTCGCACCCAGGACACCATTCACGTTGTTCACCAGGAATCCATCCACGTCTCCGATCAGGAAAGTCGACGGGCCGCCGTTCGTCGTCACATCAAGCCCTGTTGTACCGGTGCCGGCAGGCGAATTGAATATATCGCCCGCGATATGGAAAATCGCGGAGAAATTGGTCGACTGCAGGTTGATCACCAATCCCTCTGCATTGTTGGCCCCGAAATTGAAGGTGTTCCCCTCGATCAGTCCGCGGCTTACCTGGCCGTTCCAATTGATTCGCATGTCTGCCGGCCCCACCGCTGGCACACCCGCATTTGGAACCGTGACCGAGATCAGGTTGTTATTGGCGTTCAGGAAGAGTATGGAACCAATGGCGGGCGGATCGGTTCGGATCAGCACGGCATCGTTCGTTGCCGGGGCCGTGGCATTGTTGGCCGGCGGTCTGGCTTCGTTGATTCCGACGGGAGCAATCGCGGCATACGTATACGTGATCGTATTCTGTCCGGCCCCTCCGGTGGCACCACCGATGGTTCCATTGGCTCCGACCCCCAGGTCGACGGTGTACGTCCCCAAGGTTCCCGCGGTAAACAGCACTTCCTGCGAGCCGGAAGTCTGAGCGTTGGTGTTGAGGGTCGTTCCCTGCATTGTGAAGATGGGGTTGGTCGTTTGCTGGTTGCGATTGTTCACTGTCTGGGGCACGGCGATGGCATAAACATCGACGCCGAATCCGGCGTTTCCAGTAATCTGATTGTTCAAGACCGTGAGTGCGGGGGTGGTGGCATAAATCCCATTGAGCGTGTTCCCTGTAAAATTCATGTCCTTGAGCTGGACCCCTTCGGAATTCAGGATATAGGCCCCTTCCAGGGTCGATCCACGAACCACGCCACCCGTTGCGGCGCCGTTCGCCACACCGTTGACGGTGAAGATGTTTGGATGAATGGTGATGTCATTCTGCTCCACCTTGCTGCCCGGGCCGACGTTGTTTGAAAGGAAGAGACCATCGGCCACCGAGGCGGTACTGCTGACGGAGGTCAATTGAATTTGGATGACAGAGTTCAAAATGTTGACGGCAGGTCCGCCGTTGGAAGTGATATTGCCGGCACCGATGCTGACTCCGAGTATTGGTGGGGCGGAGGTCGTCGTGATGAGTGGCGGTGTGATGCCCGCGTTGTCGACATACAACGCCGTACCGTTTCCCGCCAGAGCGCCCCCCTGGTTGATGTTCAACTGCTGGAGCGAAACGCTGACGGGATTGTCAAGCACATTCAAACCTGCTCCACTGACGATCGGAACCGGCGTCGGTCCCTGCGCCCCCAGGATATCCAAGATATTAAACGTCACGTTACCCGCCACCAGGTTGTTTGTCGGGTTGATTTGGTTGAAGCGAATATCGACGGCCGTGGCCTGGCTGTTCGTGTTATTCGCCACTGTGGTCGTTCCGGTAAACTGCACGGAATTGACGTAATCGATGATCTGGATGCCGCGCCCTCCGCGATTGTTGATGCTGACAGTGCCAAACGTGACAGGGCCATCGGTCGCCGGCGGAACCGGAAGGGTGATCGGTGGAGTCGGCGGCTGAAGAACCGCGTTCGGGTTTCCGATCTGGATGCCGGTTCCGGCAATAGTCTGGATGTTGGCCGTTCCGGTGACTCTGAAGGACGCAACGTTCGAATTGACAGTCGTTGCGCCGATGTCGATGCCATCGGCTCCACCGCCGGAAATCAAGATCTGATTGGGACTGGAACTGGGCAGGATTGACAGGAACGAAACCGGGCCGGAATTCCCCTCGAAATCGATGGCGGGAAACAATGGGGCCGTGAGGGTCGTGATTGTCACCGGTTCCAGGAACGAGATATTGCCCTTGTTGTTCAGCATGTTGATCCCAACCGCGTTTCGGTCGTCAATCAGGATCCCCGGCGCGAGAACCCCGTTGACGGGATTCGGCAATATGAACGTCACCCTCGCCGGCGTCCCCGCCGCACTCACTTCCGTGCTTTCGATGTGAATCCCGTCCTTGACCGCGTTGTCGATGGCGATGGCGCCCACGAACGAGATTTGGCCGGTCCCAAGAGCGGGTGTCAACGGAGTGGCATCGGTCCCCAGAATCTGAATGGCATTTCCGACACCGGTCCCGAAATGCCCCGCGCCTGCAACCGTGTTGACGATCTGCGCGCTTCCAATCGTCACCGAGCCGTCGATGTTGAACAGATTGATGCCGCCACCAGTTTGGCCGGTTGCCGCAGGGAGAGTACCGTCATTGATGATCGACCCGGCCATGTTGACAACGCTGCCGCGAGCCGTCCCTTCGATGTCCACGGCATACCCGCCCGTATTAAAGATCATGCTTTGTGCCTGAGTGACGGGTTCAACTCCAAACGTGAAGCTGCCCGTTCCGCCACTGATGAACAAACTGTCCACAGTCTTCACTGCGTTGCCGACGTTATTGATGACCGTGCCGAGCATCGCAACCGGGCCGTTCAAGTTCGTCAGGGAAACGCCATCACCCTGGGCAAAGTTGACGTCGGTCTGATTGACAACGACACTGCCCACGCCATTGCCGAGGATGCCAATCCCCTGCGGCCCACTGCTGGTGACCTTCGGATCGCCGATCTGGAATCCGCTGAATTCGCTGGGGGCCTTCGGGAATGCCGCCAGCCCACTGACGAGTGTCACGGCAGGTGTGCCAGCAGCCTGGTCCTCGAAAATGGGGCGATTGGGAAAATTCGTCGCACGGGGCAACAGGATGTTGCCAAGGTTGGGAACGTTAATGACGTGCTGGACCGGTTTGCCATCGTCCAGATTGCCTTCACCCAGGATTCGCACGCTGGGAATCAGAGTGACCGTGTTGAGGGGCGCGGTGCTGTACACGCTGTTCGCATGGACATAGATAATGTTGCCCGCCTGCTGTGAGGGGAGGGGAAGGATGGTATTCAGTGCGGTTGTCGCCTGCGTGATGTTCTGCCAGGGATGGTCGACCGTGCCGTCCATCAGGCCAGTTGCATAGCTGGCAACGTGTTCGAAGAAATACGGTTGATTGTTGTTGGGATTGATGGCGATCTGGCCGGTCTGGAGCACGGGGATTCGTGCGACGACGATGTTGTAGTTGCGGCGGACCATTTCCGTCATGCGGTCAATCTGACTTCGTTTCTTGTCCTCAGGTTGCCGGTAACCGCCAAAGGTATACGTGGCGCCAAACACCACGTTCGTCTTGAAAATCTGGTCGTTCATGACTTCCAGTTGGACGACGAGATTATCGATGACGTTCGCCTGGACTCGTCCCTTCCACCCGGTGAACCCCGGAGTGGTGCTGCCGCTGTAGTAGTAGGCTCCGCCGAACACCTTCAATTCGTGTCGCTGCGCAATCCGGCCAGGGATGGGAACGCCAAGTTCCCAATCGACCCCGCGAAGCGCATTGCCGAAAGTCAGCAGATTGTCATACAGCAGGTTGTGACCCGAGAACCGCTGACTGCCGTCGACAAGTGCCGTGGTCAAAAGTCTGCTGGTCGTTGCGTTCGGCATGTAGGCGTTGGCGCGCATGTCCCACAGGGCACCCAGCGATTCCAGGCCGAAGGCAGACTGGCGGAACAAGCCGCCGCTGGAATTGTCGTAATCGTAATAAGCATTCGCTCCCCAAATGCGATCCCAGCGTTCCGAGTAGTAGCGGATGCCGCCACCGAGGTTCATTCCCCAGCCAAAGTTTGTTCCGCGGAAACCACGCAGGGATCCGAACACCATGGCGTTGTTCATGAATCCATACGGCATGATTTCGAGCGGGACGATGGATTGATTGCGTCCGACGGCCGGACCGGTCAACACGCTGCCACGACCGAGCACACCGTAGGCTTCGCCCGTGCGACCAGAGAACTGATTGCCGAACAACAGTCCATCCTGAACGGCATCGCCGAATTCCGACTGCGGTTCGTTGGGTGTGATTCGCATGGAATTCGGATCGGGCTGCTGCGCGGCGAATCGCGCCTGCTGAGCGTTCTGCGGCGGTGCGTCCTCCGGCCCGCGAAAGACATCGGGGCGGGGAAGCAGATAATCGGGATTATCCTGCCCAAGACCGGTCTGCGCGAAGAGCGCCAGTGCCAGGCCCAGGCCAAGCCAGAGCATGCACTTTAAGACCGAATTGATTCGGGCAATGAGCCGCTTTGTCGACACGTACATCGAGTCACCTCTGCGGTTGCGGAAGGACGCGGACATACCGCGACCGAAACCGGATGGGGGCGATCAAACCAGGATGTGAATAGGGAGAGACGGACGGCGGGTTGTAGCTTCCGAGAAAAAGCGGATCAATCCGAATCAAGGTCGCCTGTCGCCATAACCCCGTGTTTTGGACCGATTTCTTTGAAAAAGTCGGTCCCGTTGCTCATGCGTCCAAAGGGAATCGGCACGACCTGCCGTTCGGACGCCTCTGGGGCAGTCAGAATCAGGCATCAGGTGTCAGGAGTCAGGAGTCAGGAGTCAGGAGTCAGGAGTCAGTGGTCAGTGGTCAGGCGTTGCGAAAGAATTCTCGTTCCATATGTCCCATCAGTCCCATTTGTCCCATCAGTCCCATCAGTCCCATTTCTTCTGAATCAGTCCGAATCGCTCCCGTAGTTGTGAAAGCAGCGATATCATTCCCCGATCAATCCGACGCAAGGCCTACACCTAGGAGCATAAACCGTGGCGGAACAGATCTATCTGGCAATCGATCTTGGGGCGGAAAGCGGGCGAGTCATGGCCGGCCTGTTCGACGGAACACAGGTTCGACTCGAAGAATTGCATCGGTTTCCGAATGGTCCCGTTCAGCTCGCAGACACCATGCGCTGGGATCTGATGCGATTGTGGTCCGAGATTCAATCCGGCCTGGCGAAGGCTGCCGTCCGATTCGGGCAGAGTATCACGTCCGTCGGCGTCGACACGTGGGGAGTCGATTTCGTCCTGCTCTCGAAAACCGGCGAAATGCTCGGCCAGGCCTATCACTACCGCGATCGCCGCACGCAGGGTGTGATGGAACAGACCTTTCACCGGGTCCCGCGCAGCGAGATCTTCTCGCAGACAGGCCTGCAATTCATGGAGATCAACTCGCTGTATCAACTGGTGGCCATGAACCAGTCCAACGCTCCCTTGGTCGAGCAGGCGGATCGATTCCTGATGATTCCCGACTTTTTCCATTGGCTGCTTTCTGGCAGCCGTGTTGTCGAGTTTACGAATGCGACGACATCGCAGATGTTTCACCCGACCAACCGGACGTGGGCCTTCGACTTGCTTCGGCAATTCAATCTGCCGACCCAAATGTTTGGCGATGTCGTCGATCCAGGGACGAAACTCGGCACACTGCGCGACGAAGTCGCGCGACGGGCGGGGCTGCCCCGATTGAATGTGGTGGCACCGGCGACTCATGACACCGGTGCCGCCGTGGCCGCCGTTCCGACCGAAAACACTGGACGAGCGAACTGGGCTTATATCAGTTCAGGGACATGGTCGCTGATGGGGTTGGAATTGCCGCATGCGGTCCTTTCCCAGCGAGCACTGGAATTGAATGTGACAAATGAGGGGGGGATCGACGGTACTTATCGCCTGCTCAAGAACATCATGGGATTGTGGCTGGTGCAGGAGTGCCGACGCTCGTTCGAACGGAATGGAACGGCATATGACTATGGGTTGTTGGCGCAGGTTGCGCGGGATGCGAAACCGTTTCGGGCCTTCGTCGATCCCGATGATCGCGCCTTTTTGGCCCCTCAGGACATGCCTGAAGCCATGCGCGACTGGTGTCGACAAACAAACCAAGAAGTTCCAGATACCGAAGGTGGCATCGTTCGGTGCGCACTGGAAAGCCTGGCTTTGAAGTACCGGACGGTTCTCGGCTGGCTGGAAGAGTTGTCGGGCGAGCCAGTTGAAGTGATTCACATTGTCGGTGGTGGAACACAAAATGAATTGCTTAATCAGTTTACATCAAACGCCACCGGGCGGCCCGTGATTACCGGGCCAATCGAAGCGACGGCGTTGGGAAACATTCTGATCCAAGCCCGTACGGCCGGCGCTGTCGGATCGCTCCACGAAATTCGCTCCGTGGTCCGCGCCTCGTCCACTTTGAAACGGTACGAACCTCAAAACACTGCTGCGTGGAACGAAGCTTACGGCCGGTTTACCGCAGTCTTGAAGGCGAAGCGTGCATAAGCCGAGAGGGCGGGAACTCCCGTTTCGCTCGTTTAACCCTGAACCAGTGACGGTGGCAAATACGGCAACGACCACCTTCGCCGCTGGCTCAGGATTAAACTCACAAAGAATGATTCGACCGCAGGTTCTCGCGTGAAAACCTGCGGTCATCTCTGTCCGGTGTTTCGGGATCAGTACGATCCTCCCTCTCCACCGTGTGAATTGACTGGCTGGATATCGCCGGTGTTATCGCAGAAGTCGGTGTTGTCTCGGAACTCGCCACCGCTCACGCTCGCCTGGTGCCCCATCACACCCTTCAAGCAATACGACTGATTCATGGCTCCGAAGGCGGAACCGACATCTTCCAATTCCTCGTTCACGTTCAAGGCGACTTCCGACAGTCCGACAACCATTCCGAGGACTGCGATCGAAGAGACGAGGACGAGTTCGGCCGAAACAATGAAACCAGCTTCGTCATTCATCAGGGCGGTAAAGAGAGTCGTCATGGTGGTGGTCCTTTCTGGGACAAGAATCAGTGACTGAGGTTGAACGACAAGCCTGCTGGGTCGTCGCGTTGTTTGTTGCTTTGTTTGATTTGCAGGATGAACAATGTGTAAAGCAGATTGAATGCCAATCGAAAAATCTGCTCAAAAAAAATTACACCACGTCACATTGAATTGACACAGGCGATTACACAGACATGACTTATCGCGTCCTGCAATTCGGCTCGCATTCTCAGATCATCGCCGATGCACTTGCGGCCTGATGTTGCCAAACCTCAACGCACACGCGGAGGAATCGGTCGCCGTTTTGTGCTAACATTCAGTTCGGCAAGCATTAGCGTTGCGCACCTAGGCTCTGTCGCAAGACGTTGCTTTGAGGCAACAAACCATTGGTGTGGAACATGCTGGCCGCCTATCCCACAAAAGAACCACCGGTTTGCACTGATCAGGCAAAGCCGTTGAGCGGATGAACCCCGCTGAATCGGTCGACCCGCTTGCCTACTAATGCCGGGTCGCTTGACGCGCATGGATGAACTGGCATAATTCGCTTCGCCGGGGCGGCATCATGCGGGTGTAACTCAGTTGGTAGAGTACCACGTTGCCAACGTGGTTGTCGTGGGTTCGAGTCCCATCACCCGCTTCTATCTAAACGAGGAATTGATTGTGACAGAGGCTGAGACTGCGGTCGCGGAAGTTGAGCACGAAGGTACCGAACCGCCGCGATACCGCCTGGCGATTGAGGTCAAGATCCAGAACGTGGGTCCTTGCAAGAAACACGTTCAAGTGAAAGTGCCCCGAGCCGATATTGACCACTTCTCGACGGAAGCGGTCAAGGAAATTGTTCTAACTGCCGCAGTCCCCGGTTTTCGCGCTGGCCGCGTTCCACCCGCACTCGCCAAGAGTCGGTTCCGGGAAGAAATTGCGGACTCCGTCCGACAGCGGGTTTTGATGAGCAGTCTGGAGCAATTGGCCGACGAAAACTCGTTGGACCCAATCAACGAACCCGATTTTGACGTGGAAAGCCTGCGGATTCCCGACGAAGGGGATTTCGAGTACGAATTCGACGTCGAAGTCCGACCGGAATTCGAACTGCCCAACTACGGCGGGCTAAGCATCCAGCGCCCCATTCGTGAAGTCACCGAGAATGACGTTTCTGCCTACCTGAAGCGGTTTCTGGGACAGTACGCGACTCACGGAGCTCACGATGGCCCGGCAGAGGCGGGCGACTTCGTCACGGCGAACTTGGAATTCAGCAGGAACGGTGAATCGTACCGCAATATTCCCAACATCGATTTGCAGTTGAAGCCGACGATCCGCTTCCGGGATACCGAAATCACGGGGTTTGACCAGTTGATGGCTGGCAGCACGCCGGGAACGGTCAAGACCGTGGAAATCGTCATCTCGAACGAAGCAGAACAGATTGAAATGCGTGGCGAGCGACTGACCGCCACGATCACGGTGTCGGCTGTCAAGCGATTGCAGTCGCCTGAGATGAACAGTGCGTTCTTCGAACGCATTGGCTATTCGGACGATCAAGAATTGCGAGACGAGATCCAGGGAATGCTGCAACGGCAAGTCACCTACGAGCAGCGTCAGGCGTGCCGCAAGCAGGTCTTGGCGAAGATTACGGAATCCGCCACATGGGAATTGCCGGAAACTCTGGTCAACAAGCAAACTGAAAATGCTTTGCGTCGTGAAATCTTGGAAATGCAGCAGGCTGGATTCACGAGCCAACAGATCTTGGCGCGGGAGAACGAACTGCGACAGCAGTCGGTCAGTTCCACACGCCAGGCGTTGAAGGAGCATTTCGTTCTGGACCGAATTGCGTCGCAGGAAAAGATCGAAGTGACGCCCATCGACATCGAATCTGAAATCAACATGATGGCGGTCCAGCGTGGTGAAAGCCCTCGCCGCGTCCGTGCCCGATTGCAAAAGAGCGGCGTCATCGAGAATCTCGAAGCTCAGATCCGGGAGCGAAAGGCGGTCGATTTTATTCTGCGATCGGCGCAGTTTGAGGACGTTCCGGCCCCGGCCCCAACGACCTCGGCTGACGACGTCCAGGCCCTGTCGTTGTCAGTCTGCGGAATGTCGTCCCTGGTGGTCGAACCCAATGTCGATGAAGACGCGGACGAGTAATGGCCAGCACCGTAGGCCGGATTTTTAATCCGGCTATGCTCAATGCGTTGTGACTCGGCCGGATTAAAAATCCGGCCTACATTGCCGGCAGGTTTCAGCAAGATTTCCGACGGCCGGTTGCCATCAACCGGCTGTTTTCGTTTGGCGAACCTGACGGTCAGCCTTGTCTGGAAGCCTGCTGGCGCGTACTCTTCCCGCGAACCTGCTCGTTCTGGGTTTCATTCGGACCGTGTCGCCCAAGCAGGTGCTTTTCGGCCCTAGTGTGTTGAGGGATTCTGAATGCTGGATTCGCTGTCTCGTTCCTTCGAGCCCATGGCCAATGCCTCGCGGGATTATTCGCGCCAACGACAAATGGGTATTGGCGACTTGCTGCTGGAAAATCGGATCGTCTTCCTGGACGGACCAATTCACGATGCCAGTGCCAATGTGATTGTCATGAAACTGCTGTATCTGCAGTCGGAGAACAAGCACCAGGACGTGCACTTCTACATCAATTCGCCGGGAGGTTCCGTCACGGCGACGATGGCGATTTATGACACGATGCAATTCCTGCAGTGCAACGTCGCCACCTATTGCGTGGGATTGGCCGCCAGTGGCGGCGCGATCCTTGTCGCCGGCGGTGGCAAGGGAAAACGGTTCATCCTGCCGCACGCCAAGATGATGATCCATCAGCCGTTTGGCGAAGTCGGCGGCCAGGTCTCCGACATCGAGATTCAGGCCAAGGAAATCCTGGAAACGCGGGATGTGTTGAACCAGATCCTGGCCCAGCATACCGGACAGCCTGTCGAACGGATTGCGAAAGATACCGGCCGCGACCGCTATCTGACCGCCGCCCAGTCGAAGGAATACGGACTGGTGGATGAGATCCTGACGAACGCCTCCAAGGTAAAAACGGCCTGATGGGATCCGGCGGGCCTTCCGCGCCCGATCTTGATTTGTTCCACTTCAACACCACGACAGTGAGCCCGCGATGACCTCTCTTGTTCCATTTGTGATTGAAAAAAATGGCCGCGAAGAGCGCGCCATGGACATTTACAGCCGCCTGCTGCGAGATCGAATCATTCTTCTCGGCAGCGCGATCAATGATGACGTCGCCAACAGCATCGTCGCCCAACTGCTCTATTTGCAGTTCGAAGACGGCAAGTCCGACATCCACATGTACATCAACAGCCCCGGCGGTTCGATCACTTCCGGGATGGCGATTTACGACACGATGCAATTCGTGACCTGTGACGTCGCCACCTATTGTCTGGGACAGTGCGCCAGCATGGGGGCGATGCTGCTGACGGCCGGAACCAAGGGGAAACGGTTTGCCTTGCCGAACAGCCGGATCATGATCCATCAACCACTGGCCGGAATGCAGGGGACGGCCGTCGAACTGGAAATCCACGCCAAGGAAGTCCTGCGAACCAAGCGGCGGATGAATGAATTGATGCTCAAGCATACCGGCCAGACATTGGACAAGATCGAAGAAGACACGGATCGGGACAATTTCATGTCTGCCGACGAAGCCAAGTCGTACGGTCTGATTGATACCGTGCTCGAGAAATTGCCACCGCTGCCTGGTGGGGCACCCGTATAGAACTGTGGTATCCCGCAGGGCGGATTTCCAATCCGTCCGCGAATGCCGGACGGATTGGAAATCCGTCCTACGGGTACAACAGGCAAAACTGGCAGCCCGACAACCTGATGTTGTCGAAAACGGGGGAATACGACTATCCTTCCGCCGCTCGGGGAACTCGACCCGTGCAGTGGTCTGGATGTCGCGTGGATCGCGGAGAAGGATCGAATGCGAGTTGTGCTGACAGGGATGTCGGCTCTGGTGTTGTGCGGTTGCCTGGGGCGGGCGAATCCTGACCTGCTGCGGGCAAGGCTCCGCGAGCAGCAAGAGCATCTGGTCGAAGTCGAGCGGCGAATGGAAACCGCTCAGGCGGACCTAAAGCGCGCGCGACACGATGCTGAACAATTGCGCGCGGAACTTGCGCGCTCCGGCACACAGGTCGTCGCTGCGGAGTATTCCGAGTCGCTCGTTCGTGCCAGCAAACTGCAAATCAATTCGCTGATGTCAGGTGGCCTGAACCGCGATGATCTGCCCGGTGACGATGCTTTGGTCGCGTACATTTCGCTGGTGGACGACGACGGCGAAGTCATCAAGTTGCCCGGAGCGGTGGAATTGACGCTGCTCGACCCCAGCCTGCCCGAACCATCTCGCCAGGTCGGGCAATGGAGATTCTCGGCGGAGGATTGCCGCAGCAAATGGACACGGGGCTTCACGGGTGCCGGCTACCAGTTCACGGTCGCCATCGAGAAACCGGTCCAGCACGAGCAACTCGTGCTGAATGCGAAACTGACGACGGCCGACAAACGCATCTTCGATGCCAGCCAAATGGTGCGAGTCGCTCCGGGCGAAGCGAGGTCCCAGACACGAGGTCGAGTTGCCGTGCCACCGGACGTTCCCCAACCCTTGGATGACATCAACGATCCACCTCCGGCCCCGACCGAATCCGCTCCGGGATCCGCGAAGTTGGACGACCCAAATCTGCCCGAGTGGGATGCCCCCGCAGCCGTACCCAAGACCGGTCCAGGAATTGTCCAAGAATCCACAAACTGGACGAAGGACGCAATTCCTCAGCATCGGTAGGGTCAGCGGCGAGCGGTTGTGAATCTTTCATTTGATCCATGATGGGACCGATGGGACTTATGGAACGTAAAGTCGGCAATACGTCCAGATCCCTGACCCCTGAGCCAACGTCTTGCCGTCCCATCGGTCTCATTAGTCCCATCAGTCCCATCAGTCCCATTGGTCCCATTCTGCATCAATGCCGAGGCTTCGCGCTCATCGCCTGGTTCCGGGCCAGGGCATCTTCGGCCTCCGCGATGCGACCACACCGCTGGCAGATCACGGACAACTGGGCATACGAGAACGGATCGTTCGGTTCCAATTCGACGACCTTCTTCGCGTGAGCGATCGCTTCGTCAGCCCGACCGAGTTTCTGCATGACCACGGCGAGAGCGGAATGCGACAGCGAATGCGTCGGCGCTTCCGCCACAATTGCCAGCAGCTTCGTCGCAGCTTCGTCGAGGTTTCCCTGGTCTTTGGATCGGATCGCATCGTCGTATTGTTCATCAACAGTGGGCATCGGATCGGCCTTCTTGTTTCGAAGTAAATCGGCAGTGCATTTGGCGAAAGCGTGTGCAACGCTCGGCCGCACCTATGATATGCTCGTACCGCCCGCGATCCAATCGACTGGTGGAGGATGGCCACTCTTGGCCGTCTGGATTTCGCGCGCAGCACCGCTTGGAACGTCAAATTCGCAGGAGGTGCAATCAAAGACAGACGGGCAAGAGTGCCCATCCTCCATGGTTCTACGGTCGCTCCAACGTCTGCTGCGGATTATGATCCCAGTGCGTTGATTGCCCGACTGGCAAGCCTTTCCGATGAATCCATGCCCCCCTCCACCACAACGACCGAACGCTTGCAAATCTCCCGGGCCGAATGGCTGTGGCTCGCCGGAGCCGTGGTGCTGGGGGCGATCCTGCGGCTAAGTTTTCCCGGACGCATGGCGATCGAGCACTTCGACGAGGGGGTTTACGCGTCGAACTTCTGGTTCGATCAGGACCAGGGAGGCGAGTATCCGGCGCGTTACCTGTACGCCCCGCCGCTCCTTCCCATGGCGATTGAATGGACGATGATCATCGCGTCGTTGTGCGGGTTTCGGCCAACGGGGTTCATCCCGATGATTCCCTGCCTGATCGCCGGCATCGCGACAATCCCATCGATGTGGTGGATTGGCCGCCGCTGGTTCGGTCCAACCGCCGGAATCGTTTCGGCCTGGCTGGTCGCTGCCAGCGACTTTCACTCGTCGTATAGTCGGGCCGCTCTGACGGATGTTCCCGTCTGTTTGTTCATCCTGTGGGGCGTTTATTTTCTCTGGCAGGCGATGCTCATTGGAACTCGTCGGGATCTCATACTGGCCTCGCTCTTCACGGGTCTGGCATGGTGGACCAAGTACAACGGCTGGCTGCCGCTGGCGATTGGACTGGCGGGCGGGGCCGCCTGGCAGATGTCATTGCCACGTGTTCAAAGGCAGTTCTCGGTCTGGAAGAGATGGCTGCTGGTGGCGGGATTGTCGTTCCTGCTCTGGTCCCCGGTTCTGGTCGGGATTCAGAAGCACGGCGGGTATAAGTCCGTCGCGGAAAACCATCGCCAATACGTTGGCGGGTTTGGGGGTTGGAATACCGCAGCCATCCGACAACTGGCAATTGTCGGCCTCTACGACAACTGGCTTGGCGTTCCCTACGAAGCCTGGCTTGCGTCGTTGAAGCAGGAGATTGAGAACAAGGTTGCCAGCATGTACGTCCCCGGACCTGGACCGGCTCAATCGATCGACATGCTGGATGAGGATCAACTGAATCGCGACAACGAGTCGGCGAGTTCAAATGGCATGATCTGGAGCATCGAATCGGCCGTCTTGAATCATGCGCTCCTTCCGCGGACATTGGTTCTGGCAACGCCACTGCTGCTCCTGATGGTGAGCATCCTCGGCTGCGCGATGTGGACCAGATACAGCAGGAGTTCGACCACGGCAGCAGCGGGCTGGTTTCTCATTGCCTGGATCTGCGGACTATGTTTGGCAACCCCGTTCTATCACCCCTATCCGAGATTAGTCCTGCCGTGGCTGATTGCGGTTTGGTTGGGGGTGGGCGTTGCAACCGAGATTCTGATCCGAAGCGAGACGGCTGGCGGTCGGATTTGGAAGTCTCATTGGTTCGTGGGATGTGTGGTTGGGTGGCTGGTCGTCGGCACTCTCACGCGCTGCCAGATCGGAACCGCGCATGCCTGGCAGGACCGCAGCAGGCATTCTCGAGCGATCGAGTCGCTCGCAGGGCAAATCAAGAACAAGACGGCGTTGGCGGGGTTCGCGGAGAACGAAGCCTTCGTTTACGTTTTCGGTGATCCGGCCGCGGTGTTCACGCTCAGGGCGAGCGGACTCCCCTTGTCAGGGCCCATTCAGAACCTGGATTTCCTGGCCCACGCACAACCACGCCCGACGTTTCTGATCCGATCGGTGCGAGGAGGTTCCTCGGACGCAACCAAAGCCGACTGGAAATCACACGAGAAAGAGTTGGAAAGAATCGTGACGTTGAGTTTGCCGCTGAGCCATTTGGTCTTTCTCGATGATCAGGATGATTTCACCAAACTCAACACGAAGCTGCGAAGTGGCTTTGAATGGAACACGCCGGTGTACCGTGTGCGGTAGGGCAAGATTCCGATGTCCGGACTGCGGTAGTAGGGCAGGGCGACGGGCCGCAACGATCCCAAAATGGAATGGTCCGAATCGCTCTTTTTCATCTTGTCGCATCCGGCGGGTCGCGGGTACATTCCCGCCCTCAATACCCCTTTGCCAACTCGAAGAGCTTCGGCGTCCAGACGCTCCTGGACGGGGTGACTTATCTGCAAGGAAGAAATCATGGATGACATGGGAACCCAGGAACCATCGCGGCGACGACTGGGGCGCGGCCTGAATGCGTTGATGGGTACGGGTGTGATGGGCGGAACCGACGCGGCCGCTGGCGATCAGTCGGTGGTCCACGTCGACCTCATCGAACGAAATCCGTTTCAGCCTCGGCAGGAATTCGAACAGACAGCCCTGAACGAACTGGTTGACAGCATCAAGCAGCACGGGGTGCTGCAACCGCTGCTGATCCGTTCGGCCGGTGGCGGGTACCAGTTGATCGCCGGAGAACGGCGATTGATCGCCGCCAAAAAGGCCGGGCTGCAGGAAGTCCCCTGCCGGGTTCTGGACCTGACCGATCAGCAAGTCAGCGAAGTGGCCCTGGAGGAGAACCTTAAACGCCAGGATCTGAATGTGCTGGAAAAGGCGACCGCGTTCCAGAACTACCTGCAGCGGTTCGAATGCTCGATTGAGGAACTGTCGCGGCGGCTGAGCATGGACCGATCGACCGTCAGCAACATGGTGCGATTGCTGGAACTGCCCGAAACCGTCAAGTCTGACCTTCACGCGGACAAGATCTCGGGCGGCCACGCGCGATCTCTGCTGTCGCTGAAGAACAGCGACCAGCAGGTGGCTCTCTGTGAGAGAATCCAGAAGGAAGGATTGTCGGTCCGAAAGACCGAAGAAGCAGTCCGCGAGCTTCTCGCCCTAAACGGGGACATCATCCCGATGAAGGGGAAGAAGCCGAAGTCCGAGACCGCCGTCGTCGAATTGACGCCCCATGTCCTGAGCCTGCGGGATCAGTTGCGGGACTGGCTGGGTGCAGCCGTGGAAATCAAACTGTCCGCCAAAGATCGCGGGAAGATCATCATCGATTTCCAATCGACGGACGACTTCGAGCGAATCGTCGGCAAGCTGCACCGAGCCGCCTAGCATATTGCCCAAACCCCGCGTTCCACGTGGAACGCGGCATCGGACCCGAACGACGAGTTTTGCCGAACCTGTTGACGGCTGGCGATGTCCCTCCTAGACTGTCGCCTCGAATACTCGGGATGTAGCTCAGCTTGGCTAGAGCGCCTGGTTTGGGACCAGGAAGTCGCAGGTTCAAATCCTGTCATCCCGACTGCAGTCTTAATGCTCTGCGCCTTCCAAGCGCGGAGTTTTCGTTTTGATGGTTTAGGAGTCCTGTCGGTCCCTGCGAATTCGCTGGAGGCGCGGAGGCGAGCCATGACCGAGGTGGACTGGCTGAATTGTAGGAATCCAATGCCGATGCTGGCATTCCTGCGGGGCAAGGCCAGCGAAAGAAAACTCCGGCTGTTTGCAACTGCGTGCTGCCGCCATCGTTGGCATTTTCTGACCGACGAAAGAAGCCGAAATGCGGTAGAAGTTGCAGAGAAGTTGGCGGAAGGTCTCGCTACCTCTCTCGAACAAGAATTGGCAGCGGCCGATGCTGAACAGGCCGTTTACGACGTGCCAGACGGTCCTG
>Ga0206999_10015_pt2 | contig 18270 bp, 17 predicted proteins | sample Alteio_BWMinCont_92_FD_153482 | JGI IMG/M metagenome (GOLD analysis project Ga0206999, IMG submission 153482) | Enriched cells from forest soil in Barre Woods Harvard Forest LTER site, Petersham, Massachusetts, United States -... | ecosystem: Environmental > Terrestrial > Soil > Temperate forest >...
TTGCGTTTACGACGCGAGGTGGCGATCAAAGTCCTGCCCGCGCTGGCATCGTCCGATCCCGAGCGCTTGCGCCGCTTCGAGCAGGAGGCGATGGCGTCTGCGGCGCTGAATCATCCCAACATTCTGGCTGTGTTTCAGATGGGCACACATATTATAAGGGCGCGCCGTACCTGGTTTCGGAATTGCTGGAAGGCGATACGCTGCGGGAGCAGATGAAACACGGGAGGTTGCCGGCCGGCGCACTGAGCGGCCATGAAGCCAGTGGGCATGGACCTGGGGAACGAGAACTCGAATTGTGTCGTGCCCCCCGTCGCGCCAGGCCGCAATCGTCTGACTCGAACGCATGGTGGAGGCAGTGCTGAAAGTAGATGCAAAGTGGACCATCACCATCGGGCTGGCACATGGAGGACCTTTCCAAAAGGCCACCACGTCGTCCTTGACACCGAGTAGCCGGACCCCATTACTGGAGCCCGGCCCTCTCAGAACCGGACGTGAGACTTGCGTCTCATCCGGCTCAGGCCCTTCAAACGCCTCTTTCAGGGAGACGCGGTTTCGTCACGGAAAGATGTTGGCAGTGAATCCTGTCGTGGCACTCTGGATGAAGCAGGTCGCGATTCTCTGCACTCGTGGAACCACCAGACACACGAGGGACGTAATACTGAATGCGCCATCCCGTGATCCGGGTGATCTTGGTGTTACACACAGGGCAGAACCCGCGTTGGAACATCCAGAGAAAGCGAAGAGTCCGTGTCCCCCGAAACGTTCCCGCCATATAGTCTCCTTCGCGTTTTTGCCGAGTAGCCGGGCGACCTTGCGGTCGCCCAGCCCTCTAAGAACCGTGCCTGATACTTTCGCATCACACGGCTCGAGCGTTCAATAACGCCCCCTTGAAGACCTTGAAGAACGAGGACGCGGTTTTATTTCAAGCGCAAATAAAACCTACTCGATACTGATTTGCGGCCAACTCACGCGGCGATGGAAAAAGATCCATCGGGCGTGTGGGAGGCTTAACTCCGGGTCCTACTGGCGCACGATCTCTTCCAACTTCACCGTCTTCATGCCCGCATCCTGTAGCTGCGCGAAGATGCGGTCGGCTTCGACTGATTCATGCTGGCGAGTGTCTCCCACCAGCAGTACCCGGTCGTTCGGATGCAGGCGTTCGATAAAATCGTGCATCTGTCTCGCCGACATCTTTTACCGGTCCGCTCAACCCAACCCTGCGACGAACAAATCGCGTATCGCGCGTGCAAAACCCATAGCTCCCCCGCGTCCGCCGCGCCAGCGGCTTCGTCCAAATCCCCCTATCGCAAGTTCTCCGGCGGGACACAGTCGGGTCCACGCGGCTACACGTCGCCGGCGCACTTGTCGATGGGGGCCTAAGATTTATCAACAGTCGTCACGGAACAACCCGGAAAGTGACACTCTGGTTCACGAAGTTTCCGGTTACGGCTGGGTATTTTAGCTTCTTTGCGGATGCTTCCAATCGTTTCCGGAGTCCAACCCCTAAAGACCCACGGCATCAATGAGCTGAACGACAAAATCGGAATTGGGCCACCAGACTGAACGAGCCTTCTGTGTCCGCTTTGCCGACCAACCGCTCACAAAAACCTCTCTTCAATCGTAATCGATTGAATTGTTGTGATAAATACCTTCCCAATCACGTTGCGGGCTGGATTAGCTCGCGCGGTGATGTTCAGCCGGTACCGAGATCTGTGGGGCAGTCCGGCGCTTGTTATGCAGCGGGGCCTTCCAATCTATTTGTGACTCGGGATGCTTTGTTGAACTCGCCCGAAATGTTGTTGCATTAGTTGGTGTCCTACTTTCAGGCCCAAGACCCTGCCCAGTACCACCGAATGGTGATAATGGAACCCGGCATAGATTCTGGCAGCCTCAACTTCTTGCATCAGGTCGTTGGTGCTGGTGAATGTATGCGTATTACCAGTTACTTTGCTGTCCACGGAAAATGTGAGGTTCGGAGTCCCGAAATATCCGGCGAGAATGGTCGAGACCGCGCCGGTCACGCAACCGTGCGCGGATGGATACTCCGGGTGGCTGGGCGTACTCGCCAGCGGCAACCAATTTGGATCTCCCGTGAGGGCGGGGTTGCCTCCTCCCGCTTGGATTGCAGTTACAGGCCGCCAGAAACTGAATGTATACTTCGCATTCCAGCAGCCGATGCCGGCATCGGCATATCCCGCCCAGAGCATGGCCATGAGTCGCGCGGTGTCTGAAGTTCCAAGCCCTTTCTGGGTAGCTAAATTCCGGAAAGCACGTGCATACTGTTGCCCCGTATGTTCCGTCCAGAAGAGACCGATCTCGGTTTGCTGTGGTGTTCGGACCGTACTGTTGAGAGCACCCAGAGTCATCACCTGGCTGTAGTCATCGATCCACTGCTGGCTGTCGAGTGCATCTGGACCCTCGTCCGGGAAGAATTGCGCCGCACCTGACATGGTGAAGGGCACCATTTGACCGAGCCAGGGGGTTAGGGGCGCTCCGAACGCGGGGGGAGTTGGTAGCCAGAAACCCGGCCCTACGGGTGGGGTGTAGGAAACATTGGCTAGCAAGCCGTCGTTGGCCCGAGCTGTAATCAGGGCTTTTGCCGCATTCTCCCCCACCGTAGTACCCGCCGAGATGTTGGCTGCAGTGTCGGAGATGGCGGCGATCGAAGCCGCGAACTGTGGGTCCAAAGTCGGCTGCTGGGACGGGAAGTAGGTAACCAAGACCCAGTGGGCAGCCGAGATGGCAGCAGCATCCTGATTCGCCCCGGCTGGAGGATTGGCGGTAAACAGGTAGGGTTGGAAGCGATGGTCAATGGCATTCACTGCATCGAAAACAGCCAGATGCACATAGGCAAGCCATACTCCTGAAGTGACAGATGCTTCCTTAGCATTCGTAATAATGGTCGTGGAAGCAATCGCGTTCCATTGCACCACGACGTTCTGTGCGCTTAGGGAAGCGGCCACTAGAAGCGCGATCACAAACGACAGGGTAAGACGGCGTATCCTCATTTTTGGATCCTCCTCACGCGGGTATCGGGGGCTCGCTGCACAAGCGGATTGGCCAACCCCAAGCAGCGCTGGACTGCGCTAGCGACCGTAGAACGGCAAACTCCTACCTGCAAGAGACAAAGCCGGACGGGCAACAGATGCCCGCGTTTGCCCGCCAGTGGTAAACAAAGATTGCAGCCGTTCGCGTCTGACACTACAATCGGCACCACATCCGCGCCCGCCGGACTCTCCCATGGCAACGAGCAAACCGCAGCCGCCGACCAGTTTTCCCGACACTTCGGTTGGGCGTCTGGATTCGTGGAAAGAGATCGCCGCCTATCTGAAGCGTGACGAACGCACTGTCCGTCGCTGGGAGCGGGAGGGTTTGCCCGTTCACCGCCACATGCACAAGAAACAAGCTTCCATCTATGCCTACAAAGCCGAGATTGACGGCTGGTGGAGCCATGGCCGTCAGCGTTTCGAACCAGCCGGAGCATCCCGTCCTGGCAGGCCCGTAACACTTTGGTTCCTGGCCGGCCTGGTGGCGGCCGGACTTCTCGTGTTCTTGGTCATCGAAGTGAGCGTTCTGCGGAGAGCGCGTTGGGCCCGGAATCAGGCAATTCCTGAAATTGGACGCCTGGTTGATCAGGATAAGCCCGCTGAGGCCTTCCGACTGGCCCTGCAGGCGCAGCGCTACATCCCCAACGACCCTGTGCTGCTTCGTTTGCTGCGCAGCTTCACGGCGTCGGTTTCAATCCAAACCACTCCACCAGGGGCAGACATCTATATAAGGACCTATTCGTCCAGCGATAACGACTGGACGTTCCTGGGCAGGTCTCCTCGTGTGAATATCCCAGTTCCTTGGGACTACCTCCGCTTGAGAATTGAGAAGCCGGGATTTGGAACATTGGAAGTGGCTTCCTTCGCTATGCCAAACACGAGCCTCAACTTTACTCTTGAAGTTGTCGGCTCAAGTCCTCCTGGTATGGTTCGCGTTCCCGGTGGATCTTTCCATCTGCGTAGTGCAGCGCCGGTCGTACTTGGGGATTACTGGCTCGATCAGTACGAGGTAACGAATCGGCAATTCAAGCATTTCATGGAAAAAGACGGCTATCAGAATCACGCCAACTGGACACACGAGTTTGTCAAGGAAGGCCGAAGCTTGTCCTGGGAAGAAGCAATCGCCGAATTTCGGGACCCAACCGGGCGCCCGGCTCCTTCGACATGGGAACTGGGATCTTACCCAGACGGACAAGCCGATTTTCCCGTGGCTGGTGTGAGCTGGTATGAAGCGGCTGCCTATTGCGAGTCCGCGGGTAAGAGTCTTCCGACCGTCTATCACTGGTATAAGGCAGCGGGATTGGGCATTCCCTCTGACATCCTGCGTTTCAGCAATTTCGACGGAAAAGGTCCCACGCGAATTGGCGCCCACCAGGGCCTCGGGCCCTACGGCACCTACGACATGGCCGGCAACGTCAAGGAATGGACTTGGAATGAGTCTGGCAGCAAGCGTTACATCCTGGGCGGTGCCTGGAACGAGCCGAGATACATGTTTGCTACCGAAGATGCCCTCCGGCCATTCGACCGTTCGGCTACATTAGGATTTCGTTGCGCACAATATAGCTCTCCTCCAGCGTCAATACTGACCCGCCCAATCGAAACGCTCAACCGCGATTACACCAGAGAGAGGCCGGTTCCGGATTCGGTGTTCAGCTTCTATAAGAGTCTGTACTCCTACGATCGCACTGCCTTGGATCCGCGGGTGGAATCGGTCGACGATTCCTCCGAATATTGGCGGAGAGAGAAGATCAGTTTCAGGGCTGCCTACGGCAATGACCGGGTCATGGCGTATCTGTTTCTGCCCAGAAATGCTCGACCCCCGTTTTCAACGGTCATTTTCTTCCCGGGGATGCACGTTTTTTTTGAAAAGTCGAGTGAGAACTTACGTCATGGGCTGGACTTTGCTGTCAGGAGCGGCAGGGCTGTCCTGTATCCAATTTATATGGGCACGTATGAGCGTCGGATTACGTCAAGTGCTGTGCGACAGACCCCTGAGGAGGTGGTGCAACCGGGAAGCGCTTGTCTTCCTGTCGGCCCGAAAGCGGGAAGAGACCTGGTGATGCAGTGGGCCAAAGACCTCGGACGCTCCATCGACTACCTCGAAACACGACAAGACATCGATTCAAATCGCTTGGCTTATTATGGTCTGAGCTTGGGAGCTGTCTGGGGGCCGGTTCTGACTGCAGTCGAGCCACGTCTCAAGGCGAGTGTGCTGGTTGCCGGTGGGCTTCCCTTTGAAAAGCTTCCATCGGAGATTGAACCGCTCAATTTCGCTCCGCGGGTAAAGATACCAACGCTGATGTTAAACGGCCGGGACGATTTCATATATCCTGTCGACTCTTCACAAGTTCCACTGTTTCGCCTTCTGGGAGTGCCGGCCTCGGAGAAGCGTCATGTGACGTTCGAATCGGGGCACCTACCGCCATTCCAGCCAACTGTTAAAGAAAGCCTCGACTGGTTCGATCGCTACCTGGGACCGGTGTGACGACGCGAATTCAGATGCAAGGCAGGATTCTCGTCTTGGATAACTTCGGAGGGCCGGGACGGCTCGAAATCTACTAAAGCGACACCCGCAATTGCACCGATCCCTAGCCCGACTTTGACAACCGAACGTGTTTTTTTGCCGATTTTCGGCGGTTTCCTACTCGTAAGTATTTTCTTATCAGCAGCGCTCTGCGCGCCAGGTGCGGTAGTGAAGACCTACCCCCTTGATTACCGCCACGGGCCGTGCACAATGGCGAGGTGTTTCTTCGCTGCACGCGTCGCGTAAAAGATGGCAAGGAACATCGTTATTGGAGCATCGTGGAGAACCGTCGTGGGGCCTCGCAGCGTGTGGTGCAGAGGCAGGCGTTCTACCTGGGGGAAATCAACGACAGCCAGAAAGCGGCCTGGTGCCGGTGCATCGAAGTGTTCGACGAGCCGGGCGGCCAGTGGCATCCGGTGATGCTGTTTCCGGAGGATCGGGAAGCCCCGGAGTTGGCGCAGGAGGCCGTGCATGTCCGTTTGCACGAGCTCAAAGTGTTGCGACCCCGCCAGTGGGGCGGGTGTTGGTTGAGCGGTGTCTTATGGGAGCAATTGCGGCTGGATGATTTCTGGAGAGGGCGGCTGGGGGTGAGCCGCGAAGGAACCGACTGGCTCGACATAGTGAAGACGCTGGTGAGTTATCGGCTGATCTTGCCAGGCAGCGAGTGGCGCTTGCATCGGGAGTGGTATTTGCGCAGCGGGATGGCCGATTTGCTGGGCCGGCAGGGCGAAGCCATCGAGCTGAAGTCGCTCTATCGATGTCAGGACAAGCTACCGGCACACAAGAAGGATCTGTTCAGTCATCTCCAGAAGCGTTGGCAGGATCTGTTCCAAGCAGAATTTGAGGTGCTGCTGTATGACCTGACCAGCACCTATTTTGAATGCGATCCGCCGGCAAGTGGAAAGCGGCGCTTTGGCTACAGCCGGGACAAACGGCCCGATTCCGTGCAGGTCATTATTGCTCTGGTGGTGACGCCGGATGGCCTTCCTCTGACCTACGAAGTGATGCAGGGGAACACCAGTGAGAAAACCACGCTGAAAGCGTACCTGAAAAAGATTGAGGAGCAATACGGGCGGGCCAAGCGCATCTGGGTAATGGATCGAGGCATTCCGACCGAAGAACAGTTGCGCGAGATGCGCGAAGACGATCCGCCGGTGGCGTATCTGGTGGGGACGCCGCGGGGTCGACTGAGCAAATTCGGGAAACCGTTTCTCGAACTGCCTTAGGCGAAGGTGAAGGAGTCGGTAGAAGTGAAGCTGCTGGCTCGGGACGGAGAACTTTATATTTTGGCACGCAGCCAGGGGCGTTGGCAGAAGGAAGGCGCCATGCGACGGCGACGGTTGAAAAGTCTCTGGAAAAGGCTGCAAGAATTGCAAGCGCAAGAACTGGAGCGCGACCAACTGCTGCTGAAACTGGGGGCGGCCAAGGCCGAGGCCGGCGCGACTATGGCTTGGTGGAAGTGCAGGTGCCGAAGCCGGAACAGCCGGTTAACGCGGAAACCTTCATCTTTCGTTGGCGCAAGGACAAACTCCGGCAAGCCATGCGCCGGGAAGGCGGTTATCTGCTGCGCTCCAATCTGCCCGCAGAAGAACCGGCCCTGCTGTGGCAACACTAGGTGCAGCTCACCGAGATCCCAATAGGTCAGTTGATGGCGGCATGCTACTTCCCTCGATACTCGACAACAGGTTTATACCTTTACTCCTGTCGGGTTTCAAGGGGAAGAGAATTTGCAGGACCGTGCAGCCTGAGCGTGCCGAAAAGCCATGAAAGGCTTTACGATGTGCTTTCCGACCAGTGGTCCGCCGATAAGGGTTGTCTGAGCAATTTGCTCCTTGCTGTTACTGCGAAAGTGTATCCGCAACTCGGCTGGATATTGATGCTAAAGCGAAGATTCGTGTTTCGTAGCTGACGATCAGGCGGTTAAACACCCAAAACGCCCGTTGCAGGATCGATAAGCGCAATGGAGATATTACGTCAACCCGTCAACCATCGAAGGCTGAGATAAGGAGCGCCTTTGAGTGCGGCGCTCAGCCCTTCGAAAACATGGAAAATCGGCGTTTAGTTTGGAGTTTCGATCCGAGGAAATCAAAGACCCGAGTCAAGTCGGTTCTGCTGAACACTTTCATGTTGACGACGATGGGGTTCTTCCCGGTGGAAGGTTCCAGCCACAGGATAAGCCTGTAAGGTGGACCAAACTTCTCGTTTGTGTCGATCTTGATTTCTGCACTCTTGATTTCACTCAACTGCAGCGACCTTGTGCCGCCCCATAGCGACCGATAGAAGAGGGTTTCCCCAATGAGGGAGATGCGGAAGAATCCCACCCAGAGCAGAATGAGCACAAGTATAGAACCGAGCAGCCCGACCATCAGCCACGCGCCCGACGCTCCTTGTAGGGCAGAGGCCAGCACAAGGGCGAACATCAAGGTCCAAAAACTGCCCATGACCAAGTATGTGGAGGCACACGCAGAAGCTGTGAATTCCTTGTCTGGTCCGGCGTTGCCAACTATGACACGGCTTTCCGTAGTTTCGTTCAAGGTTGGCATAGGTCATAGTGATCGTAGTCCCTTTCTCCCAAAAACGTGACGTTACGAAAAAAGAGGACCACAGGATAGTTGTTGCGTAGAGGATCAGAGTGGCATCCGGCGACCCTGTGTCTATGGACGAGCCATCGGCGTTTGCAATCACCTGGTTGTCGCGCACCAGCACCGGAGCAACAATTCGAAACTCCTTGGGATTTGGGTCAAGTGTCTCCTGCGGGCGATACACGAGCGGGGGAATATGGTCGAGGTAGTCGCCTCAGATAACAGTCACCCCCTCAGCCGGGTCAACGCATTATGAGAGAGCGCCCCGCTTCAAAAGATCGAAGCTGGATAGGCAGCCCCGACCGGGTGAAGCGAACCAGTTCGCGGGTGGGAGTTGCATCCGCTGAAGTCCAGCGCCTTTCACCGCGCACTGTTACGCCAACTGACAAAACCACTACTTACTCGGCACTCTGAAAGCTACAATTATTTCGTAATGTTTGATTTCAATTCTGCGCGGTTCAAGCGTTCCCTAGAAGAAGCCGTTGCGTGGTGCGCCGTGCACTCGTTGCGCCAATTACGCGGCGCGACTCTGAATCCGGATTTCACTCTGGATGAGTTTGAGATGGATACGCTCTGGGCAGAGGCGGTAGCGGAGGTCGTTGCGAAACGATCTCAGTTGATTGGCCAGATTTCCGCAAGGGAAGGCAGTGATGATGAAAAGGGTGGACGCCTGCTACTCTTTGTTCCCAGTGAGACGCTATTCGACGGTGCCGCATAGCTCAGTTCAAACGGATTCTTTGATGCGGATATAAATTTTCATGAGGTTTCACGGGCCGGTCGGCCCTAAAAGGATAGCGTCGCAATTACTCCCATCGTACCGCAAAAACCTACGTTCGCATCGTCCGCTTGGCCTGCAATCTCTATCACCGCACGCTTCTCATGACGTTGTAGCCCTCATAAGGTAATTCCACTGCTGAACCAGGTCCGCGCCAGAGAGTGCCGAGTGAATACGGAATAAATAGTGACCAACAGAGTTCTATCTCTAGAGGTAAGACCAGAAGAAAAATAAGCAAGAACACCTCATGTCCAAATATACCCGAGATGCTGTTAGGTCGACCTTATCAAAGAGTTGACAATCAAATGACATTCCTGACGTATCTCGGGCTACGCCACCGCGGTCTAACGCACAGTACCACTGAAACACAAATCATAAGAAAAGGAATCGGAGCGCAACGATGAAAGAAAAGAATTCTCCATCTACGGTGGTGTCCGAAACGGACTCATCTGAAGCCAACCAGTCTTCGACAGAAGATAGTGTTCAGCGTCACTGGCAGGGTGTAGTCAAGCGACGCTCATTCCTCAAGGGGCTGGGGATCGCGGGCGCGGCACTCTCGGCTGGCGCCTTATTGGGGACTGAGAGCAACGCGGAAACCGCCCGGAGCAGAGGCAAGCTATCCAAAGGCGATGTTGCACTGCTGCAGTTCGCGCTGTGGGCTGAAATTGTCGGGAGTGATCTGTGGACCCAATACGCTGAACTCGGCGGAGTCGGGCCTTCAGGCGGCGGTGCCGCACAGGCGAGCGAAGAATTCCAGGGATTCATCGGAGGAAATCCCGCCTACACCCTGGCGCTTCAAAATCTGGACGGCGACATGCCGCAGTACATTACCGACAACACCGATGATGAACTGAGCCACGCAGCGTTTCTTACGGCTTTCTTGAGGTCCAGGGGTGAGGTGCCGCTCGACCTCACACCATTTAAAAATCTGCCGAGCAGTCAGGCGACAGGGGCAAGGCAAATCAAACGGATTACCAATCTCATGAACCTCAACGTGGATCTCAGTTGGTACACCCGCTACCGCAGTGGAGACAACCCCGATTTAGGTGCGGCGTTTACCGGACCTCTCGTCATTGAGAACCAACCAGCGATTCCGTTAAATGATACCGACACTCCCCCTTCAACCAATCCAACAGTTCCCATCACAGGCCGTGATGCCGAGCGCATACAAGCGATCGCCAACACCGCGGGATTTCACTTTGCGTTTATTGAGCAGGGCGGCGCAAGCCTCTATCCGACTCTAGCCTTTAAGGCAACCGACCCAACCGTCTTGCGAATTCTGGTGAGCATTGGCGGAGTCGAAATTGACCATTTCGGGCTGTGGCACGACAAGGGCGGTAACGCGGTGTCTCAACCTCTGGCCGGTGTTGTTGATCCTGTGACCGGGCTAACCTTTCCCGATCTCAACAACCCTGCCACAGAGCTCACCCAGACCAACAAGATCCTGCCTGAGCCCTGCAGTTTCATCAGCAAGAGCCTGCCCCCGTGTTCGGTGATCCGACCGACATCGACCGAGAATGGCGGTGCAGTGGCTACTGTGAAGGCTTTCACAGAAGACGGGCTCTTCATTGGTCAACCGACCGCGTTTTTTGAATTATCGATGCAGTTGGCCGTCGCAGCAGATTCGGTCCGACGGGGCTTTTAACTGTTGCAAGCGTTGTCTGGGCAGGCGCTGTCATCTGGTGACAGGTTGCAGCGTCTGCATTTTTACTAACAACATGTTGAGATTTCTCACTCGATCTAAGGAGCACGTATGTTGGAAGGATTATTTCAACCGATGCATCTGCTGGTTATTTTCGGAATTGCCCTGCTTGTGTTCGGGCCCAAAAAGCTCCCCGAACTTGGTAAAGGAATCGGAGAGGGCATCCGCGGCTTCAAGGCGGCCATGAGACCTGACGAAGAAAAGCCGGCCAGCATCGCAACCACCGTCGCCGTCGATCAAAGCAAAACCAAGGGGTGAATCGTGGGTTTGGGTACCGAAATCCTGTTCATACTCATGCTCGGCCTGCTGGTATTGGGTCCGAAGCAGCTGCACACATTGTTGGGACACGTGGCGCGGGCTAAAGCTCAGTTCGAAGAGGCCAACCGCGGTTTCAAATCTCAGCTCGCGGCGGAACTCGACGCTGTGCATCAGGACGCCGAAACTGATGCTTCGCATGAATTGGCTGGGGACCAGTGAACCATCCTCCGTATCGAAACAGCAAACTTCTTCACCTCGGTTCCACAAGGAGCAGACGCCTACCTTCTGTGTGGCGTGATTCATGACTGGGACGACCGTCGTGCAATCGGAATCCTAAAAGATTGCCGCCGGATTATGAGAGAGAAGGGAAGAGTGCTACTTGTCGATATGGTTGTACCGGACACCGACGCGATGTCCTTCAGCAAGCTTCTCGATCTGAATATGCTGGCGATGACCGTACGACGGGAATGCACCAAAGCTGAGTTTCGCGCTCTGCTCGATGCTGCCGATTACAAGCTGACGAGAATCATTCCAACATGGCTCCGCAGAGCCTCCTTGAAGCCGTGCTAAGAGTATGCAATTAACCGACAAAAACAAACGCTGGCATCGACGGAGCAAGGGGGGACCGGAGGTTTGGTAATTCTTTGGTAATTCACAGCCCCCTTGGGAATATTTTCCCTTGTGGCTAGTTCTAGATGGTATGAGTGCCAGATCGCAGTGATTACGTCGCCTCCTGTCGGGCACTAAATCCAAACAAAGGAATAAGGATATGTCTAAGACCTTACTTACCCTTGCTCTCCTGTGCGCCAGTCTTCAGGCTCAAATCACTGGAGCTCCGATTGCGGCAAATGCTGAACCATCCGCTGTAAGCTCCGCTGCCCCGGTCAATCCAGTCATCGAGTGGAATAGAACTCTCCTCGTGATCCTACGGACCGCCGGCGCCCAGCCTCCCACCATTCATTCGACTCGCAGCTTTGCCATTCTGCATGCTTCCATCTTTGACGCGGTCAACAACATCGAAGGAACCTATAATCCGTACCTCGTACGTCTCTCGGACGTCTCGCGACTGGCTTCGCAACCAGCCGCGGCAGACCAAGCGGCGCATGACGTCCTAGTCGCACTCTACCCGACGTTTCAGATAACGCTCGACGCTGAACTTCAGCAGGACCTGGCGCGGATTCCGGAAGGACAGGACAAAGCGGACGGCGTCACCGTCGGACAAAAAGTTGCCGCACAGATTCTAGCGTTCCGCAGCACCGACGGAGCGAGTGTCACTCTGCCTCCTTATATTCCGGGAAATCAGCCGGGAGACTACCAATTGACGCCTCCTAATTTCGCACCAGCTGACTTCATACAATGGCCTCAGGTCACTCCTTTCGCCCTGGCACGCGCTGATGAATTTCGCCCAGGGCCGCCCCCGCAGCTAACCAGCGAGGAGTACACAAGGACCTTCGATGAGGTCAAGAGTCTGGGTTTCATTACCAGTAAAACTCGTACCCAGGAGCAGACCCTGATTGGAAACTTCTGGAACGGCAACATTCAGGACTTCTGGAACGAAATCGCGCAGACCGCGGCATTGGGACATCATTTCGGTTTGGCCCGTAGCGCACGGCTGTTTGCCTTACTAAATATCAGCCTGGCGGATACTACGATCGCCTTCTTCGAGGCTAAGTACACTTACCAGTTCTGGCGGCCGGTGACCGCGATTGAGCTGGCCGGCGATGACGGCAATCCCAACACCGAGCCCGACCCGAATTGGCTTCCGTTGCCGACCAAGACCGCTTCAGACCCTTCATACCCCGGCGCCCACAGTGCCATCAGTTTTGCCGGAGCCGAAGTCCTAAAGTCCGACCTAGGTGATCGGTTCACTTTTGACGTCACTTCCGAGTCGTTGAAGGGAGTGAGGCGCCATTTCACCAGCTTCTCGGCGGCAGCGCAGGAGGCGGGCCTGAGCCGAATCTATGCCGGTCAGCATTTCCGGACCGACCACATCGCTGGCAAACGTCTCGGCAAGGACGTGGCAGAGTCGATCATAGACACGATCCTGCTCCCGAGGTGAATGACAATCTGTCGTCGAGCGAAAACCACTGAAACACGTCAGGATGTTGCATTTTGACAAAGTGGGGGTTCATGATGCGGTCGGCGCCGGCGTAGGGAAACGGGTGCAGTAGAACGGCGTAGATGAGGGAGAACATTGCCGTGGTGGCGCCGATGCCGATCGCCAGTGAGAGCACGGCGACGGCGCCGAATCCTGGGTTGCGGAGCAGGGCGCGGAGGCCGTAGCGGATGTCTCCGCCTAACTCATCGAACAAACGCAGGCCTATGGCGTCGCGGTAAATTTCGTTTTGGGCGGTGGGCTGGCCGAGGTCGATGCGGGCTTTGCGGCGCGCTTCTTCTGTTGAGAGGCCCTGGTGTATTAAATCTTCCTGGTATGCGTCGAGAGTAGAACGAAACTCTTCTTCGACGTCGCTGTGGGTGCGTGGCGCGATGGAGTGCCAGAGCTTGCGAATTGCGGCGAGGAGACTCATATCTCGTGTGGCTTCTTGTCGAGAATGCCGGCGACGACAGCGGCCATGTCGGTCCATTTGGCGGTCTCGGCCTTGAGCTGACGCGTACCGGCAGCGGTGAGCGAGTAGAAGCGGGCGCGGCGATTGTTCTCAGACTCTCCCCACTCGCCTTTGATCCAGCGCCGGCCCTCGCTTATGTAATCGAAACTATCCCAATAATGGAAATCTAATTCCCGGCTTTACCCTCTAGTGCGAGGCGCGGTTTTTGCCTAGTCTGCCCGCCAGTTTACTTAAATCAATTTCAGTCAAAATGGGAGCCAGAAATGAAAAAGTTGGTATTTATTTTCATGCTCGCTGCCGTGCCGGGAGTTCGAGTCTCATTCGCACAAGAGTCGCAGCCTACCCCGAAACAGCCTTCGTCATTCGCTGGAACCGACTCACCGGAAGCGTTGCGCGAACACGTTCCTGTGTTGCCAGCGGTGAGGAAGAAATACTGGAACATCGATCCTGCAGTCGGGTACGGGATGAAGGATTTCGGAAACGGTGTTTACGCGCTTTCTGACAACGGTTGGCAATCGGCGTTCCTTGTGACCGACACGGGCGTCATCGTTTTCGATGCGCCGGCCAGCTATGGCAAACACATTCCAGAGGCCATCGAAAGAGTCACGAACAAGCCGATCAAGATGCTGGTCTATTCCCACATCCACAAGGATCACATTGGCGGCTCTCCAGCGTTTAAGAACATCCCAGGACTGCAGATCATCGCGCTCGATACCGTCAGCGACTTTCTAAAGGAAATGAACGATCCGAATCGCCTGATTCCAACAGCGACGTTCAAAGACTCAAAGACGATCAAGCTCGGTGACAAGACCGTGGAACTCACGCGTCATAATTTTCACTCGAACGAAGGCGATCTTTTCATCTATGTCCCTGAGGCAAAATTCTTGATGGCCGTAGACTCGGTGACGTCGGGATACGTACCGTTTCAGGACTTCGATCTGTCGACCAACTTCCACCAATATTTGAAGATGTTCGACGAAATCCTCGCCTACAAATTCGACAACTTTATCGGCGGCCACCTCACCGATACCGGAACTCGGAGGGATGTTGAGGTCACCAAGGAGTTCACGAACGACGTGTACCAGACCGTCAAACGGATTCACAACGGTTTGAATGAAAGGGCCTTCGATGCTGAGATTGCCAAGACGATCGGTCCCGACAATGAGTTCCTGATATTCAAGGCTTTGCTGGATAAAGTGACGAGAGATTCTGTTGCTGAACTTGAGCCTCGCTGGATCAATCGCCTAGCTGGGGTCGATGTTTGGCTCCCGAGCCATGTGCGTGCTGCTCTAATCTACGTCCGGTGGGACGATAAGGAATGAGGGATCGGCAACAGTGTGACGGATCGGCCCTCAGGCAGGAAGTGATGGGAAGAGCGTCGGCGCCATTTGGGCCGCAAATTCCTTGAACACGCGAACAGGCCGTGTGAGGTAACGATTGCCCACATGGACCACCCAGAGATTAAAGACGGTGAAGCGCCATTTCTGCATCACCTCAACGAGCCGCCCTTCGCGCAACAATTCAGGCTGCACCAACGGCGGAAGGTCGCCGATGCCGGTACCCGCCAGCAACGCGGTCGCAAGGCCAGCGTAGTCGTTCATCGCAAGGAAAGGCTGGAACACGAGCTTCTCCTTTTTCCTCCCGTTCGTGTGAACGAAGTTCCATGTCTTTGTCGGAGTCCAAAACGAGAACGCCAGTAGCCGATGTTCCAGTAAGTCTTGCGGGTTTTGAGGCCGCTCGCACTTTGATAGATAACTCGGACTCGCCACGAGTTGATGGCGGTAGGTGAGGATTCTGCGCGCGACAAGCGACGAATCCTTGAGTTGTTCTCCGACCTTGAATGCCAGGTCCACGCCCTCGGCGATTTGATCGACAATCCGGTCGGTGATGAAGACCTGTACCCGGACCTTCGGATACGATGCCTGGAACGCGCCGATCAGCGGCGCAAGCAACGAGTCGGAGATGCTGGGTGGGGCAGAAAGTCGCAGTTCGCCTGAGACGTTCGACAGGTGGTTTGAAGCGATGTTGTCGACCGCTTCGTTGAGTTCGACTGTGTGGCGAGCGTGTTCGAGAAGTTCGGACCCAACATCCGTCAGCCTCAGGCTGCGCGTCGAACGTTCGAGCAACCGCACGCCAAGCTCGTCCTCAAGGTCGGCAACGCGACGGCTGACGGTTGAGGTCGGCATTTTCAAGAGTCGCGCCGCCTCCGAAAAGCTCTTCGCCTCGACTACTTTGGCGAAAATCATGAGGGAATTCAGGTCGGTCATCAGGCGATGCACACCTCCGATAGTCCCTAACGCTGAGCTCGCGGGAGATTTCACCGGATATAGTACGACCACTCGGATGCGCGGTTCCGCAAAGATTATCCCAAATTCGGAAAATACATTTGCGGTTTCCCCCGCTAGACGAACGGACGTGACTCGACTAGATTTCGCGTAAAGACGCCACCCAAAAGGACCGGAATCGTGAATCCAAATGAGAAGGCCATTGCCGAAGTGCTGGCCAAGTATCAAGACGCGTTGAATCAATCGGATACCGATGCAGTGATGAAGCTCTGTGCACGCGATGGAGTGTTTATGACGTAGAACAGACCTTCCAGTGTCGGTGTGGGGGAGCTTCGCAAGGCCTATGACGCGGTGTTCAAAACCATCAAGCTCACCGTCAAGTTCAATGTGGCCGAGGTTGTAGAGATGGCTCTGAACTGGGTCTTTGCGCGCACCAATTCGGCCGGTACGATCAAGGTTCATGCAACGGGCGCGGGCGGTCCGGAAGCCAATCAGGAGCTTTTCCTATTTCAGAAAATCGATGGAGCCTGGAAGATCGCGCGCTACTGCTTTTCCATAACCAACCCCGGCACGCGCCTGAGGACTAAGAGGACGAACGATGGGCACGATGAAAGCGGCCGTGATTCACGAAGCCGGGGGGCCGGAGGTTCTCAAAATTGAAAGCCTTCCGATCCCCACACCGAAGAGGTCCGAAGTTTTAATTCGCGTGAAAGCATTCGGGCTCAACCGGTCCGAGTTGTTCACCCGGCAGGGCCATTCACCGAATGTCAAGTTTCCGCGCGTCTTGGGAATCGAGGCGGTCGGTGTCGTCGAGGCAGCGCCCGGAAGCGAGTTTCGCAAGGGCGATATCGTCGCGACGGCGATGGGCGGCCTGGGGCGGCAATTTGACGGCGGCTACGCCGAATACACGTGCGTACCCGCGAAACAGGTGCAGATCATAAAGACCGAACTTCCGTGGCAAACACTCGGAGCCATCCCCGAGATGCTCCAGACGGCATGGGGTTCGCTGTTCAAATCGCTGCGTCTCGAAAAAGGAGAGCGTCTGTTGATCCGTGGAGGCACAACTTCCGTTGGGTTGGCGGCAGCGGCCATCGGCAAGAAGCACGGTGCCTTCGTCGCATCGACCACGCGAAACCCAGACCGGGAAAACCTGCTGCGTACCAGTGGTGTCGATCAGGTGTTCATCGATACCGGCTCAATCGCCGAACAGGTCATGGAAGTCTGCGCGAACGGCGTCGACAAAGTGCTTGAACTTGTTGGTACGACGACGCTGAAGGACTCGCTTCGCTGCGCCAAACAGCGCGGCATCGTATGTATGACCGGAATCGTCGGCAACAAGTGGTCCTTCGAGAACTTCGCTCCGATGGAAGCGATACCCACTGCGGTCAGCCTGACAACGTATGCAGGCGAATCGGAAGACTTCATGCGGACGCCTCTTGAGGATCTGGTTGAGCAGATTGCGGCGGGCACACTACACGTCCAGGTTGGCAAAACGTTCCATCTCGATGAAATCGTTGAGGCGCATCGCTGCATGGAGGAGAACAAAGCGGGTGGAAAAATCGTGGTGCTGCCTTAAGCGGCACTACCAATCTTATGCCGTAAAGATAAGGGAGTGCATAGTGGAAGGTAAATACGGGAATTGGCGCGAGGTCGGCGAGTTTGGCGAGCAAACCGCGATGCGCCGCTGAAAACGCGTCGAGCGCTTCCGCTCGAAGAACAGGTGGCCATAGTGTCCCGACCGGATCAGAGGACTGAATTGAAGCTTGTGGTGACGAATACCCTCATCGTTGCAGACATACAGCGCTCAGTCGTTTTCTATCGCGACGTCCTCGGCGCTACGGTGCTGCGCGACGGCCAGCCAACGTTTCTGCGGCTCGAGAACATTTGGCTCACCATCAACGGCTGCGGCGGCCCGACAGACGACAAGCCTGAAGTTGTCGCCTCGCCGCCGCGCGATCCAAACGTCTTAAGCATCTTTCTCAACCTCCGTGTGACGGATATCAGGCGATACTACGACCTTTGGTCTTCGCGCGGCGCAAAATTCATCACTGAGCCTAAAGTTCACGCAACGGAATTGCGGTGCTACATGCGCGACCCGGATGGATATCTCATTGAGGTCGGACAAACGACCATGACCACGGGTCCTCTGGACTTGTACGCTTGAATTCTTGAGACATGTTCTGAAGTTCTAAAGAACTTAAATGAAGGGGCATGGTACGGGAAGCAGGGACCCGCTCGCGAAGTACCCGTTGTTGGCGAAGTGCCTGTCAAGTCAGATGGCAAATGTCGAGTTCTCACTCTCAGTTCCCAGGAGCACAGCAGTTGCAGGATTTTTTTGGACTTGGTTTCGACCCGCTCTCGGACTCGGTGGCGTATCCGCACCTCAATGCGACCGAGCTTGAGGAGGTTGCACCTTTCGGGGACCGATGCACCATTGCTGAAAATGATCCACTCGTCTCTGCAGGGGATTATCCGTTCAACAGCTACGTGATTCTTTCGGGAACAGTGCGGGCCGTCGACATCTCGACCG